>Ga0073934_10000908_pt1 | contig 77393 bp, 63 predicted proteins | sample LarsenN4metaG_FD_76834 | JGI IMG/M metagenome (GOLD analysis project Ga0073934, IMG submission 76834) | Hot spring sediment bacterial and archeal communities from British Columbia, Canada, to study Microbial Dark Matter (Phase II) - Larsen... ...
CAGAGTGTCTAAAGACTTGTGCACTCAATGTTATAAACGGCAGAATGCGGGTTTCAGCCATTCATAAACGTTAAAACCGGACGTTTTTATGAGAATCATTCTCATATCGAGAATTGCTGCTTCGCTAGGGCTGCTCTAGCGCCCCTCCTAAATATGGTGTATTTTTTGAATTAGTTCAAACTCCAGTTTCAGGTAAACCTGCTGATTATCTGGCACGCGATTCAGGAAGACCTGCAGCCCTTTCAGATCTCCATTCAGCAGCTACTCAACTCTCAGAAATAACTAAGCTTTTGCTAGAGATTGCTTGAGCGCACAGGCTAACTAAATCCCTAACTCGTCGAGTGAGAGGGGTGGCAGGTCAGGCGGTAGAACGGAGCGTTCGAGGCTGGCTTTATGACTTTCGCGTTGGGTTGCCATTTCAACCGAGATCGCCTCAAACCGAATCTCTAAACTGCCAAAGGGCACGCGCAGGGGCGCTACCACCTCTAAATCACCCTGTCCATTGGGAATCAGGTCAGTTAGCCAACGCGGTGGGTCGAGCAGCGATCGCGTTTCGCAGTCTGTAATCCACAGCTTGATGTAGATCTTGGGCTGCAAATTGGGGATGCGCACACGCAGATTAATCGTGTTTCCGGCGATCAGTTCGTTCGTGCCAATCCACAAATCAGGAGTCGGAACTGGCTCATCCTCAGACAACAACAGCGGATTGGTTTGAGTTTCGGTTGCGGTTTGAGTTGTGGATCGGGTGGGCAATGGTTCGTCGTCATCCACCACAATTTCTTGACTGAGGTAATCTGGCTCACCGCTCAGCAACGCAGCCTCCTCTGCGATCGCCCCAAACGGATTTTCAGCTTGAGGAATGGTTGGTTGAGCTGACTGGCTGCTGGTTGCCAAACTGCTTAAACGGTCAAAGAACCGATCTTGTAAGCGTAAGGCTTGAAACGCCATGTGATCAGGTGATGGCAGGTCGATCGCGGCTGGTTCGCTCACCTCAGACTTGGCTTCTGACGTAGTTTCCACAGGTGGCGCGAGGGGTTGCTCTGCCACATCTTCGATGGGAGCGTCAGAAACACCCGGAGCTGATTGCTCCAGATCCGGATCCGGATCTAAAGGCGTTTCGAGCAGACTATCTGGCGTTGAAGTCGGCTCTGTTACTGGGGTTGGAGTCGCTGGTTCAACCTCAACTGCGGGCGGCTTGCGGAGTACAAAACCTGGCAACTCCAGCGATCGCTTTTTGGGCGTGTCCGCCGCTGGGGTATAAAGCTGAGGCGGCAGCGGTTGCCCAGCCAGAGAGAAGGATTTGGGTTTGGCAGGCTCAACCTCGACAGGTTGCTCTGCTTCCAGGAACGACAGCTCAAGGGTTGCCTCTTCTGCGCGATCGCCCGTTTGAGAAAGCGTTTGACCCGTTTTTGCTGCAAATGGCGTGCCTAATCGCAAAAAGGACAGATCAACCGAATTATCTTTGGCAATCTGAGCCGATAAGCGGCTGGGTAAATCATCACGTTCGTCAGCTGCCGCCTGTTTGGCGATCACCTTGCTGAGGCGCGTCAGATGATTGGTGAGTTCCCCTAAATTAACGGTGACTGTAAAGGGCTGAGTGGTGATGACACGGCTCTGGTCGGGGGCAGTGGCAGGTGCGCCTAAAAGTAGAACTTCACCGATCACCAGGTGAGTCGCCAGCTTGTCAGGCAACGTTGCTGTGAAAGAAAAAGCAGCCGGAAATTCTGTACCCGTTAAGGCAACGCGATCGCTCACCAACACTTGCAACGTTTGGGGATCCCGCAGAGTCAGCTCAACCGCTTCTAAAATCTGCTCAGTGGCCTCATTCAGCGCGGAAACTTCGGCTTCCCAAGGATCGGGGACTGGGTCTACCAAGGTTGAGCCATTTTCTTCGCTGGCTGTTTCGGGTGGAGAGGGGAGTGTGGCGGTGATATGACCCGCGATCGCGAGGGGTTGATTAGGTTGTGTCACCAATGCAATGTCTGCCAGCTCTAGACGACAGGTCGCGTGGGCAGGCAAAACCAGCGTAGGTGATGCTTGGCGCTCAGGGGCGATCGTGATGGATTCGGCAGAGACAGAGGGAGCTGGTTGAGGCTGCGCTGAGGTCGGCAGATTCAGATCGCGCACCAGATCATTGACCAACTCATCTGACATCTGCTCGGTGAGTTGTAGCAACCGCTCTAAAGGCGCGTTAAGAAAGGGATTAGTGGGGGTTGAGGGATTGACAGGAGTTTGGGGAGAGGGGACGGTTGATTCTACGGTGGGGGTGGGTGCCGTAGCGGTTGGATGCGTCCATTCGGGTTCCCAATCTTCGGGGTGGCAGTCGCCCACTAAAACGTGTAACTGTACCGTGTAACGCCAGCTTGGGTCTGCTTCTGTGGCGGTGCATTCTAACTCCCACTGACCCGGTTGCAAGTGCGTAAACGGAATCACAACAATTAAGCCATCGCTGTTGGTGTGTCCGGTGCGGGTCTGTACCCGCCGCTTGGGGGGATGTTCTTCGGTGGCGAGATGGGCGATATGAATCGCGATGTCGGTGTCAGTCTTATTAGAACGGGCAATGATGCGATAACGCCCCTCCAAAATTTCGACATCGGGGGTATCGAGCGGCAACCAGGAGCGATCGCCCTCCTTTTGTAGTAGAAATTCCCAATCAACCATCACAACCCCGCCTCTGCTGCTAGCTTGATTATCGCAACCCTAGATTTAGCGTTTTCTGAAAGTAAAACTAATATTCATTCAGAAGCAATAACTAAATATAGTGGATGAATCCAATCGCGTCACATCCTACCTCAATCTCCGCTCACATGCACAACGAGTTCGCGCTGTGAACCCCGCTCTCGATGCTCCCAGATGTAAATACCTTGCCAAATGCCTAACAAGAGTTGCCCCCGACCAATCGGAATCTGCTCAGAGGTGCTGGTTAACGCCGTGCGAATGTGAGCGGGCATATCGTCTGGCCCTTCGGTACTGTGGACGTAGTTTTCCCACTCTGGCACGAGCTTGGCAAAGAAATTGTTTAAGTCAACCAAAACATCTGGGTCAGCATTTTCTTGAATTAAAAGGCTGGCAGACGTATGGCGTAAAAACAAGTGACACAACCCTGTTTTAATACCCGAACTACTCACCACAGTTTGCACGTGGTTTGTGACCGTGCAGAGGGACTTTCCCTGTGTTGGAATCCGAAGGATTTGCTGAAATTGAGCCATGATTACACTTCGCTGTCGTCTATTCTTTCCTCAATTACCAGCTTAATCGCTTGCTTGTTGACTGAGAGAAAGCTCTCGCTTGCCAGCATCATGCCATCGGCACTATAAATCACGGCATTTGTAACAGAAATAAACATGTTGCCGCCATTTAAAAAATCAGACAGACGGGCATTGTAACCCCCTGCCGGAATCGAAACCTCACCTTGAATTTCCCACTGGTCGGTGGTGTAGATTTTGACGCGGTGTTTTTCACGCTGTGTGGCCCGTCCGCCTGGAAGATTGATATCCATATTGATAGTTCCCGCAAGTGAAGGGCGAGATTGGAGTTTGCGATCGCCCCATAATTCGCTATGTTATGCCCTCTGTAGAAAATTGATCATCTCTGCCGCGATCAGCCCTGCGAGTCGCCCCATCAAGGCTTTGCAATTAGTAACACTCCTTTAGCAACGTGAAAGTGTACCCGCGCTGGGTACTGTGTTTGCTGACCGACCCAAGCCACAATCGGGGCATCGCTGCAAGATGCGTCACAACACTCACTCGAAAATCCTTACCCTTTTAAAGCTGAAATCATGGAAATCACTACTTTCGAGCTATTAGTCAAACCGATCGCCCCTCCGGCTCCGGGAAATCCGGCAATTACGGCAGTGGCTCGGCGGGTCGTGCAAGGCTATTTCTTGACGCTCACCAATTTAGAAGACCGCACCCTGCGCTATCGCCTCGACTTTACCCAAAGCATTCCCAACCCGGCGAATCCTGAGCGTAGCCTGCAAGATAATGCTGACCTGGTTGTAGACATCGCTGGCGTGAATCAAGTGATTCCGCTGCAACAATCTGGCAATCGCTTTTTTGCCCGGTTTGATGTGCCTGCTGGTCAAACGGCCTCGGCCCAGTTGTTGCCCCGCTTGACTCCAGCCCGTTTAACCAACCCAACCCCTGATCTAGAAATTCGTGGGTTTGTCTCGCTGGCCTTGCCTGCCCTCCCAGCGGGTACAACGGGCATTCTTCGGTTTATTCGTGTGCCCCAAAGTGAGACTCCGGTGAGAGTGCTGCTCAACCCTGAAACGCGGGGAACCTTTCTGCCAAGCGATTTTCCAACAGCGACAACAGGCGATTTTGACCAGATCAACTACGCAATGGCGATCGCGACTGGGCAAGCCCTGAATGAAGTGGAGCCAGAGCCGGGTGGGTTCATCCTGATTCCGCCTGTGCTGAGCAACGTGCTGCAATCGATTGACGTGTTTGAGCCACGCTTTACAAACGCGACGGATTTAGAGAAGGCGCAGGCGATCGTCGAGCTGTTTGCCCAGCTCAATCCCAGCTCAGAAAATCTGCAAAGTCTGAGTGACCTGTTTTCAAAGCTAGAGATTCCAGTGCGGGTTTCTCCGGTTTGCTAAGTCTGGTGCGTCTCCTGTGTTGGTTGGCTGCCTACTAGCAGGAGTGTGACATTGACGACGTGTGACACTCCTGCTTTTTTTACATGCCTTCCTTCTTCCCTCTAAGAACACTGATACAACCGATGCGGAATGCCACGACGAAAGTGTTGCTTAACCGTCGATGTGCAGGTCAGACTCGCCCCATCACCTCCTGGCAGGGTCAGCGTCTCAGGAAAAAAGGCTCGCGGGGCATCGGGGGCAATTAGCCAGAGTCTCAAAGGAGCAGCATATGGCTGTTGAAGTTGAGCCAGGGTAGACCAGGTACGCCCTTCTGGCAGACGGGGAATAAAGAAGATTTGGCTTTGGGCATCGGGTTGCGATCGCTCCATCTCTTCCAGCGTGAGAAATACGCTCATCCCCAGCGCCACATCTTGCCAATTGCGGTTGATGACACCGATCAGGTTAGGAGTCTCTGCGATCGCCCTGACATCCTGCGCCACCACATCGGGATAATAGGGCTTTTGAAATACGAAATCATTCACCACGAGCGCGCTGCTAAACGTTGCCACGCTGAGAACAACCAGCCCAAACCGATAATTCTTCCAGAGGGGGTGCAGCGATTCACTGCTAACAGCTAGCCCCACACCCACCAAAGCACACACCGCTGGAAAGTAGATGAAGTTGTAGCGCGGCACCAAGGTCAAATCCTTGCCCAGCACGTAAATGACAACAAAAAACTCGGCCAGAACGACGAGCAAGTAAAGTCCTAACAGACGAATTCCCGGTTGGACGAGGGGGGCATGGCGCAGACGACGCAGGCGTTTGACAAGTAAGGTCAACACCCAGCCAAAAAACGCCAGCATGATGCCCCCAAAGACGAGCTTGAGCCAGAGCGGTTGTTCTTCAACGGGTAGGGTAATGAACATTGCCACCCACCCCACCGGAAGCTGATAGAGCGGGGCAATCCCCTGTGCCCATTTGGGGCCAGTTGGTAGCATCCAGTCGGTTTCGGGGCGAGTGATATGGCTGATGAATGTGGCAAGCCAGGGCAGATAGGCCAGACAGACTGCAGCTGTGAGCAAAGCCAGTTGGCGGAGTTGCACCAGGAGGTATTTCGGTGTTTTGTGAAGTGCAGCAGGATCAAACCCTGCCGGAAACCACCAGAGCGCTAGGGTCACGGCTACAACTTGGGCCGCAAAAGCGAGCAAAAAGAAATAGTGAACGTAAAAACCAAGACTGTTGATGGCAATCCAACTGAGCCAGTACGCCCAACGCACCTGCCCGTTTTGCAGGTCACGGTAGAGGTGGTAGGTTGCCAACAGCGCCAGGGTAATCAACACCATTGGTAGCGTGTAGTGGCGGGCTTCTTGGGAGAGATAAACCGCAAACGGCGACACCGCCATAAACGCAGCCCCAAACCACCCGGCTCGGCGCGAAAACAGGCTACGGTTCAGCAGAAAAACCGCCGCGATCGCCATACAGCCCCAAAACACCGCAAACGCTCGTAGTTTCCAAAGGTAGGACAGAGGCAAAAAATTGAGTGCGTGCGCCCAACCGTGTAACCAGCAAAAAAAGAGCGGTGGATGCACCGATTGCGTTGAAACAGTTTCAACAATCTGCGCACAAGTGGCTGACGGATTCAGGCTAAAGATTTGGCGCACAGTCGTGAGCGGAAAGACTTGCCCCTGGGGGATGTCTAAATAGTTGCGGCCCAGCCCAAACAGGGAGCTGATCACCTCATCCAGCCAGATCGGTTTTAAGTCGAGCTGCCACAACCGCAACAGTAACCCAATCAAAATAATGCCAGGTAGCACCCACCAGAACCGCGATCGCTTGCTCATCCGCCGATCCCCGTGGTAGCGGGGTGAAAGTAAAAGGAAAGCCCCAAGACGGCGTAAGCTGCCAACAGCAGAGTGCCTTCGAGCCAGTTTGAGCGACCATCTGAACTGATCGAGTTGGCAATTAGGACAGCGACCGCCACAGCGACTAACTCAAACGGGTTGAAGTCTAAGTCCATTGGTTGATGCCAAATCCATCCCATAATGACCAGCACCGGCGCGACGAATAGGGCAATTTGCAGACTTGACCCCAGTGCAACTGAAACCGAGAGATCCATTTTATTCTTCATAGCGACGGTAACAGCGGTGGCGTGTTCAGCGGCATTACCGACTACAGGCAACAAAATTACGCCCACAAACAGCGGCGTTAAGCCGAGTTTTTGCGTAGCTTCTTCGAGCGACTCGACCAACAGTTCTGACGCGATCGCCACAAAAATAGTTGCAGCCAGCAAAACCCCAACCCAGAGCCAGATTTTTGGCTTTTCTGGGTCGCTCTCACCCGCTAGATTAGCGTTGGCCAGAGTTTGCAACTGATCCGGTTCGCTATCACCCGCACCCGCCTCATATAAATAGCTATGGGTTCGCATTGAAAATAGCAATGTCAACCCATAAACCAGAATCAGAACGATCGCAACCGCCACCGATAACTCTTGCTGGATCCCCTGATTGATGCCCGTTGAGGTGTAGTTCATCGCGGTGGGCAGCAAAATGGCAATCACAGCCAGATTCATGGATGAGGCGTTAACCCGCGCAACAACGGGCTGAAACTCTTGCTCTTTAAAGCGCAACCCGCCCAGGAACATGGCTAGCCCCATCACCAGCAGCAAGTTGCTCACAATAGAGCCAGTAATGCTGGCTTTGACCACATCGATCAGTCCCGCGTGAAGGGCAACCAGCGCAATGATCAACTCCGTCGCGTTACCAAAGGTTGCATTTAACAAGCCCCCCAACGACGGCCCCACGACCAGCGCAATCTCTTCTGTGGCAGTGCCCATCCACGCCGCCAGGGGAATAATCGCCAGGGCTGAGGTGATGAAGATCGGCAGTGCGCCCCAATGCAGAAAGTGAGCCGCGATCGCAATCGGGATAAAAACCAGAAAGCCAATGAAAATAAGATTTCGGAGCATAGGTTGTTGAGCTGGGGACAGTGGAACCAGAAGACGGATGAATCAAGCGATCGTTTCTACAATGAGTGCCCCGCTTTGTAAAGTGCCTCTAATAGAAACGAATCAGGAGAGTTGCCCCATCCGAGGTTAAAGCCGATGATTCAAACATGGTAAGCCGGACCATCATCCTTTTAGTTGTGCTGATTTGAATCAAGCTGCCGTGAATATTTCAAGATGTTACAGCCTTTTGCAAAAAATAAAGAGTGTCGTGATCCCCTTAACGATTGCGGGGGGATCGACCATTTTACGATTGAATTTGGAAGCGTGAATCCTTAAATTCTGCTGTATTGCAGAGCAGGACACGGATTTCTCTCGCTATGATCAAAAGCGCTGTTCCCGACTGTTGTTGCGAAAATCCAGTGGGTGACCAGGTGAGAACCGGGTTTGCTGAGTGTGAATGCCGTTGTGAGTGGTCTGCTTGCAACCGTTAGGTGCTGTAGCGGAGTGAGCTAGATCGCGGTTATATCCCATGATTTCTAGCAATTGAACTGTTGTTATTGAGTTTTAAACCACTTCTATGACCTCTTCTTCTGACGTTCGGATGCCGAATGCTGCGATCGCCCATTCTGCGCAGGAAATCTCTCAACCAGAGGCGTTGAGGGTAGCGCAGGGTGTCTATGTCACAATTCACGGACACTTTTACCAACCCCCCCGCGAAAATCCTTATCTCAACGCGATCGAGCGGCAGCCCAGTGCCAGTCCTTTCCACGATTGGAATGAGCGGATTCATTACGAGTGTTACCGTCCCAATGCGTTTGCGCGGCTGCTCAACGAGCAAGAAGAAGTGATTGGGATCGTCAATAATTACGAGTACCTCAGCTTTAATATCGGCCCGACCTTGATGAGCTGGCTAGAACGCCACGATGTTGAGACTTATCAGCGCATTCTGGAAGCCGATCGCAAGAGCTGCGAACGATTGAATGGGCATGGTAACGCGATCGCCCAGGTCTATAACCACATCATCATGCCGCTGGCGAATGAGCGCGACAAACGTACCCAAATTCGCTGGGGCAAAGCGGACTTTCGTTCTCGGTTTGGGCGTGATCCCGAGGGGATGTGGCTGGCCGAAACGGGAGTAGACTACGCCACCTTGCAAGCGTTAGTAGACGAAGGGATTCGGTTTACGGTGCTGGCTCCTTCTCAAGCGCAGCGTTGCCGACCCATCCCAACCAACGAGCATCCCCATCCTGAATGGCAAGAAGTCGGGGGAAGTCAGATTGATCCCACCCGCCCCTACCGTTGTTATCTGCCCCATTCGGAGTCGGGCGATCGCGCCTACATCGACATCTTCTTCTACGATGGACCGATCTCGCGTGATATGGGGTTTGATACCGCACTGACCAACGCTTATCACTTTGCCGGACGGATTGGTCAGGCTGTTCGTGGAGATCATCGTCCCGCTCAACTGATTGGGGTCGCGACAGATGGTGAAACCTTTGGACACCACAAAGGCGGCACTGAAAAATGCCTCGCTTACGCCTTCACCCAAGAATTTCCCCAACGGGGCTGGACAGTGACGAACTTTGCCCATTACCTCTCGCTCAACGCCCCCACCTGGGAAGTTGAACTCAAACCCGTCACCGCCTGGAGTTGCAGTCATGGCGTCGATCGCTGGCAAACGGATTGTGGCTGTGGCGGCGGTGGTGAGTGGCACCAGCAATGGCGGCGACCTCTGCGCGACGCCCTGGACTGGCTGCGAGATCAATTGATTCAGGTCTATGACGACGCTGGGCGTAAGCTGTTCAACGATCCCTGGGTGGCACGTGATGAATACATTGAGGTGATTCGCGATCGCTCCACCAGCAATATTTCTGCATTTCTGGCTCGCCATCAAACCCACGATCTCAATACCTCTGAGCGAATCGATGCATTGCGGCTATTAGAGATGCAACGGCATGCGCTGTTGATGTTTACGAGTTGTGGCTGGTTTTTTGAAGAACTGTCTCGCCCAGAAGGCACTCAAATTTTGCGCTACGCGGCTCGTGCCCTAGAGCTAGCGGGTGAAGTCACTGGAATGCAACTAGAGTGGGGCTTTGTGCGACGGTTAGAGCAAGCCCCCAGCAATGTGGATTGTTTTGGGCATGGGGCTGAGGTGTTCTATCAACTGGTCAAGCCCGCGCAAATCAGCCTGGAGCAAGTGGCAGCTCACTATGCCATCAGCTCGCTGTTTACACCCTATGCGCCAGAGCAAATGGTGTATTGCTACGTCACACACCAGTCTGACTATCAGATTCAGCACATGGGCAATTTGACCTTAGCTGTGGGGCAAGTGCAACTCACCTCTGAAATCACTTGGGAGAGCCGCCATCTCACGTTTGCAGTGCTGCATTTAGGTGGTTGGGATTTTCATTGCTGCATCCAACCCTTTACCAGCCGTTTAGATTACGCCCAACTAAAAGAGCAGTTGTTTGATGCCTTGAAGCACGCCAGTGCAGCGCAAGCCATTCTCGCGATGAATCAACTGTTTGGCGATCAATCCTATAGCCTGCAAAGCCTGTTTGCCGAAGAACGGCATCGGATTATGCGGTTGTTAACGCATGAAACGTTGACCCGTCTCGATCAGCTTTACACCCAGGTCTATCGCGATAACTATGGCGTGTTGATGGCGTTTCATCGGGATACATTGCCCGTGCCGCAAGAGCTGCAGGTAGCAGCTCAGGTGGCGCTAAGCCATCGCGCTTTAGTGGCATTGCGATCGCTCGAACAAGAAAGCAGTGACCTCACACCCGAAGCATTGCAGTACAGCCTGAGTTGCTTAAACGAGTTAGAGGCGATCGCAACCGAAGCCAACCACATGCGATGTCGCTTTGAGCTACCCGAAGCGAAATTGACATTGGAGCGTTTACTGGTGCGATCGCTCTGGTTATTGCTCTACCACTTTGATGCGACCACCGCCGAGCTACAAGTACAGCGCATTAAACGAATGGTGCTTTTGGGGCAACAAATGCAACTTGGTTTGTCGCTAGCACAGGCTCAAGAAGCCTACTTCCGGCAGTTGCAGGAGTGGCTGATTCCGCAATGCCAGCGCTGGTTGGCGGCTGAAACGGTAGAGACAGATGGCTCTGCGCGATCGCTCAGTCTGACCGATCTCCGGTTACTTCTAAACCTGGGCGATTTTCTGATTGTTGATGTGCAGCACTGGCTAAATTGCTTGCCCTAGAGCCATGCTATTCAACCCTACCAACTTCTTACACGAACAAACAGCAGCGATCGCCCTCGTAACCGTCGCCTCACGTCACCCGTCCCCTCTGTCAGCGATCGAAATGCCAAACGGTACGGGTTACCGTTTGGCTAGCTAACCATCCAATACCTACCCGCATCACCTTGCGGGGGTTGTAGGGGAGTGAGGCCCCTACGAGCGGGGGCGCGGGGGGAAGACCCCCGATCTTGCGGCTCCGCCGCCCCCAGATCTCCGCTACACCCCATCCAAAAAAACAACCCTAGCGATAGCCTACTAATTCAGCTGTAAGCCCCATCAACTGAACAGCACAAACAGCGACTCCTACTACTGAGCCGAAGAGCGGATAAAAACCCAGTTTCAGCATCCAAATTGGAACGCTACAGGTAGGATGGCTATAGCGCCTTGAAGGCAAACTAGCCATCGACCCAATCGGTATGAGCGAATCGAATCTGCCGCCAGTAATTTCAGAAACAGCTACCCCAGATTTAGGGGTTTGCCCCGACTGGGTGCGCTTGCAAAAAGCACTTTCCATTGAAGCTGAGCGCGGTTTTAACGATTTAGAAGGCAAAGAGCAGCGCTTTAGCGAATTTTTAGCTGAGTCACTGCGACAGGCTCCAAAACCATTTCCTTTACACGAACAGCAACGCTGGCAGGCGATCGCCAAACAATACGCGCTATACCCCGAACTCACATTTGCCCAACGTCAGCATCTCGTAGCCGAAACCCGCCGTTTTTTATACCAGGCGCGGCGCTTATGGGAGTCCCAAGTCGAAGCCCTCCAGTCTGCGGCAGCGCCAACAGTAGAGCAACCCAGCCAAATCCTTACAACCAAAACGGCCAAAGCGGCATCTCCGACTCAAATCTACGCAGCTAAAGAGACGCGGCTGACACTTGAGCAAAGCTTGACCTACCTACCAGGAATTGGCCCAAAAAACTCTGAAAGGCTTGCCAAACTGGGGTTATATACCGTTCGAGATTTGCTGTACTACTACCCCCGCGACCACATTGACTATGCGCGCCAGGTCGATATTCGTAACCTGACCGAAGGCGAAACGGTGACGCTGGTGGCAAAGGTGCAACGGTGTAACTGCTTCACCAGTCCACGTAATACCAAGCTCTCCATTTTGGAACTGACAGTCAAAGATGGCACCGGGCAAATGAAGCTGAGCCGCTTTTATGCGGGTGCCCGTTATACCAATCGGGGCTGGCAAGAGCAGCAGAAGCGGCTTTACTCGGCTGGCACCACGATCGCCGCGTCAGGCTTGGTCAAACGTAGCAAGTATGGCATCACCTTAGAAGACCCCCAGATTGAGGTGCTGGAAAGTGCAGATGACTCAATTGGTTCTTTAAAAGTGGGGCGAATTGTCCCCGTTTATCCCCTAACGGAAAGGGTGCCAGCCGACTTGGTGCGACGGGCAGTAGTGTCAGCGTTACCCGCGATCGCCCACATTCAAGAAGCGTTACCTGCCGATATACAGGCGGCCTATGACCTGGTGGGAATTCAGGAGGCGATCGCCCACATTCACTTTCCGCCTGACCCAGGTGCGCTAGAGCAAGCTCGTCGGCGTCTCATTTTCGATGAATTTTTCTACCTGCAATTGGGTTTACTTAAACGGCGTAAAGAGCAGCAGCAAATTCAGACAACGGCTGTTCTCGCGCCGACAGGTCAACTGATTGATCAGTTCTATGAGGTTTTGCCGTTTACCCTGACAAATGCCCAACAGCGAGTTGTTAATGAGATTTTGACTGACTTGCGTCAACCCATCCCAATGAATCGTTTGGTGCAGGGTGATGTTGGCTCTGGTAAGACGGTTGTGGCGGTGGTGGCGTGTTTGGCAGCGATTCAGGCCGGGTTTCAGGCGGCGATCATGGCTCCCACAGAAGTGCTAGCCGAGCAGCATTATCGCAAGATGGTGAGCTGGTTTAATCTGCTGCACCTGCCCGTTGAGTTGTTAACAGGTTCCACAAAGGCGGCAAAGCGACGTGAAATTCATGCCCATTTGACGACAGGCGAGTTACCGCTGCTGGTCGGCACCCACGCGTTGATTCAAGATACGGTCAATTTCAACGCGTTGGGTCTGGTCGTGATCGACGAACAGCATCGGTTTGGCGTTGAGCAACGGGCCAAGCTGCAACAAAAGGGACAAAATCCCCACGTTTTGACCATGACGGCAACTCCAATTCCGCGCACGCTGGCTTTGACGTTACATGGCGATTTAGATGTGAGCCAGATTGACGAACTCCCTCCAGGCCGAAAACCCATCAAAACGACTGCATTGACAGGGCGCGATCGCATGCAGGCCTACGAGCTAATTCGGCGGGAGATCGCGCAGGGTCGGCAAGTGTATGTCGTGCTGCCGCTAGTGGAAGAGTCTGAAAAGCTGGATCTGAAATCAGCGATCGAAGAATATCAGACATTGCAAGAGCAGGTGTTTCCTGAATTTAAGGTGGGGTTACTGCACGGGCGCATGTCGTCTGCTGAAAAAGATGAGGCGATTACCCAATTTCGCGACAACAAAACCCAAATTCTTGTCTCAACGACGGTTGTGGAAGTTGGGGTTGACGTGCCGAATGCAACCGTGATGCTGATTGAGCATAGCGATCGCTTTGGCTTAGCTCAGCTTCACCAACTCCGCGGTCGGGTAGGGCGCGGCGGCTCCCAATCTTTCTGTCTATTGATGAGTAGCTCTAAAACGGAAACGGCTCGTCAACGGCTCAAAGTGCTGGAGCAATCACAGGATGGGTTCTTTATCGCTGAGATGGATCTGCGCTTTCGTGGGCCGGGTGAGGTGTTGGGGATGCGTCAGTCAGGCTTACCCGACTTTGCCCTGGCGAGCCTGGTAGAAGACCAGTCAGTACTCGAAATTGCCCGTAACGCGGCTGAAAAAGTTCTGGCGCAAGATGAAACGTTGAGTCAGTGGGAAGCCTTGAAAAATGAATTGCAGTTGCGTTATCGCAGACTGCTAGGTGGCACAATTTTGACGTGATAGAGTTTTGCTCCAACAACTTTGATGATGGTAAATTTTCAATCTTTATTTTCTATCTATCAAAAGACTATTTTAGTTTAGCGGCAAATTTTATATCATCATTCCAATAAATGATTGTCTTCAGACATACCAGAAACAATTTAAAGGAATAATAAAAGGTCTAGATCGTCACAATAATCTTTTGAGAAAAGAGGTTTATTAATTCATAGTTCTGGGGTCTAAGACAATACGATTGATTGAGAAACAGGTTTAATTCTTTCTTGATTTTTTTAATCAGTGGTGACAGTTGTTATGACTGCAGATTCAAATGGCGAAGAGCCAAAAATAGACTTTTTTGTTCAGCGGATTGAGTCAGCGCAAGAACGTTTTCATCAGCTGAGTCGAGAGTCTGAGAACTTTATTATTTCACCAGATGAGATATCGGTTGTTGTATTCGAAGAGCTTTCAACGGCATTAGAAGAACTCTATATCGCAGCCGAAGAAATGCAAGTACAACAAGAGAATTTAATCGCAACAAGAGATAAATTAGAAGAAGAACGACAGCGCTATCAAGACTTGTTTAATTTTGCACCCAATGCATACTTAGTAACTGATGTTGAGGGGCATATTCAAGATGCAAATTGTAAGGCGGTTTCTCTGCTGGAAATGTCTTACGATCGCTTGATCGGGAGACTCTTAACCATCTTCATTCCACTTGAAGATCGCAAAGTGTTTCGTGGTCGGCTCTGCCAAATTCAACGCGAAAAAGATACGACCCACGAGTGGGAGGCAACCTTACAACCCTTTCAAGGAAAGGCGATTTCCTGTCAAATTACGCTTGCACCAATTTACAATGCGCATCAGCAGGTTGTTGGGTTACGTTGGTTGATTCAAGACGTTTCAGAGCGCAATCGAGTTTCAGAGTTAGAAGCAACTCACAAAGTTAAGGATCAATTTTTAGCAATTGTTTCGCACGAGTTGCGATCGCCCCTCAACCCGATTTTGGGTTGGTCAAGCTTGCTGCGTCAAGGTCGATTAGACGATGAACAGGCCGAATATGCGCTGGAAACCATTGAGCGCAATGCCAAACTGCAAGCGCAGTTAGTTGGAGATTTGCTCGATCTGTCTCGCATTTTGCAGGGTAGACTCAATCTCTCGGTGGCTCCTGTCGATTTAGAATTACCCATTCGAGCGGCTTTAGAAACAGTGCAGTTAGCCGCAGATGCAAAGTCGATCCAAATCAAAACCTATTTTGACCCCACTGTTGGGCAGACATTAGGTGATGTGACACGGTTGCAGCAAATTGTGTGGAACTTGCTGAATAATGCCATCAAATTCACCCCCGAAGGTGGTCAGGTCAATGTGCGGCTAGAGCGGGTTGAGCGCGAAACTGTGGATGAATCTCAATGTTTAGAATGTCTACCTGCTTACTCCTATGCTCAAATTACGGTGAGCGACACGGGCAAAGGCATTCGTTCAGATCTTTTGCCCCATGTGTTTGAATACTTCTGGCAGGAAGATAGTTCAATTACTCGAACGTTTGGTGGTTTAGGATTGGGCTTGGCGATCGTCCGTCAGTTGGTCGAGTCGCACGGCGGTCGAGTTGAAGCAGAAAGTGCGGGTGAGGGGTTAGGCTCAACATTTACGGTCAAGCTACCGTTAAAAAAAAATAAACAAGGTGACAAGGTAGTGGAAGAAGACCGTCCGCTATCGCTCTCACCGCAGCATCCACTCAAAGATCTGCACATCTTACTCGTCGAAGACAATATTGATACTTGCAACTTAACGGCCTGCGTCTTACGCCAAAAAGGTGCGATCGTCACACCTGTAACATCCTCATTAGAAGCGTTACGAACTTTTGAGCAAACTCAATTTAATATCTTGATTAGTGATATTGGTTTGCCCGAAATGGATGGATACTCACTCCTGCAAGAAATTCGGTCGATCTCAACTCACCAGGGAGAAAATATTCTGGCGATCGCGCTCAGTGCTTACGCCGGGGAGTATGCCCATGAACGGGCTATGTCAGTTGGGTTTCAACACTACATCCCTAAACCCGTTGAACCTGAAACCTTAGTCAAGACGGTTGTTCAACTTATAGAAGCAAATTAGCACCATTTCTACGGTATAGAAATCAAATAGGATGGACATTTGAATATTTATCGGCGAGCGACTACAGTTTCAACCTGGCGGAGTTGCCACTCCCAAGTTTCATAACCGCGTGCGTTGAGATGTAAGCCATCCGTGGTTAAGCCAGCTTGCATGAAACCATCGTAATCAACCATTTGGGAGTAAAGGTCAAGATAAGTGGCCTGGTAGCGATCGCTCAGGCGTTGCAGTGTTTGGTTGAGATTGGTGATGCGGGCGTTGGGGATGCGCGGGGTGCGGGTCGGTAGAATCGATTGCACAACGATTTGCGCTTGCGGGTGCATTTGGCGCAGGCGGGTCAAAATCTTTTGCATGTTGCCGATGATTTGAGCATCGGTGTAGCCCATTTTGAGGTCGTTCACCCCGGCCATTAAGTAAATGGTGCTGGGGCGAGTATTGGCGAACGTGTTTAACCGCTGCAAAATGCCCCAAGTCGTGTCGCCCGAAATGCCTTGATTTAGCCAGAGATGGTTACTCGGTAGGCGATCGCTGGGAAACCACATACTCAACGAGTCACCCAGCATTACCGAGAGCCGATTGTTGCCTTGTCCGCCTGCGACGGCGCGGGCTTCTAACGTGAGCAACTGTCGCCACTGCTGATAGGTGGGTTGGCGGGTTGCTTTTCGCCAAATGGCCTGGTAGCTATTCACAGGTAAGCGCGTATAAAGTCGCCCTGATCGCAAAGCCGCCAGGCGTTGGGCGTAGAGTTGGGTGCCAGAAGTGGGCCGTACGGTGTAAGAAAACTCCGTTGCTGTCGGTGCGTTATCAGGCTGCACCTCAAACCTGGCCTGCGTTGTCGGCAAGGAAGACTGAGCACTTGGTTGCACTTGGGGCGATCGCTCGGCTTGCGGTTGGCTCACCGCAGGAGGTGTTGTTGGTTCAACAAATTGGGGAGGCAACGCTTCGCTTGCGGCTCCCTGACTCAGAGCCAGCACCGCCAATAAGGTCGGATCACTCATCACAATTTCTCAGGTGACAGGTATCCTATTCTCAACAGCGCAACCCAACCACGATCAGGACAAAAAGTATTTTTCGTTGGCAAGCCCTGACCTGACAAAACTGGATGTTAGATGGGTCGGCACTACGCTTCGTAAAGCTCTAAGGGCAGGCCATCCGGGTCTTTAAAGAAGGTAAACCGCTTACCCGTTAATTCATCTAACCGCACCGCTTCGGTAGGAATATGGTGGGCGGCCAGATGCGCGATCGCCCCTTCCAGATCATGCACGGCAAACGCTAGATGCCTCAACCCGCACGCTTCAGGATAACCAGGACGGGGCGGCGGTGCTGGAAATGAGAACAGCTCAATTTGGGTCTGAGCATCGACTTGTAGATCGAGCTTGTAAGACTGTCGCTCAGCCCGATAGGTCTCGCTCACAATGGGAAAACCAAGAATTTGAGTATAGAACTGTTTCGAGCGATCGTAGTCAGAGCAAATGATGGCGATGTGATGAACCTGAAGTGAAAACAAAGTATTTGAGGTTGATGTCATGGGAGTCTTTAAAGATATTTTCAGCCAGTTAATGCTTCAGGTGATCTAGCAATAGCTTTTCGTTTGATTCTATCAATTCAAATAGTTTGCTTAACTGACAAGCCTTTCTAGAGGCGTGTTCCTCCACGAAGGACTTGATTGTTCAATCTGACTTAACTAAATACTCACTCTCACAATCTTTGAGCTTCCTAAAATTTCTCAAAACCATTTCCATCGAAGCTACTCATGGAATGATGAGAGCTACTTTTTGTATGTTTCGCTACAAATTCATAGGATAAGAGAGTCATTCACCCAGGAGTACCCCATGGTAAACACTAAGAAAAAAGTCTGGACGACCACTCAATTGTTAAACCTCAGCAAGAGCTTAGCCAGCGCTTACAACCTGGGGGCAGACACCCCCGAAGCGCAAACCAATAGCGATGCTTGGTCTACTGAAAAGTTTGCTGACCTTGGCAAAGACTTGTCTCGCTCTTTCTTGATGTAAGTCGATTGCTTCACTAAACCACTTACACCCTGCCGCGCGGATTGAGAGCTAATTACCAACTAAGGTGTTGCGTTAGCCCCATTTGGATCAGTGACTCAAAAGAACGCGTTATCCTAGGTTGGCAGGATTAAATGGAACGATGACCGAACAGCAACCGATTCACGTCATTGGTGGTGGCTTAGCAGGCACCGAAGCCGCATGGCAGATCGCTCAAGCCGGAGTGCCTGTCGTGCTGCATGAGATGCGCGATCTAGACGCTCAACGCTTGAGTCCGGCGCACCACACCGACCAACTCGCCGAACTGGTGTGTAGCAACTCGTTTGGGGCTATGTCGAGCGATCGCGCCTCTGGGTTGCTGCATGAAGAATTACGTCAACTTGGGTCGGTCATCATCGCTCACGCGGATCAACACTCGGTACCTGCCGGGGGAGCCTTAGCGGTCGATCGCGCCGTTTTTAGTCAAGCTTTAACGCAAAATCTGGCAAACCATCCTCTGATTGAGTTGCGGCGGGATGAGGTGATGCAGATTCCTGCCGAGGGCATTGCCGTACTCGCAACGGGGCCACTCACCAGTGCCGCCCTGACTGACTCGCTGCACCAGTTCACTGGCATGGAATACCTCAGCTTTTTTGATGCGGCCAGTCCCATTATTGTGGGCGAGTCGATCAACGATGACATTGCCTTTCGCGCCTCTCGCTACGACAAAGGCGAAGCCGCTTACCTCAACTGTCCGATGACGAAAGCACAGTACCTCCACTTTTGGCAGGAGTTGTGTCAGGCCGAACAAGCCGAGCTTAAAGATTTTGAGCGCGAAAACGCCAAGTTTTTTGAAGCGTGTTTGCCGATCGAAGAGATGGCTCGGCGGGGCGAAGACACGATGCGCTATGGCCCGCTCAAGCCTGTCGGCATCTTTGACGCTCGCTGGGGTGACTACAAAGACCCGGCCAATCGCGACAAGCGCCCCTATGCAGTGGTGCAATTGCGGCAAGAAGATAAAGCCGGACAACTGTGGAATATGGTGGGCTTTCAGACAAATTTGCGCTGGGGTGAGCAAAAGCGGGTGTTTCGCCTGATTCCAGGGCTAGAGAACGCTGAGTTCGTCCGGATGGGTGTGATGCACCGCAACACCTTTATCAATGCGCCAGAACTGCTGCATGCAACGTTGCAATTTAAGCAGCGTGAGACGGTGTTGGCGGCGGGGCAGTTGATCGGTACTGAGGGTTACACAGCGGCAGCGGCGGGCGGTTGGTTAGCCGGGACAAATGCGGCTCGGCTGGCACTGGGCAAAGCACCTCTGACGCTACCCGTTACAACCATGATGGGGGCCTTGTTTGACTTCATTAGTTCAGCTTCACCCAAACACTTTCAGCCGATGCCGCCCAACTTTGGTATTTTGCCGGAGTTGCCGCAACGGATTCGCAATAAACAAGAGCGCTACGGGAAATATCGCGATCGCGCCTTAGCAGACTTGCAAACCTGGCAGCACAACCTGCTGACACCCCTGCGGCTACTGGCCTAAAACGGTTCTCCTACGTCAGATTTTCCCAAACAGCCAGGCATGAAACTTCCCCGTTCCTGGCGCAACAATCGTAGGATAGAAAGAAGAAGAAACGCGCAATAAGATAAGCTACTTGCCGGGAGAACACGGGATGGATCTGGTTCATTTACAAGGCATTTTAGATAATGTCTCCTTTGCGGTGCTGTTTGTCACCATGCTGATGTACTGGGTGGGAGTTGCGTTTCCAAACCTCCCGTTCCTGGCGGTCGGTGGCACAACCGGGATGGCGATCGCCAACCTCTGCATGGCGGCGTTGCTTGGGGCACGCTGGTTAGAGGCGGGCTACTTTCCCCTCAGCAATCTGTACGAGTCATTATTCTTCCTGGCCTGGGGTGTCACTGCGATTCACCTGCTGGCCGAAAACATGAGCAAGAGCCGTCTGGTTGGTGCGGTCACCGCTCCCGTCGCAATGGGGATCACAGCTTTCGCTGCGCTGTCTCTGCCCGATGATATGCAGCAGTCGGCACCCCTCGTGCCTGCGCTAAAGTCTAACTGGCTGATGATGCACGTCAGCGTCATGATGTTGAGCTACGCGACACTAATGGTCGGTTCGGTGTTGGCGATCGCGTTCTTGTTTGTCACGCGCGGTCAGGCGATCGAGTTACGAGGTAGCTCAGTAGGGACTGGGGCTTACCGCGATAAAACCTATAAACTCCGGCGGGCAGGTGAAGCGGCGGCGGAACCAATCTATCCCGATGGGGGCACAGCAACCGCCGTGATGCAAACCACCGCAGTTGCTCAAACCCTTTCCCCCCAACGATTGACCCTAGCCGACACACTCGACAACATTAGCTATCGCATTATTGGGCTGGGCTTTCCACTGTTGACGATTGGTATTATCGCCGGAGCCGTTTGGGCCAATGAGGCGTGGGGGTCTTACTGGAGTTGGGATCCGAAAGAAACGTGGGCACTGATCACCTGGCTGGTGTTTGCGGCTTACCTGCATGCACGCATTACCAAAGGCTGGCAAGGCCGACGACCTGCGATTCTAGCAGCCTTGGGTTTTGTGGTTGTTTGGGTCTGTTATTTAGGGGTAAATCTGCTTGGCAAAGGGCTGCACAGTTACGGCTGGTTTTTATAAGACAGGGCATTGGGTGTAACCTGGCAGACTAAGGCAGTAACCGTACAGTTGCTCAACACAAGGGACGGAAGCGCAAATTCATACTTTTGTTAAGTAACGCCTTGTAAGTTCAACGTAAACTGGGAGGGATGATTTTCGGTTCCTCGCCTTTTACTCTTTACCTTCGGTGATGTAATGGATGGACAATTTGAGCCACTGAGTGATGATGAAGTACTCTATGTGCCGATTGGTCGGGTGTTAATGTCAAACCCGACATTTAAGGTGGCAGAGTTTTTAGATGCCCTGGCGCAAGCCGTCAGCGATCGCGAAGGCGACTGGAATGAAGAAAATGAGGGCTGGTTTACCGATGGGCTAGAGTGTGAAGCCCTGCGGTTCAGCACGAATGGCTGGCAACGGGGTAAGGTGCGCTTGCGGTTAGAGTTTTCGCCCCATCAACGGCGGCCTAAGGCGCTAGAGGGTCGGCGGGTTGAGAAGCCCAGTGAGTACGACGAACGCTATCCCGATAACTACCGCGCCGAGCGACCAGACGCGCGCTATGGCGATGTGCTACGGATGCCTGACGACTATTCCGACTACTAAGCAACATATCTCTGACTGTTGATGGGCAACCAGGAGCCAGCTAACTCAGCCAATCAGTTGCCCCAGGGCAAGCCTCGTTCTGGTTGGAGTCTGCATCACGCCCTGTTGCACCGTCGCCTCAAAGCACGACAATTACTGCCTGCCCAGGCCCATGTTTTGGTTTCGGTTTCGGGGGGGCAGGATTCGTTGTGTTTATTGCGCTTGTTGCTTGACCTGCAACCCAAATGGCACTGGCACTTGGCTGTTGCCCACTGTGACCACGGTTGGTCGGGTGATGTGGGGAATGCAGATTTTGTGCGGCGCCTGGTTGCCGAGTGGCATCTCCCTCTGCTTGTCGAAACAGCGACCGACCTCCCCGAGACAGAAGCCGCCGCCCGCACCTGGCGTTATCAAACGTTAGCGACTCTGGCCCAACAGCACCACTTCACCCATGTTGTAACAGGACACACCGCTAGCGATCGCGCCGAAACCCTGCTCTATAATCTGCTGCGCGGTAGTGGCACCGATGGCTTACAGGCATTGACCTGGCAACGTGAGTTAGTCTTTGGGGTGCAATTAGTGCGTCCCCTGTTGGCGATGACGCGTCAGGCCACGGCTGAGTTTTGTCGCGCCCATCAGATCCCGGTTTGGGATGACCCCGCTAACCGCGATCGGCGCTTTGCCCGCAGCCGCATTCGCCAGGATTTGTTGCCCTACCTGCAAACTCATTTCAACCCACAAGTTGACACGACTTTAGCCCAGACGGCTGAGCTGTTGCAAGCAGATGTTGCCTACTTAGAAGCAAGCGCCACTGAGTTATTAGATCAGGTCTGGCAGCCTGGTACTATTGCGGTCAATCGCGCCATTCTGAAACAGGCTCCGCTGGCCCTGCAACGCCGTGTCTTACGTCAATTTTTGCAACAGACTCTACCCACGGCTGCTTATTTCGAGCATGTTGAGAAACTGGTTGGGTTGCTGACGGCGCCTCAGGGTGCCCGCACCGATCCGTTTCCGGGTGGGGCGATCGCGTTGGTCGATGGTGAATGGTTACGCTTAGAGTCGTGAATTTGTCAGCGCGGCAGGCTCTCCAGGTGCATCCAAACCCCATCCCCCAGTAAAATCGTCAAACCCCTTCCTGCGCGAATTGCGCTCCTGATGATGCCGACTTCTACCTGCGATCGCGACCCTTCATCCCCATTCTGTAAAACGTTGCTGACCCTGGCTCTGGTCAACCTGTGGGTGGTACCTGCCAGTGCGCAAATGTTGGAGCCAGAGCGGTCTATCAAGAGTACTGCGATCGCGCAGAAACCCGCCGCTCCCCTGTGTCAGGCACAGCTACCGAACGCGATTCGGAGCGTGATCAACAAACCCGAATACGAGCGGGCCCGTTGGGGCATTTTTGTCGAAACGCTAAATCGCTCGCGCTCAGCCCGTCGCACCCTGTTTGGGCTAGACGAAAACAAGCTATTTACGCCAGCCTCTAACAACAAGCTTTTGACCACTGCGGCGGCTCTTCGCACCCTGGGGCCAAATTATCGGATTCGTACAGCGGTGTACGGTGACTTGACCCAACCGAATCCCAATCTGTGGGTGGTGGGCCAGGGTGATCCCAGTTTGGGAACCGAGCAACTGCAACAACTGGCGCAACAACTTCAGCAAAAGAACGTTCAACAGATTAACCGTCTGATCGGTGACGATCGCTACTTTCAGGGCAGTGCGATTCATCCCATGTGGGATTGGGAAGACGTGCAGGCCGGGTATGGTGCGCCGATCAACAGCCTGATTTTTCAACAGAATGCGATCGACTTTACCCTGATTCCTCAAAAGCTGGGGCAACCGCTCAAACTGCAATGGAAAGACCCCAGCGATGCGGCTCAGTGGCGCGTCTTAAACCAATCCAAAACGGTGAGCGAGAAGGAGGAAGAATACCTCGAAGTTGGGCGCGACTTTGCAACGCCAACGGTGTATGTGCGCGGTCAATTGCAAGCCGGGGCAGCTTCAGAAGATGTGGCAATTTCTGCACCTAATCCGGGCGATCGCTTTTTGCAGAAGTTACGGCGTGAGTTGGCCAGCGCAGGCATCAAGGTACAAAGGACTGAGCTTGCAACAGATGCGTTGCCCACAAACCTGACCGAAGTGGCGATCGTGCAGTCGCCTCCGCTTTCTCAACTGATCCAGGTGACGAATCAAGACAGCGATAATCTCTACGCCGAGGCCCTGCTCAAGACACTGGGGCGGCTCCAAAACCCGACAACCGACTCCACCACGGCAGGGGTTGAAGTGATTCGTAAGGTGCTGACTCAGGGCAATCTGCCCCCTGACAGCTTTGCACAAGTTGATGGCTCAGGCGTAGCTCGCCGCAATTTGGTGAGTCCTGAAGCACTGGTCAATTTGCTGCAATTCATGAACCAAGCTCCAGAAGCGTCTGTTTTCCGGGCATCACTGCCCGTAGCTGGGGTAAGTGGCACGCTCAAAAATCGGTTTCGGGGGACTGCGGCTGAAAAAATCTTGCAGGCCAAAACGGGCACCTTAACGGGGGTTGTGGCGTTGTCGGGCTATGTCACCCCTAAGAACTATGAGCCACTCGTTTTTAGCATTGTGGTCAACAACACCCCTGCTGCAACTCGGATGCTGCGCCAATCCGTAGACGACATTGCCGTTTTGTTGGCGCGTCTTGATCGCTGCGACACTCGTTAAACGCCCTATCACCAGGCGGGAACGGTCATGGGCATGCCATTATCGGCAGGTGTCAACTTGAGTAAGAAGGGCACTGCTGCTTTGGCCCAGTCGGTCACGCTGGTGTAGCTCGCCGCCTCTTCGCCAAAGCAAATGTCTAACATGTCGGTGTGGATGATGCCAGGATTGAGGGGAATCGCTGCCATCCCAGCCGGAAGTTCCTCAGCGAGCGATCGCGTCAGTCCTTCGATCGCCCACTTTGAGGCACAATAGGGCGCAACCTCTGGCGAAGTTGAGCGGCCCCAACCAGAGCTAAAGTTCACCACAATTCCGCTGTTACGGGCAATCATGGCTGGGAGAAAGTGCCGGATCACGTGAACAACACCTTTCACGTTGACATCAATGACTCGATTAAACTCCTCGGCAGGCACTTCCCATAATGGCGCAAGTTGATTAATTACACCCGCATTGTTGATTAATAAATTCGGCACACCGATCGCCAGTACCTCTGCTGCCCACGCTTGAACGCTTGCTTCGTCGGTGACATCTACTACCGCAAAATGATGAGGCTGACCAAACCGTTGTTGCAACTCGCTGGCTGTTTCGGGCGATCGCACACAACCAAATACTGTATGCCCTTGCGCGATAAACCCCTGCGCCATCGCCAGCCCCAAACCACGACTCACCCCAGTAATAACAATTCGTTTGCCCATACGCTCTTTTGAAAATCACCTGGGTTAATTGTGCTGGATGCCCCCTGAGAATGCTACCCTTCTGACGTTCATTGGCTCTACTGACAAGCAGTGGGAGAATTTGCTCTAGTCTAGCGGTTCCAAATCTTCGAGTGAAAACACCCTGCTGAGATCAAAAAACGTCTTCTAAGCGCAATTCATTCTGAGCCTGCGAACCTTGGGGGCGTCGCCCCCAAACCCCCGCGAGGGGCCGAACCGCCTCCCCTCGCCTCCCCTGCGGAAGGTGTTGCTAATTCCAGTGCTTGACAAAAGGGGTTAAGGGTGGGGTGGGAACCCTGCTGCGCAGGCTTAAACCACATCTTGCACTCCTGACAAAAAGCGATTCGGCAGTCTAAACGGCTTTTGAAAACAATCGCCCTACGTAACCTCCGCTTCACGTCACCCGTACTTTCTGTCAGAGATCGAAGCGTCAAACTTACAACCCGTACCGTTTGGCTAGCTACCCATTCAACACCCACCGACACCACCTTGCGGGGGTTGTAGGGGAGTGAGGCCCCTACGAGCGGGGGCACGGGGGGAAGTCCCCCGATTCGCGGCTCCGCCGCCCCCAAATCTCCGCTTCACCCCAATCAAAAAGGCTTTCATTTATATAGAAATAGCCCTACGGCTGGGTCGCTTGTCGTTCTTGGCGGAGATACTCAAACACACTCTTGTCGCCAATGTCAGAGGGAAGCGCTTGGGTCAGTTTACGGAGTGCGAAAACAAGAAAGAGAACAGCCCAAACCGCTAGCAGAGTGCGTTCGACTGAAAGAGACAGAAACCCGGTGAGGTGCCCCAATAACAGGACGGGGACAAGTGGGGTCAAAAGCTTGGTCTCTAACCGATTGAAGCAAAAAGCCTCTTTGAAGTACACCCCCGTTAGAGCCGCAAAGGTAAAACCAATGCCAAGAATCGTCAGAGGGTTGAAATAAATGGTGCGAGCAAAAGGTTCAGGATTGCTGTGCCCAAACATGAAAGCCGCGATCGCCCCAATCACCCAAAACAGTTGCAACGCCTGGTGCAACGGGCGCATATAGATGTGAATAGTCCACAGGCTGATGCCTAAACCTAACGAAAACAGGTTATAGCAAATGGTGATCCAGGGTAAGACTTTAGGATTGGTCGGCTGCCAGAGGGCTAACCCAGCCCCGATCGCAAAACTGACCGCCGCGAGAATCAAGCCGACCCGATAGATCCGCACTTCCCGGCGATCGTGATCGGTGACAACAAACTCACCAAACTGCCCCTGGTAAACAATCGGTTCTGCAACACTATCGGTCATAGCCTTAACCCTCAACAAACAGTTCGACCGTTCCTCCCCAGTCTAAATGAAGTTGCTCTTGGGCGTTACCTCCATTCACCGCAATTTCAACCCAACCATGACTGCCAACGATCGCGACCAGTTCTCCCAAAGCAACATCGCTGTAAGTGTAACCACTCGCAATCCTGCGATCGCCAACCTGACAGCGCCATCCCTTGCCTGCAACCGACCGACCAAGAATATTCGTCACTAAATTGCCAAAGTGGTCAATCGCTTGCACAGTTCCCACAACCAGATTGCCATCCCACCTGGGTTCAGGTAAGTTAGCCCGCACCAAGCAATCAGGGGCGATCGCAGTGCCTAAATCTTGCAGGGGGATGCCGCTAGCAAGGTGAGCCGCAACCGGGGCAAAAATATCGCGCCCATGAAAGGTTGCACTCGGCTCTGAACAACGCCAAAAAGCCGGATTATCTAACTCAACGGCAGCTAGCGCCGGATAGATTTGCAACACTCCACTCAAAATGCCATTGTCAGGACCCACCAAAAATGCCCACGGTTCCTGGTCTGCCGTACCAGCCGCGATCGCGATCGCTCGCCGCTGACTGCCTACCCCCGGATCCACAACAGCGAGGTGAACTGTTCCAGCAGGGAAGTAGGGCACAGCGGTCATTAATGCAAAGCGAGCCGCGAGGATGTTTTGCGGCGGAATGTGATGGGTCAGATCAATCAATGTCAGACGGAGATTGACCTGGGAGATCGCACCCTTCATCACTCCGACATAGGTATCTTGCACACCAAAATCACTCGTCAAAGTAACGAGACCCGATGACCGTAAAAGAGGAGAATTCACCATCTTCTATGCATATATTTCATGATCTTATGCGTAAACCGCATCAAAAACGTTTCAAAATCGTATCTTAAGCTACCGTTCAATAGGCTGATTGCTATGATCAAGATCAAGAAGTATGCCGATATGTAATTGGAGTCTAGGATTATGCTACGGAATAACAAGAGCCGTGAGGCACGCAGTGAGGCAGCACGTACCCATCGGGAAAACTTGCAAAAGAACTTGCAACGCCGACTTGAGGCTGCTCGGCAGAAGGGCGATGAGCAACTGATTCGCCTGCTAGAAGCCGAAGCAAACTACCTGGGGTAAACCCAAAAATTCGCTGGATGAGATTTGGGGCAAAGGATCTCCTCGATCAGAATTCGAGATTCTTTGCCCTCACTTTTAGGAAATTGAATTTAGCCTTCATACTCGGTTTGAATGTCTATATCTAACGTCTCTTCGTCAACTTGGATATAGAGAATATTCGGACGACAGCAAACCTGACAATCTTCAACATAAGACTGGTAACTACCTGCACTGAGATCAACAAAGGTTGTGTTTTCTTCGCCGCAGTAGGCACAATAAAATTCGGCTGTCGTTTGCATTCACTCAAACTACTAATCAGACTCCAACCAGTTTACCGTCTGGAAAATGCTCTTTTGCAGAATCGAGATGTTTGAGCAAGGTTGCTTCGGGGAGTGGCCCTTGCAAGTGGCTCCAGGGTAAGGTTTGTCCGGGTTGCCAGTCGGCATGTACATAGTAATCAAGTTCTGGCAGTTTGCCCCGCAACTCTTTAAAGGCACGCCGATAGCTACCCAACGTATCCCCGTAATGACGGGTTAACTCTAACAACGGTGAAAGACGGCGATCGCCCCGCGAAATCAATGCCTGAATCACTGACCAGTTATAGCTTTCAGGTCGAAAATCAACTCCTAACGGACGCAGGTGTTTTTGTAAGTGTTGCAGCCGCTTCTCCGCCTGGGGATTCACCCCAAACCACTGGAATGGCGTGTGAGACTTGGGCACAAAGGTACTGCAACCAAAACTCAGCCGTAAACCAGGCGCTGCTTTTTTAATCGCCTTAAACATCTGCACCGTGGCATCTAAGTCCTCCGCTACCTCACCGGGGATACCTGCCATGCCATATAGCTTCAGGTGACTCAATCCACTGGCTTTGGCAATGCTAGCCGCTTCAATAATCTCGGTCGTTTCCAGTTTTTTGTTAATCACACGGCGCAGGCGATCGCTCCCAGTTTCGACCGCGATCGTGACGGATTTGGTGTCGTGCTTCACCAGGGTTTCGACCAGCTTGGGTGTGACCGTATTGGTGCGAACCGAGGCAATGCTGACTCGCACATCGTCAAATTCAGGTTGGTTGAGGTAGTCCAACAGGGCTTCAAACTCTGGATGCTGTGTCACAGAAGCGCCGAGCAGTCCCAGCCGATTTGTGACAGTCAGCCCGCGCGCGATCGCAGGAATCAAACTGCTGTCTACATCAGCCACACGAAACGGTAAGGTCAAGTAGCTGGCGAGGCAAAAGCGGCACATTTCAGGGCAACTCCGCACCACCTCGACCATGTAGATGTTTTCCCAGGCGGCTTTTTCAGTCACCACGGTCGAGGCTGACAGCACACTGCCCCGGTAGGTCTGCTTTTCGACCACTGCGGGAATGCCTGACTCGACAGGACGAATCGCCGCAATTGCGCCAGTTGAGTCGGTGTAGGTCACGTCATACAACGCAGGGACGTACACCCCAGGAATGGTAGCCAGGTGGCGCAGTTGAGTGGCGCGATCGCACCCTCGCACGGTTTTGTAAGCTTCAATAAAATCGCCTAACAGCCGTTCGCCATCGCCCAACAACACGACATCAAAGAAATTGGCAAACGGTTCGGGATTGGCTGTTAACACAGGGCCACCCCCAAACACAAGAGGATGATCGGCAGTGCGATCGCGCGACCAGATCGGAATCTCTAAGGATTCGAGTTGGGTGAGAACGTTGACGTAATCGAGTTCCCAAGAGAGGGAGAAACCGAGTAACTCAGGATCAGCCGGAAGTGGCTCCGCACCATCGGTAAAGAGGCGACTCACCTGCACATCGGGTCGGGTTGCCAGCATCGCCCAGATGACTTGATAGCCAAGACTCGTAATCCCAACGCTGTACTCGTTTGGAAAGGCGTAAATAATCGGAACCGCATCAGGGAGAGGCGTTGCGGCAGTAAACAGCAACCGCTCAAGCGAAAGAGGAAGGGATGTCATGGCAAGCAGTGCAAAATAAGGGCACCTCCCCCACTCTAGCGTAGGAAAGGTGCAGGAGTCAGAAGGGTTGCAGGCTACAGCCTGCTGAATTCCTTACTGCGCTAAGTCGATCGCCCGTTTGACGATCGCTGCTGGAGAAATGCCGTTCAGCTCCATCAACTCGCTGGCGGTAGCAGTGGTTTCGCCACGTCTCCAGGCGATTGTGTCGCGTTTGGCGTTACTCCGCAGCATGATCGGCTCAAGCATGCCACTTGCCCCGCCTGTAATGCCAATCAAGGCATCGCCCCCAAACAGACGGTCAAACCCAGCATCATCTAAGAACTGACCATCTGGCTCAGAGCAAAGATCCCAGGCCACATCTGAAGAACGGTAAAGCCGACGGGGGCTAATAATCGAGACAACGCGCACACCATACCCTTGGGCTTCGAGTTGTTTTGCGGCTTCAAATACAGGATTTAAAACCATGTCACCCACCACCGCTAAAACGATGGTTTTGCTACCACTTGACTCGTGCAGGGCGATCGCGCCATCCTGCAACGCTTGCCGGGTTTGTTCTAAGGTGGTGCGAATCGGTAGAGGCGACTTACTCGCCGTAATCACAACGCCTTTGTTTTTCTGCGCGAGTGCCCATTCATAACAGGCCTGGGTGCTATTGGCATCGGGTGGAAACAGGGGAAAAACGTTGCCGTTTCGCATCATGGCCGCGAAGTAGGCTTCGATTTCGGGGCGTTGGTGTGTCCAACCGTTTCGACCCTGCTCTAACGCTCCAGCCGTGTAAAGAGTAACGGTTGCTGGGGCCGGACGACGCAGTTCTGCCATTGCCTGGGTCACGGTTTGCCAGATCGGTAAACCATTGATCGCAAACGATTCGTAAGAACACCAGAGACTGCGGGAGCCAAACAGACACAGGCTAGCGGCTAACCCCGCACACGCATCTTCGCTCAACGGTTCATAGACCTGCCCCTGGGGCTGCTGGTTATAGAGTGGGTCGGTGGTGGGGTGAATAATTTTGAGCGCCTGGTTAATGTTGGCAATTCCCGAGGCTTCGTTGCCATCGGCGTTTGTCACCAGGTAACGCGGGTCTTGCTGACCGACATAAGCAACTAATTGCCCCATTGCAGTTGTCGAAACTTTCGGATCACCCCCCACAGCATACTCTTCAAGGGGAATCTGACCCAGGTCAGGTAAAGGCAACACACTTTCAGTCACCGCGACCTTGCTGGCCGAACCCCCACCAGCCCGCTCACAGTTGGTGCGCACCAGTTCCCACGCTGCCGCCGGAAGCGATCGCGCCTGCAACGCCTCAACAATCTCAGGGTTGTCGAGGGTGTGGTGACCATAGAGGTTGTGCGACTTCGAGCCACGCGCGTGTACCCCTGCGCCTTTCAACTGCTTGATGATCAACACAGTCAATGTGCCATTCATGGCAAAACGAGCCGCCTTGTCAGCCGCAACCAGAACCGCTTGGGTAAACTCTAACCGCTTGGCAAAGCTAAAGGCCGTGCTGTCTACATAGTCACCGGGTTGATTTTGGTCGTCAAAATCTTTTGCATCCACCAAAATCACTTCTTCAAAGCCGCTGCCCTTCCAAAAGGCCACCATGTCGCTGTTGCTGCGGGTGGAAACCATACTGTGGTGTTCCTGTGAATAACCATTCCAGACCAGGACGGGCAAGAAGTTGGTCACATCGGGGTAAGCCGTGTGGAAGTGGCTAATCGCACTCATGATGTAAGGCTCGCCCAAACCGCCATCGCCAATTGTGCAGGGGAAGAGGCGATCGCGATAGAGCAGGGCACCCGCCATGGCAAAGTGCTGTCCCTGACCAAGCGGACCAGCCGGAGCCAATAGACCGGGGATTTGACCCGACAAGTGACCTAACAAACCATGCCGTTCGCGGAAGCGATCGCGCATTTGCTGGACAGTCTCGATCCCCATTGCTTCGAGCGAGCGATCGAGAAACATGGCACTGTAAAACCCAGGGGCGTGGTGCCCAACTTCGGTCACAAAATTCTTATGACCCAGTAACACCAAGGCGGCATAGGCTTCGGCTTGGCTAGCAAACCCACCGGGGTGCCCCGATGCTTTGCTGCCCGTAACTTGCAGCGTCAGATAGCGCAGTGCATCGGCGTAAAGCAGGGTTTGGTAGGCTGCGGCAGGGGAGTGAGGATCGGCGATCGCGGTTTGCCCTTCAGCAATCACGGGTTCAGCGCCGTAGGTTTCCCACTCCGGAAAACTGTCACGAAAATACTGAATACCCTCTAAAAAGGCAGCAGACGGGGTACTGACAGTTGCGGTCATGTAGAAAACCTCCAAGTAACGGCGGAAAGGGTGCTGACAGTGGACACATTGGGTGGGCGATCAAAGAGAGGAATGTCCATTTTCAAAAATTGCCCTTTTGAATTTTACCCCCCCCTTTGACCATCCCTACGAACGAACGGGATAGTGCTGGTCTAATGCGAGAAAAGTCTGCAACAGCACATTGGCTCCCTGAGCGCATTGCTCAGCCGAGGTGTATTCTTCTTCAGAGTGGCTAATGCCGCCTCGACTGGGGACAAAAATCATGCCCATATCGGTAAACCGCCCGACCTCTTGAGCATCGTGTCCGGCGCGGCTGGGCAAATAGCAGTACCGAATGCCCTGGCGATCGCAGATCGATTGAATCGTGTTCATGATATGAGGGGTAGCAAGGGTCGGCAACACATGGAATGTTTCTTCCATCGTGATCTCGGTATGGGTTAAGAGAGCAATCTCGGCAAATTCTTGTTGAAGTTTGGCAACCAACTCATCAAGATGATCTTGAGAGAGGTCACGCAAATCAATCCGCAAATCTACCTGGGCAGGCACCGTGTTGGTGGCACATGGCAAAACCTTGAGATAGCCAACGGTACCGACCTGCTCACCGGGGGTTTCGATCGCAATTCGATTGACGGCCAGCACAATTTGAGACGCGGCGACCAGCGCATCTTTGCGCATGTGCATCGGGGTTGTACCCGCGTGGTTGGGGCGTCCAGTTACGCTCACCTTAAACCGATACTGTCCCACGATCCCTTTCACTACGCCAATCTCAGCATTAGCGGCTTCCATCACACCGCCTTGCTCAACGTGCAGTTCAACAAAGGCCGCAATTTGCTTGCGATCGCGGCGAGCGGTTTTAATCTTGTCCCAATCTCCGCCAATCTTTTGCAAACAGGTCTGAATCGACGTGCCATCTTTGCGGCTGTAGTAGTCAGGATTTTCTCGAACCTGCCCGGCCATTGCCTTACTGCCTAACACGGTCGATTCTTCATCGGTAAAAACAATAACCTCAATCGGATGGTCGAGTTGCTCTTGGGCTTCGTTTAACGTATGCGCCACTTCAATCCCGGCTAAGACGCCCAGGCAACCATCGTAGCGCCCCCCCATTGGCACAGTGTCGATATGAGAACCGGTGGCTAAGGCGGGGGCATCCTCATAACGCCCCGGATAGCGACCAATAATATTGCCAGCTGCATCAATCCGAACGGTCATCCCCGCTTCAACCATCCACGATTGAACCAGTTGACGGGCTAACAAATCCTCAGTTGTAAACGCAACTCGGCTGACCCCTCCGTTAGGCTGTTTGCCAATTTCAGCCAGTTGAAAAAGGCTACGATTCAGGCGATCGCTCTTAATTGAAAGCAGTGAAGCAACAGTCATAGTGCCAATCTCTATCAGTAAATTAGGTCAATGCGAAGTGGTGAAAGTGTAACTATTGAGATTGATCAGACACAGTTCGCTGTGAGCAATCCACCGATTTAGGGGGCATCTCGTGGTTTAGGTTACGTCGCAAGCAAAAGACCCTTGGCGATCGCGACATGACTGCGCGTTAGCCGCTTTGGATTAAACCGACCAACGTAACGCTAAAGGGAACCGTTTTGATCATGACTCAAAACGAACGCTCTTGGCCTGAGCGACAGCCGCTTGCGCGATAGAAATCACCTATGCATCAGTCGGGATCAAGTTGATAGAAACGGGCGATCGCCCTTACCCTCAAGCAACGCAGTCTTTTCTGGGATGCCTGAAATCAACACCTTTGAAAAGCATCAGCCACACACGAGAAACAACGGCTGCAGGCAGATCAATCCACTTTGTATGCAAGAATCGTATATGAGTTTTGTATACAATTCAAGCGGGCTATCGTGGCCTTGCCGTTGCTTAGCTTGCAAGGGTGAAGAGGCGGCGTTGTGTTAGACATTATTCGCTGATGGGTCGCATCTATTTTGAATAAAGAGGAGAAGCCACCTTTTCAGCGATCGCCTGGTTCGCTGTTACTTCAGCCAGATCCTTTCTTGAAGCTGGGATTTGAGCCAAGATCGCCCTGCTTGTTTTGCTTTGATGAACTCGATGCGAGAATACAGTTCAATCTTGTCTAAGGGAGTTAATCACTCATGAGCCAACCTGAAGCTTCAACCCGTCGGATCTTTATCTGCGGCTCTGCCCTGCGTGGGCAACCAGATCATGGCAATCTGGGAAACGCCCAATTTATTCGTACCGCTAAAACTCAAGCGATTTACCGCTTACACGCTGCTGAAAATGGTTGGCATCCAGCAATTTATCAGGTTGAAGAAAATGGAATTTCGATTCCCGGTGAGGTTTATGAGATAAGTATTGCTGAGTTTGACCACCTTGCGGCTAATGAGCCGCCCCACATGTATCCCAGTGATGTCGTTTTAGAAGATGGCGAAGTGCTAACAGCGTTTCTCTACCCCCGTGAGTTAGTTGAGCAGTACAACTGGGAGGATATTTCTCATTTAGGAGGCTGGGCTGCTTACAAAGCCAGCATTGCCCAAGCTGCCCAATAGACGAAAAAATACTCAGAATTTTTCCAACCCGACATTACGGGCAAAGCTTCAAAAGTTTTGCCTGGATTCTGTCTGGGAACGCGAGCTTTTTCTAGCTCTGAAACGCACCCCTGACAAAAGTTTCAAGCAGCTTCAGAACATTTTTGGGCGTGAGGCGATCTGGTTTGATTAGTTCACAATGACTTAAGGAGTGAAAGCTCGTCTCCACGGCTTTTTTCTTAAGATGCGTATTGCAAAAATGTGTATGGAAAGACATCGTTGGGACAACCTTTAAATTTACTTTTTATCAAGTTTGAGAGCTTGTAATCCTGCGCCGATGGGGGTATCAAGGGTAAAGCCATAATTTACTTCTTTGTGAAATGGCCGCTGGAGTTGAATCAGTCTTCTTTAGTACAAGTGCCACTTCATGAAGAAGTAGTAAAGACTCCGAGTAAACCCCGATCACATTTGGCTGGAAAAATTAATAATGGGAGACACGTTAATAATTTTTTCCAAAAGTTAGTGGATGACGCTTCTACAGACTTCTAAAAGACGGACTAGAGTAGTCGCCCAGTGCTTGGTTGGTTGCTTTGCTGTATCGGCGATCGCGCCTTACTCAAGCGCCTTTGCTCAAGTGCCTGAGCCAATAATTGAAGCGGCGACTCCAACCCGGGTGCCCTCCCGATCAGACGAAGCTTACACCTTGGGAGCGGGCGATCGAATCCGCATCGAAGTTTTTAAGGTGGCGCAATATAGTGGCGAAAATCAAGTCTTGGTGGATGGCACTGTCAACCTGCCAGAAGCGGGAAATGTTTCAGTGCAGGGGTTGACGCTTAAGGAAGCCGCAGATGTCATTTCTGCTCGATATGCCAAGTTGCTCAAATACCCAATCGTGACAGTTTCCCTCGTAACGCCAAGACCTTTAAGAGTTGGGGTTGCAGGTGAAGTCAATCGACCGGGTTCATATACTTTGTCAACCACTGAGGGGGCATCACAATTGCCGACGCTGACACGCGCCTTGCAGCAGGCCGGTGGTGTGACCCAGATGGCAAACATTCGCGAGGTTGAAGTGCGTCGTGCGCGTCGTGGCGGAACTGAAGAAGTTATCAAAGTCAACCTTTGGGCCTTTTTGCAGGCGGGTGATTTAAGTCAGGATATTACTCTCAGAAGTGGCGACAGCATCTTTATCCCCACAGCACCCACCGTTGATTTAAGGGAGTCGGTGCAGCTTTCCGCGGCGAGTTTTGCTGCCGATCGCAGTCAGCCTCTCAACATTGCGATCGTGGGCGAAGTCTATCGCCCTGGCCCTTACACTGTCACATCGTCTGCAGATACCGGGGCAGCGGGAGACACGGGGCAAACAGGGGGAGGAGCTGAGCGGCCGCCGACGATTACCCGCGCCATTCAGGTGGCTGGTGGGGTGAAGCCCCAGGCTGATATTCGTCGAATTCAAGTGCGACGGCAAACGCGCGCAGGGCTTGAGCAAGTGATTGACATCGACCTCTGGAAGCTGCTCAGCGAAGGAGACCTGAAGCAAGATTTGATCTTGCAAGATCGAGATACGGTCATCATTCCAGAAGCGAAGGCAGTCGATACGGCCGAAGCGACTCAGTTAGCCACGGCTAGCTTCTCACCTGACAGCATTCGGGTGAATGTGGCTGGCGAGGTGAAGCAACCTGGGGTCGTCCGCGTGCCCCCCAACACACCTCTGAACCAGGTGCTTTTAGCCGCCGGAGGGTTTAACACTCGTGCCCGTCAGCGATCGGTCGAGTTGCTGCGACTCAACCCTGATGGCACTGTGACCCGTCGAGAAATTTCGATTGACTTCTCTAAGGGAATCAATGAGCAAACCAACCCAGCCCTCCGAAATGACGATATTGTGGTTGTAAAACGCTCAGGGCTAACGGCTTTCTCGGATAGCTTGGGCACGGTTGTTAACCCCATTAGCAGCTTCCTTTCAATCTTTAGTTTGTTCACAATTTTCAGGAGCTTCTAGCGATCGCGCTAAAACTTTAGTAATCGGGCGATCGTGCAATATGAATTAGTACTCAAGATGAATGATGAGCTTTTAACTCCAGATATTTAAGCGAGAATCAGACGATGGAAAGTGAACGTCAGCCACTCCCAATCGAAGCCAACGCCAGTCGCTTGAAGTGGTTACCTCTTCCAAGTGCCCCACAAGACAGCGATGAAGGTGGGCTTAACCTGGGACAAGTGTTTGGGGCTTTACGCCGTAAGCTACCTGTGATTGCTGGCGTTGCAACGGTTGTTGCTTCAGGGGCCGTTCTTCGGGCAATGAGCAGCACCCCTACTTATGCCTCTAGCTTTGAAATTCTAACTAAGCCAGTAACGGTTGAAACCCAGGTACTCTCGTCTGTTCCCCAAACCCTGAGTAATAAGGAACAACCTCCGGCTGGATCTGAATCTGTTGATCAAACAAAATTAAAGTTGCTCAAGAGTCCTAGCTTGCTGGCCCCGATCGCCAAGCAACTTAAGTCAAAATATCCTGACATTACGTCTGATGAACTGTCCGCCAATCTAGTGGTTCTTCCTTTACCAAACAGTGAGATTCTCAACGTTGCTTACCAGGACAAAAATCGAGAAAAAGTCAAAGATGTGCTCAACTTGGTTTCTGCCGCCTACTTAAAATACAGCCTGGATGAGCGGCTAGCCGATGTACAGCAGGGGATTGACTTTGTGGATGTCCAGCTACCCCAGCTAGAGAAACGGGTACAGAATATTCAAGACAAACTCCAAACTTTCCGCCAACAGTACAACCTGATTGACCCCGATTCTGCCTCGAAGCAACTCGCCGATCAGACTGCCAGTATTGCTCAGCAACGACTTGAGACACAAGTTCGGCTCAATGAAGCACGAGCGCTCTTCGCTGACATTCAAAGACAGTTTTCGCAACGGTCAAATGAACGAGTGACCTCCTCAGCGTTGAGTGAAAATCCGCGCTATCAGGCCTTGCTAAATCAACTCCTTGAGATTGAAAGCCAGATCGCGAAAGAGTCAAGCCTCTTCCGTGAAGATACGCCCAATATCCAGGTTTTACGAGACCAAAAAAATAATCTTTTACCTCTGTTGGAGCGAGAAGGTGCGCGGGTTGAAGATGGCCTTGCTAGCCGAATTCGAGAACTAGAAGCGCGAAATCAAATTTTGGCTCAGACCGAGCAAGTCCTGATTCAACGGGTTAAAAATCTGTCTATTGTTTCGCGTCAGTATGCCGATATTCAGCAGGAACTCAAAATTGCAAACGAGAACCTGAATCAGTTTCTGGCGAAGCGCGAAGCCCTCCGGATTGACGCTGGCCAGAAGAAAACGCCCTGGCAAGTTTTAACGCCTCCGGGTGAGCCAGTGCCATCTGCCACCAACGTCAAACGGTCAGCTATGCTGGGCGTCATTTTAGGCTTGCTGTTGGGGGTTGGTGCAGCGCTCTTGCTCGATCGCCTGAGCAACGTGGTCTATACCTCCAAAGAAGCTAAGCTTGCCAGCAAACTGCCGTTGTTGGGCGTAATTCCCTTTTATGCTGGTTTGGGTGAAACCGAAAAAGTCTCCCTTACAACCAACTTCTCTGAGTTGTTGAACCACGTCCAGCAGCGACTGGGGCTAGAAGCTGGCAAATCAAACTCTTACTCCACGTCTCCTTTCTATGAGGCGTTTCGATCGCTCTTCACCAACATTCAGTTACTCAATTCTGATACACAGATTCGCTCCTTTGTGATTACCTCTTCCGTTCCCGGTGAAGGGAAATCAACTGTGGCAATTTACCTGGCCCAAGCGGCGGCGGCTTTAGGTCAACGGGTTTTGCTAGTAGATACTGACTTACGCTTACCCCAAATTCATAATCGCCTAGAGCTGCTGAATGGTTATGGCCTCAGTAATTTGATTGCCTCGGAAGAGTTAACGCTGGATCAGGTGGTGCAGCAATCTCATTTAGATAGTGATCTGTATGTCTTAACGGCAGGCCAGATTCCGCCTGACCCAACTAAACTGCTGTCTTCCAAGAAGATGCAAGCCCTCATGGAGCAATGTCGGGCTGAATACGATCTGGTGATCTATGACTCCCCCCCGTTGATTGGGCTAGCAGATACCAAGCTGATTGCCTCTAAAACCGATGGAATTGCGATGGTTGTGGGTCTGGGCAAGGTGAAAAACTCTGAGTTTACCCGTTCTCTCGATGACTTGAAATCATTCCCTGGCGTTGTTTTGGGCATTATTGCCAACGGCTCAAAAGAACAAGATAAGAACCGATATTCTTACCATCGCTACTTCAATAATGGGGTGGATGCAGGATTGCAAGAACCCGCCCAGCTACCAACCCCCGCCCTTCCAACGATCGCCCTTGAACGGCCAGTCGGTGAAGACTTCAGCAAAAGCGTCAGCAAGTAAGCGATCGCGGTGGCAAAAAGAGATGCTTTAGCAATTGGGTGAAGCGCGTGTAGTATATTTGAATTACTCTCTTGCAGTCGCTTATGCCACGGTTTCTTCACATTGCGGATATCCATCTGGGTTATGACAAATACGACAACCCAGAGCGGACAAAAGACTTTTACTTTGCGCTGCAAGATGTAATTGATCGTTACGCGATCGCGGCAAACGTTGATTTTGTGCTGATCGCTGGAGATTTATTTGAGCATCGCAACCTCCAGCCCCACATTCTCAACCAGGCTCAACTCTGTCTCGATCAGCTCAAACAAGCCAATATTCCCGTCCTGGCGATCGAAGGAAACCACGATAATCGCCCCTATGGCACAAAGACAAGCTGGCTTCGGTACTTAGCCGATTGGGGCTTACTCATGCTACTAGAGCCTGAGTTAAACGCAGAGGGTGTCATGGTTTACACACACTGGAATCCGGAGAGCAAACGTGGCGGCTACATCGATTTGCCCTGTGGAATCCGGGTTTTGGGTTCGCAGTGGTATGGCACCTCAGCCCCCCGCGCGATCGCCACGATTGCTGCTGCGATTCAAACGCTGCCGCCTGCTGCTGGATCTACTGTGATGATGTTTCACCACGGGTTAGAAGGCCAAATTGCCCGCTATGAGGGGGCTTTGCGTTACGCTGACCTGCTACCGCTGCAAGAGGTCGGTGTGAGTTATCTAGCGCTGGGGCACATTCACAAAAACTACGCCAGAGAAGGCTGGGTGTTTAACCCTGGCTCGCTTGAAGCCAATAATGTCGAAGAAGCCGGGTATCAGCGGGGCGCTTATCTGGTCGAAGTCACACCCGCAGGCTTTGAAGCAGAACTCAAACAAGACTACTACCAGCGCTCGTGCGTGCGGTTGCGGTTAACGGCTAAAGGGCAGGAAACACAAGCCGAAATTGAAGCAGCTGCGATCGCCACTGTCCAAACGGCGATCGCCAAGGGACACATTGTGACGGAGGAGCAACCCATCGTTGAGTTGAAAATTGACGGAAAAATTGGGTTCGATCGCTTGGAACTCAACACCCGTCAGCTTCAGCATGAGTTGCAACAGCTCAGTAATGCGCTCATCTTTTTGCTCAAATTTGACGCAGAGTCAATTGAATTTGAGACGCACATTACCGAAGAGGCCAACCGCCTTCAGATCGAGCAAGAGATCTTTACTGACATGCTGGCCGCTCACAATACCTACAAGGCAAAAGCCCAAGAATTAGCACTTGGGCTGATTGAGCTAAAAGATCAGCAAATGCAAGGTCATTCCGAAGAGGAAATGTATGAGTTTGCCAAGAATTTGTTGATCTAGGCAGGTGAATGGTTAAAGGGGATGAAGCCGGATCTGGAGAAGTCAATCAAACAAATTAGAAAGCTTTAAGGCAAGTCCTGTCCCGATCGCTTGCGCGGCAAGACATTGCTAGATCTAACCAACTTTGCTGTTAATTCGACGTGAGTTTTGAGACAAAAAACGCGAGCCTAGATCGCCTCTATCTCGCTTCGCTGCCAGTTTGATTCAAAATATCAAGTGCGTATTGAGCCGCAATCAGGCTGAGCTTAGCCTTCTCAACATCGGAGAGAACTTCCCAATCGGCTTCTCGCACAGAAATCTCAACGGGCTTGGGCTGCGAAGAACGCAGGGCAAAAGCAAGCGGACGTGCTTGAACGCCAAGGTCTTCTAGCGTCCAGCCAGACAGCGCAGGAAGCACATCTTGAGCGGTTTGCACGAGTTGGTCGGCAAAGCTTTGAGTTGAGGTTGCAACTTGGGCCGCCCGTTGCGCGATCGCCTGAAGGAGGGTTTGCGGCACCCGCCCAAACCGTTCTTGCAAAGAGGTTTGCACTGTTGTCTCAGAAAACAGGCTATCTAAACCAGCAAAAAATGAACCTGCTTGTTGCTCAATCTCAGCATCAGAAAAACCAGCAAAAACATCTTGTGATTCAGCAAAGGCGGGGTCGGCATCAGGAGCCGCCGGATTCCAGGGGTAAGAGATGCGGGATTGGGGCTGATCAGCAACACTGATCCCATCTTCAGCCACTGTGCCGTCATCATCTAAGGTATAGCTAACGCCTTCAGCCTTCAGCAAAGCTTGAAGTAAATCTTGCTCAATATGAGCCGCACGATCGCTCAAACCATCGGAACACATAGCCTTGTTTTCCATTTCGGGACTCCTGCATACACTGACACACGGGCGGTGTTTTGTTTTGGTAGGGCTAGCTACAGGCTGATCTTTGATCATTCCGCATAGGTCATTGAAAATCTATTGTTTTGCGGAAATGTTCTCTATCAAACGGCTCAGCAAAACGATTTTAGAGCCTTTGTTGATTTTACAGGCGCTTGTCAAACCAGGTGTCCTATCAATTGGACTAATTAGCGGTTGTCATCAAGCGTACTCAACTTTCAACCAGTGAAACAGGTTTCTAACGCCCTTTCAGGTAGCAGGCAATCGTTTATTAACACCAGGTTAACCTGCTAGCAGTATTCTAATTCGGCACTTCAATTTGACCCATAGGGAGAAAAAGCGGTTATGTTAGAGCCAGTTCAGACGGTGCAAATTTTTGAAGATAAAGCCGATATCCAGGCATTTAGTGCAGGGCAAGAAATCTTCAAACAAGGCGAAGTGGGCCAATGTTTGTATGGCATTCTCGATGGGGAAGTTGAGATGCAAGTCAACGGGAAAGTTGTTGAAACCCTACTTAAGGGCGACATTTTTGGTGAAGGTGCTTTAGTTCATATCGATAAAACTCGCTACTCTACCGCGATCGCCAAAACAAACTGTAAGTTAGCTGCAATGACTGAACGGCACTTCATTTTTGCTGTGCAAGAAACCCCTATGTTTGCCCTAGAAGTTATGCGGAGTTACTCCGATCGCTTCCGCAGACTCAAGTCAATGATGTAATTTTGTGTGCTGGCTTTTGCAAAACACAACCAGCCAGTCCGGTTGGCCACCAACCTGGCAAGCTAGAGTTAGCGTCTCCTAAAGTTTGTGAGGTGATGCTACGTGTCTGTGATCTTATTGCTATACGGGTTTGGCAATGCCAAACCCCTTCCTCCCAAAGCTGTAGCAAATGTTAAACCTGGTCAGACTTTTAGCGATCGCTACAAAGCATCGTCTGGGGGATCTGCTAGGGTGATCGTGAACCGCTAACCAACTGCTTGTTATGAAAATTCTGGTGATGAACGCCGGATCCAGCAGTCAAAAGAGCTGCCTCTACGAGTTACCCAATGGGAAACTGCCGCAGCAACCACCCGATCCTTTATGGGAAGGTCAAATTTCATGGGTGGATGGAGAAGACCACGCCTCTGTGAAAGTCAAAACCGCGCACGGTGCAGCCTTGCAGACGAAGTTTCCGCCTGAGTCACGTGGTGAAGACACGATTCAACTGCTGAAAACCCTGACTAGTGGTGACACCCAGGTGATTGGCTCCCCCGACGAAATTGAGATCGTAGGGCATCGGGTCGTGCATGGAGGCAGCAAATGTCGTCAAAGCACCCGCATCACTGAAGAGGTTAAAACCGAGATTGAGCAGCTTTCAGACTTTGCTCCCATCCATAACCCGGTGAATTTAGAAGGGATCAAAATTACAGAAGCTTTTTTAGGGGCAGATGTGCCTCAAGTGGCGGTGTTTGACACAGCCTTTCACGCTGATTTGCCGCCAGCCGCGTACGTTTATCCCGGTCGGTATGAATGGTTAGAACAGGGAATTCGCCGCTACGGGTTCCACGGCATCAGCCATCAATATTGTGCCAATCGCGCGGCTCAGTTGCTGGGGCGAGACTTGCAAGAACTGCGGCTTCTGACCTGTCATTTGGGCAATGGTGCGTCGCTGACGGCCATTCGCAATGGTCGCAGTGTTGATACAACGATGGGGTTTACGCCCCTAGAAGGCTTAATGATGGGCAGTCGATCTGGGTCGATTGATCCCGGCATTTTGATTCGCCTGTTGCGACAAGACCACTACACCGTCGATCAGCTCGATACGTTATTGAATAAGAAGTCCGGCTTAGAAGGGCTTTCGGGTATCTCAAACGACTTGCGCGATATTGAAGCCGCGATCGCCACAGGGAATGAGCAAGCCAAACTGGCGCTAGATGTTTACATTCACCGTTTGCGGTGGCACATGGGCGCGATGTTGCCGAGTTTGGGTGGTATAGACGCGATTATTTTTACGGCAGGTGTCGGGGAGAATGCACCGAAAATTCGCGCTGAAGCCTGCGCTGCTTTTGGCTTCTTAGGGGTTGAGATTGACCCTGCCAAAAATGAAAGCCAACCAGTCGATCAAGATATTGCAACCCCTAACTCTAAGGTGCGGGTTCTCGTGATTCACACGCAGGAAGATTGGGCGATCGCGCAGGAATGCTGGCAAATCTACCACAATCCCCAGCTAGGTCAGCTTTGACGAATTATCACAAACAGCAGCGTATTAATTGAATCAGCGCCATAAAGAAAGTATTGGGAATGCGCGATCGGTGCCTGATGTGTTCCAGCTTACTTCTCATTCAGGCGCGACTTTGGCAACATCGTATACATTCAACCCCCGCTACTTGTTATGACTCAGGCACCCCCCAAAGCTCCCTCTGTGAATTTAGATGACCCCAAGTATTACTTCAATCAACAATTGAGCTGGTTGGAGTTTAATCGGCGTGTGTTGCACGAGGCAATGGATGCACGCAACCCGCTGCTTGAACGTGTCAAGTTTGCTGCCATTTTTAGCTCTAACCTCGATGAATTCTTTATGGTGCGGGTCGCCATTCTCAAAGAAGAAATCGAAGCCAACATTAAAAAACTCAGTCCAGACGGTCGTACGCCTGAGCAAATCCTCAATGCAATTAGCGATAATCTACGTCCGCTAGTGACGGCTCAATCCGAGTTGTTTGAGTACCAGTTACGGCCTCGACTAGCTGACGAGGGCATTCATATTTTGGAATATATTGATTTATCAGATGAACAGAAAGCGTATGTCCAAAACTATTTCTGTGAGCGGTTGCATCCCCTGCTAACTCCACTGGCTGTCGATACTGTTCATCCCTTCCCGCAGATGTCAAACATGAGTTTAAATCTGGCGGTTGTTGTCAAAGACCCCGAATCAGAAGAAGAGCAATTCGCGCGTGTCAAAGTCCCTGGAAGTCTACCGCGTTTTCTGCAACTGCCACCTGAACTGCAATACCTACCCTCTTCGCTCAAAAAGCAGAAGGGCAAATCGATTATTTGGTTAGGCATACCGATGGAGCAAGTCATTGCTCACAACCTGGATACGCTGTTTTACGGCATGGTGATTCAGGAGTATTACCCGTTTCGCATCACACGTGACTCCGACATTGACTATGAGGATGAAGAAAGTGGCAACCTTCTGCAAGCTATTCAGCAAGTATTGCGCAAACGGCATTTTGCAGGTTCAGTTGTGCGGCTTGAAATTCTCAAAGATACCTCTGAGTTTGTGCGTAACACCTTGATTCAAGGCATGGAGCTAGAAGAACAAGATGTCTACGATGTTGAAGGGTTGTTGGGCTTAAAGGATCTATTTGCGATTACCGGAGCCGCCCGCCCCGACTTGAAAGATCCGCCCTTTAACCCAGTCATTCCGCCCCGGTTGAAGCCCGTTGCGGCCCAAAACTCCAGTGATGGTAAGTCTCAACAAGATATATTTTCCATTCTGCGGGAGGGAGATGTACTACTGCATCACCCTTATGAGTCGTTTACGGCATCAGTGGAGCTGTTTATTACCCAGGCTGCCTATGATCCCAGTGTAAAAGCGATTAAGATGACGCTCTATCGGACTTCGAGTGGGTCACCGATCGTCAAATCCTTAATTGCTGCGGCTGAAAATCGCAAGCAAGTTGTTGCCCTGGTGGAGTTAAAAGCTCGCTTTGACGAAGAGAGCAACATTAACTGGGCGCAACAACTTGAAGACGCAGGCGTGCATGTGGTTTATGGGGTAACAGGGTTAAAGACCCATACCAAAATTGCGTTAGTCGCTCGTCAAGAAGGAGAAACAATTCGCCGTTATGTGCATGTTGGCACCGGAAACTACAACTCAAAAACAGCAGGACTTTATACCGATTTAGGTTTACTCACTTGTCAGGAAGAACTAGGTGCCGACCTGACTGACTTGTTCAACTACCTGACTGGTTTCTCAAAACAGCGGGTGTATCGTAAGTTGCTGGTTGCACCTGTATCTCTCCGAGATCGCATGGTTGCCATGATTGACCGCGAGATTGAACACTGCAAAGCGGGTAAGGCAGGCCATATCATCGCCAAGATGAATGCTCTGGTCGATAAGCCAATGGTGAAGAAGCTCTATGAAGCGGCGATCGCTGGGGTCAAGATTGAGTTGATTATTCGGGGTATGTGTTGCCTGTTACCCGGTTTGCCCGGTATCAGCGAAAATATTCGTGTGATTAGCATTGTCGGTCGCTACCTGGAACACTCGCGCATCTTCTACTTCCAGAATGACGGTGATGAAGAGGTCTACATTGGCAGTGCCGACTGGATGACCCGCAACCTCGATCGCCGGGTCGAAGCCGTGACTCCGGTGGAAGATCCAAAACTGCTAGCCGAGTTGAAGGAACTGCTACACATTTTCTGGGACGATAACCGCAACGCCTGGGAATTGCAATCAGACGGCACTTACAGGCAGCGCCAACCCTCACCCGAAGAACCGGATTACGCCGCTCAAACTGTGCTGATGCAACGAGCACTCAAAGCTGCAAAAGGTTAGTCATGTAAGGCGATTCGTTTCGATCGCTTGACTCTGGCTAGATGTCAGGCGATCGCTGGTTGAGTTAAAACCGTTCTCAAGTCGCTACAGAGAGGAAAGTGAATGGATTTGCAGCTAACAGACAAAACGGCCTTAGTGACTGGTTCAACGGCTGGCATTGGTTTAGCGATCGCAATGACCTTGGCACAAGAAGGCGCAACCGTAATTGTGAATGGTCGCACCGAAGTTCGTGTGAATGCTGCGCTGGATCAGATCAAGCAGAAAGCACCTGCGGCTAAGTTGCAGGGGTTGGTGGCGGACTTGGGCACAGTTGAAGGGGCACATACCCTCTTTGAGCAAGTTCCGCAGGTCGATATCTTGATCAACAATCTTGGTATTTATGGTGCGAAGGCGTTTGCTGACATCTCTGATGAGGAATGGTTGAACATTCTAGAAATTAATGTAATGAGCGGTGTGCGGCTCTCACGCCACTACTTGCCCAAAATGTTGCAAACCAATTGGGGCCGCATCATCTTTATCTCCAGTGAATCAGGCGTCAATATTCCCGCTGAGATGATTCATTATGGGGTGACCAAAACCGCGCAGATCGCCCTGGCGCGTGGCCTTGCCGAAACAACCGTGGGGACGAACGTGACCGTGAATTCTGTCTTGCCGGGGCCAACGCGATCGGAAGGGGTTGAAGAGTTTATTCAAGGCCTCGCCAGGGAGCAAAACGTTAGTCCTGAGCAGGTCGAGCAAGACTTTTTCGCCAAGACGCGCCCTTCTTCCCTGATTCAACGCTTTGCCTCAACCGATGAAGTCGCTGCACTCGTCGCATTTGTTGCCAGCCCACTCTCCTCCGCGACGAATGGAGCGGCGTTACGGGTTGATGGCGGGTTAGTGCGATCAATCGTCTAATTCTCAAGCCGAAAGCATCAAAGCCTAGCCTAGCTCGCTTGTTTAGGTAAGACGCGCACGCGGGCAAATTTCAATCCGCTAACGCCCTGCAGTGGTTGCACAGCGCCCCGTTCGGTGACTGGCTCAATCCAACCTTCGCGCACAAGATAGCGCAAGTATTGCTGATACTCTGACCACTCCTCTTCGGTGGAGTACACCAACGTCAACATACCCGGTTGCGTGATGCGCGCTTTCGTTTCTTCATCGAGCGCTTTATCAATTCGCTTTTTGACGATTTCATAACGAGTATCGCGCGTGCCTTTGACATCAAACAGCCGCTCAGTCGTCTCGTCGTGATAAATATCAACGGTCGAATCTTGGACTAGGACTAGATGAGTCACTTCCATATTGGTATTGCACTCCTGCTGGATTCGGAAGGAAGTGCGGGCACAGTCACAGACGGCTCGGAGTTGCTCATAGCGCAAGCTGCGGAGTTGGAAGCTACCAAATTTGAGATCAATGGATTGCCCCGCGTAAATCATGTGATCAATCCCGTCAGTTGCTTCTATATCGCAATAATGGGGTGAAATGCGTTGCATTCGCTTTTGCCAGCGTTCCCAGGTTTCACGTAGCATCGCGTTGATTTTGCCAACGGTGCTGTCGTAGGCGGCACGGGCGCGATACACACAATTTTGAGGATTATCACACGCTGCCTGGTAAACCGCGATCGCCGCCTGAGCCTCTGCCCCTGCTAATGCGAAGTAGTCAAAGTAAACTTCTAGATTGTCGCGCAAGTAACGTACCAGACTTACTTCAGCGTCAACCGTCACAGGCTCGTTGAGGTGGTGAATCTGCTCCAGCAGATCCAGCCGGAGTTGGTCGATCAGAGCCGCATCCTGGTTTTTGCCTGCCGCCTCGACGATCGCCAACCCTAGCTGAAACTGCTCCAACAAATCGGCTTGAATCGCCCGATTCCGCTCATCTGAGGAACCGCGAATATCTGAGATGCCGTAGAGGGGATAAACCGAGGTAAAGACAATTGGTTCGGGGGGCAGACCCAGACTGCGGCGCTCGGCTTCTTGCAAAAACCGCCACTCAACCGAGGGATGAATATTCGTGATGAATCGCCGCTGCACCAGCTGCCGTTGTGCGGCTGTGACTGCTGCTGTAAAAGCGGGAATTAATTCTTCGGCTTGACGACAATCGAGCGCATCAAAATTATTTGGCTGATCACTCATGATGCCAACGGCACCAATCGTTTTGAGCAAAATATTTTCTGAGTTTGAAAGATGCTCATCCACCCGCATCAAGGGCAAGATCAACAGCGATCGCATCCCCAATTCCAGCAGCTTTTGCCCATACTCGTTGCGGCAGTCATGGGCTAAGTCGGGCACCACCGTAACCCGATTGCTGCGCACCGCCTCCATCAAATGAGAATCGCGCAATTCATCCATTGAATAGGTGATGCCGTCCACATCTTCGCTGACGCTGCCAGTGAACAAGCGTACCTGGTCGCCGTCAATGCTGGCGATCGCGGAGTTGTTTGCCCGAAATAGCAGGTTAATTTGCTGATTGACTTCGTGAAATTTAGCAGGTTGCAAGATCGAATCTTGATCAATCAGCAGTTGGGTAATGCGGCGAATCGTTTCATTGGCTGTGACATCTACACCTTCTAACAGCAATCGACCTTCAACCCGGTAATTATCCATGTGCAACCGCTCCACCAGGCTTTGCAGGTAGCGAACATCAGTTAACTTAAACTCCAGTGCTTCTGGGGTGAGCGCTTGCCAGCCTAACTCGGCAAACTCGTCAAGGTCGGGGTTGATACGTGAAATGGTCAACTGCTCCGATCGCAAGCCAAACTCAACGTAGCGCGTCTCACCATGTAAAACGCTGGCGATCGCGACCCGAACGGGTTCATCCAACAGCCGATAACCGCGCGGATCGATGTGGTAAATCTCTTCTAAGACTCGGTGCAGCAGGTGTTTACGATAGAGCCGCACGACGCGCAGATAGTCTTCATCGGCTAACAGCGACTCTAACAAGATCTGTGCCCGATCAACACAGACCTGGGAGGGGTCTAACCCATCCAGGGGAACGCCACTCAGACGACAAAAGTGTTCGTTCGCGTAACGTAGTTTTAGAGTGTTTGGCTCCAACACCGCAACCAATAAACGGCTACAGCGATGAAAATAGCGGAGCCACTCTAGTTGCTCAACTCGCAACGGACGCCGCTGGCCGCGATCGTGAGATTGAGGCAAAACGCCATTAGCAGGAGACTCTGAACGGTCGTCCGCGACAGTGTTAATGAAAGAAACCGATGCATCGTAAGACACGGATTCAGAGCTTTGCATACATACCTCTGCAAAAAGCAACGACTCAGGATATGGCTAGTGTTCCGCAATTACACTTAAGAATCTCAGCCATTTGTGAGCATTGATGTGAGAGCTGACACAAACTTTGTGTGACGATCGGTGCAGCCGCAGCAAGAACTCCTGTGGGATGAGTTTAGCATTACCGCTTTTCTGGATCGATGGGGGCGCGATCGCCTCACAAAAATCTTACATTTCAGTCATTTGGGTAGCCCTGATTAGGGGGTAGGACGGTTTGCTTTCTCGAAAAGTTGCACCCAAGGAACCTCCGGATCCGCTCTAAAATGGTTGAAGTCCCGATGGCTGGTAATAAACGGTTTCCATGTTCAAAGTTGTTTCGCGTACTTCCTCCGCAGAGTTTGACCGCTGGACAGATGCTTTAGAAGCTGCTAAAGCCCTGATTCCCGAATGTAGAGGGCTAACCGAAGATATCCGAATCTTCTTGTGTGACGAATTGATCTGGCTCTATAGCCGCGAGCATAAGTATCCCAAATATATCGGGGCAGGGACTTACAATCGGTTGGCGCAGTTATTTATTCAAGAGACGTTGGAGGATGAGCAAGCCGCCGCTGAAGGCAAGGAGTAGGATACGTCAGTGCAACACATCAGACCTATATCCGTAAGCTCAATATCGAAATCTTGGAAGTTGCCTAATTTGCAGAAATCGTCCCTTTCTGGCGATGTTCATCCAGAGCTTGGGCGACCAGCCACTTAAAGCGATCGACAAAGACAGACTCAGCAAACTCTTCAGCCCGTTGAATACAGGCGTGAGAAAAGAAGCGCAACCCTTCAAACTGGGCGATCGCCTGACACAGATTCTCAACGGTCGGTTCAGCAAACAGCAGCCCTGTTCGATAATTCAGCACAATTTCGCGAATGCCGCTCTGCTCGCACGCAATCACGGGAATACCTCTGCCCATCGCTTCGACGGGTGAAAACCCAAAATCGGCATCGGCACTGGGAAAAATTAAGGCGCGGGTGTTGCTGTAAAGTTGCCCCAGCTCTGCTTCCGAAGGACGTTCAACAAATTGAATTGTCTCCCCAGCCAATTGGCGCAGGCGAGATTGCTCTGAGCCAGTCCCTACGACAACAAGCGGACGCTGCATTTGATTGCAGGCTTGAATCACGCGATCGACCTGCTGGTTCGGGGTGAGTGCCCCCACGTAGAGGTAGTAGCGTTCTCCGGCCTTGCCATCGGCGGCAATTTTGACGGGGGGTGGCACCACATCGGCGGTTCTGCGATAAAACTTCTTGATCCGATGGGCGACCGTCTCGGAGTTTGTGAAGAGGCGATCAAGGCGCTGTGCGGCGTAGAAGTCGTATTGCCGTAGCCGACTGCCACTCCATACGTCAAACCAGCGTGGCGTCAACGTGGAATAGGGGTTTGGTTCCCACAAACTGCGGGAAGGGGTGTGGCAGTAGCAGATGTGTAAAGCACTGGGGCTAGGTAGCACAGCATGACTGAGAAACCCAGCTGAGGACGAAATGACTAAGTCAAATCCTGACAAGTCCACCGACTCCCAAATGTAAGGCAGCAGGGGACGGTAACGCTCAGGCTGACGGGCGATCGCGGGGAGTTTTTGGCCCCAGGTGGGTCGCAGATCCCAATTAGCAAAGTGCGCCCAATCGGGACCAAGGCTGGGGCGATCGATAAAGGCGGTAAACACGGGAGCTTGCGGATAGATTTGGTGCAGCACTGCGAGTAACCGCTCGGCGTCACCGTAGGTCTGAAGAAAATCATGCACCAGGGCAACTTTCATTCGTTCTTGTACTCCTTATGTGGGTGCCCTGTTTTTGATTCTAAACCTGGCTAACCCCGATGCCAGCGAGTGCCCCCCGCCTGATCAATCAGGGTGATTCCCTGTTCTTGTAGCAAATTGCGAATCCGGTCGGCTTCCGCAAAATTCTTGGCTTTGCGCGCGGTTTGCCGTTCTTCGAGCAACGTTTCGATTTCAGCGTCACTCAAGCCGCCTGGAGTCGTCTCTTCGGCGGTTAGCTCGGCTTTCAGACCAAGAACATCTGCTAGCTCTGCTAAGGTGTGCCAGTGGTGTTGCAACTCAGCCGGGGCGATCGATGTGGTGCCCTCATGCACCAGCAAATTGCGCTCTCGCTTCAGGTCTTTGGCCAGGTCAAATAACACAGCTAACGCTCCAGAAGTGTTGAAGTCGTCATCCATCGCAGTTTTGAACTGGGCGATCGCGGTCTCAATTTTCGTGCCAACCGACTCACCACTCGTCCAGCCCAGTTGCGCCCCAAACTCCGACTCAAACAACAGACCCTCTTTAATCGTCTGCCAACCATTCGCGGCGGCTTCTAATCCCTCGGCGGTGAAGTCAATCGGCTTGCGGTAGTGTGCCTGCAAAATAAACAGGCGAAACGCCATCGGGTCATACTCTTTGAGCAAATCGCGAGTGAGGCGGAAGTTGCCCAACGATTTCGACATCTTTTCGCCATCCATATTGACGAAACCGTTGTGCATCCAAAAACGGGCGAGCGGCTTGTGTGTCACCGCCTCACTTTGAGCAATCTCATTCTCGTGATGGGGAAACTGCAAATCCATGCCTCCAGCGTGGATGTCGATCGAGTCGCCTAACTCTTGCCGCACCATCGCCGAGCATTCGATATGCCAACCGGGCCGCCCCTCACCCCAGGGTGACTCCCAGGCGGGTTCTCCGGGTTTAGCGGCTTTCCAGAGGGCAAAGTCAAATAAGTCTTTCTTTTTCTCGCTCTCGTCTTCGACCTCGACCCGTCCGCTTGCGCCTGCCTGCATCTCATCCAGCTTGCGACCCGACAACTTGCCATAGTCAGCAAATTGTCGCACTGCATAATACACGTCCCCCTCGGAGGCGTAGGCAAAGCCCTGCTGCTCTAACTCGTGGATCAGGCGCTTGATGCCGTCAATCGTGTGGGTGGCACGCGGGTAAACGTCAGCCCGTAGGATGTTGAGCCGATCGCTGTCTTCAAAATACGCCTCGATATACCGCTCAGCGATCGCCTGCATCGTCGTCCCTTCTTGCACGGCTCGATTCAAAATCTTGTCATCAATGTCGGTAAAGTTTTGCACAAAGCGCACCTGGTAGCCCAGCCACATTAAGTAGCGGCGCACCACATCAAAAATAATGAAGGCTCTGGCATTACCGACGTGAAAGTAGTTGTAGGCCGTGATGCCACAGACATACATTCGCACCTTACCGGGTTCGATGGTCTCAAACGGTTCTTTACGACGGGTTAAGGTGTTGTAAATAGCAAGTGGCATAACACAAAAAGGGTAAACACAAATTGGGATAGCAGGTTCAAAATTGCTATTAATCCTTGACGACGGACAAAGATCAGCTTTTGCTTGAACGAATTGCGAGATAATTTAGGATAGCAAGGCAAGGTTGAGCTTCTGCTAGCTAAAATGCAGAAACAGACCTGAGATTATTTTCTACCTTTACGAGCGATCGCACTATGCAATCCACAGCTTCACCCGCCTCAGCAATGGATACTCCCAAAACGGGCATGCCTGTCACCATCATTACAGGCTTTTTGGGCAGTGGCAAAACAACCCTGTTAAACCACATCCTGACCAATCAGCAAGGGCTGAAAACGGCTGTTTTAGTGAATGAGTTCGGCGAAATTGGGATTGATAACGAACTCATCATTGCCACCGAAGACGATGGCGGCATGGTGGAATTGAGTAACGGTTGCATTTGCTGCACCATCAACAATGACCTGATGGAAGCGGTTTATAAGATTTTAGAACGGCAAGAAAATGTCGATTACCTGGTTGTCGAAACGACCGGATTGGCGGATCCCCTACCCGTTGCGCTGACTTTCCTCGGCACCGAACTGCGCGATATGACCCGGCTCGACTCGATCATCACCGTCGTGGATGCCGAAAACTTTAGCCTTGATTTGTTTAATAGTCAGGCGGCTTATAACCAGATTGCCTACGGCGACATTATTTTGGTGAACAAAGCTGACCTGGTTGAAGAAGCCGATCTCGACTTGCTCGAAGTGCGACTGCGTGACATTAAGGGAGATGCGCGTATTTTGCGGACGGTGAAAGGTCAGGTACCTTTAGGAATGTTGCTCAGCGTCGGACTGTTTGAGTCTGATAAGTATTTTGAGCCAGAAGCAAAGCCTGCGCATGACCACGACCATGAGCACCATGATCACGCGCATGACCACGACCATCATGCCCACGCTGAGCACGCACATCACGATCACGCCAACTGCGACCATGCCCATGGGCATTGCGAGCATGATCACGACCACGATCACCACCATCACTCTGATCACCTGGAGCAAGATGGTTTTACCTCTCTGTCAATTCAGAGCGATCGCCCCTTTGACCTCCGCAAGTTCCAATATTTTCTCGACAACCAGCTGCCCACCAACGTTTTCCGCGCAAAGGGCATTCTCTGGTTCCGCGAAAGTGCCAAGCGTCATATCTTCCATCTCAGTGGCAAGCGTTTCTCGCTAGATGACTCTGAGTGGAACGGCACTCCCAAAAACCAACTGGTGCTGATCGGGCAAGATCTCGACCACGAAAAGCTGCGATCGCAAGTAGAAGCTTGCCTTGCGATGCCTGACTCAAACCGGGGGCGCGGCTTCGGACGCTAGATTTAACCGAGATCAATCACCTGCCGCTTAAAAATGAGGGGAAAGCAAACAGTCTTTACCCCTCTTGTGGTTTTTTGATTTGGTAACCGCCCTATGCCGTGCGATCGTCAGGTTCTCGTGTGTCAATACACCAATTGCGTTGCGAATGACTCGCAGGCTGTTTTAGCCGCGTTTCAAGCAAATCCTGTCGCTGGAGTAGAGATTGCCGCCTCTGGATGTCAGGGGCAGTGCAACATGGGCACAACTGTGCGAATTTTGCCGGATGAAACCTGGTACGCCCGCGTTAAACCCGAAGACGTGCCAGAAATTGTCGAGCAACATCTCAAGCTCAACCAACCCGTCGATCGCCTGCTCCACCCCCGCTTTCATCCCCGCTTTTCTTTTTGAGCGATCGCTGGTGTCTCCTCTTCCCCTACAGTGAGGCCACTACACGCCACCGCTATGCATAAGACGAGCTGATAACCTCTCAACAAAATTTAATAAGAGTTAGGTGTCAAGACAGTCAGGCTAACCAACTCATCTAATTCCCCTGATTGGGCTGCGAGACCGACGATTTGCCACCTAATCACCTAGACTACTGTTCTGTAGAATGATTTTCTTTTATAACGAGGAAAGCTTTCTCACCCGTTTCAATTGAAGACTGCCGTTCTTTATAGGGTAAATCTGTGTCAAAGCTAGAATTCCCTGCACTGCCTGTATTTGACCACGTAGAAGATGAGCGATCGCATCGCCAACAGCGATTAGCTGCGGCATTTCGTCTATTCGCTCACTTTGGGTTTGATGAAGGTGTCGCGGGTCACATCACAGTCCGCGATCCTGAATTTCCAGATTGCTTTTGGGTCAATCCGTTTGGCATGTACTTTGGTCACATTCGAGTATCAGATTTATTACTGGTTAACCACAAGGGTGAAGTGATTCGAGGGAACAGACCTGTCAACACAGCGGCTTTCGCGATTCATTCTCAAATTCATCAAGCCCGACCTGATGTAATCGCGGCTGCTCATGCTCACTCACTTTATGGCAAAGCGTGGTCAACGCTTGGACGTTTGCTCGATCCTCTGACCCAAGATGCGTGTGCTTTTTATGAGGATCACGCTTTGCACGCTGATTACAGTGGGGTCGTTTTAGATATTCAAGAGGGTAAGCGTATTGCCACCACATTGGGAGAACGCAAGGCTGTCATACTTCGTAACCACGGCTTATTAACGGTGGGCAAATCCGTAGATGAAGCGGCGTGGTGGTTTATTACAATGGAGCGCTCTTGTCAGGCTCAACTCTTAGCTGAAGCAGCAGGAAAGCCGGTCTTAATTGATCCTGAAACAGCTCGTTTAACCTACAGCCAGATTGGGTCGTCTCTGCTTGGATGGTTTAGTTTTCAGTCCCTATATGACATGATCGTGCGTCGAGAACCAGATTTACTTAACTAAATAGGGGTGCTTCAGTTGATTGCGAGCAGAAAACTTGATTTTGATAGTGTTTAATCACCTCAGAGTTTGGCCTGAATGTTTACCTTTTCCTATTTCAGTTGTGAAGTGGGGAATCTGTGTGAAAGAGGGTGATTTTGGGAGCAGTTTACAATTCAAATAGGCTTGATATGGGCGAATAGTTATTCGATAAAAATAAGGGATAAGAAATATGAAAACAGTAAATAGCCTGTATATCCAACCTTTATCAGAAACGGTTGGAAAAGAAATTATTAATATCGAAAATATTGATATCCTTAGCTTAAATAAAGAATCAATCATTAACTTATTTCAATCTGAAGGAGTATTGTTATTCAGAGGTTTCGAGACGGATATCGAGACATTCTCGAAGTTTACAAATCAGTTTAGCGAAAACTTCATGGATTATGCAGGAGGGGTATTTAACCGCCGAACAATCAATGGAGATTCCACCGTTTTAAGTGTGAATGACTTCAAACATGAGATTAAATTGCATGGAGAGATGTATTATCAAAAAAATATCCCTCTAATGCTTTGGTTTTTCTGTATTCATCCTCCAGTACAAGCAGGTGAAACAATCATTTGTGATGGAAAAAGCTTTTTTGCCGAGCTTAGCCAACCTCTAAAAGAGCTGTTTAGCCAGAAAAAGTTGAAATATCGTGGTTTCTTAGATAAAGAAACCTGGAAAAGACAGTATAAAACTGATGACTTAAATATACTAAAGCAAGTATGTAAGAGTAATGATACGCAGCTACAAATTAATCAAGATGAATCAATAAATATTCAGTACATTTGTCCGGCGATTCGTCCCAATCGATCTGGAGAATATCTGGTTTTTATTAATAGCTTGTTGCCAGCAAAAAGCATGGCTCCAAGTAGTATTTCCTTTGAAGATGACTCAGAGATCGATGATGAAATCATGATTGAGTTAAATGAAATTGCCGAAAAAATAACGGCGGAAATCTGCTGGGAAAAAGGCGATATCTTGATGATTGACAATACCCGAATTATGCACGGTCGGCGAGCTTTTAGTGATGATAAACGCGACATCTGCTTACGGCTATGTTCTCCCTCCTTTTCATAGGTAAAGATGGTCTTCTTCTAATTGAAGAATGATTTAGGAAGGGATAAGTAAATCGGTTAGAAACATAGTTCATTCGATCCTCTCTCCTTCTCCCCTAGTCCTCATACCAACTGGTTCGCCACGCGGCTTGCGCCTGGGCGATCGCGCGTTCTTTTTGTTTTTTCTGATAGTCTTGCCCCAATTTCTTTAACTGGGCCTGCAACTGACGAATTTGAGTGCGAGCAGCACCGAGAGGAACATCGGCAAACTCGATTTCGGCAAGGCGCAAGTTAACAGCCACAATGTGAACCAGTCCCGCACGTTTGGGTTCGTCGGGCACAGACTCGGACTCAGCGGTGGGCTGACGCGCTTCAACCAGCAGATTGAGCAGATTAGGTTTGCCACCCCCAATATCAGAAGCCTCGGCTTTACTGGCCGCTTCGAGTAACGGTTCTGGCAACTTGTTGGGCAGAATTGTGGCTTGTTGCAGGGTGCGATTCACGGCGTGAGAGGCGGTTTGCAACTCATTCATGATCGCCTGCTCCAGGTTTTGCTGCCAGCGTGCCAGTGGCGCCGGGGTGAGCGATCGCGGTTCTGATGGGGGTGGTTCTGGGCTGGGTTGAGTTTCAGACTCAGAGCGCAGTTGCACATCAGAGACAAGTTCTGGCAGTTCGACTTGTAGCTCTGCGTGGGCTTGTTGCAAGATCTGCGATAAAAGCGCATCGGGTTGCGGCCGCTCGACTTCGAGTGCAACTTCAACCGTCGGTGGATAGAGTTGAGCCATTAACTCTTCCCGAATTTGTTTAGCCAACTGGCGCACAATTTTTTGAAGGTCTTCGCGCTGCCCTGCAGTTAACTTAAGAAATTGCTCAGGATAGCCTTCGGTACAAACCTGGTAAGCGGCCATGACAAGCTGTTTTTGAGTGGCAGTTCCTAACCGATTCAAATAGTCAGAATAAGCCGCTTGCATTTCTTCAGACAGGTGAACAACTGCCTGGTCTAACTTGGCCAAATCTTTTTCAATCTGTGTCAGTGAAATAACCATACCTTTCGCAGACGCTATAGGAGAGAGTGCAGCAAATGATTTGAGAAACGGCTCGCACCGCGAAAACCGCATGAAGTAACGCAGGGGGGAAGGAGAGACCCTGTGGAAGCTAACGATCGCCCGCTGACCTGGCAATAACCCAATCAACTGCCTGAAAAAATATCGCGATCACCCAACTGAATTGTATCGTTTTGATTTGGCAAGCTAAATCGGGTAAACCGAGCAAACCCTGAACGGTTATGACAATCAAAATCCGGTAGACATCAACTCAGCCGAGTTAAGAGAGCCGCCGGGTTTTGTAGCTGCGACGACGAAGTAAAAAGTCGGGCAGATCGAGCTGCGTGTCGCGGTTAAAGCGGGCGGGCGTAATCGCCGAAGACTGGTTTTGGTCGATCGCCGAAAGTCGGTTCGCTTCCAGATCGGCAAGAATTTCTTGCACTTCCGACGGCAGGTTTTCCAGGTTGCCATCCAACAGGTGTTTGAGCTGCTGAATCTGTTGATAGCTATGAACGTACCGATCTTTCCAATGTTGCACGGCTGTTTCATATTCGCTGGCCTGCTGGGCTTGATGCAGAATTTGTTCTTGCATTTCAGCCACCTGACTTTCTAAGTCGGCTAAGCGCGATCGCTGCCGTTCGCGATCAACTTCAGCTTCTTGATGTGCATGTTGAATTAACAGCTTTGCCGTTTCAGTACGTGCAAGTTGGGTTTCTAACTCACCGATCCGATTTTGGGCCTCGATAAATTCTTGCGGCGAAATAGGGGCAACTGAGAAATGGGGGCGATCGCGCACCGTTTGCATTTGTTGAAGGGACTGTTGCAACCCACTTAAGCAGTCATTTAACTGATTCAGCAAGTTTGTTTTTTCGGCAACAGAGACAATTGACTCATCGCTGGCGGTTTCTGCTAGGGCCAGCAACGTAGTCTGGGTGCTGACTAACATCTCGATCAAAGTCGTTTCCCACCCGGCTCTCAAGGCGGCTTCGGCTTCCAGCTCAGAAACCCGTTGTTGCTGATGTTCTAGCACGGCTTTGAGCTGGTCAACATCGCTATGGAGTGAATGCCGTAAGCTTTGGTTAGCAGACCGCTCTCGCAGCAGGTTTGCACAAAAATCATTCACATCTGTATTTTGCGACTGAGAAAGTTCTTCTACCACGCGCAAGATTTCGTGCAACACACGTTGCTCCTGTTCAAGGTTGGCTTGAGCCAGGTCAAGGGCTTGTTGCTTTTGACTCAGTTGCAGCTTTAGCTGGTGAATCGCCTGTTGTTGGATATTGGCGATTTCTTCAGTAGTTGCCAGTTGGTTTTCGAGAAATTGTTGCTCGATCAGTTGTTGCTGCACCTCACGGATACACAACTGGGACTGATCAAGTGCTTGCTCAAGTTGTTGAATGCGAGTTAGCTGTGTTTGCGTTTGCGATCGCAATTGCACCAGTTCTAATAACAACCCTTGTTGCTGCAACTCAGTCAGGGCAAAGTTGTCACTTATTGGATGCGCTTGGGTTGCGTCACTCTGCGGTAAGGGACAGCTTAACTGGTCAATCGCAGCAAAATCATAGGCGAGCGTGAGCTGAATCAGCTGATGTTGCCCAGCCGTGGGAGGGGTCGGTAAGTTATCAGAGGCCGAAAAATCCTCTGATGCTCGAGATCGTTGGAGTGGGTCAAATTCCACCACTGGATACTCTCACTTAATGGACCGTGCGCGACTCAAAAAGTCAGCAAAGTGCCTATTAGAGTAAACGATCTGAGTGGTAAATCGCCTCCGTAGCGATCGCAAAGTTATTGATTCTTCTAACTTCCTTCGGTGCAATCAGTAGCGAGCGGCACAGAGGCTTCGGGCACATTGTTGCCGTTTAACGACCACCGATAATCAAATTTCAAGTGATAGCGCTCACAGGTTTCTTCGATTTGTCGCTGCTGTGACAGAGCCTTGCGCAAGGTAATGATTAGCTCGTGAACCTGTTCTTGCAAAAGGGGCTTTGACTCAATTGCTAAAACGGTCTGTCGCTCTAGGAGTTGCAGTAGCAATTCATAGTGAATTCGAGATGGCAGGGGAATTGGTTCCATAACAACAGACACAACGAAGAATGGTTTACAGAATGCCTACCCTTGGGTTGAGCGAGAGCAGCGTTAGAAAAGTTGAGCTAGTGCAGCTCCGGGGTCAGGTTGTCGCATAAACGACTCACCAATTAAAACGGCGTCAGCGCCAGCGTTTGAAACCAGTTGGAGATCCTCAGAAGTATAGAGACCTGACTCACTCACAACACAAATGGATCGCGATCGCAGTTGATCAATCCGTGCGGACAGCAAATCATTGGTTGTTTGAAGGCTGACTGAAAAATCTTGCAGGTTGCGATTGTTAATGCCAATCAGCGCCACCCCATCTAGAGCCAGCACTCGGTCTAATTCTTCCAGAGTATGCACTTCGATCAAAGCAGTCATACCCAAAGAATACACAATCTTTAAGAAATATTGCAGGTCTTTATCGGGCAGCACAGCCGCAATCAACAGCACGGCATCCGCACCATTTAACCGAGCCAGAAAGACCTGATAAGGGTACAGCACAAAGTCTTTGCAGAGCAGGGGGAGGTCAACTACAGAGCGGATCTGCGCTAAGTAGTCAAAACTACCCTGAAAGAAGCGTTGATCCGTCAAAACTGAGAGGCAGCTTGCGCCACCACGACCATAGGAGAGCGCAATATCAACTGGGTCAAAGTCAGGCCGAATCACCCCTTTGCTAGGGGATGCCTTTTTGACTTCTGCAATCACAGCTGGCTTAGTCTTGCCCTGTTTCAATGCCCCTAAAAAATCTTTGGGCGGGGGAAGATCACGCACTTTAAGACGCAAATCATTCAATGGAAGCCGCTCACGCCATTGCTCAACTTCGACTTCTTTGTGCCAGACAATTTCTTCAAGAATATTTTGCGGTTGGGCATCCGGTACTTGCACCGAAAACTGCAACTCTTGCAGTTTCACAGAGGGACTCGGCTGACGACGACGAATTTGCATAAGACTCGAACGAGAGGTCAAAAGAGGCAGGGCGATCGCGCTGCAAAAGCGCACTAATTGATAGCGTAACCCAAATGAGTAAATTTACCGCCTGTCTTGCTACAGCTTGACTTCCCCTTAATGTGAAGATCTCAACTGGCGACAGAGCGGGGATCAAATACTTGAGGGATTGCTGTCTTAGCGTGCCCTCAAAACAGACTCAAATTTCGATTTAGATGACATTTTGATCCCCATTCAGCGGTTGCGTCGTAAGGGAACAGTCGGCAGATCGAAAGGAGCCGCCAAGCCTTTAAAACTGAGTCTGTGAATGGCTAAAGGAGGCAACTCATTCGATAACGAGTTGCCCCAGAGATGATTGGGTAATTAATGGGCACCTGCTGCCTGCTTGTAGGCTTCATCCAAAACTTCTGAAAGTGTCGGATGCGTATGCACCAAGAATGCAAGGTCGTTCACCGATTGACGCTGAGCGATCGCACTGGCAGCTTCACTGATCAGGTCGGAGGCGTGCAGTCCAAAGATGTGAACCCCTAACACCTCGCCGGTATCTTTGCGGAAAACGAGCTTGGCAACACCATCCGTTTCGTTCTCAGCGATCGCCTTGGCGTTGCCCTTAAAGTAAGTGCGGACGCTTGCCACTTCAAACCCTTCTGCTTCACCGAGGGCTTTAGCTGTAGGCTCGGTCATCCCCACAAATCCAATTTCGGGATGGGTGAAGGCGGCGGCGGGAATGCTGTGGTAATCGACAGGACGGGGGCGATCGCACATGGCTTCAACGGCAGCAACGCCCTGGGCGGAGGCGGTGTGGGCTAGCATCATCTTGCCAGTTGCATCCCCAATCGCATACAGGTGGGGCACAGGTTCACCATTCGCTAGAACCACTAAATGGTCATTGACAGGAATAAAGCCACGCCGATCTAACTCAACGCCCACCGAGTCTAAGCCTAGATCTTTGGTTGCTGGAATGCGGCCCGTTGCCACCAGGCAAGCATCAACTTCTAGCGTTTCGACAGGCTCTTTGGTTTTGGCATCCACTAGCTCAATCACAACAGGCGAACCGGGGGTAATCTTTTGAGCTAGAACGCTGGTTTTTGTCTCAATATCGCGAGGCGTAATCAAAACCCGCTGAGCCAGTTTAGCGATATCGGGGTCAAACCCTGGCATCAGCTGATCAAGGGCTTCAATCAGTGTGATTTCGCAGCCGAGAGCCGAGTAAACGTCGGCAAACTCTAAGCCAATGTAACCACTGCCGATGATGGCAATCCAATCTGGTAGCGACTCTAGCCGCACCGCGTCATCGCTGGTGAAAACTGTTTTGCCGTCAATCTCAATCCCCGGTGGCACAAACGGTACAGAACCGGGAGCCAAAATAATGTCTTTGGCGGTGATTACTTTTTCGCCAGTGGGGGTGGTGATGCTGACCTTTTGGGTTCCTGCAACTCTGGCCCAGCCTTCAATAATGTCTACCCCAAGCCGCTGCATACTTTTGACCAGGGCTTCTCGCTGCTTGGTCACAATGTTGTTAGCGTGGTCGGCGATCGCCTGCCGCTCAAACTGCACCCCACCCACATGAATGCCGAGCGCTTCCCAATGGTGGGCGTTTTGTAGTTCACGCACACGCCCAGAAGCTGCTAACAGTGCTTTTGAAGGGATACAGCCGCGATTCACACAGGTGCCACCCATCACTCCAGCTTCGATGATGGCTGTTTTGAGGTTGCAGCTAACTGCATGGAGGGCCGCTCCATGACCACCAACCCCTGCGCCGATAATGACCAGATCGTAATCAAATGCCTGACTCACTGTTTTCTCCTGGTGGGTTCCTTCTTCATTTTCGATTGTGAGGGGGAATCAAACAAGTTTCTCAGCCCTGAAAATTCTTGCGTGTTGCCTGGGTACGCTAAAAAGTATGGAGCATAACACTCTAGCGCGATCGCCCTGCCCAAAATGCTCCCTTTACTCGGCTGTACTCCTCACCTCAAAAATTGCAATCTCAATACAGCAGTCTATTACAGAACATGATCAATCGGTATTTTCTCTAATTCACGCCATGCAGATCTTGAGCAAGATAGAGCAAAGAGCATGTAATGAGGGGTCAGCATCAAGCTGCAATTTTTCTGCATCTGTGCCAAAATCCACCCATTCCAATTGTTTGTTTGATCGCGTTGAATCTTCTTGTCGGGAGTTGACCCCTATGGAGCAACATAGAGAGCTGCGTCAAGCGGCCACAAAAGCCTTTCAAGAGTCGCTTGATCAGTTGCAAGAAACTCTTGAAGCAGAGGAAACAAACCGTCAAACAACTAGAGCGACGGCCACCAATCAACCTGCCAAACCTGTGAAACCGCCGCAAAAGGCATCAGCCGGGTTTGATATGAAATCGTTTGAGCAAGCTGTAGCCGACATTGATCAATTTTTTGAGCGCCAGCAAAGTCGCTCTACCGACGCCTAAAAAGTCTTCTGGAAAAAATTAGCTATCCTAACTCAATTCTTTTTTCTTGCTTGTCTGCGTAAACTCGCTGTCGTTTGACTTCGTACAACATCAGAGCCGCCGCGATCGCCACGTTTAGCGACTCGACTTTTTCAGCAAGGGGAATTTGCACCGCACAGTCAGCTAGTGCTGCGATGTTGTCTGACAGACCATTTCCTTCATTCCCCAGCAGCAAAACTGTGGGACGGCAGAAATCGACTTCCCAGTAAGTCTGAGTTGCCGTTGGTAGGGTAGCAACAACTTGCAGCCCTTGATCACGAAACTCGCTAATGGTTGCTGCCAGATCAGGGCTGACCTGCATGGGCAACTGAAACCATTGCCCGACTGAGGCCCGCAGCACTTTGGGATGCTCTGGTTCAACGCTGTCTTGACTGAGGATTAACCCGTCAGCCCCAACGGCGGCGGCAGTGCGAATGATGGTGCCCAGGTTGCCTGGGTCTTGCAAGGTTTCCAAAACAATCCCCAAGCTGTGAATTTGGGGTGTTGGCATTGACTCATGGGGAAGGGTCGCGACGACGCCATCGGGGGTGACAGTAGTCGCGATCGCTGCCAAAACTTCAGGACTAACCAACTCTGCTCGTTGTGCTAGTTGGGTGAACCTGTGCCACAACTGCGGATACTTTGCTTGCCAATCAGCGGTGTAACACACAGTTGCTAACGAACGGTTGGCCAAACAGGCAGCTTCAACTAGGTGGGTGCCCTCAATCAGAAAAACCCCTTGCTCGTGTCGCTCTTTGGTTCGCTGAAGCTTTCTTAATTGCTTAACCAATGGGTTTTGTAAACTCGTTAGCATGGTGCAGAAGCCAGCATCTCTGGTTGTTTAGCCGCGCTTGAATTTGGAGTGGGCGATCGCGCGTCTTTCAGCTTAAAAAATGAATGGAAAAATTGAAACATCAATTTCCATTGAAAAAAATCAATTGTGTTGATTGATTAAAATATGTTGTCAAAACAGAAAATTGATTAAATACTCTTAAATTGGCTTGACAAAACCTTCTCTCCATGCGTAGAAAGGTTCATTCAATAAATAACTGATCTCGTCAAAAAGAACGAGTCAAATAAACTATCAACCTGGCGATGCGGAACCCGGGACTTGAACCCGGAAGGTATTGCTACCACTAGAACCTGAATCTAGCGCGTCTGCCAATTCCGCCAGTTCCGCAAATGAAAAAACTAAAGCAGCGATTCACTATAGTGTCGGAAAGTCGAGAGTTTGTCAACCACCTAATTGGATTAAATTATGTCTATCTGGGGCATTTCATCGCAAATTCTGCTGGTTACCAGGGCAAAATACCATAGACTTTTCGAGTCCTTCCGGTAGAATACAGGCATCTTTTGCGACATCGCTCTAAGAATGGCTTTGAGTGTTGGCTATCATTTCGGAGGATAAGACCATTTCTCTCGTATCTAATCTCCCTAACAATTCTTCACCTTCCGAGGAGTTCCCAGTTCTTGAAATTTTGGGCGGCAACCCATTAAGTGGTTACGTCCCGGTCAGTGGTGCAAAAAACTCCGCATTGGTTATTTTGGCAGGTACGCTGCTCTGCTCTCAGACTTGTCGCATTCGGAATGTTCCCAACTTGGCGGATGTGAACCGAATGACTCAGATTCTGACTGCCTTAGGAGTCAAGGTACGACGAGAAGCTGATGCCCTAGAAGTTGATGCAACTCATATTGAACACTCTAAAGCCCCCTATGAGTTGGTTAGCCAACTCCGAGCCAGCTTCTTTGCAATTGGTCCCATTTTGGCGCGCTTGGGTGTTGCACGCATCCCCCTACCAGGTGGTTGTGCGATTGGTGCGCGTCCAGTCGATTTGCATGTGCGTGGTTTGCAAGCGATGGGAGCCGATATCCAGATTGACCACGGCATGGTCAATGCCTTTGTGCGCGGTGGTAAGCGGCTCAAAGGGGCACGTATTTATCTCGATTACCCCAGCGTGGGCGCAACCGAAACGTTGATGATGGCAGCCACCCTGGCTGAGGGGGAAACGATTCTTGAAAATGCGGCTCAAGAACCCGAAGTCACTGATTTAGCTAACTTTTGTCGGGCCATGGGCGCTAAGATTCGTGGCGCTGGCACCAACACAATTGTGATTTCAGGGGTGCCTAGTCTGCACACAACAGATTACAGCATCATTCCCGATCGCATTGAGGCTGGCACGTTTTTGATTGCCGGTGCGATCACTCGCTCTGAGATTGTGGTTGGTCCGGTTGTGCCAGAGCATCTCACCGCTTTGATTGCTAAGTTGCAGGCGATCGGAGTGCAAATTGTGCCCGAAGGCTCTAATCGATTGAAAGTCATCCCTAGCAGCCAGTACTTTGCAACTGATGTTGAGACGCTGCCCTATCCTGGCTTCCCCACGGATATGCAAGCGCAGCTCATGGCGTTGCTGACCATTTGCGAAGGTGACAGTGTGATTAGCGAAACGGTATTTGAAAATCGCTTGCGTCACGTGGCTGAGCTAAATCGCATGGGTGCCGATATTCGGGTGAAGGGCAACAATGCGCTTGTGCGCGGAGTCCCTTTCCTATCGGGCGCGCCTGTCTTAGCAACTGACCTGCGGGCATCGGCTGCACTTGTGTTAGCAGGTTTAGCGGCTCAAGGCAAGACAACCATTAGTGGGTTGCACCACTTAGACCGTGGCTATGAAAAGTTAGAAGCGAAGCTGAGTGGTTTGGGTGCCAAGTTGCAACGAGTCTACGCTGACGGCAGCGTGCGTCAAGTTGAGAGCTTAGTCGAAAACAAGGTCTAGGGTAATTACCTCAGATAATTGAACCGAAGGGAACCATACACGAGTGTGGTTCCTTTTTTTAGAGCAAACAGCCGTATAGCCTAGCGGCATGGCTGCGCTAATGCCCGTTCACGCTGTAATTAAATTCTCATTCTTTAGGAATTATGGATTGAATGAAGTCGGATAGTTTGCCCATTCATGCAGTGATTGAATTCTCCTTCCTAAGCAGTTAGCGACATCAGCCTTTGCGCCAAAATGCCTGTGATTCGAGGCGAGTCTCGCTATACTAGGCTTACAGCGTTCACTATGCACCCTATGTCCATTCCTAAAACATTGCTGTTAGGGTTGAAGGCCGAGCAGTTTCGTCATCCGCTTGACTTGCAAGCGACTGCCAACTTAAAAAGCCTTCCAGGTCTTGATTTGGCGGTTCGTAGCTTGTTGGGACCGATCGCAGAGCAGGTTTTTTATCTTGAAAACATTGCTGCCAGCGTTCAGGTGAGTGAACAGCAATTGCCGGATTTGCACAAGCTTTTGTTAGAAGCCTGCCAGGTGCTTGATCTAGAGCCACCCCAGCTCTACGTGCGACAGCACCCTGTGCCCAATGCTTATACGTTTGCGATGCGAGGTAAGCAGCCCTTTATTGTGGTGCATACTTCTTTGATCGATTTGCTTACGCCAGCAGAAATTCAAGCGGTGATTGCGCATGAATTAGGGCACTTGAAGTGTGAGCATAGCGTTTATCTTACTTTGGCTAACATTTTGGTGTTGGCAACAGGGCAATTGCCAGGGGCGGGCAGTGTTCTAGCGCAAAATTTGCAGGCGCAGTTAATGGAGTGGGTACGCTGTGCTGAGTTTAGTTGCGATCGCGCCGCTTTGCTAGCGACTCAAGATGCTCGTGTAGTGGCCTCGGTCTTAATGAAACTGGCGGGTGGCTCCCCAACATTGGCGAGTCAGCTCAATCTCGATGCTTTTTTAGCGCAAGCCCGTGCCTATGAGGATATCAGTAAGAACCAATTAGGTGCCATGCTCAAACAGGCAGCAACCGCTCAGCTAACGCATCCGGTGCCAGTGCTGCGTGCAAAAGAGATTGATCGGTGGGCCAGCAGCAAAGATTATCATGATCTACTCCAAAAGCGCCCAAACCTGTATAATGGTAAAGCTAACCCAACGGGCGGATGGCGGAATTGGTAGACGCACCGCACTCAAAATGCGGCGACTTCGGTCATGCGAGTTCGAGTCTCGCTCTGCCCATCGTTGATTAATCGTAAACGCGACCCATTTACAGCAGTGGATCCAAATCTTAGCGCGGCTGTACAAAGTCTGGGGCTGAATCAAATTCAGCGTCATGTCTTTATCTGTGCAGACCAGACAAAGCCCAAGTGCTGCCCCAAAGCAGAGAGCATTGAAGCGTGGGATTATTTGAAGCAACGCTTAAAGGAACTTAACTTAGAGCCAACGAGCGATCGCGAGGCAACAAATGATCCTGCCTTTAAGCCCGTCTTTCGCACGAAAGCGAATTGCCTGCGCGTATGTTTGCGGGGGCCAATTTTGGTGGTTTATCCGGATGGTGTTTGGTATTACAGTGCAACGCCCCCGGTGATTGAGCGCATTATTCAAGAGCATCTGATTAAAAATCAGGTCGTTGATGAATATGCGTTTCACATTCATCCTCTAGAGTCGCCTATCGAGTCAGTCGAAGTTCTTGAAAACAATTTGCCGGAAGAAACAAAATCGGTCAGGTAACGAAACTTCCAGCAAAATCGATGTAATGAATCAGACAACAGATCGGTAAAGTGAATATAGAATGTATTAGCAGGAATGAACTAGGAAGCTAGTGCTTCCGGCTGAACGGTTAGCAATTGTTTCAAATTATTGAAAATTATTCAGGGACTCCAGCTTTTCAACAATATTTGTTTAGAATGCTGGTTTCGTTTGGGTAATAGCGGGTTTTACTAGAGTAGGCAGTCCATTTTTGCTTATGCAAACTATTCAAATAGGTGGGCGGTGCTAGTGTAGGCTTTTCAACCTTCCAATTTCTTAAACTCCATGTTTTCCTATCAAACTAATCGCCCAGGAAGAGTGAGTCGCAACGCATGAAAGACACTAGTGTAGGAAGTCACAGAAGATTACTCCTCATTGACGATGACCCAAATTTGATTTTGTTGGTCAAAGACTATCTCGAATTTCGAGGCTACGAAGTCCTGACAGCTGAAAATGGACGCGAGGCGCTCGAAGTTCTAGAAAAAGATTTGCCTGACATGATCATCTGCGATGTCATGATGCCAGAGATGGATGGTTACTCTCTGGTTAAGCATGTGCGAGAAGATGCCCGTACCAGTTGGATTCCGGTTCTGTTTTTATCTGCAAAAGGTCAGAGTCAAGACCGTGTAAAGGGCCTCAATACAGGGGCTGATGTTTACATGGTGAAACCTTTTGAACCAGAAGAACTGGTGGCGCAGGTTGAGTCATCTCTAAAGCAAGCCGCTCGTATTGCCGATCATCGTCCGGGTCGTCCGGCTGAAGCTGGGCCTAAGATTCAGGTGCCCTTTGATGTTGAGTTGACGCCAACCGAGTTGCGGGTTGTGCAATACGTTGCCCGTGGGATGGCGAACCGTGAGATTGCTGAAGAGTTAAACGTGAGCCAAAGAACGATTGAAAGTCACGTTAGTAACATGCTAGGTAAAACCGGGTTGCACAACCGTACAGAGCTGGCGCGTTGGGCTTTAGAAAATAATATGGCTTAACCAGTGAAAGTCTGCAAACTCATGCATTGCAGTGTTGGCTAAGTTGTATTTGGCATACTTCTTTAAATAATTTTGAGTTGCTGATTATCTCTGGGTATTAGCTGCTCTATTTGTGAATTTACGAAGGTAAGGCATTGCTGTTTGGTAGTGTCTTTTTTTATGTCTACAAAGTGTCATATCGGCGATCGCGTGGGTAAGTGAGACGGCTGATCTGATCTCGGCCAAACTATAACGGCTCACCTCACCTTTCTCCTGAAGCCCATCGTTGAGGACAGCCGTAGAACAAAACGAGGTAGATGATGTGTTGCATTTAGGGGGCGTAAAGGGAAAACTTGAGTTCTGCTAAGAATGAGAAATGAGTCGAGCAGATTAACCTCTCTAACATTTCTGATTCGAGTAGGATTGAAGTTCTCGTACACCAAGAAAGAGATTTGCCGGAAAAACGATTGAAAGGCAAGATAAAGGTGTACGATTTTGGACGTTATAACCCGCATTCAGATTGGATGAGCGCAGAAACTTACATCAATCATCCGAATTTTGGCTTACTATTCAGGGTCTGTCTTCTTGAAGACAGCCGAGAACTGTTTACGACCCTATATGCCCAGCGGCTCTTCTTTTTGGTGACTGTAAAAAAAGAAGACTTGGAGTTTGAGCCGATTACTCGTTCTGACGCTCGTATTTTGCTTGACAACCGCCTACGGAGTTTGCGTCGATCAGGTCAAAGTCCTGAGCTGAGCCAGTTACAAGCGATTTATAAACAAACATTTCAATGACTGCATTTTCTCAACTTGGCGCTACAATTGCAGAGCGTGTTTTGCACATTCGTCAGAGTCTTCCACCATCGGTGCGTCTGATTGCGATCAGCAAACAAATGCCAGCATCAGCGATACGAGAAGCCTATGCAGCGGGAGTGAGAGATTTTGGTGAAAGTCGTGTTCAAGAAGCAGAAGAAAAGCGATCGCAATTGCAAGACTTGCCTGATATAACATGGCACCTGATTGGTCATTTGCAAGCGAATAAAGTCCAAAAAGCCCTGGAGATTTTTCAATGGATTCATTCAGTTGACAGTTTAAAGCTAGCAGAGCGCCTCAATCGTCTAGCTGCGCCATTACCTCAAAAGCCTTCAATTTGTTTACAGGTGAAGCTGTTGCCAGACCCCAATAAGTATGGGTGGGAGGTGGCAGACTTATTGACAGACTTACCCCACCTCGATACGTTTGAGCATCTAGAGATTGTGGGGTTAATGACGATTCTTCCATTAGGATTGAGCGACACAGAAATTTTTAATACGTTTGATCAAACGCATACTCTTGCCAACAAGATTGCTCAAGAAAATTGGCAACGAATTCGGATGAATGAGCTTTCAATGGGAATGTCAAATGATTACTCAATGGCAGTCCAGGCGGGAGCTACGATGATTCGACTGGGAAGAATCTTGTTTGGCGATCGCCCAATCTGATCAGCCGATTAATTGGCTGATGACCCCATTTGTCCCCAGATATCCAAAAAAGTTGAAATTTTTTCGTGTATTTCAAAAATCTTTAGATACAATTAAGCCGTTCCTCCAAAAACCTATGTTTAAATAGGATGGAGGTACTGCATTTAAACAGTAAATCCTCTTAGGAATATCAGTTTGATGTAGTAGCCCAAAAAACTTGCAAAAAATTTGGTTTTTACGTATCCAGATTTCAAAACTGCTTGTATACTGATTCATCAATTCTGCATTCCCGATTATCCATGTGGAAGAGATGAGTCCTTCTTTAAAAGATTGCATCTTCTTATATTTAGCCAATTTGGATAATCGCTTTTTCGGCAGTGCAGACACAATTTAGCTCAATACCTGCACCTTTCGTCGTTAGAGCATGTTTCTGAATCAAACCTGATCGTGATGGAGCAAGAACAGTGAGTAGTATCTTTTCTAAACTGCGGGATTTCGTTGGTTTTAATGAGCCAGAGTATGAATATGAGTACGACGAAATGGACGGTGAAGAGTATCAAAACCTTTATCAGCAAGAGCACACCCCCCCAGCTCCTGCACCGATGACCGAAGAAGAAAGCCGCGCTCGTCGCCGTTTTCGTGAGCGTCCTATGGGCGTGACCCCTGAAGTGGGTACAACCACCATGAGCAACGTGATTGGTATGCCTGGAGCAAATGGTATTTCTGAGGTGGTCGTAATGGAGCCTCGCTCCTTTGAAGAAATGCCCCTCTGCATTCAAGCTTTGCGTGAGCGCAAGTCGGTTGTACTCAACCTGACCATTATGGATCCTGATCAAGCTCAACGGGCGGTTGACTTTGTGGCGGGCGGTACGTTCGCGATTGATGGTCATCAAGAGCGGATTGGAGAAAGCATTTTCTTGTTTACTCCAAGCTGTGTGCATGTCAGCACTCAGTCAAGCCTGACACAAGACCCAGTGCCTCAGCCTCAAATGCGGGCACCTCGCCAAGCTGCACCTTCGCCAGCCTGGGCAACCGAAATGCGGATGGCGCAATAATCGACTCAAATTCCTTGAGAAATTCGATTTTAATTGGGGGGCTTGGCAAGGCTAAGTCCCCCATTTTGTTGCAAGTTCAGGTAATCTAAATGCCTGAGTGCTGAGTATAAGTTTATGGCTACACAGTTTGGGATGATTGGCGGTGGTGTCATGGGAGAAGCGATTCTCGCGCGCCTGATACAACAAGGGATGTTTGCACCCGTGGATGTGATTGTCAGCGAACCTATGCCCGAACGGCGTGCTTTGCTGGCCGAGCAGTATGGGGTGACGGTAACAGCTGAAAATCGAATGGCGATCGCGGCGGAGACGGTCATGTTAGCTGTGAAACCGCAAGCCTTTGCAGCCGTTGTGACTGGGCTACAGCAAGAACCGATGATCAACGAGTCACATCGTCCCTTAATTCTTTCAATTTTGGCAGGGATTCCGCTCAGCAAGCTAGAGGCAGCTTTTGCGGGGTGTCCGGTGGTGCGAGCGATGCCCAACACGCCTGCGACCATTGGGGCAGGTATGACCGCGATCGCCCCTGGACAACGGGCAGAACCTCAGCACTTGGCCCTGGCGGAGCGCATCTTTCAAGTAGTGGGTGAAGTCGTGCAGGTGCCTGAGTCATTGATGGATGCCGTCACCGGACTGTCGGGATCAGGCCCCGGTTACATCGCCCTGGTGATTGAGGCGTTAAGTGATGGTGGAGTCGCGGCTGGTTTACCGCGGGCAACTGCCACTAAACTTGCCATTCAAACGGTGAAAGGAACGGCTCAGTTGTTGCAAGAAACGGGCTTGCATCCCGGTGAGTTAAAAGATCGGGTGACCAGTCCGGGTGGCACCACGATCGCGGGGATCGCTCGGCTAGAAGAAGCAGGGTTACGCTCGGCGTTGATTGAAGCGGTCAAAACAGCGAGTGCGCGATCGCAAGAGTTAGGACGTTAGCCAGAACACCGTTTTTGAGTGATTTTTCGCTTAATCTTGAACTTTCATATCTTTTATACGGTCTAACTAAAAAATAACCCGTATAAGGTTGTCATTGGTTGTTTTCATCAGGTGCAGCTTGTGTTCTACGCCCCGTTACACTTGCTAGGAGGCACCCGTGGATTTAGCTGGAATGCTGGTTCAAGTTTTGATTGCCCTGAGTTGTGGTCTAGCAGCCAATATTTTGTTGCCAAGACAGATTCCAGGAAAGGTGGTTGGTTTATTTCTCGTAGGCTTGCTAGGTGTTGCGCTGGGCCAGCTAGGGTATGCCTTGCTCAAATCTCAGATCACGCTGAATTTGCCATTGTTGCACTGGAATTTGGAAGGCGTGCCGATCATTCCTTCGATTATTGGCTCGGTTTTGGTTTTGTATGCGGTGACAACGATGATACGTTGGGGTCGATACGGCAATTAAGGGCGGAACTGCAAAGACTTGTCGGCAACCTGGGTTGAGATAAGCCAAAATAGCAGTAGATCACGGCAAATCAGGTGGCTCAAATTGTTGGTGATGCTTGAAGCGGCCTTGCTTTTGAGTTTTGCTAATAGAGTCGTTTGATTTGCTTTTTCCGCTGGAATGATATGTTGCAAGCACATTGGTTTGAGCGATCGCCCTCCCTGCTGATTAGCAGTGTCATTGGCTGTTTTGCAAGTCTGGCTATTGCTGTACCGGGGCAGGCTGCCGAAAAAATTTATGTGACTTACAACCTGTTAGAACGTTCAATTTCGGTGGCATCACTGGAAGCCTACGCCCGGAATGGCGCGATTGACGAAGATTTGAAGGCGTATGCCCGGTTCGCCAGTCCCGATGTTTTGGAGCAGTTGCGCGAAGTGCTGCTGACCAAAGTAGAGCTTAGCCCGGTTGCCATTTCTCAGTTTCTCTACAGTCCCCAGGGAGAAGTGCTGTTGAGGCGCTTGGGACAAGTCATTCAGTCAGAGTCGCGGGTTGCCGGATTTAGCGGATTGCGGGCTGCCTTGATTTTGGCATCGGCTGATCCCGAAGGGCTAACGCTATTAAATGTGTTGCGCTACTTTCCGACGCGGGGGCTACGCATCAACATTGATCGGGCACTCGACATTGCGGGTGATTTACAGCAGTTAGTCGATCGCACCAACCGCATGACCGCCGTTGTCTCCCAGCAAGCGATCGCCGAAGCCGCAACTGAAACTCCTGACCTGGCTAGTTTTTCGGGGGCGAATCCCCGCTTTCGTGGCCCTTACACCTGGCAAAAGCAAACGCTGTCAGTCGTAGATTTGTCGCGGCGGGCGGTGACATCAGGTAGCTCTCCGGTGCCAGCAGAGTTGGCGACATCTGCCGGAGAGGGGCGCTTTTTTCAAGCGGATCTTTACTTGCCAAACGATCCATCTATCACTCGACCGATCCCAATGGTTGTGATTTCGCACGGGTTAGGCAGCGATCGCGCCACCTTTACTTACTTAGCGCATCATCTTGTTTCGCATGGGTTTGCGGTGCTGGTGCCAGAGCATCCTGGTAGTAATGCCAAACAGCTAGAAGCGTTGGTAAATGGCACCGCTGAAGAAGTTGCAGAGCCAAGCGAATTTCGCGATCGCCCCCTTGATGTCACCTACTTGCTGGATTATCTTGAGCAGCAGTCTAAAACCAACCCACAACTGACAGGTCGGATCGATTTGCAACAAGTAGGCGTGATTGGCCAATCGTTTGGTGGCTATACAGCGCTGGCGTTGGCTGGCGCACCGATCAACCCAGAGTCGCTGAGCAAAGATTGTACTGATTTAGACAACACCCTAAATCTCTCGCTATTGTTGCAATGTCGAGCCAGTGAACTGGGGACTGACTTACCCAACCTGCGCGACCCCCGTGTGAAAGCAGTGATCGCCCTTAACCCAATCGTGAGCGGTGTTTTAGGGCAAGCTAGCGTAAGCCAAATTACCATCCCCACGATGATTTTGACGGGGAATGCCGATACGATCGCCCCCGCGATCGCAGAGCAGGTGCAACCTTTTCTGTGGTTGTCTACTCCCTATAAATATTTGGCGTTGCTGGATCAAGGCACCCATTTTTCAGTGCTGGATAATGTTGAGCAAGGAGGGGGCGCGCTTGCCCTGCCTAGCGAAGTAATTGGCCCTGACCCGGCAACAGCGCGGCGGTACGTTAATGCGTTGGCACTTGCTTTTTTCAAAACCTATGTAGCTGACGATCAAAGTTACCGTCGATTTCTCACCTCTAGTTATGCCCAGGTGTTGAGTGAAAGTCCGCTGCGCTTGAGTCTGGTGCGTCAACTGTCAGCTGAACAATTGCAAGCACAACAGTAGTCAGGGCTTCGCAAACAAATAAGATTCCAATGTTAGAGCCTTCTGGGGTTAGAGGTTTGACATGCTAAATCCCTATGGGTGATTGCCGGAGAAATAAAGCAGTCAATGAGGCGATCGCGAAGAGATTTTTTCTAGATCTCAAAATCTATTTGAAGGTTTATTTTTTAAGCAAGAGGAGAATAATTGCCCAACCTAGTCAAAAGAAACCAAAACTATTCGTTGAGATTGTTCATCTATTGTTCACAAAAATATCTGCTTATTGATTTGAGCGAGTCAAAAGAAAAGGCTACTTGTTTAGCGGGAAACTAGATAAAAATCAAAATGCTTTGACTGATCAACATTTGCTAAGGAGAAGTAGCCTGTGAGTCTCAAATCATCTGTATTTATTGCTACCAGCCTAGATGGCTATATTGCCCGACCCGATGGCAGTCTAGATTGGCTCGATCGCGCGAATGAAAGCATCCCTGAAGGTGAAGACTGTGGCTATCAGGTATTTATGGAGTCGGTCGATGTGCTGGTGATGGGCCGCAATACCTTTGAAAAAGTACTCTCGTTTGGGGGAGATTGGCCCTATGGGTCAAAGCCCATTGTTGTGTTGAGTCGGAGTCATGTTGCGATTCCAGATGCGATCGCGCAAACGGTGTCTGCATCATCTGAGCCACCCCGCGTCCTGGTAGAGCGATTGGCTACCACTGGGGCACAACATCTTTATGTAGATGGGGGGCAGGTAATTCAGAGCTTTTTGCGAGAAGGATTGATCGATGAAATCACGCTTACGCTACTTCCGGTGTTGTTGGGGGCTGGCAAGCCTTTGTTTGGGAGGCTCGACCAAGATGTTGAGCTGATGCATATTGCAACGAAAGCCTATGAGTTTGGCTTTGTGCAGAATACCTACCGGGTAATCAAAAAGTGAAACAGTATTAGACTGCGTATTCCAAAATTTGGGGCTGGGTTTGCGAGTCACGCAGATCTGGGATAGTGATTTCAAAAATTGCGCCTCTGGGTTGGTTGTGTTTAACGCAAATGGTGCCGCTGTGGGCTTCCACAACCATTTTGCAGAAGGTTAGCCCTAACCCGATTTGAGAGACATCTTCCATTAAGGTGCCAATTTCAAATTTTTCAAAAATCTTTTGTTGCATTTCATCGGCAACACCGGGGCCTAAATCGGCAACTTGAATTCGAGCGCCCCCTGACTCAAGATATTCTCCTGATATAGTCACCTGGCTGCCTCTAGGAGAAAATTTGATTGCATTTGAGAGCAGGTTGTCTATCACCCGACGAAAGATCGGCGCATCAACATAGATCTCCCCCCAAGCACTGGGGAATTGACTGCTAAGCGATAAATTTTTCATTGCCGCAATCACTTCAAAATTAGACAATGCAGAATGAATGAGAGAACCGAGATCAACGTCAATTAAATTGAGGCACAGCTTACCCGATTCAACCTTAGCCATAATTAAAAGATCATCCACGAGCGATCGCAGTTGTTGTCCTGAAAATCGCATCTGGCCAATCTTTTGTTTTTGTTCCTCTTTGGTCAGCTCAATCGCCTCCATCAAATCTAGACCAAATAAGATATTGCTCAACGGGTTACGCAGATCATGCACGATGATATTGACCATATCCTCCCGCAATTGCAGTAGTGTTTGTAAATCATCATATTGGTGCTTGATGCGCAACATTGAATGAACTCTAGCCCTTAGCTCAAGGCCGTTCACAGGTTTGCTGATAAAGTCATCGGCACCCGCCTTGAAGCAGTGCGCCAGATCTTCTTTGCCAACGAGTGCTGTCACCATAATGACAGGCACAGGTTGTAGTTTGGGTATTGCTTTAATCCGATGACAGACTTCAATGCCATTCATATCGGGCATCATCACGTCGAGCAAAATCAGGTCGGGCGTGAAGGCTTCGAGAAAGGCGAGAGCCTCTTGCCCATTTGAGGCATAGTGCAATTGATAACCCCGTTCTGGGAGTAGGGTTTCGATAACATCAAAGTTATCTAGCTCATCGTCAATCACTAAGATGGATGGAATTTTCATCAAGTCTGTTCTTTAGAGGTTAAAAGGTGATGAATGGTAGCGGCTAATTGGCTGAGTTTGGTGGGTTTGCTGAGGTAAGCTGTGGCTCCAGCGGTCAGGCAGAGGTCGCGATCGCCTTCCATCGCGAGGGCTGTCAGGGCAATAATGGGCATGCTGGCAAAAGCAGCGTGATGGCGGATCTGGCGGATTGCTTCTAGCCCATCCATCCCCGGCATTTGAATATCCATCAGAATTAAATCTGGGTTGGCCGATTGGGTCATAGCGATCGCTTCTTGCCCATTTCTCGACACAATCAGGCGATACCCTTTTGCCCGCAGGTAGCTTGAAACGGTGCTGATATTGGCCTCATTATCTTCTGCCAGCAAAATGAGGGGTGAAAGTGGAGCGGCTGGGGGCTGACTCGGCTGAGAACTCACTGCTGCTAGGGTGTCTGAATTCAAATTAGTAGCGGTTATGGGCACGTATGGCAGCTCAACAATGAAGCAACTACCAACCCCAAGTTCACTGGTGACACCCACCTGACCACCATGCAATTCAACAATTTGTTTGACCAGGGCTAACCCTAAGCCTGTGCCAGAGTACTGACGGTTTAAGGCACTGTCAATCTGAATAAAGGGCTGAAAGAGCTTTGGAATATTTTCTTGGGCAATGCCAATCCCGGTATCGCGCACCGCAAGTTGGAGGTGGTGCAAATCCTCCCCGCCACGAGTGATGGAAACTGAGCAAAGCTCTAAGGTGATGTTGCCGCCTTCTGGTGTGAATTTAACCGCATTGTTGAGCAGATTGATGATGACCTGACGAATTCGCCGTTCATCCACTAAAACATTAGGCAGATCAGGCGGAATTTTGCTCTCTAACTGAATCTGCTTTTTCATCGCTTGCTGCATGATGAAAGCAAGGCTAGAGCGACAGAGAGGAGCCATTGCTGTAGGGACAAGGGCAAGTTCGATCTGACCAGACTCGATTTTGGCGACATCCAAAATATCATTAATCAGTTCTAACAAGTGGGTGCCGCTACGCTCGATTGTTTGCAGGGCTTTGCGTTGTTGGTCGTTAGTCGTGCCAAAAATGTTGTCCTGTAAGCCTTCGGTCATACCCAAAATGGCATTGAGCGGGGTGCGTAGCTCATGACTCATATTGGCGAGAAACTCATCTTTGAGGCGAGTGGCACGCGCGAGTTTTTCATTAAAGTAGGCCAATTGCTCGTTGCGTTCAGTGAGTAGTTTTTGGGTCTGCTGGCGTTCACTGAGTTCTAGTTGTAGCCGCTCAAAGAGGCTCGCTTGTTGAATCGCGATCGCCAACTGGTTCGCAATTTGTTGCAGCAGTTGAGCTTCAGATTCTTGCCAAACGCGTTTTTCACTACAGGCATGCACGACTAAAATGCCCCATAACTTGTTGCTCTCCCAGGGGGCGACCCAGCGATGGGCTTCGTAGCCTTTGACCTCCTGCAAGATGGGAGCCACAATCTTAGACTGAATGCCCCCAGCTGTTGAGTATTCCACCAGGCAGTCTGTCCAGGTATCTTGCATTACATCTGGAACGATGCGAGGTCTGCCTTGCCAGTAGCAATCTAAAATGTCTTGTGACCAGGTTTCGTTTTCCCAGTGAAGGTTTTTGAGCGCAGGAAACTCACCCGAAACGGCTTCTTCGACGATTTGACTGCGACCATCGGGGAAGAGCCGAAAGACGATGACGCGATCGCTGTGCAAGACATCTTTGACGTGTTGCGTCACGGTTGCAAGAATCTCGTTGATGTCGAGTGACTCACGAATCTGTTGAACAATCGCCCCCAACGCTTCTTGCTGGCGCAACTGCAGGGCAATGTGGGCTTCGGCTTGCTGCCGCACATACAACTCTGACTGAATCTGCTCATACAAACTTGCTTGCTGAATCGCGATCGCGAGCTGATTTGCCAGTTGTTGCGTCAGGTTAATTTCAAACTGTTTCCATTGGCGCGTGGAAGCACATTGATGGACGCACAACAGCCCCCACAGCCTTTGCCCACAGAGCAGTGGAATGACCAGGTTTGCCCGGACCTGAAATTGCTCCAAAATTGTTGAGTGACACGTTGCTAACCCATTACGATAAATATCATCAACAGCATAAAACTTGCCCTGGGCGTAGAGTTTGGAATAATTTTTGCCAAAGCAGTGGTCATGGATGCGAATTGCCACGACCGACGAAATTCCTTCTAATAGGGCTTCAGCGACAAATTCACCATCATCAAAGTTGGACTCGGGGTAGAACTTAAAAATACCAACGCGATCGGCTTTGAGAAACTGTCGAATTTCTTGGCAGGCGGTGTCAAAAATCGTTTGCAGATCAAGGGATTGGCGAATCCGCTGGGTAATTTCGCGCAAGAGAGCTTCTTCACGCCCCGTACAATGTTGCAAAAAGTAATTTAGAATTCTCTATTTCGATTGAGAGGATTAAACTTCGACCTGAGTATGGTGATGGATTTAGGGGAGCACCGTTGCATTTCACTCGAAGTTA
>Ga0073934_10000910_pt1 | contig 77376 bp, 61 predicted proteins | sample LarsenN4metaG_FD_76834 | JGI IMG/M metagenome (GOLD analysis project Ga0073934, IMG submission 76834) | Hot spring sediment bacterial and archeal communities from British Columbia, Canada, to study Microbial Dark Matter (Phase II) - Larsen... ...
CGCCGCGATCGGACGGCGTGAGCACACGGCATTTCTCAAACACGGTATTGTCGTACATGTAAATGCCGGTGACCGCGTAGTTGCTCTTGGGTTTTTTCGGCTTTTCCTCGATTCCGACAATGCGGCCGTCGACCAGTTCGGCGACGCCGAACCGTTCGGCGTCGGGGACTTCTTTGAGCATGATCTTGGCGCCTTTTCCCTGGGCGCGGAAATCATCCACCGCGTCGCGGATGGATTCCCCGATGATGTTGTCGCCGAGGATGACGCAGACGCTGTCGTCTTCGGCGAAATGCTCGGCGAGGGCAAGCGCATCCGCGATGCCGCCTTCGCCTTCCTGGTAGGTGTAGTTGATATGCTTGAGGCCGAACTCCTTTCCATTGGCGAGCAGCCGAAGAAAGTCGCCGGCGTTGCGGCCGCCGGTGACGATGAGGATCTCTTCGATCCCGGCCGAAACCAGAGTCTCGATCGGGTAAAAGATCATGGGCTTGTCGAAGACGGGAAGCAGATGCTTGTTGGTGATCTTCGTGAGTGGGTAGAGGCGGCTGCCCGTGCCTCCGGCTAGAACGACGCCTTTCATAAACGCATATCACATAATACAATACAAGCCTGATGAGACAGTACGACTGGAGCGACATCGCGGAAGAACAGATGAACCCGGCGTTTACACGAAAAGTGATCCATGCCGAGCGGATCACGGTGGCCAGGGTGACGTTGAGCAAAGGCTCCGTCGTGCCCCGGCACAGCCATCCGAACGAGCAGATCACGGTTCTCGAGAAGGGACGCCTGAAATTCGTCTTCGACGGACGGGAGGAGACGATCGAAGGCGGCCAGGTGATGCAGATCACGCCCGACGCGCCGCACAGCGTGGAAGCGCTCGAGGACAGCGTCGCCTATGACCTGTTCTCACCCATCCGCGAGGACTGGATACGCGGAGAGGACTCCTACCTGCGGCGCTGATGGCGCCAGACGTAGAAATGGCGGGGACCGATTCCGATGATGTCGGAGTCGCCGTCGGAATCGTAGTCATACATCCAGAGGCCGCGGATGCCGGGAACGACATCGACGCGGGTGCCCTGATATTTCCCTGAACCCAGGCTCCAGTAGATCAGCAGGCGGGAGCCGGCGCCGCTGTTCTCGCCGACAACGAGTTCGGGCCGCATATCGCCATTGAGATCGGCGGTAGCCACGGCGTGGGGACGGCGGAGCGGGGGAAGGGCGTCAAGGCGGGTTTCCAGCCAGAGCTGGGTTGGGTCGGCGGGGCGCTCAAACCAGGCGAGCCGGGCCGGAGAGGCCTCCGACTCGGCGGCGAACAGGATCGGAAACGGCGTGTCGAGCGGCTTGGCCGTGGCCAGGCGGAGCATGGCGGATCGGGGCGTGTTCCACCACTGGTTGATCGCATACAGCTTCCAGGGCTGGGCATCCTGGTCCGGGGCCTTGAGCCAGTAGTTCCCGACGAAGATATCGAGATGTCCGTCGCCATCGACGTCGGCGCGGAGCAGGCCGCCTTGGGCCGAGGGCGTGTAGATGGAGTAGATTTCGCGGTAGGGCCAGCGGGCGGAGCGGTCCGCCGGAACCTGGTAGAAGCGGACCTGGGACTGTCGGTGGATGATGAGCACTCCGGGGGAGCCGAACAGAGTTGTGGCAAGGCAGTCGTTGAAATCCGCCTGGCTGTCGATGAGATTGAGCGTCCACTCCGGAGAGGCGAGCCAGACCATACGGCCGGTCTCGCCGGCGATGGCGGATTGCTCGTAGAGCACAAGGTCGGCCGCGCCGTCCTGGTTGACGTCGAGAAGGCAACCGCCGGGGCCGAAATTCCTGTAGCCGGAGAGTTCGCCGGAGCGGCCTTTCGGGATCTGGTGGAGGCGGATCCGGTCTCCCCAGGAAACCAGCCGGGGCGGCTGGCCGGACTCCGGCGGAAGCAGGGAGCCTCCGACGATGGACGCGCCAGGGAACTCCCGGGTAACAATCCGTTGAAACGACACGCGCTGTGCAAGGCCGCAGACGGCAAATGACACGACCACCGTCATCAGCCGGGAGCACATGGGCATTCCTTGGTATTCTACGGCAGAGTGCGGCAGCTGAGGCAACTTCTTTCGCAGCAGGAAGAGAATATTTCACTGGATGCCGCCGCGCTCGAACTGGCGACGATCGAGTTTCCGGGGCTCGATCCCCGTCCGTTCGTCGAGATTCTCGATTCGCACGCAAGGGAGCTGGGGGAACTGGCCGGACCGCGCGTGAGCGGCAGGCAGTTTGTCGAGAAGGCAAACCGCTACTTTTTCGAGACGCTCGGGTTCCGGGGCAACAGTGAGAACTACTACGATCCGAGAAACAGCTGTCTGAACGAGGTGCTGACGGCGCGAACGGGAATTCCGATCACGCTGTCGGCTGTTTACATCGAAGTGGCGCGCCGGTTGGGGCGGCCGGTCCACGGAATCGAGTTCCCGTCGCACTTCCTGATTCAGTACCGCGGCGAGGACTACACGGAGTTCATTGACTGCTTCCACGGGGGACGGAAACTCACCTACGAAGAACTCCGGCAGATGGGACTTCAGGTGGCCAGGGTCGATATCTATGCCAATCCCGGGATCCTGCGCCCGGCGACAACGTGGAGAATCCTGGTCCGGATGCTCAACAACCTGCGCCACATCTATGTCGGCTCAAACCAGGCTCCGAAAGCGCTGATGGTGGCGGACCTGCTCGTGCTGGCCAAGCCGGACGAGGCCGAAAACTACCGCGACCGCGGCGTCATCCTCGGAGTGATGGGGCGGTTTCAGGCCGCGCTGGCCGACTTCACGCGGTATCTCAGCATGGCGCCTGACGCGCCGGATCGCGAAGCGGTCGAAAAGCGGGTGACGATGATCCGCAAATACCTCCGGTCACTGAACTGAGGGCTTCAACGTCACAGTGTGCACCAGTTTGCGCAGTTCGGCGACCTGCGCCGCCCGGGATGCCGCGGGCGCGCCGATGAGGCTCACGCGGAGGTAAGGCGCGAAGCGCTTCTCGCCGGCGGAGTCCTTGCGGGCCATTTCAATCAGGGGGGAAAGATCGGCCACGGGCGCGCCGTCGAGCAGGAGCGTCGAAAGGGAGGTGAGAGGGGCCAGCGGCGACAGGTCCTTGACCTTGGTCCGGCGGAGGTCGAGCGAGGAGAGGTTCTTCAAGGCGGCGACCGGCTTGAGGTCGGCCACCGGGTTGCCGTCGAGGTACAGCGACCAGACGCGGGTGAGACCGGCGACGGGGCCGATGTCGGCGATCTGGTTGCCGGACAGGTAGAGCGAGTTCATCGCGGTCATGTTCTTGATGGCGGAGATGTCGGAGACCTGATTTCCCGACAGTTCGAGATACTGGAGGTTCTTGAATCCGGCCAGAGGCGAGATGTCCTTGATCCGGTTGCGCGACAGCGTCAGCGACTGGATGTTGGTCAGCCCCTTGAGCGGAGTCAGGTCGGAAACCTCCGAGCCGGTCAGGTCGAACTGGAGGAGAGCCGCGCAGTGCTCGAGGCCGCGGAGGTCTTTGACGGGCTTGTCGCGGATCTGGAGAACGGAGAGGCTCTTGACGTCGTCCACCGTGAGGGGTTCCTTGTTGTCGCGCTTGGCGAAGACAGACTTGCGGACTTCCGCTTCGAAGACGGGATCGGGAAAAAGAGGATCGGCGGAGTAGAGCGGTGTGGCGGCGATGCCTGCCGCCACAACCCATGTGGTAGCAAACAGGGTCTTCACGGAAAACAATGTAACAGAAGCGTGTGGGGATTCGCCACCGCGGAAAGGGAGGCGAGGACGGCCGCCGGATCTTTCATTTGACCAGGATGGGCCCAAAGACGGGCAAGGCCAGATCGCGGGCGTCGCGCAGGTTGCAGACGGGGTTCCGTCCCCGGCCATACCACAACTCGACCGGGGTGTTCCCGGCGTCCGGACGAGTGACAAAGAGAATGATATCGCCCGTGGCGTCCTCCTGCCGCGCATGGTACACCTGGCCGGCGCTGAGAGAGAACCCGTGAATCCGTTCGCCATCCGGACGGACCCGCCGGGTGAACTTCAGGCGCAGGCGGGTGGGAGAATCCCAGGTTGCGGAGGCGAGGTCGGGACCGGGCCCCGACGTCAACCGCTCGGCAAACCGCCGGCCCAGCCGTTCGAGGCTCGGGCGGTCGAGGTGGATCGGGTCTCCGAGAGTGAGGTCGACGGTCGCCACCATCCCCGAGTCGGGGATGACGGAATCGGCCTTGCGCTGGGCTTCCTGAACAAGGTTCCAGCCATCCTCGCCGCCGGCGGCGGCGTGGCGGGAGAGTTGGGCGAACAGGACGGGCAGGCCCGGCTGGTTGAGGTCGGAGCGGAAGTTCTCCATCAGCCGGGCGAACCGTTCGAGATAGGTTCGGGCGGTTTCGAGTTTGCCGGCGTCGTTTTCACCCTGGTACCAGAGCAGCGCCGCGAAGCGCCCGCCGGCCAGCCGGGCGCGGGCGATGCAATTGCCGTAGAGGGACCTGCGGAACTGTTTCGCCGCGTGGGACGGATCCCACTGTTCGAGGGACGTGCCGCCGACAGCGCAAGGGATGAGTCCGACGGGAACGCCGTTTCGCCGCACCATCTCCTTGCCGAACGGGACGCCGAGTCCGGCGCCCATTCCCGGTGCGCGGGACTCGTGGAGCGGGTCGCGGGCCACCTCCCAGACGTCGGCAGGGGTGAGGGCGTGGACGCGCGGATCGGGAGGGGTGGCGCCTTCGAGCGCGGCGCGTCCGACCATGTTCGACTGGCCGGCCAGCAGGTAGAGATCGCCGACGTAGATGTGTTCGCGCCGGGCCGAAGCGGCGCCCTTGCGGAACTCGATCGTGTAGGGTCCGCCGGTTTTGATCGCCGGCAGCCGGCGCGACCACGGTCCGCCGTTGACGCGGACCTGAAGTCCGGGCACAGGGGCCACGGGAAGCACGGCCTCGCCGCGGGCGTCGCGCTGGAGGACCTGGTAGTCCTGCAATTCGGGACCAAGGGTCCACTCCGGGCGCACGTGGGTCTCCAGCCACCGGATGGCGGCGGCGAAATCGCCCTCGTGGCCGCCATCGAAGATCGTCAGACGTGCGGGTCCCGCGGCACGCCGGAACAGAACCGGCCGCTTGCGTTGTTCCGCGACGGTCACGCGCAGCGGTCCGGGGACCCTGGCGTCGCGAACCATCTCGTCGAGGGTGGTTTCGGGCACCCGCAGCGAGGGCGGGGCCAGAACGTTGAAGGCGCGGATGGCATGGCTCACGGGAACCGAGCCGGTGTGGCCGTCCTGAATGCCGGTGTTGATGTCGAGCGGCAGGCCCCGGGCCGCCGCCAGGAAGAACAGAGGGGACCGCCGCCGGTACTGCTGCACGGCCATTCCGTGGGTTGGGCCGCCGCCAAAGCAGCCTTCCAGCATTTTCCAGTAGCGGCTGTTCTTCTGTTTCGAGAATTCGTACCAGGCAGGCAGGTCGGAGATCGGGACCCATGCCGAGGCGGCGGCCCAAAGCTGGGGAGCGCGGCCGGCCATGACCAGCGTCATGTAGCCGCCGCCGGAGCTGCCGAGCAGGTAGATGCGGCGCTCGTCGATTCGCGCCCGCTTCTTCATCCAGTCGACGGCGTCCAGCACGTCCTGCACAGAGAGTTCGGATCCGCACGCCTCAGGCCGGTCATTTGGTCCACGAAAGTCGGGGGAGATGAAGGCCCACTGCCGACGGGCCGCTTCGGCCATTGCGACATCAAGTTCGCCGGATTTGTCGAATGTCGCCGACCACGAGTGCAGGTGGACGAGCAGCGGCGCCGGCCGGTCAGCGGCGGCGGGCAGCGCGACGAGCGCGGGCTGCGCCGACCCATCGAGCGAACTGCGGATGGAGACGGTGTCCGCGGCCGCGAGCGGAGCGGCCGTCCACAAGAGGGCAGCGTAGGGCAGCAGAAACACGAGCATGGTGAATGATAGGATACAGCGTGTGCGGATCTTCCCTGGCCTTCTTTTTCTGACGGCGGCGGCCGCGGCGCAACAGCTCGTCTCGGTCGAGAAGATATGGGACGAGGGGGCGCACAACGCCTTCACGGATCTGGTCCGGTTTCGCGACCGGTGGCTGTGCACGTTTCGCGAGGATACGGGCCACGCCTCGGCGTCGGGCCGGATCCGGGTGATCGAGTCGCGGGACGGGAAGACGTGGAAGTCCGCCGCGCTGGTCGAGGAGTCCGGCATCGACCTTCGCGATCCCAAGTTCGCCGTGACGCCCCAGGGCAAGCTGATGCTGGTCATGGGCGGGTCCGTGATGGAGGGGAAGCAGTACGTAAACCGGCGGCCGAGGGTGAGTTTTTCCGGCGACGGGCGGGTGTGGACGGCGCCGCGGCCGATTCTCAGCGACGGCGACTGGCTTTGGCGCGTAACGTGGCACAAAGGCAAGGCCTACGGCGTTTCTTATCACGGCGGCGGCGGCCTGCGAAACGTGAGACGCCGGGCGTTCCTGTACGCCGGAGACGGGATTCACTATGAGCGGATCGGCGAATTCGAACCGTCGGAAACCAGTGAATGCACGATCCGGTTCGCGGCCAACGACGAGATGGTGGTGTTGGCGCGGTCGGGTAACGAAACCCGGATCGGCACGAGCTTTCCGCCGTACCGGTCTTTTCGCTGGACGGTGCTGGCGGGCGCGTTGGGCGGTCCGAACTTCATCCCGCTGCCGGACGGACGCTGGGTGGCGGGCAGCCGCGGCCGGAACAAGGAAGGTCCGGAGACGGTGCTTTCGTGGATGACGCGAACCACCTACACCCCCTTCCTGACGCTGCCGAGCGGGGGCGACAACAGCTATCCGGGTCTCGTGTGGCACGAGGGCCTGCTGTGGGTCAGCTACTACTCGACGCACGAGGGCAAGACGTCGATCTACCTGGCCAAAGTCCGGTTGCCGCAATGAGAGGGCGGCGCCTTCCTACTCCTCGTCCAGCCGCCAGCCGAGATGGCGGGACCGGTTGACGAGGGGACCGAGCGCGCCGCTTTCAATGAGGCGGATCATTTTCCGGCCGCACTGACGCTTGCTCTGGACGACCCTCCGTTCGAACCTACGCGCCAGTTCGAACCGGTACCAGAGGCCGCCGATCCTGCGGTACTCCTCGGTGTCAGAGACGGGAACCAGGTCGAGTTCCTCGACCGGTGCGGGGCAGCGCCTTCGCGGGGCGTAACACAGCAAGCCGGTGGAGGGATCGACGTAAAGGCCCTCTACGGGCAGCAGATGAGAAAAGCCAAGGCTGGAGAGAACGCCCCGGTCGAAGACCACGCCCTGCGTCACCTCCGAGCGGACATGTTTCAGGACGTGGAGGCCGAGAACGGACCGGGCGTCGACGCGGGCGCGGATCCCGGCGTAAACCTCGTCCCACAGACGGCCTACCTGGCGGCGAAGGTAGCGGCGCAACGGCCCCAGATGGTCGTTCTGTTGTCTGGCGTCGAAGGGCGGACGCCGAGGGGGGCTCCGGCGTCGAAATCCTCCCAGTCGGCTCCCAGGGCGGCGGAGGAGATGTGGAGACGGGTCTTGATACCGGGGTCGCGGGAGCCGCGACGGGGGCGCTCCACGATCACCTTACCCATGTCCGAACGCATGACGCCATTCCTTTCGTCACGACTCTGGCCACAGCCGAAACCCGCGCGGGAGAGGACCGCGCCAGGGCGCCGGCCTTTCAGAAGGTGTACTTGACGGCAAACTGCATCTGGCGGTTCGGGTTGAGTCCACGGGTGCTCGAGATCACGCCGAAGGCGCCGGTGCCGAGGGTGTTGCCGGGATTGTTGAACTGGGGCGAGTTGAAGGCATTGAAGAACTCGGCGCGGAAGGTGAGCTGGTGGCCTTCCTTCCAGGGCCTGAAGTTCTTGCTGAGCGACAGGTCCCAGGCGTTGACGCCTGGGCCGCGCAGGGTGTTGCGTCCGGCGGTTCCATAGCCGCCGGATCCGGGGATGAACAATCCGTTCGAGGCGGGCGCGCCGGCGTAGGTCGAGCGGACGAAGGCGGTGGTATCGAACCACAGGGCGGGGTCGCGGCGGCCGCGCGGGAGGTTGGCGTTGACGCCGAGTGTGTGCGGACGGGACGCTTCGTTGCCGCCCTTGTTCTGCGTGTCGCCGCTCTGGCTGACGGCGAAGGGCTGACCCGTTTCGAAGCTGAGGAGCCAGCCTCCCTGCCAGCCGCCGAGGACGGCGCCGGAGACGCCGCGCAGCTGTCTGGCCCAGGGCAGCTCCCAGACTCCGCCGATGATCATGCGATGGCGGATGTCCTCCACGCTGTCGCCGCGTTCATAGGCGCCGCGCTGGCGGGCGCTCTGGCAGCCGCAGCCGCCGCGGTTGATCGTCTCGGTGATGTCGTCGATCATGTGGCCCCAGGTGTAGGAGGCGGTGACGTTGAGGCCCCGGGTAAACCGGTGCTCGTAGCGCGACTGGAGCGAGTGGAACAGGCCGTTGCCGTCGGAGACCATCATGCGGATGGTGGCGAAGTCGGGATACGGGCGACGGTCCTGAACGGGACCGGGGCCGGGCTCGGGCTGGTTGAAGTTGCGAAGGCTGGTGTCGACGTTGGTGCTCTTGCTGGCCACCCAGGCGACTTCGAGGACGTCGTTTCCGGTGAGTTCGCGGGCGATAGTGGCGTTGTAGTTCTGCACGTAGGCGTTCCGCCGCTTCCGGTCGACAGGCACGGTGACGACGTTGAAGATCGGTTTGTCGGGGTAGAGTTCGCGCGGGACGGGGTTCTGAATCGTGGCGATGGGCACGATCGGGTTGCCCCGGGCGTCGGTTAGCTCGTTACGGACCGTGAGGCTGCCGCCCGCCGGCGGGTTCAACTGGAGGATGTTCATGTTGTCGAACTGGGCGGCGGTGCGGAAGATTCCATATCCGGCGCGGAAGACGGTCTTTGCCGAGACACGGTAGGCCAGTCCGACGCGCGGCCCCCAGTAGTTGTACTCGGGCAGATAGGGTTGTTGAAACGTGGCGGGATCGTCCGGCACGAGGCGCAGCGGTCCAGGCAGGCCGAAGCTGAGGAAGCGGGTGACACGGTTGCGCTCCTGGGGCAGGGTGAAGTAGTCCCAGCGCAGGCCGATGTTCACGGTCAGCCGCTGGGTCGCCTTCCAGTCATTCTGGGCGTACAGGCCGTACCGCCAGTTGCGCACATCGGAGAGAGGAACGCCCTCGGGGGTCAGCGTTTCGCGGGGGAAGCCGAGCATGTAGGCCGCCGCGCCAAACCCGGTGATGTCCCGGGTGAAGGAAATCTGTCCGAAGGGCCAGTTGTTGGTGGTGGCCTCATCGAGGTGGTAGCGGATGTCGCCTCCGAATTTGAGAGAGTGGCGGCCGCGGATCCAGCTGACATTGTTCACCCACTGGTAAGTGCGTGAGTTGTCGATGTTGGAGGAAGCGGCGATCTCGCCGAGGCCGAGGTAGCCCTCGATGTTGATGGTGGGGAACCCCTGCTCGTCCTGCCGCAGAGGCCGCCCGCCGGGTCCGCCGACGAGCATGCCGCGGATTCCCAGATCCTCGATCTTGAATCCCGTTCCGGTTCGAGGGCCGATCCGACGGATGTGGCCGCGGTGGAAGCCGAAGCGGAACTCGTTGAACAGCGAAGAGGTGAAGGTGTGGACATGCTGGATGCCGAGGCTCGAATTGGGGAACGTGCGGTTGGACTGGAAGAAGGCCGGGTTGATGCTGACGGCGGGGAAGTCGCGGCGGGAGTAAATGTAGTGGAAGGTGAGCTGGTCTTTTGAAGTGAGATAGTAGTCGGTGCGATTGAGGACCTGGTCGATAATGAGATCGTCCTGGGCGACGCCTCCGTAGTTCTGGCTGCCCTGCTGGTTGGGGGCGGGCATGTAGGTCTGGATGAGGTTGACGGAGACGGGGTTCAGCCGGCTGGCGGGAATGATGTTCGAGGGGAAGGGCTGCCGGTTGAGGGGATCCGTGACGGTGACGCCGGCCCCGGAGAAGTCGCCGGAGCGCATCGCCAGGGGCAAGACGATGGCGGTGCTGGCCGACTGGCGCCGCTCGCGGACGGCCTCGTAGCCGCCCATAAAGAAGAGTTTGTTCTTGCGGACCGGTCCGGAGAGGACGCCACCGAACTGGTTGCGGCGGAGCACGGGCTTGGGCCGCGGCGCGGGGGCGAAGTAGCCGCGGGCGTCGAAGGCGTTGTTGCGGACGAACTCGAAGGCGGAGCCGTGAAACTGGTTGGCGCCGCCGCGGAGTTGAACGTTGATGTTCGCTCCGGACTGGCCTCCGTACTCGGCCGAGTAGTTCGAGCTTTGCACCTTGAACTCCTCGATGGCGTCGACCGACGGGTAGAAGTTGACGAAGGGCGCGCGGTTGTTGACGGCGGTGATACCGTTGATGTTGACCTGCATCCAGATATCCCTGTTGCCGTTGGCGACCACACGCGTGCGCTCGCCGTTGGACTCCTCTTTGATCCGGACGCCGGGGGTCATGATGGAGAGCTGAAGAAAGTTGCGGTTGTTGAGCGGCAGATTGACGATGCGCTGGCGGCCGATCACATCGCCGACAACGGCGCTTTCGGTTTGCAGAAGCGGGGCGGCCGAGTTGACCTCAACGGTCTCGACGACTTCGCCGACCTGCAACCGGATCTCGAAGCGGGCCTGCTGGTTGATCTGAAGGCCGATGCCGGTGCGCCGCTCAGCGCGGAATCCGGCGGCCTTCACCTCGAGCACGTACGGGCCGGGACGCAGGTAGCGGATTTCGTAGATGCCTTCCGCATTGGTAGTCGTTTCCCGGACGATTCCGGTATCCGTCTGCGTGGCGGTGACGGAGGCGCCGGCGATGACGGCTCCGGCCGGATCGGTGACGGTCCCGAGGATCGCCGTGTCAGCGGTTTGCGCGCTCAGCAGGGAAGTGGCGGCGAGGATTGCGGCGCCGACGACGAGCGGCGCTGAGAATGCCCGCGCCCAGCTTTCAACTCTGTGTTGCGGTAAAGACATGCCTTCGACTCCCTTCGCACAAAACTCCACCGGCAGCAATCAGGGTGAGAAAAGTATACATAACGAAAAGGCGGGTGGGAAGCCGCAATGCGGCGGAGTTTCGCCGCAAAACCCGCGAGTTTCGCGGCCGGCCTGGCAGAACGGCGAACCAATATTTGCCCTTGCAGCGCGAGCCGGGACCAGATAGGCTTGCACCATGCCGGACAGGAAATCCAGCGCGGCCGTGGCCCAGTTGGCGGCCGCGGCCGACTCGTTCAACTGGGCCGAAGTGGAGGCGCGGGCGAAGCAGATGCGAGTCGACATTCTGCGCGACCCGGAGTATCTCGACGCCGACCAGGCAAAGCAGGTCCTGCGCCTGCTGCGGCGAAAGCGGAGGTTCACGGAGATGCAGTGGGTCGGCGACGCGCTGGCGGCCTCGGGCGCGGCGCCGGACAGCGTGCGGCGGCAGCTGGCGCAGTCGCTGATCGACCAGGGCCAGGCGGCCGCGCCTCGGGCGCTTCTCCAGGCCCTCCTCGACGATCCGGCCACCAGCGCGGAGGAGATCAGGGAAGCCACCGGCCTGATGGGCCGCATCGCCAAGCAGCTTTACATGGACGCGGGCGACCCCAAATCGAAGGCGCAGCAACGCAATCTCGAAGAAGCTATTTCCCGTTACCACGCGATTTATCGTAAGGGAGGCGACGTCTTATGGCACGGCATCAATGTCGTCGCCCTGACGCGGCGGGCCAGAACCGACAAGGTTGCCGTCGCGGGATTGCCGAACGAGAACGCGCTGGCGCGGGAGATCCTGGGGGCTATTGCCGGCAAGGCGGAGCCATCGGCATGGGATCACGCGACGGCGGTGGAGGCTCATGTCGCGGTGGGCGAGTGGGAGGAGGCGCTGGACAGGGCGAACCGGTTCGCCTCCGACGCGGGTACGGACGCCTTCGAGATCGCGAGCCTGCTTCGCCAGCTGAAGGAGGTGTGGCGGATCGGGACAAAGAGACGCAGGGAAGCGGCCCTGCTGGCGGTGCTCCAGGGAGCGCTTCTCCGCAAGCAGGGCGGCAGCGTGGCGATGGCGCCGTTTGAAGCGAAGAACACGCTCGAGGCGATCCACGGAAAGGACGGCTACGAGTCGATCGGCTGGCTCCGCGACGCGCTCGACCGGGCCGCGTCGGTGGCGCGGGTAGAGCGCGGCACGAACAAGAACAACGAGGTCGGAACGGGGTTCCTGCTGAAGCCGGCGGAGGCGTTCAAAGGCCAACTCGTGTTCGTGACAAACCACCACGTCATCAGCCCCGGAGGCCAGTACCCGGACTCGGTGGCGCCGGAGAAAGCGGTGATCCGATTCGAAATCGCCGACCGGACCTTCCGCGTGGACAAGGTGCTGGCGACATCGCCCCCGAAGGAGCTGGACTTCACCATCGCCACGCTCAAGGCGGTTCCCAAGACAGGCTTTCCGCCGCTGCCATACTCCCTGACGAGTCTGAAGAGCGCCAAGCCGAAGGAGACGCGCCTGTACGTGATCGGGCATCCGCTGGGCGGGAAGCTCTCGGTGTCGCTTCACGACAGCCACTTCCTCGAGCAGAACGGTAGCTACATACACTACCGCACGCCCACGGAGGGCGGAAACTCGGGCAGTCCGGTGTTTGACGCGGCGTGGGACGTTGTGGGACTGCACCACGCGGGAGAGAAGTATTCGTGGAAGACGACCAACGAGCCCGCCAATGAAGGCATCACACTCGGGGCGGTGCTGGCGGCGGCCAAGAAGCAAAGCAAGCCGAAGTAGGTGATCCTGAAAGAATGGATCCCCTGGTTTCCTACCTGCGGACGCGGCAGGACGAGTTGATCGCGTTCCTTCGCGACCTGGTCGAGTGCGAATCGCCGAGCGACGATCCGGGCGCGGTCAACCGCTTCGTCGACCTGTTCGTTTCGCAGACCAACGACATCGCCCGGCACCGCGTGGTTCGCGCCAAGGGATACGGAGACCACTTGCAGTGCGAATTCCGCCTGCCCGGGCGGAGGAAGGAGGGCCGAATTCTGGCGCTCGGGCACAGCGACACGGTATGGCCGATGGGGACGCTGCGGTCGATGCCATGGCGCGCGGACGGAAAGCGGCTGTGGGGCCCGGGGGTGCTCGACATGAAGTCGGGCCTGGCGTTTTTCGTGTTCGCCATGCGGGCTCTGCGCGACCTCGACATTCCCGTGCGGCGGAGGGTCCTGCTCCAGTTGAACTCCGACGAAGAGGTCGGGAGCCATTCCTCGCGGGAGTTGACCGAGAGGGAGGCGCGGCGGAGCGCCGCCGTTCTGGTTCTGGAACCGGGCACGGGCCTGGCGGGGAAGCTCAAGACGGCGCGCAAGGGGGTCGGCGGGTACACGGTGCGGGTGAAAGGCGTTCCGTCGCACGCCGGCGTCGACTTCGAGGCGGGCGCGAGCGCCATCGATGAGCTGGCCCACCAGGTCGAGCGGATCCGCACGTTCACGAATCTCAAGCGGGGCGTGACGGTAAACGTGGGCGTCATTTCGGGAGGCACGCGGACCAACGTGGTGGCGGCCGAGGCGCAAGCGGGAGTCGACTACCGCGTGCCGAGGTTACGCGACTATGAGGCGCTCACGAAGAAGTTCAGCGCGCTGCGAGTCCGCGACAGGCGGTGCCGCATCGAGATCGCGGGCGAACTGAACCGCCCTCCGATGGAACGCAGCGCCGGCGTGGCGGCGCTGTTCCGGCTGGCGCGGAAGCTCGGCCGCGAACTGGGCGTGGACATCGAGGAATCGGCGACAGGCGGCGGATCCGACGGAAACTTCACGGCGGCGCTCGGCGTGCCGACGCTGGACGGGCTGGGCGGGGTGGGCGAGGGCGCGCACGCGGTCCACGAGAGCATCCTCGTGGACCGGATCGCCGACCGGGCGGCGCTGCTGGCAAAGCTGGCCGCGGCGATTTAGGCGCGGCCGGACCGTCAGCCCGGGTTCACCAGAGGAACTTGAGGCCCATCTGCATCGTGCGCCCGGCGCCGGCGCCGGTGATCTGTCCGAAGCGCGGGTTGGCGAGCTGCGCGATGGGATTGGAGAAGTTGACCTGGTTGAACAGGTTGAACATTTCGGCGCGGAACTGGAACCGCATCTCCTCGGCGACGACGAAGTCCTTGAGCACCGCGAAGTCGGTTGTGACATTGGCGGGTCCGGAGAGGATTCCGCGCGCGGCCGTCCCGTAGCGGCCTAGGGCGGGGAGCGCGAAGGCGCCGGTATTGAAGAAGCGGGTGATCATGTCGGTTCGCGAGGAATGGGACCGGGTCACCTCCGCCGAGAGGATATCGCCGTGATGGGAGCCGGAACAGCCGGTGCCGTCCAGGGCGCGGTTCTGGCCGTTGGTGACGGTGACCGGCGCGCCGCTCTGGATGGTGGAGATGCCGGAGAGATTCCAGCCGCCAAGCAGGCGCGTGAAAACGTTCTTTTGCGCGCCGGGCACGGGCGGGGTCCAGACGCCGGAGATGACGAAGTTGTGCCGGCGGTCCCAGTCGGCGCGGCCGCGCGAGGCGCGCGTATCGAACGGGTTGGCGACACAGCCGCCGAGCGTGACGGTGGAGCTCGAGTCGAGCGCCTTCGACAGTACGTAGGAGGAGTTGAACTGAAACCCTTTCGAGAAGCGCTTGTTCACTTCGGCCTGGAAGGAGTGGTAGGCGCTGGTGAAGCTGTTGTCGAGGTTGTAACCTTCTGGACCATAGACGCCGGGAAGGAACGGCACGCGCGACGGCGCGTTCGCCTCGGTGGAAAGCGGCTGGCCCTGGGCGTTGGTTCCGGGCACGAAAGGCGCAGCGTTGAACGGGCGGTAGGCGAGCAGCTTGGTGCCGGTCTTGGCGATGTAGGCGACATTGACGGCGTAGTCGCGGCCGAGCTGGCGGCCAATGCTGAGGTTCCATTCCTGCGCGTAGGTCGTACGGAGGCCGCCGCGGCCGATGACGCTCCACAGTCCGTTGATCGGGAAGGTGAAGGTAAAAGCCCCCGGATCGATGAAGGCCGGAGGCGCGGTGCGGTTGATGCTGCCGAAAGGATTGGACAGCGCGCCGCCGATGAAGGTCTGGCGGCCTCCGACGAAGGGCGGGTTCTCCTGGGCGATGGTGTCGGTGTTGAAGGTGTCGTAGAAGAGCCCGTAGGCGCCGCGGACCGAAGTCTTTCCGTCGCCGAACACGTCCCAGGCGAAGCCGAAGCGGGGAGCGAAGTTGTTCTTGTCGGTGTCGATCAGACCGCGCGGCAGGTCGCCGGGGAACAGCATTCCGGGAGGCGCAGTGGGAAACTTCTTCGACCGGATGTTGGCGTCCGGAACGACGGTGTTGATGCGGTCGAGCTTGTCCACCCAGGGCGTGGGGAGTTCATAGCGGAGGCCCATGTTCAGAGTGAGGCGCGGATTGACTTTCCAATCGTCCTGGACGTAGAAGGCCGTGAACGTGTTGCCGCCGTCGTTGACGCGCACGCCGTTGGTGACGCCGAGGGTCGCGTAGGCGCCGAGCAGGAAGTCGGCCATCGAGTCCCCGCGGGTGGCGACGCCGGCGCCGGTGCGCTGACCGTTGAAGGCGAACACGGGCGGCCCGAGGAAGGACTGAAAGAAGCCGAGATCCATGTGCTCGAAACCGAACTTGAAGGTGTGGCGGTTCCGGATCCAGCTGAGGTTTTCCTGGATCTGGTAGACGTTGGAGACAAACTTCACGGGCCCGCCGGAGTTCAGGTTGAACCGGCCGGCGATCTGGAACTGCGGCGAGCCGCCGTCTGTGTAGGGAGGCATGCCGGCGATGCCGAGGGCCTCCGGGGTGCGGGTGACGGAGGGAACGCTGAGCGAGTAGGACCGCGTGTAGCCGAGGGTCACCTGGTTGAGCAGATTCGTGCTGAGGGTCCAGGTGTGATTCAGGCCCGCGTTCTGGAATCGCGGGCCCTGGGTCTGGCCGGTCCAGCCGGCCAGCGTGGAACTGTAGCCCAGAACAGGATTGGAGACTTCGTTCTGGTTGAGATAGTAGTGACCGAACAGAGTCTGGCGGGAAGTAAGGATGTAGTCCGAGCGGATCATGAACAGTTCGGAGTTGCGGGGATTGGGACCGACGGCCTGGACGGCACCGCTGTCAACGAGAGGCACGAATTCGAGCAGCCGGCGCGAGACGGGGTCGACGAGGGAAGCCGGGATGCGGTTGCCCGGGAACGGAGTGTTGTCCCGCGGATTGACCAGTTGCCGGCCGGGAAGGAGGCCGGAGAAATCCCCGGCGGACTCGGCGCGGGTGGTCGGGAAGGCGTTGGTGGTCGCCGCCTGGCGGCGGTCCCGCAGCAGTTCGAAGGTCCCGAACACGAAAGCCTTGTTGCGCTTGATGGGGCCGCCGGCCGCGCCGCCGAACTGGTTCTGGATGAGCTGCGGACGGAAGGTCTGGAAGAAGCTGCGGGCGTTCAGATTATCGTTGCGATGAAACTCCCAGACGGCGCCGTGAAGCTGGTTGGTTCCCTGGCGGCTGACGATCGTGATGTTGGCGCCGGGATTCCGTCCGCTTTCGGCGGAAAAGTTGCTGGTCTGGATCTTGAACTCCTGCACGGCGTCCGGCGGAGGGGCGTTGAGGCCGGTGTTGCGGGAGGGATTGTTGAAGTAGGTTCCGTTGAAGCGGTTGTAGTTCTGATTGCCGCGGGCGCCGTTGACGTTCATGCGCGGGCCGGCGCGGGTGTCACCGAGATCGGTGTTATCGGGCGCCACGACGCCCAGCACGCCGGGGAGCGTGGCGGCCAGGCGGAAGACATTGCGGCCATTGACGGGCAGATCCATGAGCCGCTTGCCATCGATGACGGCGGAGGTCTCCGAGGAGCGCGTGTCGACGAGCGCGGCTGCGGCTGTCACTTCGACGGATTCGGCGACCGCGCCGACCTCGAGGACCACGTCGCTGCGGAGGTTCTGGTCGACTTCGAGGACAAGACCAGTGTTCCGGAAACGCTTGAACCCCTGCATTTCGGCGTCGATGGTGTAGACGCCGGAGACCAGCCCAAGGATCTGGTAGGCGCCGGTAGCGTCGCTTGCGGCGGTGCGGAGCTCGCCGGTACGCTCGTTCGTCAAAGTGAGCCTCGCGTTGACGACGATGGCGCCGGAGGCGTCGCGGACAAACCCGCTGATGGTGCCGCGATTCTGCGCCTGGAGGGCCGGGCCGAGCAGGAGGACGAACAGTGGCAGAGAAAGGGAAGACCGGAACATGTGACAGCTCCTTTTGAGGATGTCGGACGCACACGGGCCGCGGGAAGAAAGCCGCTCCGATTATATCGAAGTCCTCACGAGCCCTGACTGTGGCGAGTCCCGACATGCGGCAAGGCCCAACGCACTGGCGTTGTCATCAGGGCCCTTGCGGCCGGGCCGATTACGGTCGGATTCCTTTCGCCGACGATTTGATCTCGCGCATCGCCTCCGGAGCGTACTTCCTTACGGCGTCGCGAATCGCGGCCGCGTTGCCGGCCAGGCAGAACTGAAGGTTCGACGTCTGGAAGTATTTCCGGGCGGCCGCGTTGGCCTGTTCGAGCGTGACGGAGTCCACGCGCGAGAACAGGTCATCGATCTCGCCGCGGCCGAGGCCGTAGAGTTCGAGGTCGCCGAGAAGATTGGCGACCTGGTCATTTGTTTCGAGAGCCTCGGTGGGGTACGTCCCCTTGACGTATGCCTTCACCGATTTCAGTTGGTCGGCCGTGAGCCCGCGGTTCCGGAGGCGGTTCAGGACATCCAGGGCGAGGTCGATCGCCTGAACGGTGGTCCCGGTTTTGGTGAACGAAGAGATGGTGATGGCGCCGGGGAGCCGGTCCAGTTGGACGCGGGAGGCGGCGCCGTAGGTCAGCCCGCTGTTGACGCGCAGCTCCTCGTTCAGCATGGAGGTGAAGCGGCCGCCGAAGAGCGTGTTCACCAGCCAGAGGACGGTGCGGTCCGGGTGGAGCCGATGGATGCCCGGCTGTCCGATCAGAAAGTAGGTTTGCGTGGCGTCGGGCTTGTCGATGAGCAGCAGGCGGGGAGATTTCGCGGGCGGCCCGGTCCGGGGCTCGGGCCACGAGAGCCGTTCACCGGGCGGCATGGATCCGAAGAACTTCTGGATATGGGCCCGCATCTGCGCGGGGTCGAAGTCGCCGACGGCGACGAGGATCGAGTTCCGGCCGCAAAAAAGCTTCTGGAACTGGCCGACGATAGCGGGCCTTGTCAAAGCGGCGAGAGAGATGTCGTCGCCGCCGTCCGGATGGCCGTAGGGGTGTTTGAGCCCGAAGAAGAAGGGGCGGAAGTACAATCGCACCAGCTCCTGCGGTTCGTCCTTGGCGGCGTTGACAGCGCCGATCCGTTCGGCGATTGCCTTCTCCACTTCGGATTGCCCGAACGCCGGGCGGAGCACGGCTTCGGAGAGAAGGCCGAGCGCGGCGGCCTGGTCCTTGGAGAGGAAGTCCATCCCGACGGTGACAGACTGCCTGCCGGCAGCGATAGTCAACTCGGCGCCGAGCGCGTCGACCTTGGCGGCGAACTGACCGGCGTCAAGCGTGGCGGAGCCTCTTCTCAGCAATTCGGCGGTGATGGCGGTGAGACCGAACAGTTCGCCGGGATCCGCTTCGGCGCCGCCGCGCACGACCACGCGAACCGTCACCATCGGGATCTCGCGGCGTTGCGAGAGAACGACCTGGAGCCCGTTGGGGAGCGTGTAGCGGGTGTAGGCGGGGAGCCTGACCTCGGCGCAGGCGCAGGCGGCGCACAGCAGCGCGAGCGATATCCGCTTCACGGCAGGGCCTCCGGCCCGGACGCCTCGGGGATCAGCGTGACCACGGTCCTGTTGCGGCGGAGCAGATACCGGGCCGCGGCGGTGGAGACGTCCTGGGCTGTGACGCGGCGCATGTCCGCGGCATAGCTGCCGAGTTTGAGGTGGCCGCCGCGAAAAATTTCCGCCCGGCCGAGAGCGTTGGCTTTGCCGGAGATGGTCCGAAGGGAACGATAGAAGGCGGTGAGAGCCTGGTTGCGTCCCTTCTCCAGTTCGGCGGTGGAGGGCGGTTCGCGGCGGAGCCTGTCGATCTCTTCTTCGACCGCCTGCTCGACGGCCTCCGGCTTCGCCCCGGGACGCAACTGGGCGAACAGCATCATCAGGCCCGGATCCAGTGTTTCCTGGAGGTCGACGCTGACTTCCAGGACGGACTGGTCGTGGTCGACGAGCCGGCGGTAGAGACGGGAGCTGCGTCCTGCGGACAGGATCCGCGCGAGCATCTCAAGGGCGGGCGTGTCGGGATGACGGGTTTCCGGCACGTGGTAGCCGGCGGCCAGCATTGGCGCCTGCGCCGGCTTGCGAATTTCCACGCGGCGCTCGCCCAACTGTTGCGGCTCACGGGCGTGGACGGGAGGAGGCGGATCGTGCGGAGAGATCGGCTCGAGATACTTGCGCGCGAGGCGCATGACGTCGGCTTCCCGGATCGCGCCGGCGACGACGGCGACGCAGTTGTTCGGGGCGTACCCCATTCGGAAGTGCTCCTTGAGGTCGCCGATCTTCCAGTTCTCGATGTCGGCGGCCCAGCCAATGACGGGCCAGTGATAGGGGTGCGTCTGAAACGCGGCGGCGTAGAGCTGCTCCACGACGGCGCCGGAATTGCTGTTGTCGACGCGAAGCCGGCGCTCGGAGTAGACGACGCCACGCTCGCTTTCGATCATCTTCGGATCGAACGCGAGGTTCTGGATGCGGTCCGCTTCCATGTCGAACATCAGCTCGAGGGCGGAGGCGGGGAACCAGTCGGTGTAGACGGTGACGTCAAACGAGGTGTAGGCGTTATTGGATCCGCCAGCGTTCTCCATCTGGATGTCGAACTGCTTTGGGCCGTACTTCCGGGCGCCGTTGAACATCATGTGCTCGAAGAAATGCGACATGCCGGTGGCGCCGGAACGTTCATTGCGCGAACCGACCTGGAAGAAGAGATAGAGGGCGACATTCGGGATATCGTGATCCTCGTGGATGAGAATCCGCATTCCGTTCGAGAGCTTGTGGGAGGAGACAGGCAGCTGCTGCGCGGGCGAGCCGGAAACAAGCAGGAGCGTCGCTGTCAGCAGCGCCGGACGCATGGCTTCAAAATAGCACGCGGCCCGCCGCCAGCCTTCCGCTTCAGCGCCCGGCCCCCGCGGCCTGGCCGAGCAGGCGCCAGAACTCCCTGTCGAAGGGAGCGTCGCCGCCGGGGCCGGGATCGGCGCCGGTTCGCGTGACGACGAGGTTCCGGCTGGGGACGACATAGACTTTGCGGCCAAGCGCGCCGAGGGCGGCCACCAGGTCGGCGGGCGCACCCGGGATCAAGGTGGCGGACCTGGTCCCGTTGGCGCGTAGTACGGGATGTCCGTTCAACCACCAAAGGAATCCGTAGGCCGGATTCAACTGCTGGGAGGGCGAGAGCATGAGACGGAGCCAGCCCCGGTCCTCGATCACCGGTTTGCCGTTCCAGACGCCTCCCGCGGCAATGAGCAGACCGAAGCGGGCCAGGTCGCGCGCCGTCGAGAGGAACCCGAAGGTATCCGGGGCGAGCGGCCGGGCCTGCCACTTCGAATGGGTCATGCCGGCGGGTCCGGTGAGCCACAGCCGCGTGAACTCGTTCTCGGATTTCGCGGACGCCTTGGCGAGCACGGCGAGGAGGCGGCGGTAGGCGACGGAATTGTAGCGCCACTTCGAGCCGGGTTCGGCCTCGAACTCAAGGCTATCGGTCAAGCCGCTGGTCATGGTGAGCAGGTGGCGCAGCGTGATCTTCGCCTCATTCGACGCCGGCGACCGGGTCCAGCCCGCGCCGAGGTGTTTCGACGCGGGGTCGTCGAGGGAGACGAGACCTTTGTGGCGGGCGATTCCGAACAGCGTGGCGGTGACGCTTTTCTGGACGGAGGCGACGTCCTCGAGAACCTGGCCGTCCGGGGTCCGGGAGGACCGGTACTGGGCGCCGGCATCCACAGGAGGATCCCAATGGCGTTCGGCGAGGATCCGGCCGCGGTGGAGGATGACCACCGCGGAAGAGCGCCGGGACCGGGCGAAGTCGAACACCGCTTCGAGCGCCTGGGAGTTCCAGCCGACGGCGGCGGGTTCGACGCGCTCCCACCGCGCATCGTTTTCCGGTGGGAAATAGAGCCCCTCGGCGGCGAGGCTCGCGGCCGCGGCCAGCAGGAGAGCGGGGCGGTTCACCGGAGGGCTCCGATCTGGGCCATGAGTTTGAGGAAGTCGGCCACGCTCCACCGCTCGACGCACTTTCCGTCCGCGAAACGGAGGATCGTGATGCCGGGCAGGCTGACGGGGCGGCCCGAGGCAGGAACGCCGTTGAATTCTCCACGGTGAGTCCCTGTCATGACGAAGCGGACGGCGAGTTTGTCGCCGCACTCGAAGATATCCTCGACGCGGACAGCGGCATCCGGAGAGGCGGACCAGAGGGCGGCGTAGAAGCGGCGCACGCTCTGGCGTCCGGGTTCGACGCCGTCGTAGCCGTGAAGGACGACGTCCTCGGAGTAAAGGTCGAAGTAGGAGTGCCGGCGGGCGGGGTCGGCGAAAGCGTCAAGAGCACGTTCGAGGATTTCGCGGTTTGACATGGCGGCAGGCAGCCAGAGTAGCAGAAATCCTCAACGGCGGGAAGGCGGTGGAGCTAGCGGCGGCGCTGATTCATCAGTTGATCGATGTTGACGAGTTCGGTGGGATAGTCGCCGGTGTAGCAGGCGTAGCAGTAGTCAAGGCGCTGGTCGTCGCCGACAGCGCGGCGGAGCATCGGCAGGGGGAGGTAGCCGAGGGAGTCGGCTTCGACGAAGCGGCAGATTTCCTCGATCGAGTTGTTGGCGGCGATGAGTTCGCCCTTGGTGGGCGTGTCGACGCCGTAGAAGCAGGGAGACAAGGTGGGAGGGCAGGAGATACGGAGGTGAACTTCGCGCGCTCCGGCGCTGCGAACCATGCGGACGATCTTGCGGGACGTGGTGCCGCGGACGATGGAGTCGTCGACGAGGACGACGCTCTTGTCCTTGAGGAGGTGGCGGACGGGATTGAGCTTGAGCTTGACGCCGAAATCGCGGATGGCCTGGGAGGGTTCGATGAAGGTGCGCCCGACGTAGTGGTTGCGGATGAGGGCCTGGCGGTAGGGGAGGCCGGCTTCGTCGGCGTATCCGATGGCGGCGGCGACGCCGGAGTCCGGCACGGGCACGACGATGTCGGCGGGGGCGGGCGCGCAGCGGGCCAGGAGGCGTCCCATCTCCTCGCGGGACTGCTGGACGCTGCGTCCAAAGACGAGGGAATCGGGGCGGGCGAAGTAGACATGTTCGAAGACACAGTGGGCCTGGCTGCGCCGGGCGGCGAACTGCTCCCGGGTCATGCCCTCGGGTCCGACGATGATCATTTCGCCGGGTTCGACGTCGCCGAGGTAGACGGCGCCGATGAGGTCGAAGGAGCAGGTTTCCGAGGCGAAGACGTAGGCGATCCGGCCGCCGCTCATTTCGAGCTGTCCGATGGCCAGGGGCCGGAAGCCGTGGGGGTCGCGGGCGACGATGACCTTGTCGCGGGCGATGACGACGAGCGAGTAGGCGCCCTCTATCTGGAGCAGCGCCTCCCGCAGGGCGACCGCCGGGTTCTTCTCCCGGGAGTGAGCCATGAGGTGCAGAATGACTTCGGTGTCGCTGGTGGCCTGGAAGATGGCGCCCTGCTTTTCGAGTTCGCCGCGGAGTTCGGCGGCGTTGGTGATGTTGCCGTTGTGAGCGACGGCGACGGCGCCCTTGTTGCAGTTGACGGCGAAAGGCTGGGCATTGAGAAGCGCGGTGTCGCCGGCGGTGGAGTAGCGCGTGTGGGCGATGGCCATGTGGCCGGGCAGTTTGCGGAGAACGTCCGGCGTGAAGATATCGGCCACGTGGCCCATCGCCTTGTGGCATTCGATTTCGACGCCATTCGAGGAGGCCAGCCCGCAGCTTTCCTGGCCGCGGTGCTGGAGCTGGTAAAGACTCAGGTAGGCGAGATTGGAGGCCTCGGGATGTCCGTAGATGGCCACGACGCCGCATTCTTCATGGAACTTGTCGAACATGGACTACCTGCTCCCTTCAATGAGATCCGGCAGGGCCCGCTCCCATCGCCGGCGCAGCGCGACGACGCCGGCTTCGACGAGGGTCGCGCCGCGCCACGAAATGGTCAGCACGCTTTCGCAGGTCTGGCCGATGACGGGCGCCTCGACGCCGTGGCGGCGCGCGATCTCCGCCACGGCCTCGGGCCGGGAGGTGGACACAAGAACACGCGACGGTCCCTCGTGGAACAGCGCGTATTCGGGGCGGAGGCCGGAGCCGACGTCAACAGCGGCGCCGACGTCGGAATCCGAGAAGCAGCACTCGGCGAGGGCGACAGCCAGTCCGCCGTCGCTCAGGTCGTGCGACGATTCCGCCAGGCCGGAGGCGACGACTTCGCGAATCGCGGCGTGGACGCGCTTTTCGAGGTCCATGTCGAGGGCGGGAGGAAGTCCCCATGTGGCGCCGAGGATCACGCGGGCGTACTGGGTTGAACCGAAGGCGCGGTGATCGCACGAGCCGAAGCCGCCGAGCAGGACGACGGCGCGCCCGGGATGGCGGAACGCGATACCGACGGGAGAGGCGGTCTTCATCAGTCCGACGATGCCGATGACAGGGGTGGGGTGGATCGGCTCGCCGAGGGTTTCGTTGTAAAGGCTGACGTTGCCGCCCGTGATGGGGGTTTCAAAGAAGCGGCAGGCCTCGCCCATTCCTTCGATGGCTTCGACGAGCTGGGCCATGATTTCGGGGCGCTCAGGATTGCCGAAGTTGAGATTGTTGGTGGCGGCGACGGGAAGCGCTCCGACGGCGGAGAGATTCCGGCAGCACTCGGCGACCATGAGGCGGGCGCCCTGGCGGGGGTCGAGCATGCAGTAGCGTCCGTTGCCGTCCAGGGACATGGCGACGGAGGTATCGGTGTCCTTGATGCGGACGACAGCGGCGTCTCCGCCCGGACCCTGGAGCGTGTTCGTCCGGACCATATAGTCGTACTGCTCCCAGATCCAGCGTTTTGAGCACAGGTCGGGAGACGAGATGAGCCTTTCGAGGGCGGCCGGGAGATCCGGGGAAGCGGGAAGTTCGGGTCCGTCGAGCGGGGCGGTGCGGTAGGGCGCGACGCCGTGGGGCCGGTCATAGAGCGGCGCCTCGTCGGCGAGAGGGCGGTTGGGGATCTCGGCGACGATCTCTCCGTGGTCCCGGACGCGCAGGATGCCGTCATCTGTGACGCGGCCGATGGTGACGGCCTCGAGACCCCACTTCCGGAACACGGAGAAGACCTCCTCTTCGCGGCCTTTGGCGGCGACGAGCAGCATGCGCTCCTGGGATTCCGAAAGCATGATCTCGTAGGGAGACATCCCGGTTTCGCGCTGGGGGACGTGCATCAGGTCGATCTCGATGCCGGTGCCGGCGCGGCTGCCCATTTCACAAGTGGAGCAGGTGAGGCCGGCGGCGCCCATGTCCTGAATGCCGACAATGGCGCCGGTCTTCATGGCCTCGAGGCAGGCCTCGAGGAGAAGCTTCTCCATGAACGGGTCGCCAACCTGGACGTTGGGGCGCTTCTGCTTCGACTCCTCGGTAAACTCGGCGGAGGCCATGGTGGCGCCGTGGACGCCGTCGCGGCCGGTCCTGGCGCCGACGTAAATGACGGGGTTCCCCGCGCCGGTGGCGCGGCCGTAGAAGACGTCCCCGTGCCGGAAGACGCCGAGGGCGAAGACGTTGACGAGGGGGTTGCCGGAATAGCTCGGGTCGAAGACGCACTCGCCGCCGACGGTAGGGACGCCAAAGCAGTTTCCGTAATGCGAAATGCCTCCGACGACGCCCTGAAGGATGCGGCGATTGCGGGCGCCGGCGGGGGAGTCATCGACGGGGCCGAAGCGCAGGGCATCGAGAACGGCGATGGGCCGGGCGCCCATCGTGAAGATGTCGCGCAGGATGCCGCCGACGCCGGTGGCCGCGCCCTGAAAGGGCTCGATGAAACTCGGGTGGTTGTGGGATTCGATCTTGAAGGCGATGGCCCAGCCGTCGCCGATGTCGATGATGCCGGCGTTCTCGCCGGGGCCGACCAGGACACGGGGGCTGTCGGTCGGCAGCTTCCGGAGGTGGATGCGAGAGCTTTTGTAGGAGCAGTGCTCGCTCCACATCACGCTGAAGATGCCGAGTTCGGTGAGGTTGGGGTCGCGGCCGCCCAGGATGCGGCGGATGCGCTGGAACTCGTCGGGGGTGATGTGGTGCGCCGCGAGGAGTTCTTCCGTGATGGCGCTCATGATCGGGGTGCGGACACGAAGGAAGAGACCATCGACCGGAGAATTCCCAGGCCATCGGTGGAGCCCATGAGGGGATCGGAGGCGCGCTCGGGGTGCGGCATCATTCCGAGCACGTTGCGGCCGGGGTTGAGGATGCCGGCGATGTCACGAAGGGAGCCGTTGGGATTGTCGAGGTAGCGGAAGGCCACGCGGTCCTCCGCTTCGAGTTCGTCCAGAGTGCGCTCGTCGGCGACGTAGCAGCCGTCGCCGTGGGCGATGGGGATGCGCAGAGCGTCGCCATAGGCAAGTCCGCAGGTGAAGGGGGAATCGGTCGTGTCGACGCGGAGCATCACCGGCTTGCAGACGAACCGGAGATTTCGGTTGCGGATCAGGGCGCCCGGGAGCAGGCCGCTTTCGACGAGGATCTGAAAGCCGTTGCAAAACCCGGCCACCAGACCGCCGGCCGCGGCGAACTTGCGTACCGCGCTCATGACAGGTGAGAACTTGGCGATGGCGCCGCAGCGGAGATAATCGCCAAAGGAGAAGCCCCCAGGGAGGATCAGGGCGTCGACGGAGCCGAGCGAAGTCGAATCGTGCCAGATGAACTCACAGGACTGGCCGAGGTTGCGAGAGACCGCGTACCATGCGTCATGGTCGCAGTTACTACCCGGAAACACCACGACCCCGAATCGCATGAGTTAGGAAAGCTCAGTCTAACACAGGGAGGTTTCCGACGCCAGACTTTTCGGCCCAGGCTCGAGGCAAGACCCTCGATGCGCCTGTAACAGGCTGATGGCAGGCTGGTTGGGCGAATTCGGGTTCGTTTCGGCGAAGGATGCGGCGTTGCGAGGGCGGAATCCGCCCTCGGCTCCCGGCCGCGTTCGCCTGCGTCACCTCCTCCCGTGTAGCGGGCGTCACCAAAGGACCTGGGGCCCGATCGGATCCAGGAGAGCGCGAGCCGGGAGGCGCCGGGAAGGCCCGGCGCGGAGCGGTCAGACGGGCCGGCTGGGTTTCCGCCGGCACCGTGGTCGCCAGGAGTTATCCTTCCGTCGCCGGTTAAGGCTGATCGCAGCGACGGCCGTCGACACGAGCACCGCAGCCGAGGGCTCGGGTACAGGCGCGCTCAGATTGGTCGCGTCGAGCCGGACGTGGTCATAAGCATTCTGGAAGAATTGACAGCAGGGTCCCATCCAGAGCCGGATCTCGAGCGGCGACCCCATTTGCGGGTGTGAAGCGCCATTTGCGAACACGATCGTCGCTTCGAGGAACTGGTTAAAAGGGAGGGGATTGAGGCTTGTTGAGTCCGAGGCGAGCGTGACGCCGCCGGCAAGAAGGGACACCGCGTAGCCGCCCAAAAAGTGCGTGGCCGTGTCTCCGACCAACACCTGCAAGGTGTAGGTCGTGTCGGGCAGCAACACCTCGGAGAGGACTTGGGAAAGATAGCCCGGACATTGCAGGAAGGCATAGTTGGAGCCTTCCTCGCCAATGCTGTTGCCGGCCGTGGGGTTCGTCAAGCCGTGATTGGTGGGGTTCCCGCAGGAGCCGGTCGCAACCCACGTCCACCCCGGGATGGAGTTCAGTTGCTGAGCGCCATCGGCGAGAACAGGATCCTCAAATCCCGGATTGAGCACGGCGACGGGCGCGGCGACACAGAGCGCGGGAAGCACGACGATCAAAAGAACAGCGAGAAACACGCGGAAAGGCGCAAGAACAATGACAAAAGGGTTCACCAGAGCCACAAATATCTCCTCCTCTCACCTCTGACGGAGCGGGACCGTCAGCTTAGCGTTAATCTACCGTACCGATGGAATTCATGTGTGACCAGAATTGCTCTTTAGCTATCGCGGGAAGGTCCTGGTGGCGCCAGGGAGCAATGGGCACGATCAAGCAGGCATCGAGGTGGAGGAGGGCGGAAGGATTGCGGGGCAGTCCGCCGGCGTAGAGAGTCTGAGCGCGGTGATCCGCCAGAAACACATTTTCGCGTTCCGGGAGATGGACATCGAACAGCCAATCCCAGGCGGCCATCACGTCGGATGCGGAGCCAATGACATGGGCCTCCAGGCAGCGGCGAGCGGGCAAGGAGTGGATGGCGACCGGACCGCTGGGAGAGAAGGAGGCAGGCACGAGGATCCCGGCGTCGTAGCGGAAGCGCCGGGAGGGGGTGATCAACTGGTCGTCGCCCGTGAGGTCGAGCGGTTGGAAGGGCTCGGACAGGTCAGGACGGGTGCGGATCCACCGGTTGAGCCGCATCCAGGTGGAAAGAATCGCAGTAGTCGAATCTCCCCAGCCCCGAAGGCAGGCGGCACGTTGTGCGGGCAGGCGGACCTCACGCACCGATTTGACAGAGGAGGGCCTGCGCGGGTGGCGGCGGGCCCGTTCGCGCCAGCCGGCACGAATGGCGGCGCGAAAGGCGGCGGGGGACCGGCGGAAGTGCGCGGCGAAGGCCCGGGTGAAGCCTTCGCGGGAGCTGTAGCCGGCAGCAACGGCGATGTCGGTGGCCGAATCGCCGGCGACAGCGAGCCAGAATGCGGCGCGCTCCAGACGCAGCCTTTTCAAGTAGCGGAGAGGAGGTTCCCCGATCCAGCGCTCGAATTCACGGAGGAAATGAAAGGGCGAAAGGCCCGCATCGGCGGCCATTTGCTCGACGGTCCAGGGGTGAGCGAGGTCGGCCTCGGCGTTGATGGCGACCTGTAGAATCCGACCCTCCGTGTGCCAGGGGCGGCCGTCGCGGGGAGTGGAATCGAGCATGGTTCAGGATCCCGCCGGGCGCCAGGGGCGCGCCGGTTCCATCTGATGGTAGCGTACGGCGACCGCGTTTGAATCTGAACCGGCGACAGCGGCGAGGCAAGGGGCAGCGGGCACGGAGTAGTTCGGGTCCGACGTCAGGAGGTGCTCATTCGAGGCCGAAAACGTAGAGGACGTTTCCAAGGGCGACGGCGACGTACTGCTTTCCGCCGCTGAGGAAGCTCATCGGGTTCGAGCGAATCTGGCCACCGCCCGCCTGAAACCGCCACAGCAGTTTGCCTGTGGCGGCATGGAGAGCAAAGAACTGGCCTTCGTCGGTTTCACCAAAGACAAGATCGCCGGCGGTCGACATCAGCCCGGCGTAGGGTGGCGTGAACAGTTTGTGCTCCCAGACGACGTCGCCGGTGGCCGGCCTGAAGGCGCGGACGGCGCCCCACTCCTGTTCCTCCGGGATATTGCGGAAGCCGCCGCCGTCGAAACGCTCGCCGGCCTTGTATTCGGCCTCGCCGAAATAGTAAATCGATCCGGCTTCGCGCACGGCCACATAGAGCAGTCCGGTCTTTGGGGAATACGTGGGGCTGTACCAGTTGTTGGCGCCGGCCACGGACGGCCAGACTTTCGTCCCCTCGATCGTGGGAAACGTGCCGGGAACACGGATGGGCTTGCCGGAGTCATCCAGGCCCTTCGCCCAGGTCTGCCTGGCGAAGGGCTTTCCGAGCAGGAACTGGCCCGACACGCGATCGAGAACATAGTAGAACGCATTGCGGTTCGGGAACAGCACGAGCTTGCGCTTCTGGCCGCGCACGACATCTTGAACCAGGACGGGAACCTGGGCGGCATCCCAGTCGTGGACGTCGTGGGGGGTGAACTGGAAATGCCATTTCAGTTTTCCACTGTCGGCGTCCAGCGCGATGAGGCAATCGGAGTAGAGGTTGTCTCCCTCGCGGACCTGGCCGTTCCAATCCGGGCCGGGGTTGCCTGTTCCCCAGTAGACAAGGTTCGTTTCCGGGTCGAACGCGCCGGTGACCCAGGTGCCGGCGGAGCCGTGTTTCCAGCTGTCGCCGGCCCAGGTTTCATGCCCCTTTTCGCCCGGCCCGGGGATGGTCCAGAAGCGCCAGGCGAGTTTGCCGGTGCGGGCTTCATAGGCATCGAGCAGGCCGCGAACGCCGTACTCGCCCCCGGCCACGCCAACGACGATCTTGTCCTTGACAGCGAGGGGGGCAACGGTGATCGAGTAGCCGGAGCGGTAGGGCGCGATGACCGTGTCCCAGCGGACTTCGCCGGTTCTGGCGTCGAGCGCGACGAGGTGGGCGTCGAGAGTTCCGATGAAGACGAGATTGTCGAGGACGGCGACTCCGCGGTTGACCTGGCCGCAGCAGACGCGCAGGTCATCGGGCAGGTTGCGGCGGTACTTCCAGAGAGGCCGGCCGGTTCGGGTGTCGAGGGCGGTGACGTTGCTCGGGGCTTCGGCGAGATACATGACGCCGTCGACGACAAGCGGAGTGGCTTCGAACTTCTGGAGGGAGTTGACATGGTAGGTCCACGCCACCTTGAGGCGGGATACGTTGGAGGCGTTGATCTGGTCCAGCGGAGAGAACCTGTGGGCGGAATAATTTCCGGAATAGGTAAGCCAATTGCCCGGTTCTTTTTCCGCATTCAACATCCTTTCGTAAGTAACCTGCGCCCGGAGCGGCGAGAGGAAGGCAAGCGCGAGAGCCAGAATCCTCATGGCTGACCCCGAAGGCTGACGAGGAAAGCGACGGCGTCCTGGAGCTCGGAATCGGTGAAGCGGGCCCGGTAGGATGGCATAGGCGTCTTCCGCTCCGTCTTGAAAGAAACAAGGTCCGACTTCCAGAACGACTGGAGGGCGCCGGTGAGGTCGCGAACCTGGATGGAGTAGGTATCCTCGTTCAGGCGGACACCGGAGACGGCGCGTCCGGAGACGGTCGTGAGTTCGGCCATGCGGAAAGCTTCCGGGATGTCGACGGAAGGATCGAGGAGCCGGGAGGCGAGATAGGCGGGACTGCGGCGCAGACCGACAGCGCTCAGGGACGGCCCCAGGACGCCGCCTTCGAGGCCGATGGCGTGACAGGCGAGGCACCCGCCCTTGCCGCGGACCAGTTCCGCGCCCCGTGCGGGGTCACCGGGAACGGCGTCTGTCCGGATCCGGCCGAGGGACCGGACATAGGCAGCGACCTGCCAGATCTCGCGGGGCGCCATCAGAGATCTGGGCATTTCCGTATCGGGGATTCCGAAGCGGATGACCGTGTACAGGGCGCGGTCCTCAGAGGCGCGGGGGAGGACGGGAACGGCGAGATTGGAGCCCTTACCGCCGTCCCCGGCCGGGCCGTGGCAGCCGGCGCAGCGACCCAGATAGAGTTTGCGGCCCTGCTCGAGGTCGGCGGGGGACGTGTAGGGATTGGCAGGAGGGAGATCAAGCAGAGGGGGCTGCTGGAGGAGCAGCAGGGCAAGCCAGATCATCAGAGTCAGCTTAATACAGGGACGGATGGCGGGAGGAAGGGAGGCGAAGGAATGACCTCCAAAGCCGGCGCCCGGCTATCATTTCCGACACGGGATCGTAATCCAAGTAGATGTGCAAAGGCTCCGTCCAGCCATCAGGAGTGGTTTGAATCCTGAGCCGGGGCGCATGTGGGTAAAGAGCTTCCAAGTCAGTCCAGCGGCACCCGGACTCGCCGGGAAGCCACACAACCAGATGGCGTGTTCGTTTGGACCTCAGCCGAAGCAGCACAGCGAAACAGTCTGCGAGCGGGATCACGAGAATGCATCTAGGTACCTCGCGGTCTGGAAACGCCTCCATGATGACTGTCGGACGAGCCTGAGCTTTCCCGTTAATCACATCCCGAGCCTGTTCGGCCCCTGTGGTGCAGGCGTACTCGTACTGCCGGTCGCAGAACACTGCCAGATACGCCGCGCGGACAGCCGCTCTCCAGTACTGCTCCGGTGTTAGCTTGAAATCGAGTTCGATCTCAATATCGTTTTGAAGGATGGCACCATCACGAAGGCCGTCACCAATAGCGGCTACAGCCACCGGGTTGCTCTGTAAACCAACGATACGCAGTTCGACCTGATCCCCCTCGAGTCCCACCGGCGGCCGCACCTGGAGAGAGACGCGCCCCTCCAGGCGCCGCCAGGTTCCCTCTATCGGCGCGGCACCTTCAAGACCGTCAAGTGCCTTCTGCGCGTCGACAAGGTGCCGGTCCAGGACGCTTCCGTGGCTGTTGTTGCACGCTTTGCAGGTCAGAGTTGTTACTCGGCCGCCCAGCGTTGAGGGCACGGGGTGTTCCACAGTCAGCCCGTCCGGTTCATCGAGCCGGAAAGCCTCCAGACAGAGCGGGCACACCACCGAGCCCAACAAACCGGGATACTTTGCCTCCAAACTGGGTCTCAATGTATGGTACAAGCTCTGCTTCTGGTTACGCATGAACATCTTTCGTTCTACCTGACTGCTATCAGCAGCTCGTCTCTGTTCTGCAACCGTCCATTATCGCTCTAAAACACTTTTTTCTCAACATGTTTTGGGCGAAGTTATCCACGGACTGTTAGGAAGCTTCAGCTAGTCTACTGATCCATAAATAGATTTACTAATAATGCCCTTTGCCGCATAATTGGGTATGCTGTTATCCCCCGCGCCTCCGTTGTCATTGGGCGACGCCGACCGGCGTCAACTGGCCGAGATAGCCGCTCATCGGAGCACCCCGCAAAGCATCGTGCTCCGGATCAAGATCGTGCTCGGCGCCAGTCAAAAGCTCGTCGTGGCTGAATCAGGTCGAGCGCTGGTTTGCCGAGATCACGCGCAAGCGAATACGCCGTGGCACTTTTCGCAGCGTCCGCGAACTGGAGAAGGCCATCGAAAAGCTACATCCAGGAGAACAACAAGCACCCCAACCCGTTTGAATGGGTAGCTACTGCCTCCTCGATTGTTCGAAAGGTAAAGAGACTTCAGAAACGGTAGACTAGAGGGTAGCTGAAAGGGGCGCAAGGAAGGCCGCCGGGCGCCAGCAGGCGGGCTTCGGATTGCCCGGCGTCCGGAAGGCCGAGGCTGATGTTCGGGGCCGGTAACGGTCAACTGGAGTTAGTTGCAGTCGTTGAGAGGCATTTCGACGATTGCCTTGCTTCCCCTCACGGTGCAGACGGCCGCGGCCTCGTCGGACAAGTACGCGGCGGCTGCCCGCGTTTCCCGAGACTCGCACACAGGGCCGACTTCGATCGTGCGTTGTCGATGGCAAGGCTTTACTGACCGGACGTGGATATCGCCTCTGTCGGTCACTGGCAGCGCGGACATTCCCCGAATTTCACGGGAGACTTCACCGAAGTTCTGGCCGAATCCCGGCAACACCGAGGATGGCGACAATCGTAGCTGTCAATGCAAGTTGCTTCATCACGCCCGCTTCGCTCGGCCAGCCGCGGAAGCGGGCAGGCGTCCGTCGCCAGGACCACCGGGGTGGCCACGCACGGGGGAGGAGTTGAGATACGATCACGAGCATGAATCCAAAACAGGGACGGCGGCAGTTCCTCGAACAGAGCGCCGCGCTGGCGGCGTTTCTGCCCGGCGCACGCGCGGCGACGAGGGATCCGGAGCGCGAATGGCGGCACTACGGAGGAGATCCGGGCGCGGGGCGGTACTCGCCGCTCGACCAGATCAACCGGTCCAACGTCAAGCGGCTGAAGGTGGCCTGGGTCCATCACACGGAGGATTCGCTCGAGCGACCCGCGACGACGATCGAAAACACTCCGATTGTGATCGACGGCGTGATGTACATCACGACGGCGATGGTGCAGGTGCGCGCGCTCGACGCGGCCACGGGAAAAGTATTGTGGAACTACAATCCGGCGGCGGGATCGCGGCGGCGGCGGTCGCCGGGCGTGAACCGGGCGGCGGCCTACTGGGAAGATCCGGGCAATCCGAAGGACAAGCGCATCTACGTCCCGGTGCTCGACCGCGTTCACTGCCTGAATGCGACGACGGGGCAGCTGATTCCGGGGTTCGCCAATGAGGGCACGCTCGACCTGAAGAAAGAGCTGGACGCGGACCGGCCCGAGCTGACGTTCCGCCACACAAGTCCGGTGGTGCTGTACAAAGACATGCTGATCACCGGCGGGGGAGGCGGCGACGCGCCCGATCCGCAGGCGCCGGGCCACGTCCGCGGCTGGGACGCGCGCACGGGCAAGCGGAAGTGGATCTTCCATACGATCCCGAAGCCGGGCGAGTTCGGGCACGACACGTGGGGAGGAGATTCGTGGAAGACGTGCGGGGGCGCGAACAACTGGGGCGGCATGAGTCTGGACGTGAAGCGCGGGTGGGTGTTCGTCTCGACGGGGTCGCCGGCGTACGACTACTACGGCGGAGACCGCAAGGGAATGAACCTGTTCGGCAACTGCGTGATCGCGCTCGACGCAATGACGGGCAAGCGGATCTGGCATCAGCAGCTGGTGCATCACGATATCTGGGACTACGATCTGCCGTGCCAGCCGGCGCTGATCCGGATGCGTCACGGAGGCCGGGAGTTCGACGCCGTGGTGCAGATGACCAAGATGGGCCTGGTGTTCGTCTTCGACCGGGAAACGGGCAAGCCGGTGTATGGAATCGAGGAGCGGCCGACGCCGAAGTCCGACATTCCGGGCGAGGAGCTGTGGCCGACGCAGCCGTTCCCGCTGAAGCCGCCGCCGCTCAACCGGCTGCGATTCACCGCGGACGACGTGACCAACATCGACGCGGCCGCGGCGGAGGCGGTGCGGAAGATCGTGAGCGAATCGGTGACAGGCAACATCTACACGCCGACGACGAAGAAGGGCAACATCGTGCATCCGGGATTCCGGGGAGGCGTGTTGTGGGGCGGCTGCTGCCACGACCCGAAGCTCAACCGGGTGTTCGTGAATTCCTCAGAGCAGACCAACCGGATCGTACTGTCGGACGCGCCGCCGGGGGCGGGATACCGTTACGAGCTGACACAGCGGATCCGGCTGCTCGATCCGAACGGGTATCCGGCCATCAAGCCGCCCTGGGGCTACATGACGGCGATCGATATGGCGAAGGGCGAATTCGCCTGGCGGGTGGTCAACGGGGAGTACCCGGAGCTGAAGGCGAAGGGAATCCCTAAGACGGGCACGTATTCCGACGGAGGCGCGATCGCCACGGCGGGCGAACTGGTTTTCATGGCGGGCACGATGGACCGCATGATGCGGGCGTTCGATTCGCGCACGGGGGAGGTGCTGTGGGAGCACAAGCTGGACACGGCAGGGTTCGCGACGCCGTGCACCTACGAGGTGAACGGGAAGCAGTACGTGACGATCGCGACCGGCGGCGGCAAGGGTTTCAGCAGGCCGGGGGATGAGTTCGTGACGTTCTCGCTGTAGAGCGAGCGGGCGGGCGGGAGGCGCGCACACTCCCGCGTTCCAGACGATACAATAAGCGAGATTCACGCATGCTTACACGCCGGGAGTTTGCCGCCACTCTGGCGGCCGGGACCGCCGCGCCGGCTCAGCGGCCACCGCGCCCGAACATCGTTGTTTTTCTGTCGGACGATATGGGATCGGCGCAGCCGGGCTTCACAGGGGGCACGGAAACGCCGACGCCGCATATCGACTCGATCGCGCGCGACGGTGTGAGGCTGACGCAGTTCTACGTGCAGCCGGTCTGCACGCCGACGCGGGGCTGCATGATGACCGGCCGGTATCCCTGGAAGACCGGCACGGAGACGCGGCCGAACGCAAACGCCACGTGGGGGATGTTGAAGGATGAGCGGACGATCGCCGAGGCGTTGCGCGAGGCGGGATACTCGACGTGGATGTGCGGCAAGTGGCACCTGGGGGAGTGGCAGACGGCCCACCTGCCGACTTCGCGGGGCTTTGACCACCACTACGGGCACTACGGCGCGGCGATCGATTCGTTCACGCACACGCGCGGCGGCGTGCTCGACTGGCACCGGAACCGGGAGCCGGTGATCGAGCCCGGCTATTCGACCTTTCTGCTGGCGGACGAGGCAATCCGCCTGATCGGGAAACAGGATCCGGCGAAGCCGTTCTACCTCTACCTGCCGTTCAACGCGGTCCACGGGCCGCACATGGCGCCTCCGGAGGTGGTAAAGAAGTACGAACACCTGGGGCGCTACGCGGCGCAGCGGGCGCAACTGGAGTGCATGGATCTGGCGATCGGGCGGGTGCTCCGGGCGATCCGGGACAAAGGGATCGAGGAGAACACGCTGGTGCTGTTCACGAACGACAACGGCGGACCGGCGGGCGCGCCGAACGGGCCGTACCGCAACGGCAAGTCGGCGCATCACGAAGGCGGGATTCGCGTTCCGGCGGCGATCCGGTTTCCCGGCCGGATCCGCGCCGGTTCGGCGACGAACGCACTGCTCCATGTGACCGACCTGTTTCCCACGTTCTGCCGGCTGGCAGGTGCGCGGGCGGCGGGAGAACTGCCGCTCGACGGCAAGGACGCGTGGACCGCGATCGCCTCGGGCGGGGCGTCGCCGCGGGACGAAATCGTGTCTTCACGGGACGTGATCCGGATGGGCGACTGGAAGCTGATCGAGGAAGGCGCAAGCTACTACAACTGGGGGCCGGAGCCGCTCCAGCTATACAACATCGCCGAGGATCCGTACGAGAAACGCAACCTCGCCGCGGACCAGCCGGCGACGGTGGCCCGGCTGCGGGAGCGTCTGGCATGGCATCGCCGGCACATCCGCGAGGAAGAGCCGAAGAGGCCCATCCCCGGGTTTCCGGTCGCGGTGTACGGCGAGGAGGAGAACCGGCTGCACGGCGAGCGGGTGCGGCGCGAGCTGGCGCGGATGAACCTGAGCGAGACGCCGGAGGGCGAGAGCAAACAAACGGGCGGGAAGAGAAGGAAGAAGCGCTAGGAGAATCGATCATGCGAAGAAGAAGTTTTCTGACTGGCGGCCTTGCGGCGCTGGGGACGGCCTCGGCCCAGCGGCCGCCACGGAGCGGAGAAGAGAGCCGGGCGCGGGGGCTGGAACCGCTTGACGGCGGCAAGATCGGCAATATGGGCCCGATGAAGATCACCGACATCAAGACGTTTCTCGTCGGGGCGGGGGGACGGAACTGGGTCTATGTCAAGGTCCTGACCGACCAGGGCATCTTCGGAATCGGGGAGGCGTACTCGGCGGGGCCGGACGAGGCCACGGTGAAGGTGATCGAGGACTTCAAGCTGTGGCTGAAAGGCGAAGACCCGCGAAACATTCAGTACCTGTGGGACGTGATGGTGAACGGCACGCGGTTTCCGGGCGGGATCATCACGAACTCCGCCATCAGCGGGATCGAGCACGCATTGTGGGATATCGCAGGCAAGAGCGCGGGCGTTCCGGTGTGGGCGCTGCTGGGGGGGCGGACGCGGAACAAGATCCGGACCTACCAGAGCAGCGGCGGCGGCAACACGGGACGGGAAGCGGGAGCGCAGGCCAAGGCGATGATCGACAAGTACGGCTACACGGCGCTGAAGATGGGGATCACAGCGCCGGGAGACATGCCGTACAACCAGCAGATCCGGATGACGGTGGACCGGGTGCGTGGCGTGCGGGAAGCGGTGGGGCCGGACATCGACATCGGCGTGGACATTCACACAAAGTTCGTCGAGGTGGAGAAGGCGATGCGGCTCGCGCACGCGCTCGAGCCGTTCAACATCATGTGGCTCGAGGAGCCGATCCGGCCGGAGAACTTCGCGGCGATGAAGAAGCTGTCGGAGAAGGTGAACGTTCCGCTGGCGAGCGGCGAATCGAACTACCTGCGGCACGAATTCCGTCCGCTGATCGACGCGCAGGCGGTGGACTTCGTGCAGCCCGACATCTGCTGCTGCGGCGGCATCTGGGAGATGAAGAAGATCGCGGCGATGGCGGAGGCGCAGTATATCCGGGTGGCGCCGCACAATCCGATGAGTCCGCTGGCGACGGCGGTGAACGTGCACTTCGCGGCGTCGACGCCGAACTTCCACATTCTCGAGTACCGGGCGCCGGACTCAGGCGCGTACAAGGACGTCCTGAAGGAGCCGCTGATGGTGAAGAAGGACGGCTACCTCGACATACCGAACAAACCCGGCTGGGGCGTGGAACTGAACGAAGAGGCGTTCAAGCACATGCCGCCGAAACCGTGGCGGCGGGGCGTGAATTTCCGCAAAGACGGGTCTCCATATTTTCAATAAGAAAGCAGGTCGGGGTAGGTCACCACGCCGGAGCGAACGCGGGCGAAGGGAGTGAGCTGGTGATCGCGGACGCGGCCATCGGCCAGGACATGCCGGACGGGGAGGCCGCGGGCGAGAAGCGCGTCGGCGATCAACTGGCGGTGACATTCCAGCGGGTTCGCCTCGGCGCACATGAGAGCCAGCACGTGTTGACGAGCCAGGCGGACGAGTTCATCGAGGCAGGCAAGGAACTCCGGGGTCCGGGTGTGGTCCGCGTAAGCCCGGAAGGCGGGCTCGCGCCAGGCGGCGTTCGGCGAACCGGGGCGAGGTTCGCGCATTCCGCCGAGAGCTTCCGCGTGGAGGTAGCCAATGCCGGCGGCGGCGAGCGAGGGGCCGAGGCTGTCGCGGTTGAACTGCGGGTGACGGCGTGACCGCGGAAAGCGGCGCACATCGACGAGAAGAGTGACGCCGTGGCAGGAAAGCAGGCCGAGGAAGCGGCCGATCGGGTGCGTGGAGTGCCCGATAGTGAAGATCATCCGGCCTTGGAAAAGATCTCGCGCATGCGTTTGGCGGCGAGCTTTTCATCGCCGGGATCGTTCATGAAGACGGTGAACTCGAGGGCGTCGGATCCGGAGCGGAGAACGACAATGCGGGGGTCGCCGTCGCGGAGCAGATCCTCGACCTGCCTCGGGGTCATCTTCCAGCGGGCCTGGTCCCAGGTGACGCGGACGCGGTGAACCCGGCGGGTGCGGTCGAAGGGGGTCTTTTCAGCGTTGAGCCCGATGCGGCGGAACTCGCCGATGAGGTAGTCCGCCTGCCGGGCCGATTCGCGGTCGAGAGCGTCGAAGTCGAGTTTGGCATAGCGTTCGAGAGCGACGAGAAGTCCGATCATTTCTTCGCGATTGACTTTCATACCGCGGCCCTGGGAATCGGAGTGGGGGCTGGAGTTGAGCCAGGCGGCCTGGATCAGATCCTTGCGGCCGGCGAGGATGCCGGAGCTTTGGGGTCCGCGGATGTGCTTGCCGCCGCTGACGGCGATGAGGTCAATTTTCATGGCGGCGAGCTTTCTGATGTTGTTCCAGGGGGGCAGCATATTAGCGGCGTCGATGAGCAGGGGGACGCCGGCCTGCTTGCAGGCGGCGAGAGAGTCCTCGAGGGTGATGCGGATTTCCTTGTCCCAGTCGTGGGAGGTGCCGCCGAGGAAGTACATCATGGCGGTTTTCGGGCCGAGCGCGTTGACGAGTTCCTCCTTCGTATCGACCTCGACGATCCGCACGCCGGCCGATCGCACAGCGTGGTCGTAGCCGTTGCGGTGGGATTTTTGAATGACGACTTCCGATTTCATTCCGGTCAGGTCGGGCAACTGCCGGACCCTCGCGGTGTCGTTGCCGGTGAGGCAGGCGTAGGTTCCCAGAGCGATGGCTCCGGCGGCGCCGGAGGAAACCAGGGCCGCTTCCGTGCCGGCGAGTTCGGCGATTCTGGCGCCGACCTTGTCCTTGACTTCCTCGAGGTAGACATATTCGCGCGACGCCTCGGCCATAGCGGCGTGGACCTCCTCGGACATCTTGGAGGCGCCGATGGTGGTCATGGTGCCCTGAAAGTTGATGAGGGGCCGGATGCCGAGCTGGGCGTAGACGCCGGGGGTGGCGCGCCGGGCGGCAGCGGCTTTCGAGAAGGGCCAGATGGCGGCGGAAGCCTGCAACAGGAGACGTCGGGTAGTCATGGCGCTATTCTAGTTGAAACCGGGCGTGAGCGGGTTCCGTCGAAGAGGCAGGTTCGAGGCGGCGGTCAGGCGGCGCGGGGGAAGAGAGACGAGGTGGACAAAATGCGAACTCTGATGCTGGCGATGCTGGCGGCGACGCTGCTGCCCGCACAGGCGAGATTTCCGAGGCATCATTTCACGGTCGGCGGGGGTGGAGGGATCCCGGACGCGGACTTGAAGCCGTTCCTGGACACGAGTCCCGTGGTGAGGGTCAACTACGGATACCGATTCACGCGGAACTTCCAGGCCGACTTTGGCCTCGACACGGTGTTTCACGCGGCCAACGTGCGCGACTTTTTGCAGAGCCAGGTGGGCGATCTGCGGATCAAGGACTACCAGTTTCTGCTGCCGTTCGGCGGACGGGTGGTGGTGCCATGGAAGCGGCTGGAGGTTTTCGGCGGCGGGGGTCCGACGTACTTCCGCTACCAGGAGCGGGTGAGGCAGCCGTTCGGCGGCGGGAACTTTCAGATCGACTGTCCGGTCTGCCGGTCGCGCTCGGGGTGGGGATACTACGCGACCGTTGGCTTCAGCGTGGCGCTGGACAGAGGGCAGCATTTCAGACTGGGGGCCTCGTCGCGGGTCTACCGGGGCGACACGTCGGGCGACGCATTCGGGCCGCTGCCGGCGTTGCAGACCAGGGATCACTGGATCAATTCGGCGGCGGAGCTGACGCTGAGTTTTTAAAGGTAGCGGCAATCAAGAGCGCGGAGGGGGCAGACCGACAGGATGAACTATTTCGATGAGCACGCCGGGCGATTCGAGGAGGAACTGTTCGCCTTCCTCCGCATTCCGAGCGTCAGCACGCTGCCGGAGCACGCGGGCGACGTGCGGCGGGCGGCCGAATACGTGGCGGACGAACTCCGGTGGAGCGGGTTCGACAACGCACGCCTGGTCGAGAAGGCCGGGCATCATCCGCTGGTGCGCGCCGACTGGCTCGACGCACCGGGCAGGCCGACGATTCTGTTCTACGGGCATTACGACGTGCAACCGGCCGAGCCGCTGAACGAATGGCGCACACCCCCCTTTGAACCGTCGGTGCGGGATGGCAACGTCTACGCCCGGGGCGCGGTGGACGATAAGGGGCAGGTGTGGCTGGCGCTGAAAGCGTTCGAGGGGCTGCTCAAGACGACGGGGCGGCTGCCGGTGAACGTCAAGGTGCTGATCGAAGGCGAGGAGGAGGTCGGCGGGGAGCATGTATCCGAGTACGTGGAGGCGGAGCGCGAAGCGCTGCGGGCGGACGCGGCGCTGGTGTGCGACACGGAGATGTTCGCGCCGGGGCTGCCGACGATCTGCACGGCGCTGCGCGGAATCGTCTACGGGGAACTGATCGTCGAGGGCGCCCGGACGGATCTGCACTCGGGCGTGTACGGAGGGGCCGCGCCGAATCCGCTGATGGCGGTGGCGGAGATCCTGACGGCGTTGAAGGACCGGCACGGACGGATCCTGATTCCGGGTTTTCTCGACAAGGTCCGGCCGCCAGAGAAGGCGGAACTGGAGGCGTGGTCGCGGCTGCCGTTCGACGAGGAGGCGTACCGGGAGAACGAAGTGGGCGCACGCGAGCTGACGGGAGAACCGGAGTACACGGTGCTCGAGCGGGTGTGGGCGCGGCCGACGGTCGAAGTGCACGGCATCCGCGGCGGGTTCACGGGGGAGGGCGCCAAGACGGTGATTCCGGCGCGGGCGGTGGCGAAGGTGAGCATGCGGCTGGTGGCGGACCAGGAGCCGGACGAGGCGGTCCGGCAGATGCAGGCGGCGGTGGCGGCGGCGTGTCCGCGGGGCGTGAGGGCGCGATACGAGGCGATTCACGCGGGCGGGCCCTGCATGGTGAGTCCGGAGAACCGGTACGTGAGGAAGGCGGCGGAGGCGCTGCGGGAGACGTTCGGAAAGGAGGCGGTGTACATCCGTGGTGGCGGGTCGATTCCGATCGTCGGCCTGTTTCAGAGGCACCTGGGAATCGCGAGCGTGCTGATGGGGTTCGGGCTGCCGGACGACAATCTGCACGCGCCGAACGAGAAGTTCCACCTGCCGAATTTTCACCTCGGGATTCGCACTGTCGCGCGGTATCTGGCGCTGCTGGGCGAGAATGGGAAGGTATGATCGTCGAGGTTGAGGGGGTTTCCCTGCACCTGGCGCATCCGGACGAGCTGCCGGTGCGATGGGTGGGGCAGGAAGAAGTGATGCGGCAGTTGCTGGCGGCGTGGCTGGTGCTGAATCCGCAGGATCTGCCAATGAATCCGCGGCTGATCGGCAGGCCGGGGGTGGGCAAGACGACGCTGGCCTACGCGGCGGCCAAGCGGCTGGGCCAGGAGGTGTACATCCTCCAGGCGACCGTCGACACGCGACCGGAAGACCTGATCGTAACGCCGGTGATCGAGGGGGAGCGGAAGCTGCGCTACGTGGCGTCGCCGCTGGTGACAGCGATGTTGCGGGGAGGGATCGCGATTCTGGACGAGGGAAACCGGATGAGCGAGAAGAGTTGGGCGTCGCTGGCGCCGCTGCTTGACGCCCGCCGGTACGTGGAATCGATCGTGGCGGGAATCAAGATCAAAGCGCACCCGATGTTCCGGATGGTGGCGACGATGAACGAGGACGCGTCGACGTTCGACCTGCCGGAGTACATCCATTCGCGGCTCCAGCCGCAGATTCTGATCGACTTTCCGGACCGGGACGAGGAACTCCAGATTCTCAAGGAGAACCTGCCGTTCAGCGGCGAGGAGATGCTCGAATACGTCACCGACTTTCTGCAACAGGCGCACGGCAACGAGGAGCGGTACTCGGCGCGGGACGGGATCAACATCGCGCGGTTCGCCATGAAGCTGATGCACTCCCACGGCCGGCTGGCGATGCGGGAGGCGCTGCACACGGCGGTGTTGAACACGCTGGGCGGCGAGGCGCTGCGGTATGTTCCCCGCATTTGATCCGGACAGCCTGCGGCGCGGCCATATCACGTACTTTCCGGCAGCTCCCGGGCGGATGGAGTTCGCCATCGAGGTGCGGAAGAAGATTCTGCGGGACCGCCCGGACGTGGTCGCCGTGGAACTTCCAGTCACACTCGAGAGGCACTACCGCGAGGCGGTGAGGCGGCTGCCGGAGATTTCCGTGCTGATGTATCCGGAGACGAACGAAGACGACGCGGACGGCTTCTACGTGGCGATCGAACCGGCGGATCCGTTCACCGAGGCGGTGCGGACGGGGATCGAGACCGGGGCGGAAGTGGTGTTTCTCGAGCCGGATTTCGGCGACCGGCCGCACCTGTCCGACGTTTATCCGGACCCGTACGTGCTGCGCCACATTCCTCTGGCCAAATACGTGGAGGCCTACCGCGTGTATCCGCAACAGCGGACCGACGAGGTGGCGGCGCACGCGGCGGGGATGGCGTGGAAGCTCCAGGGGACGAATCCGGATGCGAACGTTCTGGCGGTGCTGAGCCTGAACCTGCTCGACCCGGTGCTCGACGCGATGGAAACGCCGCAGGAGGAACCGCGCAACCGGCCGCGTTACGTCAACCTGGTGAACGCGCATCCGCACTGCCTGGCCGAGATCACGGTGGAGTACCCGTACCTGCAACAGAGGTACGAACACTACCGCGAGATGATGGGCGACGATGAACTGATCGACCGGCCGCGGGTGCAGGCAGCCCTGCTCAAAGACGCCGAGGCGGAGTACGGGAAGAACACCGGCGACAAGGTGAGCGCGTGGCAGCGGAGGCTGATCGCGCGCTACACGCGGAACCTGGCGCTGGTCAACCGGGAGTTGACAGCGCAGCTGTTCGACATCGTGACGGCGGCGCGGTCCATCGTGGACGACAACTTCGCCTGGGAAGTCTGGGAGATGGCGAACCGCTACCGCGCGCAGCGGGAGGTATCGGAACTGGAGACGGTGTCGATCCGCGCCGACGAGGTGTGGTTCCGGACCAAGAGGATGAAGCTGCGGCGCCGGCTGCCAAGGCCGAAGCAGAGACCGGCGCCGCGTTCGCTGAAGCCACGGAAGCGGGAGAAGCGGCCGGGAGAGTGGGCCGAGCAGATCGACGGAACCGCGATCTGTTCGTATCCGCCCGAGGACATCGTGATCGAGGATTACGGGGAGGCGCTGAAGCGGACGGCGAAGAGCATCCTGTCGGAGGAGCGGTCGCGCGTGGAGCCGTTTCTGACCTCGATACTGGACGGGATCGACATCCGGGAGACGGTCCGGAACTGGCACAACGGAAAGATCTACGTGCGGAGCCTGGAGAAGATGGCGGGAGAGGTGGGCGCGGTGGTGGTGATCTTCGACGAGGATCCCGGGGGGCGTTACGAATACCTGTCGACGTGGCTGGGGGAGCATCAGAACGAGTCGGACATGGCGTTCTACGCGACGGATCCGTTCGCGCACGTGGTGGGTCCGGGAATCGGGCGGGCGGAGTACGGGGGCCTGCTGATGACCCGTCCGCCGCGGCGGATGGTGGACGTGTGGTCGGATCCGGATTATGACTTCGCCGAGTCGAAGCCGGAACGGCTGCTGATGGCGGCGCTCGACTACTCGGTGGAGCGGTTCGTGGTGTACGTGGGGGCCAAGCCGCCGCGGTCGATTTTCCGGGCCGTGGCGTCGCACCTGGGGCGGCGGATCCTGTATGTGCCGATCGGGCAGTTGTCGCCGGTGAAACTGAAGAAGCTGCGGGTGGTGCACGTGCTGGACGGCTACGAGCGGCGGAAAGAGGCGAAAGACTACATCTGGTAGAGGGGAGCGCGGACGGGCGGGCCGGCGGGCGGCGAGGCCCATGTCGTACACTCCCAGAATGGCGTCAACAGGCCTCCGCGTGGTGCTCTCGGCGGACTTCCTCGATGAACGGGGCACGGTGGTGTTTCCGGACATCGGGCTCGAGACGGTGCGGGGACGGCCGGGAGTATCGGTCCGGTTTCTGGAGCGTTACGAACCGGTTTACCGGCCGGACATGCTGCGGGAGGCCGACGTGCTGCTGTCGCTGAAGCCGCGGGTCACGGCCGAGTCGCTTGAGCAGGCGGATTCGTTGTGCGCGATCGGGAGGTTCGGCGTCGGCTACGACAACGTCGACCTGGATGCCTGCACGGAGCGCGACATCGCCGTCTACATCACGAGGCGGGCGGTGGTGCGGCCGGTGGCTTCGTCGATCCTGCTGCTGGTGCTGGCGACGTCGCACAATCTGGTCTGGAAGGACCGTCTGATCCGGCGCGGGGAATGGGCGGCCAGCACGCGGGTTCCGGGCAAGGAACCAAGGGGGCGGGTGATCGGGACGGTGGGGCTGGGCAACATCGCGCGCGAGGCGATGCGGCTGCTGGCGGTCCTCGAGCCGGCGGAGATGCTGGCCTACGACCCGGGCGTGACGCAGGCGGCGGCGGACGGACTGGGCGTGCGGATGACGACGCTCGAGGAGGTCCTGTCGGCGTCGGACTGGGTCCTGATCAATTGTCCGCTGACGCCGGAGACGCGGGGACTGATCGGGGAGGCGCAACTGCGGATGATGAAGCGTGACGCGGTTCTGATCAACACGGCGCGGGGACCGATTGTGGACGAAGCCGCTCTGTGCCGGGCGCTGGCCGGGGGCGCGATCCGGTGCGCGGGGCTGGATGTGTTCGAGCAGGAGCCGCTGCCGGCGGGTTCACCGCTGGCGGGGCTGGACAACACGGTGCTGTCGTCACACTCGCTGTGCTGGACGGAGGAACTGTTCCGGGACATGGGCCGCGAGTCGTTCGCAGGGGTGATGGCGATCGGCGAGGGGCGCGCGCCGGCGAACGTGGTGAACCCCGCGGTGCTGGCAAGGCCGGGATTTCAGAAGAAGCTCGAGCGGTTCCGGGAGGGCGCATGAACGGAATGAAAGCGAAGCTGGCCGCGGGCGAGACGGTGTTCGGGCAAATGGTGCTGGAGCTGTTCACTCCGGGCGTGGCGCCGGTGATGAGCAACGCCGGGCTGGAGTTCGTCATCTACGACATGGAGCACGGACGCTGCGACATCCACCTTTTGAGCCAGATGATCACGTCGTGCCGGGGGACGAGGCTGACGCCGATCGCGCGGGCGCCGGACCTGGGCGCGGCGCCGCTCGGCCGGCTGCTCGACGTCGGGGCGAAGGGGGTGATGATCCCGCGGGTGGAGACGGGCGAGCAGATGCGGGACGCGGTGGCGCAACTGAAGTATCCGCCGGCGGGGAGGCGCGGGGTGGCGCTCGGATTGCAGCACGACGACTACGCGGCGCGCGGCGCAGACTATTTCGCACAGGCCAATGAGGACACGGTGGTGATCGCGATCGTGGAGACGGCAAGGGGGCTTGAAAACCTCGACGCGATCGTTTCGACCCCGGGCCTCGACATCGCGTGGATGGGTCACTACGATTTGACGGTGTCGCTGGGGATTCCGGCCCAGTTCGACCATCCGCGCTTTCTCGAAGCAATGGATCTGCTGGCAGCCTCCTGCCGGAGGCACGGAAAGGCGGCCGGCTTTCTCCCGGCCAATCCGGCCGACGCGACGCACTGGATCGGGAAGGGATTCCGGGCGATCAGCATCGGATCCGACGTGGGCGTTTACAGCAGCGCGCTGTCGGCGTTTCTTCGCGCGGTGAAACGATGAGCAGGGCCGCGGGCGCAGCAGCGGGCGCGGATGCCAGATGAACGGCTCTCCTTCGCCGCGGCGCTGGCTGATGATCGCGCTGGTGTTCCTGGCGACGGTGGTGAACTATCTCGACCGGCAGACGCTGTCGGTGCTGGCGCCGGTGTTGCGCGAGGAGTTCGGGATGTCGAACACGAGCTACTCGCGGGTGATCTCGGCGTTCATGGTCGCTTACACGGTGATGAACGGGATCTCGGGACCGTTGATCGACCGCATCGGCACGCGGGCAGGATACGCGCTGTGCGTGGCGTGGTGGTCGGCGGCGGCGGTCTCGCAGGCGCTGGCGACGGGGGCCTTGTCGCTGGGGATCTCGCGATTCCTGCTGGGGATGGGGGAAGCGGGCAACTGGCCGGCGGGGATCCGAGTGGTGGCGGAGTGGTTTCCGGTCCGGGAACGGTCGCTCGCATCGGGGATCTTCAACAGCGGGTCATCGGTGGGCGGCATGGCCGCCGCGCCACTGGTGGTTTTCCTGTCGCTCGCTTATGGCTGGAGGGCGGCGTTCGCCGCCGTGGGGGTGACGGGGTTTCTGTGGCTCATCGCGTGGCTGGCGCTGTACCGGACGCCGGCGCCGCGAGACGGCGAGCCCCGGGATGAACCGGTTCCCGTGCGCGCGCTTTTGCGAATGCGGTTCATCCGAGGGTTCATGCTGATGAAGTTGTTCTTCGACCCGGTCTGGTACTTTTACATCTTCTGGTTTCCGGAGTATCTGAAGAACGGCCGGGGTATCGACATGGCAACGATCGGGAAGGTCGGCTGGCTGCCGTTTCTCGCGGCGGACGCAGGGAACCTGGCGGGCGGGTGGCTGTGCGGGTGGCTGTTGGGCCGGGGGGTAGGGCTGAATGCGGCCAAGAAGGGCTGCGTGACGGCGTTCGCGTTGTGCATGACGGCGGCGATTCCGGCGGCGTTCGTCGAGAGCGCGTGGGTATCGCTGGCGCTGATCTCGACGGGAATGGCGGGTTACACGGCGAGCAACGCGGTGCTGCTGTCGGCGCCGGCGGATGTTCTGCCGCGGGGCGCGCTGGCCTCGGCGTGGGGGCTGTGCAGCATGGGGTCCGGCTTCGGGGGAATGGCGTTCGCGCTGGCGACAGGGTGGGTGGTGGACTATTATTCGTACACGCCGGCGTTTGTCTGCTTCGGGATCCTTCCGCTGGTGTCGGCGCTGATCTTCTGGACACTGACGGATTCGCTGGACCGAGCGAAGAGCGCGGAGGCGTGAGGGCGGAAGGCGGGCGCCGGTCAGAAGCGGGAGCGCATGCGGGCGGCCCAGCGCAGGAACCGGAACAGTTCTCCGGCGTGGTCACGGAGGAAGCGGAAGAAATCATCACGCGAAATACGGTCGGCGTGGAGGCCCGAGTAGGTTTCGATCCGCCAGCGAAGGTAAGGGCTCCGCCACGGCGCGAGGCGGTAGCCGCGGGTAGCGCGCCAGAGGAAGGGGATCATGGAGGGGGTTACTTGAGGGCGGAAGCGCCGGCGGGCGGCGGGGTCGGCGGAGGCTGGTTGTCCCGGGTCGCGTAGTAACCAGAGCGGGTGCGGACGACGGGACGGTTCGGTCCCTTGGCGGTCACCTGGATGCGGCGGTAGGTGCCGTCCAGTTCCATGATTTTCGGAGTGTACGCCAGGATGTACTGGTTGCGGATCTCATGGGCCACCTGCAAGGCGAACTGGTCCATGTCGGTGACATCCTTCGGAAAGTAGGCCAGGCCGCCGGTGGCGTTGGAAAGGGCGTTGAGGGCCCGCTGGGCGCGTTTCGCCTTGCCGCGCTCCTCCTCCGAGAGCAGGCCGATGCAGTAGAGCAGGATCTCGCTCTGCTGGGCCTTGTTGACCAGCTTTTCGAGAGTATTCGACGCGGCGCTGGTGTTGTCGTCGCCGTCGGTGACGACGAGGAGGACTTTCTTCGCCTTTTTGCCCTTCTCTTTCATGTAATCGATGGACATGGTCACGGCGTCGCGCATCGCGGTTCCGCCGCGGGTGTCGATGCGGCTCAGCGCTTCCTCGAGCTTTTTGTGGTCGCTGGTGAACGGCTGGTCGAGGTAGGCTTCATCGTTGAAATTGACGATGAAGACCTCATCCTGAGGGTTGGAGGCCTTGACGAGACCGAGTGCGGCGGCGGCGACCTTCTGGCGCTTTTCGCGCATGGAGCCGGAGTTGTCGATGATGAGCCCCATGGACACGGGGACGTCTTCGCGGCGGAAGATCTTCAGGTCCTGGGGGACGCCGTTTTCGAGCACGGTGAAGGCGTCGCGGCGAAGGTCGGTGACCAGTCTGCCTTTGGCGTCAAGGACGGTGGCGTGAAGGACGACGAGCCGGGTGTCGGAAGTAAAGACGGGATCTTTTTCCTGCTCCTGAGCGGGGAGGCCGAATGCGGCAAGCAGCAGGAGGATGGGCGCGAAGGCCTTACTGCGTAGGTGCATAATACCCGGTACGATAGTAGGCGCGAAGAGGCGGCATGCCTTTGGGCTGAACCAGCTTGACCTCGACCTTTCTATACTTTCCATCTTTCTGAGGATTGGTCGGGGAATAGCCGAGGATGTACTGGCTCCGCAATTCGACGCCGATCTTGGCGGCTACGTCGGGCAGTTCATTGACATTGTCGATGGCGATGTGCCGGCCGCCGGTCTGCTCGGACAGTTCGGTGAGCAGCCCTGGACCGCTCATTTCTTCGGCAGTCCGGCCGCGGCCTCCGATAGCCTCGAAAATTCCCATCGCATAGACTTGGACGTCCGCTTCGCGCACCAGGTTCTTGATTTCTGTTTCGGTGTACCGGCTCGAGTTGTCCCCGCCATCGGAGAGGACGAGGATCGCCTTCCTGGGGTTTCTGGCCTTCTTCATCTGGCTCATGGCGAGGTACAGACCGTCGAGCAGCGCGGTCCGCCCCTTCGCCTGAGTAAACGTCAGGCGGTTCTGAATTTCTTCGGTGTTGGTGGTCCACTCGATGACCAGTTCGGGCCGCTCATTGAACTGGACGAGGAAAAACTCGTCCTGAGGATTGGCGGTGCGGAAGAACTGGGCGGCGGCCAACCGGGCCTTGTTGAGTTTGCTGCCCATGCTTCCGCTGACGTCGAAGACCAGGCCGACCGAGAGCGGCGCTTCCTCCGAGGAGAAGGAGACGATACGCTGCTCGGTCTTGTCCTCAAAGATCCGGAAGTGCTCCTTTTCCATGCCCGTGACGACCTGGCTGAGCGGCGTGGTGACAGTGACGTTGATCTGAACAAGCTGCGTTTCGACGCGGATGTTGGCGGGGCGGCGTTCAGCTTCGGCTCCCGGCGCCGGCTTAGGAGCGCGGGGTTCGATGTTTACGCGAGGTTGGGGGGCGACGGGATCCTTCCGGTCCTCCGCGCCCGCCGCGAGCAAACTTCCTCCGCCGAGAAGGAACGTCACGCAAGCACTTGACAGCCATCCCATGATGTCCAGCTCCTTGCCGTCCGAAACCGACTTCAGTATAACACTGGCGATTGAGGGCGCCAGCGTACCAATTGTCAACTTAACGGAGGAGGTTGGAAGGGGCTATTGTACGAGTTTCCCGTGACGGGGAGCAGGGGAGGAATCGAGGAGCCGGTCAGTCGAGCCATTCAAGGGTGGCGGAGAGCAGCATCGGGCCGACGTCGTGAACCGCGTCGCGTTCGACGGCGCGGAGCACCTGTTCGGCAAGCTGCCGCGACGACGAGACGGTGACGGCGGCGATCAGGGCCGATTGCCACAGGTCCTGATAATCGATCTCGGCGACGGCGACGTTGTGGCGGTTGCGGAGCCGGTCCTTGAGTCCTTTGACGACCTGGCGCTTGTCCTTGAGAGACTGCGCGTGGCCGATGCGCAACTCCAGGGTCAGAACGCCGATGGCAGGCACTTCCTGATTATGGCGCGACACTCGGGCCCGGCGGGGCGGGCGCGCGGCGGGATAGACTGGAGTGTTCGTGACTCGCCTCTCCCCGTGGATCCCGCCGGTGGTCATGCTGGCTGCCTCCCTGATCAGCTATGTGGACCGCAACACGCTGGCGCTGCTGGCGCCGACGATCCTGCGGGAGACGGGCCTGTCGGTGGAGCAGTACGGCTGGATCATTTCGGCGTTTTCGGTGGCCTACATGATCGGGAACCCGGTGTGGGGCCAGTTGCTCGACCGGGTGGGTCTCCGGAAGGGGATGACGGCCTCGGTCGGCCTGTGGACGGCGGCTTCCACGGCGCACGCCTTCGCGGCGGGGTTCTGGAGCTTCGCGGTGGCGCGGGCCGCGTTGGGTTTTTTCGAGGGAGCGACGTTTCCGGGCGGGTTGCGCGCGGCGGTGCAGGCGCTGCCGGCGCACCTGCGGTCGCGGGGGATCGCCATCAGCTACAGCGGCGGGTCGCTGGGCGCCATCGTGACGCCATTGATCGTCACGCCGGTGGCGGCGCGGTGGGGGTGGCGCGGGGCGTTCTGGTTCACGGGCCTGATCGGGGTGATCTGGCTGATCGTGTGGGCGTTTGTCTCGCGGCGGGAGGACATGCGGCGGCAGGGGGCTCCGGGCGGCGGGAAGGCCCGGATCAACTGGCGCGACGCGCGGGTGTGGAGTTTCATGGCCGCCTACGCGCTCGGCGGGTTCCCGCTGGCGTTCGTGCTGTACCAGTCGGCGATCTATCTGAACCGGGTGATGGGCGCATCGCAGGCGGATGTGGGCCGGGTGCTCTGGATACCTCCTCTCGGCTGGGAGGTGGGGTATTTTTTCTGGGGCTGGCTGACGGACCGGACGGTCCGGTCGGCCCGCGCACCGATGGCGGCGTACCGGTGGCTGATGGGCGCCGCGATGGCGCTGAGCCTGCCGCTGGCGGCGGCGCCTTTGATCCGGCAATACGAAGCCGTCCTGTTCGAGCTCTTCTTCGCGATGTTCGTCGCGGCGGCGTTCGTGATCTGCCCGATCAGCTACGCCACGCATGTCTACTCGTCCTCCCACGCCGGGCTGATCGCCGGGCTGGGCGCGGGCGCGTGGGGCGCGGTCGTGGCGCTCGCGATGCCGCGGCTCGGGCGCCTGTTCGACGAGCAACGCTACGCGGACGCGTTTCTCGCCGTGGCGCTGGCGCCGGTGGCGGGCTACGCGATCTGGCGATACATTAATCGGGACGGAAATGATGCTCACCAGACGTAGCCTGCTTTCCGGCGCCGGGGCCTGGGGCGCGCGGCGCAAGCCGAACATCGTGCTATTGATGGCGGACGATCAGCGGCCGGACACGATTCACGCCCTGGGCAACCGCCTGATCCGCACGCCAAACCTGGACAGGCTGGCGCGCGAGGGGACCGCCTTCACGCGGGCCACATGCACAAACCCGGTGTGCGTAGCAAGCCGGGCGGAGCTCATCACGGGAGCGACGAGTTTTCGAAACCATGTGCCGCTGCGGTCCAACCGGCTGAACCCGGCGCTGGCGTTGTGGCCGGATGTGCTCCGGCGCAACGGCTACGATACCTGCTACTCGGGAAAGTGGCATCACGACGGGAGGCCGGCGGACAAGGGGTTCACGTCGACGGCCGGTCTGTACACGGGCGGCGGCGGAAGATTCGCGACGCCGCAGAAAGACTGGAAGGGCCGCGAGGTGACCGGCTACAGAGGGTGGGTTTTCGAATCCGAGGACGGCCGGCCCCAACCCGAACTGGGCGTGGGGCTGACACCCGGGATCAGCGCGACGATCGCGGACGCCGCCTGCCGGTATCTTCGCAGCCGGGGCGACAAGCCGTACTTCCTCCAGGTGTCGTTTACGGCGCCGCACGACCCGCTGCTGTATCCGCCGGGGTTCGAGAAGATGTACGAGGCGGCGGCAATGCCGCTGCCTCGGAACTTCCTGCCGCAGCACCCTTTTGACCACGGCAATCTCCGGGGCCGCGACGAGTTGCTGATGACGTTCCCGCGCACGGGGCGAGAGGTACGCGAGGAACTCGCCTGCTACTACGCGGTGATCTCGCACCTGGACGCGCAGGTGGGACGAATCCTCGACACGCTGCGCGAAACGGGCCAGGAAGACGAGACGATCGTGATCTACACCTCCGATAACGGCCTGGCGATCGGAAGCCACGGGCTGCGCGGAAAGCAGAACATGTACGAGCACTCGGTGAACGTGCCGCTGATCCTCCGCGGGCCCGGCATCGCGCGCGGCTTGCGGACGGAGGCGCAGGTATACCTGCGGGACTTGTTCCCCACAATGTGTGAGGCGGCCGGCATCGCCGTGCCGGCGACAGTGAGCGGGAAGAGCATCCTGCCGGTTCTGACCCGGCGCGCGAAGTCGATCCGGGACGAAGTGTACTGCTATTTCGGCGGGGTGCAGCGGATGATCCGGACCGAGCGCTGGAAGTTCACGTGGTATCCAAAGATCAACCGGGAGCAGCTTTTCGACCTTCGAAATGACCCGTTCGAGCTGGACGACAGGATCGGGGACGCGGGGGCGCGGCCGATCGCTTCCCGCTTGCGCGGCCGGTTGAGGGAATGGCTGCGGGGGGAAAGCGACCCTGTGCTGGCCGGCGAGGTCGAGCCGGGCCGCTAGTAGAGGACGAACTCGATAAAGTACTGATATTCGAGCAGCGCGCCGTGGTCCTGGCGCAGTTGGAAGCCGGCCTTGGCGAACTCTTCTTTCACCTGATCCGACGAAAGCTTCATCGATGGGGGCGGACCGACGGGCAGTTCCTTCTTGTGAAAATCGATGATCACGACGCGGCCGCCGGGTTTGAGCGCCTGCTTGAGTTTCGCGTAGTAGGCGGGACGTCCGTCGATGTGGTGCAGCACGTCACAGATGAAGACCGTATCGACGGATCCGGGGGCGAGCTTCGGATCGTCCGGAGTGGCCAGGATGGTCTCCACGTTCGGCGCCGAGCTTTGTTTCACCTTGTCGAGCAGCTTCGCGTCAATATCGACCGCGTAGACGCGGGCGGCGTGCCGGGCCAGACGGCGCGTGAAGTAGCCGGAGCCGGCGCCGATATCGGCCACGACCTCGTCCTGGCGCAGCTTCAGCACCTGGATCACGTCGTGCGGCTTCTGCCACTTGTCGCGCGCCGGATTCTCGAGGACCTTCGCGTATGAGTCGGCGTCGCGCGGCGGGTGGTGCTTCTGATGCGCCGTTTGAGCCAGCAGGGCGGCAAGGAGGACAGCCAGCATACGGTTATTCTCTCCTATTCTGGCGGACGGGCGAGCAGAAATGCGATCAGGTTGGAGATCGATGCCTGGTCGTAAGGGTCGAGGATGCCCTCCGGCATGATGGAGATATCCGACTTGCGGCGCGTCCTGATTTTTCTCTTCGGGATTTCGACGGGCTGTGGCGTCTCCGCGGTCTTGAGGAGCAGGCGGTGGTTATCCTCGCGAAGGAGGAGGCCGTTGACGGCGTCGCCATCCGTGGTTTCGACGATGATGCCCTGAAACTGGTCGGAGACGGTCTTCGACGGCCACAGAAGCGCCTCAAGGATGTCGGCTTTGCGGAATCGCGAGCGGATGCTGGTGAGGTCGGGTCCGAAGTCCTTTCCCAAGCTGCCGAACCTGTGGCAGGAGGCGCCCTCCTTTTCGAACAGCTCCCTGCCTTGCTCGGGCCGGGCGAGCAGCGTCATCGGGTCAAACATCTGGTATGCGAAGATCTCCTGCGCGCGGATGGACCGGGTCCCGCGGGCGCGAGGAATCCGGACGGGGCCGGCCGAAGCGGGAGCGAACTCGGGAAGGCGGGCGCGGGCGGCTTTCTTCTCCTCGTCCGGGAACAGTTCGAGAGCTGATTCGAACATCAGGTTGAGATAGCCGGTGAAGCCGGCGCCGCCGCGCCATTGGGCGGCTTTCTGAAACCACCGGATGAGTTCCCGTCTGGAGTCGGCGGTCCAGCCGTCGCGCATCGTTCGGAGACAGTAGACGTAGTGGATCTGGAGGGCGGGGTTTTCCTCACCGGAAGGCATCGCGCGGAAGATTTCCGCGACCGCCTCCGGCTGGCCGCAGTAGGCGAGGACCCGCGCCATCTCGCGGTTGAGGGCCTCGTTGCCGGCCGGGTCGGGAAACCGTGGCAGGAGGAGGTCGGAGAACTGTTTGCGAAGCGTGGGGCGGACGCCGGCCTCCGCAGCCGCGATGGCGAACAGGCGGAGGGCGGCGAGGCGCTCCGGCACGGGCAGATCCTGGCGGCCGAGCAGAAGCAGGAGCCGCTCGAAAACCGGTTCGAGATCCTCGGCGGGGTCGCGCGTGCGGATGAGGGCAAGCATTCCTTCGAGCGCCGCCACAGGCGAGGTCTCGGCCAGGACGCGATGGCGCCAATCCTCGCGCGGAGCACGTTCCAGGGCGAGCCTTCCGGCGTAACGGACGAAGCGGTCGGCGTCGCGGAGGAGGGCGTAGATATCGTCGACCGGGACGAAGGAGGGAGAATCGGGCGAGAGTCCCATGCGGACGGCCGCCTCAGCCGCCCGCCGGCGCACAAAAGGATCGGGGTCCCGGAAGGCCGCAGCGGCGATGGCTTTGGCGCGGGGGCTGCCGTGGAGGCCGACCACGTAGACCGCGGCGGCGCGGACGCGCGGATCCGGGTCCTGGCTGAGCGGACGGAGCAGAGTCGCGGCGGGCCTGGGTCCGAAACGCTGAAGGAGGAAGAGAGCCTGCACGCGATCAGCCGGATCGGCGGAGGCGGTGCGGGCCAGTTTCTCGAGTTCCTCACCCCACCGGGCGCCCATCTGGTCGCGCTTGCGCTCGAGCGCAGCGTGGCCCCAACTCGACAGCGGCTGCGGCTGCCGGACGACTTCGAGAATCCCTTCCGGCGGGGACGGCTCAAGGATCCGGCGGCGCAGCGAGGCCCACCAGCCGGGCGTGTAGCGGATCCGGTAGAGGCCGCCTTCGGTATTCCGCCCGCCGGTGCTGAAGTAGACGCAGCCGTCCGGCCCGACTTCGATGTCGGTCACGTTGAGGGGCTCGCCGGAGATCAGTTCAGCGGGCCGCGGCGCAGCGTCTTTATAGGTCGCGCCGGCGCGAGTCAGTTTCGCGACGAGGATGCGCCCGCGCGACCAGTCCGCCTGGAGGAACGCGTCGCGGAAATCCGGAGGAAAGGCGCGGTGCTGGTAAAACTCGACTCCGACGGGGGAGCCGCGGCCGAGTTCGCGGACCGGCGGGAGAGTGTCGTAGAAGTATTCGGGAAAGGCGCCCGAGCCGCTGCGCCAGCCATAGTCGCCGCCGGGCACGGCGTGGACGGTGCGAATCGGGCGGTACCAGGGCATATCGAGATCGGATTCACTGTCAGAGTCGAAGGTGAAGGCCTCGCCGTCGGCGTGGTAGGCGTGGTTGTAGGCGTTTCGGAGGCCGCCGGCGAGAATCGTAAAGTCGCGCCGGTCCTCGTTCCAACGGGCGAGGACGCCGCCTGGGGCCATCAGTCCCGTGGCGCGGCCGGTAAAGTCCATATAGCGGTCAAGAAGTTGCCACTCCTCGAGGCCGCGCAGGGGCGAGGCGGGATCGATGCGGCCGGTGGGGATTGCGGTGTTGTTGCCGAGGAGGACGGTGGGGAAGCCGTCGGGGCCGCGGCGGATGTCGTGAGGGCCGTGCTCGCCCATGCGCTTCTCAAAGCGGGCGAGCAGTTCGACCTCTCCGGCGTCGCCGTTGCCGGCGGTGGCGAGGCGGTAGAGGCCCGCCTCGCCGTCCTCGTTGTTGCCGACGGCATAGAGCGCCGGCCCGTCGTACCAAAGACCCTGGAGCGTGTTGACCCGAGTGGACACGGTCTTGCGGGTTTCGAAGACGCCGTCGCCGTCCTCATCGAGCAGGAGGACGGGATGCTTTCCCTCGGGCGCAACCACCGGCCGGCCGCGCGCATCGAACGTGAAGGCGACGATCGAGCCGGTGTCTTCCGGCCGGGCAGCGGTCTCAACGGTGAAGTCAGGAGGCGTATGGAAGCGATCCGGGGACCGGTTCGCCCGGCAGCCGGTCAGCGCCAGCAGGAGCAGAGCCCAAAGAGGATGACCGCGCGCGCGCAGCATTCGGAACTAGTAGGCTACCCTACCTCCGACGGGGCGCGCTATGCTGAGAGCATGGCGCTCCGCATCGGAGCCATCTTCGCCCTCGTTCTCCTCGCGCACGTGCTGGCGTGCGGGGCGGTGTGCGTCGTGGAACCGTGCGTGGCGCGTGTGGACTCTCCGCCCTGCCATCCGCAACCGCAGCCGCAACCACAGTCGAAGACTTGTGACGAGAAGGGTCCCGCGTTCGATACGCTGGCGCTCGTGGATCTCACGCCGGAGGCGGCGGAGGCCCGGCTTGACGGCGCTTCCCGCCACGAAGCTTTCCGCGCGCCGGTCCGGACGGCCGCGACTGGGGTTCCTGTCCCGGTTCTCCGAATCTGATCCTCTTTCCGGCTCCTCGAAAAAGAACCGGGCGAGGGCGTTCCGCCGGGGCTTGGGCTTGAGCTCTGCCTGGCCCGCGCCGCTCCCGTCCAACCATTCTTTCCTGCAGCCGCGGGTGTCAGCCGGCGGGGCTCGTCCGCCCCGAGGAAGAGCCGACCCGCGTTTGAAAGTGCGCCAGGGAGGCGTTCATGATTCGACCGGTTCACAATTTTTCGCGCCTGCTTTCGCTGTTGCCGGCGCTTTGCGCGTTCGCGCAGACGCAGCAGGCGGGCAAATACGAAGTGACGCTGCGGCCGCCGGCGTCCGGCCTGTTCGCGGGCGAGGAGATGCAGATTGAGCTGCGGGTGACCGACACAAGCAGGAATGATCCGCTGATGGGCGCTGCTCCGGTGATCCGGGCGCAGATCCGAGGCGTGATCGACATGCCCGCGATGCCCGGAATGCCGCGCATCGAAGAGGTCGCGCACGCCGAAGGAGTGCCGGGGGAATACGGCATCCACCCGTCGTTCGCACACGGCGGGGAGTACCGTCTGCGCCTGGAGATCAAACCACCCGCCGACGACGCATTCCACGTCGAGTACCGTCTTGCGGTCGGCGACGCCGGTTCAACGGGAAGGCGCAAGGCGGGAGTGGCGCCGTACCGGATCGAGTTGGAGACTTCGCCGGCAAAGCCGAGGACGGGGCAGGCCGTGGAGGTCCGCCTCCGGGTGTTCGCGGAACCGGGCCCGCGGCCGCCCGCGACGGCGGAGCCCGGCAAGCCGCTGACGGCGTTCGACGTAGTGCACGAAAAGAAGATGCACTTAATCGTGATGCACCGCGGCCGGAAGGCATTCGTCCACGGCCACCCGGAGCTCGATCCCGACGGGACATTCCGGTGGCGTCACGAGTTCGCCCAGCCGGGCGAGTACAGCCTGTTTGCAGACTTCGCGCCGCGCGGCGCGGGAGCGCAGGTTGTGCACACCAAGCTTGTTGTGGGCGGACCGACGAGGTCGGCGGGCGGATTGGCCTCATCGGCCGTGATGCGGCCGACGGTTCCGAAAGACCCGCTGGCGGCGCGGAGGACTTCGACGTTCACCATTTCGGTGGATCCCGCCGACGGCATCGAGCCCTACCTCGGCGCAACAGGCCACCTGATCCTGATCGCGGAGGACGGAGTCACCTATGTGCACTCACATCCCGACGAGAGGGCGGGGGCCGGCCAGCCGGGCGTGATCCCATTTCTGGTGCGGCCTCCGAAAGCCGGACGCTACCAGGCGGCGCTCGAGGTGAAGCGGCACGGGAAGGTCGAGCAGATGTTTTTTCCCGTGGAGGTGCGGGAATGAGGGCGCTCGGGATCCTGCTCGCCGTTTCGGTGGCGGCGCACGGGCATACGGGCCAGGGACGGAACAGGCGGCCGACGAAGGCCGCGCCGCAGATCAAGCAGACGCGCGACAGGATCGACCGGATGAAGACGTTGCTGGCGGCAAAAGGACGCTACGGATGCTGTGCGAAGCCCTCGTGCGATCTGTGCGCGCTGCGGAATGGGTCGTGCGGCTGCGCGGTGAACCTGGGAAAGGGAGCCGGGGTGTGCGGACAATGCCAGGCTTTGCGGACCGCTTCGACGGCCGGCAGCCCGGAGGCGGGAGTCCCGGTGCTCGATTCGGCGCGCCAGGCGCTGCCGGGCGGCCCGGCGCCGGAACTGACGGTGGAACTCGAGGAGATCCGGGCGATGCTGCTCGGGGCAAAACGGATCATGGTCGCCGAGGGGCGCTACGCCTGCTGCGTGAAGGGCGGGTGCGCGGAGTGCGCGCTCGAAGGAGAATGCCAGTGCGGCGGACGGCTGGCGCAGGGAAAGGGCATCTGCGGATCGTGCCTGGACGGGTGGCACGCGGGGGAAGGACTGTACGAGGGGATCGCACTAGCCGATCTCAAGCTCGAACCGATGGAGCAAATGACGGACCGGGAGGGCATGGCGCCGGCCGCGCCCGGGGCGGGGTGGTACCTCTCGGGCACTTCGCAAACACCCGCCGCATCGCCCATGTTCATGACGCAGCGGCGCGCCGGCGCCTGGACCGTGGGGGGCATGGGCCAGGCGCATGCGGCGTACACGGCGCAATCGAGCCCACGGGGCGGAGACAAGATTTTCTCGACGAACTGGTTCATGCCGATGGCGTGGCGCCGGGCGGGCGGCGGGACCCTGACGGTGCGGTCGATGTTCTCTCTCGAGCCGGCCACGGTCACCGGAGGCCGCTATCCGCTCCTGTTTCAGACGGGAGAAACGCACCAGGGCCGGCCGATCGTCGACGGTCAGCATCCGCACAGCTTTCTGATGGAGCTGGGCGCGGCCTACAGCCGGCCGCTCGGCGAGCGCACATCGCTCAACCTTTATGGAGGCGCGCGGGGCGAGCCGGCGTTCGGGCCGGGGGGCTACGCGCACCGTCTGTCGCAGAGCGAGAACCCGATGGCGGTGCTAGGCCACCATTACCAGGATTCGACTCACATCGCGGGCAACGTGGCGACAGCGGGGGTGACGCACGGGCGGGTGACGCTGGAGGGATCGGGATTTCTCGGGCGGGAGCCCGGCGAGGCGCGGTGGCGGCTGGAACGGGGAGGGATCGACTCCTGGTCGGCGCGAGTGACCGTGACGCCTTCGGCGCGGTGGCTGGCGCAGTTTTCCTACGCCTCGCTGACTTCGCCCGAGGCACGGGAGCCGCATGTCAACGCGACCCGCATGAGCGGGTCGGCGACGTACGTCAGGCCGCTCGGGCGCGGCCACTGGGCGAGCACCGTGCTCTGGGGCGCGCACCGGAAGCAGGCGCACGATGGCGAACCGGCGGCGGCGTTCCACTCCTACCTCGCCGAGTCGACGGCGCTTTCGGGGAACAACTGGGTCTGGGGCCGGTTCGAGCTGACGGACAAGGACGGAACGCTGGCGTTTCGCGGGGAGGCGCCCGTCGGGCAGGTGGCGGCGCTGACGCTCGGTTATGCACGGGAGCTGAATCCGGAGACGCCCTGGTTCAGCGCGGCGCTGGGAGGGCAAGTGACGCTGTTCCGGGCGCCGGAGGCGCTGCGGGGGTTCTACGGGCGGTCGGCGGCGGGAGCGCAGGTGTTTCTGCGGTTCCGGGTGCGGAACTGACGACCGCGCGGAGCGCCAACAGCCGCGAAAGTGGTCCGCGATGCGCGGTTCCGCCGGCCGGTTCCGGCAAGAGGTCTGGCTGACCGTCCGCTTCGGCGCGAAGCGAACCTTCGGAGGATTTGTCTTTCCGTCCGGGAAGTGATATTGTCAGGCAATCAAAACGCCAGGAAGGAGTGTGGGATGAGATCGCTTGCTTTTCTTCTGCTAACGTTGGCGCCGGCCGCGGCGTACGGGCAGGGCCGCTCGAACATTCTCGGCGCCGTGACGGACGAGACAGGAGCAGCCGTAGCCGGGGCGACGATCGTGATCACGAACACGGGGACGCAACGGTCCTGGACCGTGCAGTCGAACGAGACGGGCAACTACGAGGTTCCGGCGCTCGACGTCGGCAACTACGAAGTCACGGCGGAGGCGCAGGGCTTCCGCAAGGTGACAGTGCGGGGCGTTGTGCTCGAGGTCGACCAGAGGGCGCGGGTGGACGTGAAGCTGCAGGTCGGCGAGGTGACGCAGACGATCGACGTCAGCGCGCAGGCGGTGACGCTCCAGACCGACGACGCCACGCTGAGCACGGTGATCGACGCGGCGAAGATCCGGGAACTGCCGCTGCCGGGCAACCGGAACCTGTTCCGGCTGGCGTTGCTGTCTCCGGGAATGTCGCGCGGGCCCGCTTCCTCGGTGACGACGTCGGGCTTCGGCCCCGGGTTTGGCATCGCGGCGATGGGCCAGAAGGTCCACAACAACGCCATCCACCTGGATGGGGCGCCGCTGCGGACGGCGATACACGGCGCGGTGCGGATGCGTCCGTCGGTGGAGGCGATCGAGGAGTTCCGCGTCGAGGCGGGGTGGTACTCGGCCGAATACGGCACACAGTCGGGGGCGCAGATCGTGGCGTCAATGCGGGCCGGAACAAACGAATTCCACGGCGTGCTGTTCCATTTTCTGCGCAACGACAGGCTCGACGCGCGGAACTTTTTCGAGCTGCCGGGCAACCGGAAGCAGCCGCTGCGGCGCAACACGTTCGGCGGTGTGCTGAGCGGGCCGATACTGAAGAACCGCACCTTCTTCACGGCCAACGCGGAGTTGTTCCGCGAGCGGCGCAGCTCACAGGGCTTCGGGCTGTATTCGACGGAACGGATGCGGCGTGGCGATCTCACCGAGCCGTTTTTCCGGCGCGCAGACGGGTCGCTGATTCCGATCCAGGATCTGGAGTCCCGGCTTCCGTTTCCGAACAATCAGATTCCGGCCAGCCGGATTTCGCCGATCGCGCAGAAGCTGTTCCAGTTCTGGCCGACCCCGAACTTCGGCCCGGCCGAGTTCAACGGGACGAACAATTTTTCGGGAACGTCGCGCAACGCCGACAACGACGACCAGTACTTTGCCCGTGTCGACCACCATTTCAGCGACCGGGACCGGCTGTTCGGCCGCTACGGGATCCAGACGGTGAGTCTGCCCGTGTTTCCGATCAATCCGCACCCGTTTTTCGTCACGCGGCGCCCACGCCGCCAGCAGAACGCGACGATGAACTACACGCACGTGTTCACGCCGTCGCTGCTGAACGTCTTCAAGGTGTCCTACAACCGGGACATTTTCAAGACGGTGGACGACGTGAGCGGGACCAATTTCAACATTCTGCGCGATCTCGGCATTCCGGGCCAGACGAACAACCCGCTCGACACCGGGCTGCCGAGCATCGGGATCACGGGATTGAGCGGACTGGGCAACAGCGACATCAACACGATCTGGGATGAATCGCGGGAGGTCTCCGAGCAGATCACGTGGACGCGTGGCAAGCACTCGATCAAGATCGGATCGACGTACACGCTGTTGCGGCTGGACCGGCGGACGGTCAGCTTCGTGCGCGGCGCATTCGATTTCAGCGGACTGCACGCGGGCACGGCGGCCGGGGTGACCGCGACCGAGCGCGGGCGCCTGGCGTGGGCGGACTTCCTGCTCGACCAGCCGCAGCAGGTGCGGCTGGGCTTCACAAGCAACCTGCCGCCGGGCGTGGATCCGGGCACGTTTCCGAAGACGCGTTTCTGGCGGTCGCATAGTTTCATTGCAGACGACTGGAAGCTGACGTCCCGGCTGACAATGAACATCGGGCTGCGGTACGAGTACAATTCGGCCATCACGGACAAGGGAGGACAGTCGCGCAACTTCGACTTCACGCGGCTGACGCTGTATCCCGAGGTGAGGACGCCGGGTCCCCTGAACACTCCGAGCAAGACGCTGTTCGCGCCGCGGCTCGGCTTCGCGTTCCGGCCATTCGGGGGCAACTCGACGGTCATCCGCGCCGGCTACGGCATCTTCTACAACGTGAACATGATGAACATGTTCGTTCCGGCGCTGGCGGCGAATCCGCCGAACAACCTGTCGATCAACGAGTTGAACACGGCGGGCAACGTGCGGATCCGCATGCGGAACGCCGACCAAGCGGCGGCGCTGGCCATCAACAGCGAGATCAACTCGGCCGATCCGCTGCGGGGCGTGGGCGACGTGCAGCAGTGGAACCTGAACATCCAGCGGATGCTGCCGGGCGGGATGGTGGCCGAGATCGGCTACGTGGGGTCGAAGTCGAGCCACTTCGATTCGCCCCGGACGGTGAACCCGTACGTTCCCGGCACGACGCGGCGGATCTATCCGGACTGGGGACCGATCGAGAACATTTCGCTTGACGCCTCGGGCTCCTACCACGGCCTGCTGACGAAGCTCGAAAAGCGGTTCTCGCGGGGCCTGACGTTCCTGCAAACCTACACGCTGTCGAAGACGATGTTCGATTCGTTCGCCTGCTGCGGCGCCCAGCGCCACAACAATCCCTACGAGTGGAGACTCGAGAAGGGCTTGGGCGAATCGGACCAGCGGCACCGGTCTACGACAGCCTTCCTGTACACGCTGCCGTTCTACCGGGCAAAGCGGGATTTCCGCGGCCAGCTGCTGGGAGGATGGCAGGTGAACGGGACGCTGGTTCTCGAGACGGGCCTGCCGATGCACCCGACGCAGGGTCTCAAGCCGATCGACGACGGCTGTCCGCGGTGCAATCACCGTCCGGACCGGATCGCCGACGGGCGGCTCGGCGGAGATCAGCGGACGCTGCAACGGTGGTTCGACACGGCGGCGTTCGTGACGGCGCGCGGGCACTATGGAACCAGCGGGCGGAACATCCTGACGGCGCCCGGCCTGGTGAATCTGGATTTCGCGGTGTTCAAGAGCTTCCCGATCACGGAGAAGAAGGAGATCGAGTTCCGCTGGGAGAACTACAATTTCACGAACACGCCGCCGTTCAACCCGCCGACATTGGAGATCAGTTCGGGCAACTTCGGCCGGATCACGAGCGCGGGGCTGGGCCGCGAGATGCAGTTCGCGCTGCGGTTCCAGTTCTGACGGCAGGCGAAGCCGGCCGCCCCGTCACGGCTTCCGTTCGAGCAGGTAGACGGCGTCCTCGAGGCGGCTCTTGCCTCCGTCGTTGACGGCGAACCGGGCGCGGGAGAGTTGGCCCTGGCGGAGGCGTCCGTTCCACAGGGAACCTCCGGAGTAGGCGCCGTCTTTGCGCAGGGCGTAGAAGCTGATATCGAACTTGTCGAGCCGGGACCGGTCGCCGCCATAGTTGCGCTCGATGCGCTTGAGGCAATCGAGCACGGCATCCTTGGGGGTCATGCCATGGCGCATGTTCTCGACGACGGTGTGGGCGCCGGCCACGCGGATGTTTTCTTCGCCGCGGCCGGTGGAGCCTGCGGCGCCGACATCCTGGTCCACATAGAGCCCGGCGCCGATGATGGGCGAGTCGCCGACGCGACCGGGAATCTTCCAGGCCAGGCCACTGGTGGTTGTGCAGCCGGACATCTCGCCGCGGCTGTTGAGGGTCAGGCAGTTGATGGTCCCGGTGGTGGGGTGGACGGCCTGCTCCCAGGCGAAGGCAAGCTGTTCTTCGGTCGCATCGGGAAACATCCTGCGCAGCCACGCCTTGGGGGGCGTATCGAGCCCGTCGGTCCAGTTGTTGTGGCCGCCCGCGTCCCGCTGGGACCGCTTCCAGGCGAGCCAAGCCATGCGCGACTTTTCGGTCAGGAGGTTCTCCTCACGGAACCCGTAGGCTTTGGCGAAACGCAGGGCGCCGTCTCCGACGAGCATGATATGGTCGGTCTGCTCCATGACGAGGCGGGCGACCTTCGACGGCGTCCTGATGCCGCGCAGAGACGCCACCGATCCGGCGCGCCGGGTGGGGCCGTGCATGACGCTCGCATCGAGTTCGACGACGCCCTCCTCGTTGGGCAGGCCTCCGTAGCCGACCGAGGTATCTTCCGGATCCTCCTCGTTGATATTGACCCCGGCGATCACGGCGTCGAGAGTGTCGGCGCCGGCGCGCATCATCTCGACGGCGCGGGCGCAGGCGCGCAACCCGTTCGCGCTGGAGATGGCGATGTTTCTGGGGGCGGACTGGGTTTGCGCCGCGGCCGAAAGCGCGGCCGTTGAGAGCATCCATTGTCGGCGATTCATTCTGAGGTTCACTATACTATTTCGAGGCGGGTCTATGTATCGGCGAAAAGCGATTCACGCGGTACTGGGCGCGGCGGCGGGCGCGTTCACGGGCGCCACCGCGATCCGCGCGGAGAAGCGGAAGAGGAACAAACCGAGCGGTCCGCAGCCGCCGGAGGTGCGGATCGCGGAGTTCAGGGTGCAACGCGACGGCGGATTGATTTCGGTCGAAGGCAGGATTGTCAACGGATCACAGAAACCGTTCAAGGGCTTGGTTCTGTATTTCGAGTTCCTCGAGTTCAACGGCAGGATGATCTCCCGCAAGAACACGGAAGTGACTGAGAACACGATCGGGCCTGGCGAGGACAGCGAGTTCACGACGCAGACACCAGATCAGGTTCGGGCGGTGCACGTGCGGATCGACGCGGAAGATAAGGACGGGCGGTACCTTACCGTAGACAAGCCGGGCCCGTACGTGATCGAGTAGGGTCGATTTTACAAAACTTTTACAAAGTCTGAACGACCTTACCCGGGCAAGCCGGTTAGCATCAGATCTCAGGACTGCTTCTTATGACGATCGACGGAATCTATCGAGACAAGCACTGCACGGTGGACTTTCAGCAGCAGACCGCCTACCTGGATTCGTCTCCGATGACGCTGACGCGGAAGGAGTTCGAGCTGCTTGCGACGCTCGCCGGAAACGCGGGCGAGATCGTCCCCCGCGACGTCCTTCTGCAAAGCGTGTGGGGCTACAGCCGGGAGATCAAGACCCGAACTCTGGACGTGCACATCCGGCGGCTGCGGAAAAAGCTCGGCAGCTACGGCGATCTGTACATCGAGACGATATTCGGAGTCGGCTACCGTTTCCAGCCGTACCGGCAGCCGCGGCCGATATTTTCCGCGGTCGCCTGAGAGGCGTCGAACGGCTGGTACAATAGGGGCTTCCCATTCATGCAAGCCCCAACCCACCGTGTCACCCCCGCTACGTCTTTGAACGGCGTGGTCCGGCTTCCGGGCGACAAATCCATCTCCCATCGATACGCGATGATCGCAGCGGTGGCGGAAGGCGCGAGCCTGCTGCACAACTATTCAAGCGGAGCCGATTGCCAGTCGACGCTCGGCTGCATCGAGGCGCTGGGGATCCAGGTGGAGCGGGAGGGCCGCACGGTGCGAGTGCACGGCCGGGGGCTCGACGGCCTGACGGCGCCGGCGGCGGCGCTCGACGCAGGCAACTCCGGTTCGACGATCCGGATGCTGTCGGGGATGCTCGCGGCGCAGCCGTTTGAATCCGTGATCGGCGGCGACGAGTCGCTTTCGCGGCGGCCGATGCAGCGTATCATGACGCCGCTGCGGGCGATGGGCGCGGAAATTTCGGCGCGGGAGGACAAGTTTCCGCCGCTGGCGATCCGCGGGGCGAGGCTCACGCCGATCCGCTACGAACCTCCGGTGCCGAGCGCCCAGGTGAAGACGTGCGTGCTGTTCGCCGGGCTGCACACGGAGGGAGTGACGGAGGTTGTGGAGCGGGTCCGCACGCGCGACCATACCGAGGTCGCGTTGCGGGAGTTCGGCGCGGTGGTGGAGCAGTCGGGCGGAGCGATCTCGATCCAGGGGCGGCCGCGGCTGACAGCGAGGGAACTCAGCGTGCCGGGGGACCTGTCTTCGGCAGCGTTCTTCCTGGCCGCGGCGAACCTGCTGCCGGGATCGCGGATTGTGATCGAACAGGTGGGCCTGAGTCCATCGCGAACGCAGTTGCTCGACTGGCTGCTGGGCGCCGGGGCCCAGATCCGTGTGCTCGACGTCGGCCAGAAGGCGGGCGAGATGGTGGGCACGCTGCTGGTGACCTATTCCGGGATCGGCGGCGGCGTCATCGAGGGCGCCATGACCGCGGCGCTGATCGACGAGATCCCGGTACTGGCGGTGCTGGGGGCGCGGTCGGAGCGGGGGCTGACGGTCCGCGACGCGGCCGAACTCCGCGTCAAGGAGACCGACCGGATCGAGACGGTGGCGGAGAATCTGCGCCGCATGGGGTGCGAGATCACAACATCGGCGGACGGATTTCATGTTCCCGGAAAGCAGCGTTTCCGCGGCGCCGTTTGCGACTCCTTCGGAGACCATCGCATCGTGATGGCGTTCGCCGTGGCGGGCCTCGCGGCGGATGGCGAAACATTAATCGAAAATGCGGCCGCCGCCTCTGTTTCTTTTCCGGAATTTTACGTTACACTTGATTCGCTGCGGGCGTAACGGAGCGGCCGCGCGCCAACCAACGAAACCGGCATGTCTGCGATTCCTGAAGCCGACTTAACCCTGGAGGGTCTGGTTCACGATCTCACTAATATTTTTGACCTGATTCTCGACACAGCCGAGGTGCTTTCCCGGGACGGCAAATACACCCGGCAGAGCGCGCGCCTGCAACGGGCGGCTTCGCGCGGCAACCGAATCCTGTCGAGTTACTTCGAGCAGTCGCAGGCTTCGCTTGACCTGGACCTGATTCTCGACGAAGCGATCGAGTCAGTGCGGGACACGCTCCAGGTGGTGCGCGGGCCGCAACTGGAGTTCGTTCGTGACGTGGAGCCGGGCCTGCGGCTGCGCGGCAGTTTCGCCGACTGGATGCGGGTGTTCATGAACCTGTTTCTGAACGCCGCCCAGGCGATGGGCGACGACGGGGGCACGGTGCAGATCGAAGCGCGGCGCGAGGCGGGCGCCATCGCAATTACTGTCGCCGACGACGGTCCCGGAATTTCGCCGAAGGTGTTACCGCAGATCTTCGAACCGCGGTTTTCGACAAAGGCGAAACGGTCCGGGCTGGGGCTGCACATAGTCCGGACGTTTGTCGGGAAGGCGGGCGGAACCATTGAAGCGGCGAACCGTCCGAGCGGCCGGGGTGCGCAGTTTCGGATTCTGTTGCCGAATGCCTGATGAGGCGGACAACAGGGAATCGTGTAACCCGAATTAAGTACACGTGGAGCGAGTCCATGTCGGCGCCGGGCGCGGCTGACACGCTGGCGCGATCCGTAGCGCTCCCGACTGCTTGAGGAACCTGCTGGAACCTGCTTTATGGTAGGTGCCCGCCGGGTATTTCCTCCGGCCACTTAATCAAGGAGCCGTGCCCAATTCGCCCGACTGACGCGCCTTCCTCTTTCCGGAGCCAGGACGGCCGTCGCGCCGCACCTTCGTCAGCTTTATTCGGACGCGGTGCGGACGGGATCATGGGAGACCATCCACCGGAACCGGGCAAGGAACCGTCTTACTGCACCTGCCCCGGCGTGGAGGCCGGAGGCGGGGCGACGGGTTCCAGCCGGATTTCACCGAACGCCGATTCGTACTGGGCGATGTTCTGGTTGAGCAGGTTGGCCAGCGCCTTGGCCTGCTGGGGGCTCAGGTAGACGCCCTGGAAGTTGTGGATGGTGACCGAGTCCGGAGCGGTCTGGCTGATGGTGCCGAACATGAGGAAGAAATCCCAGAGGTTGACGCGGACCTGGACGCTGTTGGCGTAGGTCTCGCGATAGTCGGTGGTATTGACGAGATTGATCCGGGCCGGCTGCTGGGGATGCATTGAGCGTCAACCTTCCACTTTCCGCGCGGCGTTGTTCCAGCGCAGCCTGCGGCCGGCGCGGAGGGAATCCATCGCCATGCACAGGACGATATTGGTGGCCTGCCCGGCTTCGACGGGCGCGTTGGGTTCCTGGCGCGACTTGCAGCAATCCAGGAAGTTGCGGATATGCTGGCGGGCCGCCGATCCGAAGCTGCCCGGACGCCGCATTTCCCGGGCGGGTTTCTGGTCGATCGCCTTGGGATCCTCGGGATAGAGCGCCCACCATTCGCGGCCGACGTCGAACCGCGCCTTGGCCCCATGGAACTGTTTGAGCTGGTCGTTGAAGGCGTTGTAGCGCATCGCCTTGTAGCCGAGCGTAAAGACGGCCAGGAAGTTATTGGGGCATTCGACGGTCATGACGGCCGTTTCCGGAACCTCGAACTCCCTGGCGGCCGGCTTGTTGCCGGCGCAGGTGACGGCGAGCGGATAATCCGCTTTCATGAACCAGAGGATGGCATCCATGACATGGGCGGCCTGGCCCACGAGGAGTCCGCCGGAGTAGTCGAAGTACCAATACCAGTTGCGGAAGCGCATGGGATCGAGGTCGCGCTTGGGGGCCGAACCGAGCCACTGCTGCCAGTCGAGTTTGCCCTGCAACTCGACCGGCCGGGGATTGCCGGTGTGGTTGTACCACCACGAGTTGACCAGTTGCACTTCGCCGCAGGCGCCGGAATCCATCACTTTTTTGGCTTCGAGGAAGAGATCGAAACTGCGCCGCTGGGTGCCGACCTGGACGATGCGCCTGGTGCGACGGGTGGCTTCAATCATGCGGAAGCCCTCGTCGATTTTGTGCGCCATCGGTTTTTCGACGTAGACGTCTTTACCGGCGTTGACGGCGTCAATGGTCATCTGGGCGTGCCAGTGATCCGGCGTGGCGACGATGACGGCGTCGTAGGACTTGTCGTCGAGCAGCTTTCTGTAGTTGTCATAGCCCCGGGCGCCGGTGCTGGCGACTTTCAGGCCGCCTTGCAGGTTCGGCTCGTAGACGTCGGCGACAGCGGCGACCTCCGCGCCGATCTCCTTGAATTCGGCGGCGAGATACTTGCCCCGGCCGCCGGCGCCAATCAATCCAACGCGAATGCGCTCGTTGGCGCCCCACACGCGTTGCGCGGCGGCGGCCGTCGCGGCAGACACGAAGAAAGACCTGCGTTTCATAGTTTGAATGGCTCCTTCCCGATGATGACGCGCCGGCCCTCGATGCGGTACCGGCGTGAAAGAACGATTGCGATGGCTTCCGAATATATCTTATGCTCTTCGGCCAGGATGCGCGCGGCGAGGTCGCCGGCGGCGTCGGAGTCGAGCACGGGGACAACGGCCTGGAGGATGACCGGGCCGTGATCCAGATGTTCGTCGACGAAGTGGACCGTGCAGCCGCTGACCTTGACGCCGTATTCCCAGGCCTGGTACTGCGCGTCGAGTCCGGGAAAGGCCGGCAGCAGCGACGGGTGGATGTTGAGAATCCGTTCCGGAAACTCGCGGACAAAGGCCGGGCTCAGCAGGCGCATGTATCCGGCCAGGCACACGAGGTCCACCTGGCGCCGGCGGAGTTCGGCGAGCAGAAGGCGGTCATGCGCCTCGCGGTCGAGCCCCTTGGAGGGGATGCAGACACCTTCGAGGCCGAGATCGCGGGCGGCGGCGAGGCCGGGCGCATCGGCGCGGTTCGAGATGACGACGGCGATCTCGGCGTCGAGGGCGCCGGACCGGATGTTCCGGGCGATGGCCAGGAAGTTGGAACCGCGGCCCGACAGGAGAATTCCGAGCCGGCGGTTCACGAGTAAATCACCGGTTCCCGCCGGCGCGGGACGATGCGGCCGATGCGGTAGCAGGTCTGGCCGGCCTTCCGCAACGCCTTTTCGGCCCGGGCGAGATCCGCTTCGGCGATGACGGCGATCATGCCGATGCCGAGGTTGAAAGTACGGCGCCAGTCATCGAGGGGAACGTCGCCGATTTCCCGCAGCAGTTCGAAGACGGGCGGGACGGGCCAGGAGCCGGTCGCGATTTCGGCGGCCACCTTCTCCGGGAGGATGCGCGGGGTGTTGCCGGTGATGCCGCCGCCGGTGATGTGAGCAGCTCCCTTCAACACACCGGCCCGGCGGAGCGCGCGCAGAGCCGGGGCGTAGCTCTGGTGAACCTTAAGCAGTTCCTCGCCGACGGTGCAATCGAGCCCGGGCGGAAGAGAGTTGACGGTGTAGCCGGCGATTTCAAACAGGAGTTTCCGGGCGAGCGAATAGCCGTTGGTGTGGAGGCCCGTGGAAGGCAGTCCGAGGAGGAGATCCCCCTTGCGGATCGCGGCGCCGGTGAGGAGCTTTCCGCGCTCGACGGCGCCGACGATGAAGCCCGCCAGGTCATACTCGCCGTCCTGGTAGAGTCCGGGCATTTCGGCGGTCTCGCCGCCGATGAGGGCGCATCCGTTGCGGCGGCAGCCGCGGGCGATGCCTTCGATGACCTGTGCGGTCATGCCGGCCGAGAGTTTTCCGGTCGCGAAGTAGTCGAGAAAGAACAGCGGCTCGGCGCCCTGGACCATGATGTCGTTGACGCAGTGGTTCACGAGATCTTCGCCGATCGTGTTGTGCCGGCCGACGAGGAATGCTACCTTCAACTTTGTGCCGACGCCGTCGGCCGAGCTGACGAGGACGGGCTGTTTCCAGCCGCGAAGCCGGTAGGCGGCGCCGAAGGCGCCGATGCCGGCGAGCACATTGGAGTTGAAGGTGGCGCGGGCCAGCTTCCGGATGCGTCCCACTGCGGCATCCGCCTCGTCGATGCTCACGCCGGCGTCCGCGTAGGAGATCGCTTTTTTCTTGCCGCTCATGCTGAAGAACAACCATCATAGCGGGATCGCGGCCGCGGCCGCGCTGCTGATCCTATCTGCGGAGGCTGCGGCCGCCGCGGAGCCGCCTCCGCCGATCGCAATCAAGGACGCCCGAGTGCATACCGGGGAGGGAGCGCCGCTCGAACGGGCGACGGTTGTGATGCGCAACGGACTGATCGAAGCCGTCGGCCCCGGGGCGGCCATACCGGCCGGGGCGTGGGTAGTGGAGGGCGCCGGGCTCTGGGTTTACCCGGGGCTGATCGACGCGTTGAGCACGTGGGGCATTCCGCCCGAACCAGCGCCCGCTCCCGGGCCGGTTCCCGCGCCGGCTCCCACGCCCGTGGGCCAGCCGCCGGTCTCCGCGCCGCCGCCCGCCCAGGGACCGGAGGACCGCCCGCAGACCACCAGCTGGTTGCACGCCGCGGACCTGGTCCGGCCGTCCGACGCGAGGATCGCGGCGGCGCGAAGCGGAGGGTTCACGACCGCGGTGGTCTTCCCCACGGCCGGCATCTTCGCCGGGCAGGGAGCGGCGTTGAACATGGCCGGCGAGAGGGCCGGAGAGATGCTGGTGGCCGGGCGCACGGCAACCTATGTATCCCTGGCGACGCGCGGATTCACAAGCTTCCCGGGATCGTTGATGGGCGCGATCGCCTACGTGCGGCAGGTCTACATCGACGCCGATTTCTACCAGGCCGAGAAGAAGGCGTACGAAGCAAACCCGCGCGGCCGGCGGCGGCCGGACTATGACCGCGCGCTCGAGGGCGTCCTGGCGGCGCCGCGGGTCCTGCTGCCGGCCTCGCGCAAGACCGAGATCGAGCGCATGATCCGGTTCGCGGCCGAACTGAAGCGGCCGGCGGCGCTGTACGGAGGCCATGAGGCCTACGGGGCCATCGAGGCGCTGCGAGCGGCCGGCTTGCCGGTCCTACTCAATCTGAAGTGGCCCGAGTGGAACAAAGACGCCGATCCGGAGGTCAGGGATTCTCTGCGCACGCTCGAGTTTCGCGAGAGGGCGCCCGGCTCGGCGCAGGCGCTGGCCAGGGCCGGAGTCAGGTTCGCGTTCTACTCGGGAGGTATCGACAAGCCGGCCGAGATCCGGAAGGCGGTCAAAAAGGCGATCGACGCGGGACTGAGCACGGCCGACGCCATCCGCGCGCTGACGCTTTCGGCGGCGGAGATCCACGGATTCGCGGATCGAGCCGGGTCGATCGAGCCGGGCAAGATCGCCAACCTGGTTGCGGCCGACGGCGACCTGTTTCAGGAGAAGACGAAGATCCGGTACGTTTTCGTCGACGGCGTCAAGTACGAGCCGCTCGAAGAGGCAAGCGGCGCGAAGGAGGGGCAATGAGGCTGGCCTTGCTGTTGGCGGCGCCGGCTCTGGCCGCGGCGGCCGACACGGTAATTCAGAACGCCAGAATTCTGACGGTGACCAAGGGGCGGATCGACGGATCGATCCTGATCCGCGGCGGCAAGATCGCGGAGGTGGGCGAGAAGGTCATGGTTCCGCAGGGCGCGCAGATCATCGACGCGGGCGGGCAGTACGTGCTGCCGGGAATCATCGACTGCCATTCGCACATGGCGGCCGAGGCCATCAACGAGGGCAGCGTGTCGGTGTCTTCGATGGTGGGGATCGAGGACGTGATCGACCCCGAGGACGTCGCCATCTACCGGGCGCTGGCCGGCGGGGTGACGACGGCGAACGTTCTGCACGGGTCGGCCAACGCGATCGGCGGCAAGTGCCAGGTTCTGAAGATGCGCTGGGGCAAGGACGCGCGCGGGCTGGCCTTCGAGGGCGCGATGCCCGGAATCAAGTTCGCGCTGGGTGAGAATCCGAAGCGGCGCGGGCACCAGCTTTCCTTCGGGGCGACGGCCTTGCGGTACCCGGCGACGCGCATGGGAGTCGAAGACGTCATCCGGCAGGCGTTCATGGAGGCGAAGCAGTACCAGGCGAGAATCGGGCGGGGAGAGAGAGTCCGACGGGACCTGAAACTCGAGCCGCTGGTCGAGGTGCTCGAGGGGAAGAGGCTGGTGCACGCGCACTGCTACCGGTCCGACGAGATCCTGATGCTGCTGCGGCTGGCCGACGAGTTCGGCTTCAAGATCCGGACCTTGCAGCACGTGCTGGAGGGCTACAAGGTGGCCCGGGAGATCGCCGCGCACGGCGCCGGCGCTTCGACGTTCAGCGACTGGTGGTCGTACAAGGTGGAGGCGTTCGAGGCGACGCCGTACAACGCGGCGATCCTGCACCGGAAGGGAGTGCTGGTCTCGCTCAATTCCGATTCCGACGAACTGGTGCGCCACCTGAACACGGAGGCGGCGAAGACGATGAAGTATGGGGGCCTCAGCGAGGACGAGGCGCTCGCGATGGTGACCATCAACCCGGCGCGCCAGCTGAAGGTGGACTCGCGCGTGGGGTCGATCGAGCCGGGCAAGGACGCCGACCTTGCCATCTGGGACCGCCACCCGCTGTCCAACTACGCCCGGACGCAGAAGGTGTTCATCGACGGCCAGATCTACTTCGACCGGGACAAGGACATATCGGAGCGGAGCGCGCGGCAGGCGCGGCGGGCGGCGCTCGAGGAGAAACAGCGGGCGGAACGGAAGAAGTCCGGAGGGAGTCCGAAATGAGGGCCGCCTGGATGCTGGCCGTGCTGGCCGGGACGGCGCCGGCCCAGGATGGCGCGCTGCTGATTCGCAACGCGACAATCCACCCGGTGACGTCGCCGCCGGTCGAGAACGCGTCGCTGCTGGTTCGGGACGGGATGATCGCGGAGATCGGAGCGAAGATCGCCGCGCCGAAAGGGACCGCGGTGGTGGAGGGCAGGGGTCTGCACGTCTACCCCGGGATGATCGACTCAGGGACGACGCTGGGCATGGCCGAGATCGGATCGGTTCGCGAGACCTCCGACGTGAGGGAACTGGGCGAGTTCAATCCCCAGCTGCGCTCGCTCATCGCGGTGAACCCGTCGAGCGAGCACATCCCGGTGGCGCGGGCAAACGGAATCACGATGGCGGTGACGCTGCCCGGGGGCGGGATCATCGCCGGCCAGGCCGGACTCGTGCAACTGGACGGGTGGACATGGGAGGAGATGGCGGTGCGGCCGGCGGTGGCGACAAGGGTGCTGTTTCCGGTGCTCTCGACGGTGACGGCCGGAGAGTTCTTCGAGCGCCGGCGCACGATTCCGTACGAGGAGGCTCGCCGGAAGCACGAAGCGGATCTCCAGAAGCTGCGGCTGTTTGTCGAGGACGCGCGGCGCTATCAGAGGGAGAAGGAGGCGGGCGCAACGCGGGTAGATTTGAAGTTCGAAGCAATGCTGCCGGTTCTCGAGGGAAAGCGGCCGCTGATGATCACAGCGGTGCGGGAGCGGGCCATCCGCGAAGCGCTGGAGTTCACGCGGCGGGAAAAACTGAGGATGATCCTGGCCGAGCCGCGCGAGATGAGCCAGCCGCTGCTCAAGGAAGTGAAAGAGCGATCGATTCCGGTGATCCTGGGCCCGGTGCATTCGCTGCCTCTCGATGAGGACTCGCCGTACGACTCTCAATACACCTTCCCGGCGGAACTGCTGCGGGCGGGGATCCTGTTCGCGTTCGCGAGCTTCGAGTCCGACAGCGTGCGCAACCTCCCCTACCAGGCGGCGGCGGCGGTGGCCTACGGGCTTCCGCACGAAGAGGCATTGAAGGCTGTGACGATCAACGCCGCGCGCATCTGGGGAGTGGATGACCAGACCGGGTCGATCGAAACGGGCAAACGGGCCGACCTGATCCTCACCGACGGCGACCCGCTCGAGACGCGGACGCAGGTGAAGCTGATGCTGCTGCGGGGACGGCGGGTCAGCCTCGAGAGCAAGCACACCCGGCTGTACGAGAAGTACATGGCCCGGCCGTAGGGCGGAACGATCAGTCGATGTGGTCGTAGGCGACCAGCGTGAGGAACTCGGTGAAGTCCTCCTTGAGCATCATGTCGAGGAACAGTTTCGCGGCCAGCTGTTTGTTGGGGGTGCCGGGCTTGTCGGCGAGTTCCTTTGAAACGGCGGCGCGGACCATATCCGCCGTCACCGGGCGGCCGTCAGAGAGCTTCGCTCCGTGCTTGAGCCACTGCCAGACCTGGGAGCGGGAAATCTCGGCGGTGGCGGCGTCCTCCATGAGGTTGTAGATGGGCACGCAGCCGTTGCCGTTGAGCCAGGCTTCGAGGTACTGGATGCCGACGTCGCAGTTGATCCGCAGGCCCTCTTCGGTGATCTCGCCCTGGTGAGGGCGGAGAAGGTCGTCGCGGGTGACGCGGACATCGTCGCGCTTGACGTGGATCTGGTTGGGCCCGGGCATGTGCTCGTCGAACACCTCCCTGGCCACGGGCACCAGTCCGGGGTGGGCCACCCAGGTGCCGTCATGCCCGGCTTTGACTTCGCGCAGTTTGTCGGCGCGGACCTTGGCGAGCGCCGCCTCGTTGGCGACGGGATCATTCTTGATCGGGATCTGCGCAGCCATGCCGCCCATGGCGTGGATTTCGCGCATGTGGCAGGTCTGGATCAGCAACTGGACGTAGGCGTTGAGAAAGTCCTTGTCCATGGTCACCTGCGCGCGATTGGGAAGAGTGAAGCGCTGGTGATGGCCGAGTTTCTTGATGTAGCTGAAGATGTAGTCCCAGCGTCCGCAATTGAGGCCGGCCGAGTGGTCGCGCAGTTCATAGAGGATTTCGTGCATCTCAAACGAGGCGAGAATCGTTTCGATCAGCACGGTGGCGCGGATGGAACCGTGGGGCACGCCGCAGCGCGATTGAGCCATCGTGAAGACGTCGTTCCACAGGCGGGCCTCGAGGTGGCTTTCCATCTTCGGGAGGTAGAAGTACGGGCCGAAGCCGTTAGCCAGCTGCGTTTTCGCGTTGTGGTAGAAGAACAGGCCAAAGTCGAACAGGCTGCCCGACATGGGCGCGCCGTCCACCAGCGCGTGCTTCTCGACGAGATGCCAACCGCGGGGCCGAACCAGCAGGACGGCGGTCCGGTCGTTGAGCCGGTAGCTTTTGCCGCCGCCCTCGAAGGTGATCGTGCGGTTGACGGCGTCGCGCATGTTCACCTGACCCTGGATGGAATTGAACCAGGTGGGCGAGTTGGCGTCCTCGAAATCGGCCATGAAGACGCTGGCTCCGCTGTTGAGCGCGTTGATGACCATCTTGCGCTCGACCGGTCCGGTGATCTCGACGCGGCGGTCCTCGAGAGGCGGCGGGATCGGGGCGACGCGCCACTTGCCTTCGCGAATTTCCCGGGTGGACTCAAGGAAGTCCGGAAGCCTGCCGGCCTTGATCTCCTCGAGGCGGGCGGCGCGGAGGGCGAGCAGTTCGCGGCGCCGCGCATCAAACTCCATGTGCAGTTCAACAAGAAAGCGGCGGGCGTCATCGGTAAGGATGTCCGCCTGTTCGGGTGTCAGGGGGCGTGTGATTTCGAGGGTTGGCATTTGTCTTTGACTCTCCAGCGCCGCGCTGCGGCTAACGGTGCGATACGGCCCTGTTGACGGGCCGCAACTCGATTCGGCGGAAGAAGATTTCAGCGCCTTCCGACTGTATCTGAATTTTGCCCTGTCTGTGGGAGGAATTGTAGCCGTAGTTGACAACCGTTCCGTTGAGAATGTTGGTGATGGTGTCACCGGCACAGATGACCTCCTGGCGGTTCCACTGGCCGACGGGCTTTTCGACGTCCCGGGCTCCGCGAAAGTTGATCCGGTCCTCCCAGTTCGGGTCGCGGCCCCACCAGTTGAACCGACCTCGGTCCAGGGTAACGGGCGTTCCTCCCTTTTGCCAATAGTACTGGTTGCGATCCTTCGGGTTGTCCGGATCCCCGCGGCGGGTGTCACAGGTCAAACGCGGCTGGTTTTTTCCGCCGACGAGGATGAAGTCGCCGGATCCGCCTTCGATAATCTGCGATTCGATCGACTCAAGCCAGGTTCGGCTGTAAGCTCCGTCCTCGCCGACAGCGTGCACGAGGATGCCACTGTCGCGGGCCTTGTCCTTGCGGTCTCCCCAAGTCCTGCCGCCCCACTTCCATTCGACGATCAGGTGGTAGTCGCGATAGGCCTTTCGGGTGGCGATTCCTCCCCAGCCGTCGCCGGAGATGCGGAGCATTTTTCCGGTCACGGTGAAGACGCCGCCGGGATCCGCGTAGCGGTGGTCGCGGAGCCAGGTATACCAGCCGTCGAGATTCCGTCGGTTGAACAGCGCCACCTTGCCGGCGGGGACAATCGCCTCCTGCGCGGCGAGCGGCCACAGCGACAGGAGAATTCCAAGGAGCGCACGCATCGATTCAAGGTAGCATGCCGGTGCGGGACGGCAACGGCACCACCTGGGGGTGGTAAACTGATCTTTCCCGCCACGCCAGCCATGCCGCAATTGCGCTACACCACTCCCTCCGGCATACAGGTCGTCCGGACGGCATCGAAGGCGCCATACAGGAAGGGACTCGGCCACCTGCTGCGTTCGCTCGACACACACCGGGGGATCTACCTCTCCTCCGGGTACGAGTATCCGGGCCGTTATTCGCGGTGGGACATCGCATCGGTTTGTCCGCCGCTGGAGGTGATCGGACGCGGGAGGCGCCTGTCGTTTCGCCCGCTCAACGCGCGGGGGGAACTGCTATGCCGCATGCTGTACAGCGCGCTGCGCGGGCATCCACACTGGGAATCTCTTGAGGTTCGGGACGGGGCCCTGGAGGGCCAGCTCAAACCTCTGCCAGGCCTGTTTCCGGAGGAGGAGCGGAGCCGGCAACCATCGGCGTTCTCCATTCTCCGGGCTCTGATCGAGGAGTTCCGGCATCCAAGAGACTCGCGGCTTGTGCTGGCCGGGGCGTTCGGATATGACCTGCTGTTCCAGTTCGACCCCATCGAATTCCGGCTGCCGCGGGGAACGGCAAAGGACCTCCACCTGTTCCTTTGCGACGACATCTACTTCATGGACCGGAAGAAGGAGCGGATCGAGCGATACCAGTACGACTTCGAGAGGGAGGGCCTCTCGACGCTGGCGTTGCCGAGAGATGGCGCGGCCATTCCTCCGCCGGTGTCCCGCCCCGCGGCTCCGGTCACGTGCGACCACACGGCAGAGGAGTACATGGCCAACGTCGAAACAGTGCGGCAGGGGATGAAGCGCGGCGACTTCTACGAAGTGGTCCTGCGGCAGAAGTTCAGCGCACCCTATTCGGGAAGCACGGCCGATCTGTTCGGGCGGATTCAGAAGGCGTCGCCGAGTCCCTACGAGTTCCTGCTGCAACTGGGCGATGAGGCGCTGGTGGGGGCCTCTCCGGAGATGTTCGTGCGGGTGGAGGGTTCGCGGATCGAGACGTGCCCGATCTCGGGCACGGCGCTGCGGACGGGGGATCCGCTGCGGGACGCCGACTCGATCCGGGAGCTGCTGGGATCGCCGAAGGAGGAGTCCGAGCTGACGATGTGCACGGACGTCGACCGCAACGACAAGTCGCGGGTGTCGGTCCCCGGGTCCGTGCAGGTGGTGGCGCGGCGGCTGATTGAATCCTACGCCGGAGTGTTCCACACGGTCGATCACGTGGTCAGCCAGCTCGATCCGCGGTTCGATTCGCTCGACGCTTTCCTGACGCACATGTGGGCGGTAACGGTGATCGGGGCGCCGAAGAAGTGGGCGGCGCAGGCGATCGAGAACCTGGAGAGGGACGCCCGCGGCTGGTATGGCGGCGCG
>Ga0073934_10000911_pt1 | contig 77349 bp, 77 predicted proteins | sample LarsenN4metaG_FD_76834 | JGI IMG/M metagenome (GOLD analysis project Ga0073934, IMG submission 76834) | Hot spring sediment bacterial and archeal communities from British Columbia, Canada, to study Microbial Dark Matter (Phase II) - Larsen... ...
CGAAAGCTCGTTCTTCCCGATCCCGCCCGATGCCATGCTGATCCCGATGTGCCTCGCACGGCCCGATCGGGCCTATTATTTTGCGACGGTCTGCACGCTGACCTCGGTCGCGGGAGGGCTGCTCGGCTACGCGATCGGCTACTTCCTCTACGAGTCGCTCGGCCTGTGGCTGATGCAGCTCTATGGCTACGGCGACAAGGTCGAAGCTTTCCGCCAGGCCTATGTGGAATGGGGCGCCTGGATCATCGTGCTCAAGGGCATGACCCCGATCCCCTACAAGATCGTGACCATCGCTTCCGGCTTTGCGGAATACCCGATCATCCCCTTCATCCTGCTATCGTTCGTAGCCCGCGGGATGCGGTTCTATCTGGTGGCCTTTCTGATCCATCGCTACGGCGATCGCGCGCGCGCGATCATCGAGGAGCGGCTCGGCCTGTGGACGACGCTTGCCGCCATTGTGGTGGTCGCCGGAATCGTTGCAGCAATCTACCTGTTTTGAGGCGCCACGACCTCATTTTCGCCACTTGCGGCGGCTAGTCGGCCAATCGCGGCAAATGAGGTGGCGCGGGTGGGCGCCAGGCAAATGCCCCTAACTCGGGACATCATCGATTCGATCGCGGCGGTGGCCGCGAACGCGGCGCACCTGCTTCTGCTGGGGCTGGTGATCCTTGGGCTGGGGGGCGGGCTTTTTGTCGCGGTTCCCGTGCAGGCACAACAGCCGCCGCCAGCCGATGCGCCGGCCGTCGAGCAGCAACGGCCCGCCAGCCGCCCGGGGTTCCTCGATACGCTCGGCGGCTGGATTAGCGATTCCCGGGATGCGATCGGTTCCGGGATCAGGAGCACGCAGGATACGCTCGGGAACCTGGGCAGCAAGGCGACCGGCGCGGCGAGGGATGCCGCCGGCGCCGCCGTTGACGCCGCAAGTTCCGCCGCCGCGATCCCGGGTACGCGTCTCGTCAGCGGGCGACAGCTTTGCCCGCTGTCATCGAACGGCGCCCCCGACTGCCAGCAGGGGGCCGAGGCGCTGTGCAAGGGCAAAGGGTTCCAGGCCGGGCGGCATCTCGAAATCGCGAGCGGCCAGCGCTGCTCCGTCCAGGCCTGGTGGACCGGCGGCAGGAAGCGGGACAGCGCGTGCCGCACCGAAACCTATGTGACGCGCGCAATCTGCCAGTAGCGCTCCCGCCCATGGTATAGCTTGCGGCCCCGGACAGGACCGCGCGGGCGCACGCGTGAATCTCCATCGCAAGCTTCTCGAACGCGAGGCGTCGGGCCGGCCGGTGACCGTCGGCCTGATCGGCGCCGGCAAGTTCGGCACCATGTTCCTGGCGCAGGCGCGCACCACGCGCGGGATGCATGTGGTCGGCGTGGCCGACCTCGATGTGGCGCGCGCCCGCCGTCAGCTTCGATCGGCGGGCTGGCAGGACGAAGCGTTCGCCGCCCTGTCGTTCGACGACGCGATAAAGCGCCGCCAGACGCATGTCGGTGCCGACGCCGAAGCGCTCATTGCGTGCCCGGCGATCGAGGTGATCGTCGAGGCGACGGGACGGCCGGAGGCCGGTATCCGGCACGCGCTCGCGGCGATTGCGAACGGCAGACACATCGTCATGGTCACGGTGGAGGCCGATGCGCTGGCCGGACCGCTGCTCGCAGCCAGGGCGAAGCGCGCCGGCGTCGCCTACAGCCTCGCCTGGGGCGACCAGCCGGCGCTGATCTGCGAGCACGTCGACTGGGCACGCACCTGCGGGTTCACGGTCGTCGCGGCCGGAAAGGGCACACGTTATGAACCGCACTATCATCGGTCGACGCCCGATACCGTTTGGGAGATTCTCGACAAGTATCTGCGGATCGACGATCGCGCCTCGATCAATCCCAAGATGTTCAACAGCTTCGTCGACGGCACCAAATCCGCCATCGAGATGACGGCGGTGTGCAACGCCACCGGGCTTGTGCCGCAGAGCGGGGGCCTTGGCTTTCCGCCGGCCTCGCGGTTTGAACTCGCCGACGTGTGCAAGCCGCGCGCCGCCGGCGGCACGCTCGAATCTGCGGGCGTCACCGAGGTCGTGTCCTCGGTCAATCGCGACGGTCGCGACGTGCCGCACCACCTCGCGCTCGGCACCTACGTGGTGGTGGAAGGCGACAGCGACTACGCGCGCCGCTGCTTTCGCGAGTATCACCTGCTGCCGGATGCCAGCGGGCGCTATGCGGCGCTCTACCGGCCGGTGCACATGATCGGGCTGGAACTCGGCGTGTCGGTGGCAAGCGTTGCGTTGCGCGGCGAGCCGACCGGCGCGCCGGACGGCTTCCGGTCGGACGTTGTTGCCGTCGCAAAGCGGCCGCTGCGGCAGGGCGAGGTGCTCGATGGGGAAGGCGGCTTCTGCGTGTGGGGCCGGCAGATGCCGGCCGGGCATTCGCTGGCAGAGGGCTTCCTGCCGCTCGGGCTGGCGCAGGAGGTCAGCCTCACGCGGGCGGTGCGCGAGGGCGAGTGCCTGCGGTGGTCGGACGTGAACCACGCGACGGACGACCTTGCGGTGCGTGTGCGGCGCGACATGGAAGCGATGTTCGGGCGACCGAATGTCGCTGCTTCACCCGCGGCTTGACGGCAGGCGCCGTACAAGGTGAGCTTAGATTTCAGCCGTCCACAATTGCACTGCCAGGGAGGTCGTCGTGACAATCAGGAACGCGTTAATCGGTGCGGTAAGCCTCACTGCCGCAGCGCTGGGCTCGGGATACGGTGCAATGGCGCAGACGCAACTCAAGGTCATTGTGTTCCCGGGCATGTCGAACCTGGCGCAGTTCGCCGCCGAGGCGCAGGGCTACTACAAGAAGCGCGGGCTCCAGGTCGAGCTGATCAACACGCCGAATTCCACCGAGCTGCGCAACGGACTGGCCGAGGGCCGCTACCACATCGCGCATGGCGGGGTCGACAATGCTGTGGCGCAAGTGGAAACCGCCAAGGTCGACCTGTTCATCTTCATGGGCGGCAACAGCGGTCTGAATAGCCTGTTCGTGCAGCCCGAAATCAAATCTTATGACGACCTGCGCGGTAAGACCATGGCGGTCGACTCGCCCAACACCGCATTTGCACTCCTGCTCTACAAGATGCTCGACGTGAAGGGCATCAAGCGCAACGAATACCAGGTGAAGCCGGTGGGCGCGACGCACCTGCGGCTCAAGGCGATGCTGAACGACAAGAGCCTGGCGGCCGGCATGCTGAGCCCGCCCGGTTCGATCCATGCCAAGCGGGCCGGCCTGAAGGACCTGGGATCGGCCGTCAGCGTCGTCGGCCCCTACCAGTCGGATGCCGGGTGGGTGCTTCGCTCCTGGGGCAAGGCCAATGGGGACACGCTTGTGCGCTACATCGAGGCGAATGTCGAAGGCATCCGCTGGGCGCTCAATCCCGCCAATCGCGCAGCCCTGACGGCGCTGGTCGCAAAGCGGCTCAAGCAGGCTCCCGACATCGTCACGGAGTCGTTGACGATTGCCGACGAGCAGAAGGGCTATGCCATCGACGGGCGTTTCGACATGGACGGATTCCGCAACGTGTTGCGGCTGCGGGCCGACATGCTCGGGACCTGGGGCGGCAAGCCGCCGGCACCGGACAAATATCTCGACCTGTCGTACTACAACCGCGCTCTGAAGAATCTCTGATTGGCGCGGCCCGCTGGCGCTGCACTGTCTCAGCGGGCGGACGCAGAGATGCGCTCCAGATACGCGGCCTGCATGGTCTTGCGGTTGCCCTTGAAGTGCAGGAAATGGCGGCTCCTCAGGAACGCGTCGCCGTAGCTGACGTTGGCTTCCGGCGTGAAGTTGTAGTCCTCGCACGGAAACAGGTGCACGCGGCTGCCGCCGACCAACATCCCGTTGGGCCCGCGCTCGGCGAGCTGCCGGTAGCCGAGCATCTGCGCCAGCGCGAACTGGTCGCCCCACCAGGCGCGCAGGTCGCGTTCGAACAGGCCGGCAATGCGGCCGTCGTCGGCCAGCGCATCGTAGCAGCGCCGCGCCTCGCGGAAGAAGGTCAGCGCGCCATCGCCGGGCGCGGCGAAGATCAGCCCGCCATTGATCGGCGCCTCCGGAAACTCCACCCGCCAGGTCAGGCCGATGTCGAAATCCTGCGCAAAGATTTCGGCGGGATCGCGATTGGTCATGACGTCCACGTCCATGAACACCGTGGCGCGCCCGGCAACGCGTGATGCGAGGTGCCGCTCCTGGATGCGCATGCGCTCATACATCAGCCGGCTGCAGTCGATCGTATGTCGCACCACGTCGTGCGCACCGATGTCGTCCGGCACCGGCGTATGCTCGTCGGTGAGCAGGATACGCCGGGCGCGCGGCGCGTTGTGGGCGGCGGCGGCAAACGAGGCGGCGGCGACCTCCAGGTAATCCAGCCGGCCATGCACGCCGCTCGGCGCTTTCGGCAGGTCGGCGTGAAACAGAACGATCTCGATCTCGCCCGGAGAAGGCGCCGGGCGCTGGGCGGTTGCGATGGTGTCGCGCGCGGCCGGCCAGTCAAATTCGATCAGCGCCGCCCAGCGGCGCATGGTCAGTACCGTGGGATGCTGCGGCAGACGAGCCGCAAGTTCCCGTAACATTGGCTGCGCCAGATCGGCGCGGCCGCGCGCCAGCGCTTCGCGCGCGTCGTCGGCCCAGCGCTGGAATTGCGACTGTCGTGCGCTCATGATCATCCGCCGGCGCGATCAGCCCTTCAAATTCGGATTGGCGCGATACTTGGTCTGCAGCGGCCATCCCGGCTCGCCGTCGACGAGCTTCTGTGCCGCGACCATGACGGCCATGCGCGGCGGCGCCTCGTTGAAGCCCTGCAACGCCGGCAGCGTCACCAGCTGCGACTCCAGCACCGGCCCGAACACGCCATAGAATTCGCTCGCCAGCCGGTTGCCCGACTGGGTGTAGAAGTCGTGATAGAAGGTCGGATTGAAACCGAAAAATCCGTGATTGTAATAGTTCAGCGGATTGATGTGCACGATGTGCCCGCCGACCTTGGCGAGGCTGAAGATGTTGCGGATCACCTGCCCGACGTTGAAGCAGTGCTCCATGGTGCCGCCGTCGTAGACCAGATCGTAGCGGCCGTGCAGGTCCGCCGGCACCGGCTCGTTGAGATCGGCCACGATCTCGAATCCGCGCGAGGCATGGATGTCGAGAAAATCGGCGGCGATGCCCAGCGCCGCGAACAGGCTGCGGGATTCGACCACACGCGACATGCGGCCGGCAAGCCCGTGCCACTTCAGGATCGCCGCCGAATCGTCGCGGAACGCGACGCGCTCTAGAATGTCCACGCCGCACAAGTCCTTGAGCTGGGGCTCCGTGATCAGCATGTCAGGATAACCGAGACACATCATCCGCCGGTGTCCATCGCCCTGGGCGGCGGACTTGATCAGCATTTCGAGGACAGGCGCGTTGATGGCCATGGCGCCCTCTAGAGAATCGCGCGCAGGGCCGCGACGAAGCCGTCCATGGTGGCACGTGCGGCATCGCGGCGGGCCGTGAACCGTGCGAAGTCGTAGCCCGCGAATTCCGGCCCGGGCATCGGCGACACGATCGGGAAGTCCAGGCTGTCCGCGAAATAGGTCTGCCGCAGGTCGTGCCGGGTCAGGAAACTCGGAACGCCGAGCGACAGGCACTTGAGATGCGCATGAACGCGGTTGCCGAAATGCACGTCGCTGCCGGCATAGAGTCCGATGAACGGCTCATACGCGTTGCCGCGGAACACCTCGAAGCCCTGCTGCTCGGCGAAGGCCCACAGCTTCACGGTCTGATGGTCCTGGTGCAGCGCGAGGATCCGGCGCTCGGCTGGAAACAGCTGGCGCGCCGCCGGCAGCAGCGGAAGCTGGGCCTGTAGGTCGGGACCGTCGGTGACCGTCACCACCAGGCGTTCCCAGCGCGACTTGCGGACGAATCCGCGATCGATGCCGTCGACCCGGTGCGCGACGGGACACGACGTCATCAGGATCGAATCGGCCAGATCCGGCAGTCCGCGCACCACATAGTCGCGCGACGCATCGCAGCGCACCGACATCAGCGGAAAGCGTTCCAGCATGGCGCGCAACAGTTGCACCGACGCCTGCGACAGGCCGCGGGTGACATCGGCGCGGCCGTAATGTCCCACGCCCATCAGGATCACTGGCACCTTGATCCGCTTCATCGCCGCCAGATCGAATCCCGGCGCCAGCACGAAGTCGTCCTTGAGGGTGTTGGCGCCGGCGGCGATCAGGCAGCGGCTCTGGTTGATCAGCGCGATTTCGGCTGGACCGATCGGCACCCGCGACGAGATCAGCGCGTGCGGACGTGCGCCGATCAGCCGGACCGCGGAGTCGAGGATGAAGCCGTCCCCGACATTGACTTTCTTGGGCGTGCCGCTCGGAAGCAGATAAGGCGTGACGATGACGTAGTCCGCCTCCGGCAGAGTGCTGAGCGGCGACGGGGCGACAGCGAAGTCGGTGGCATGGACGTTCATGACAACCGTCCGCAGGCATACATGATCTGGTGATTGGTCGGCCCACGCTTGACGTCCGCCGTCCTTGCGATGCGCCAGCCGGCGGCTGCCAGCATTGCCTCGAAGGCCGCCCGCGTGAAGTCGTTCACCCAGCCCATGCCGCGACGTACGGCGACGTCGCCGCCAAGATGCGTGCAATACGTAACCAGGAGATTGGGCGCGGCGTCGCGGGCGCGCACGAGCGGCCAGGACGCGTCATGCACGTATTCCAGAACGCCGAGGAACACCACCCAGTCGTAGCAGCCGGGCGGAAACTCCCCCCGGTTGAGATCGGCAACGAATGCGCCCGGCCGCCGCTCCACAACGTCGGCGGGGACATAGGTGCACCCGGATTGCAGCAGCGATCCGAGCGTCATGGCCCCGCAGCCGACATCGAGCACGCGGCTGCCGCCGGGAATCCACGCGGCCGCCATGGCGGCGCGCGCGTCCCATTGGGTGGCGAGATTGCCCGGTGCGGCCCAGCGCGCGATGTCGGTGCCTCCGCGCGCGATCAAGTCCTCGGTTTCGCGGGCGCGCGCGGCGGTGGGCAGGGGAGGCGCTCGGTCGGTCATCCGGGTCCCGGGCGAGGGGCGAATCACCGGCAGTCTACCGCAAACCGTGCGGGTCGATTCCGGATGCCATCGGCGGGACCGGTGGTGGTGCCGCTCAATAGGCGTTGCGATACGACGACGGGGAGACGAGCGTGCGCACCAGGATGCGCAGGTCGAGCCAGAGCGACCAGTGCTCGATATAGAACAGGTCGTATTCGACGCGCTTGCGCATGCGGGCGGCGTCGGTTTCGCCGCGGAAGCCGTGCACTTGCGCCCAGCCGGTGATGCCTGGCTTCACGTTGTGGCGCCGCGCATAGAGCCTGATTTTCTTCTCGTATTCGAGATTGTGCGACAGCGCATGCGGCCGCGGCCCGACCAGCGACATGTCGCCCTTGAGGACGTTGATGAGCTGGGGCAGTTCGTCGATGTTCCAGCGACGCAGCCAGCGGCCGAACCGCGTTACGCGGTGGTCCTCGCGGGTGGCCTGCTGGACGTCCGGGCCGTCCTCCATGACGCGCATGGTGCGGAACTTCACGATCCAGAAGGTGCGCTGGTTGTAGCCGTAGCGCCGCTGAAGAAAGAAGGCGGGGCCCGGGCCGTCGAGCTTGACCAGGCACGCCACGACCAGGAACAGCGGCGACAGCACCGCCAGCGCGACCGCGGACACGACGATATCGAGGAGCCGCTTGGTTGTCCGCTGGAGAACGCCGAGCGGCGCCGAGGTCAGCTGGAGCGTCGAGATCGGTCCGAGCCGCAGCAACTCGGCGTTGCTGAATTCCTCCAGGATGCGGTCCGGCCCGAGGTGGAGCTCCGCCGGCAGCGCGCTGAACGTCTCGGCGCTATGCTTGACGGCATCGGTCGCGGTCCAGGGCGCCAGCAGGAAGATTGCGTCCGGGTTCGCCTCGCGCGCCTGCACGAGCGCCGCTTCGAGCTCGCGGGTAAGGGTCTCGGAGCCGCCGGCGCTGAGGCGGCCCGGCAGCAGCGGCAGCGTGCGGCAGCCCGCGACCTCGACGCCCAGCTGCGAAGGCCGGTAGCGTTGCAGGAAGGCGGCGATGCGCGGCTCCGCACCGACGACGAAGATCTTCTTGGCGGCAACGATTCCGATCCGGCTGGCGTAGAGCGTCGCCTGGGTCAGCAGGCGGCGGAACGGCACCAGCAGCAACAGCCCCGAGGCGTAGAACAGCGCAATCCAGGCGCGCGAATAGATGGCGCTCATCTGCGCCAGGAAGCCGACGGCCAGCAGACACAGGAACGTTCCGTGCCAATGGATGAGGATTCTGCGAGAATGAACCTTGCCGCCCAGGAAGTGGCCGAGGCGGTAGTCGCCGCGCGCGGTGTTCGCCACCGTGTACACGGCGGCACCGATCACGCCGACCTCCAGGTAGAAGCTTGCGGGTTCCACCATGCCGTATGCGACGAAGTGATAGAGCACGCCGGTGAGCAGCGCCAGCGCGATCACCGCGCCGAACTCCAGCATGAATACCATCATGCTGAACGTGGGCGGATTGATCACGGCACGGCGACGCATCAGTTGCGACACCGCGCCGTTGTAGCTGAACCTGGACGGTACGAAGTTCACGCCGCAACGCTCCCGCCCTGGTCATGCAGCGCGTCGCCGTGCCTGCGCTGCCGCATCCGCGCCCGCAGAGTGCGAACCCATGCGCGGATGCGCGGGTTGCTCCGGACGGCGCTCCACGCGCGCCGGTATGTCACGAAGACCAGCCCAGGCAGGCTGCGCGCCTCGAGATATTCATGCAGCGGCAACGAATGATCGGCCCAGGTGTACTTGTAGCTCTCGTCGCCGATGCTGAGATCGAACACGCGGATATCGCCGCGATCAATGCAGCGCTGTAGCACCGACTCCGTCAGGATGCGGCCGGCGGAGTAGTTCCTCCATTCCTCGGCATAGCTCGGTTGGAGGTAGTAGTAGCGCCGCCCGAAGATGGCGCCCCACAGCGTCGCCGCGATCTGGTCGCCGACCCGCAGGCAGGCCACCAGGATGTTGCCGGCCTGGAGCTGGCAGGTGGTCAGCCGCTCGTAGAACTCGCGCGTGGCCGGCTGGTCGAACAGATTGGGATAGCCCTTGTTACGAAGCCAAGTCGACTTCTGCTCGGCCAGGGCGCGGACGATCTCGATGCGGCGTTCGCTCTCGGCCGGAAAGCTGATGTCGACGGCGCCGCGCTTCTCCAGCCGGCGCCGGTGGCGCCGAATCTGTGCGAAGAACTGCGTACTTCTGGATGCGGTGAACTCCTTGAAGCTCGCCGGCAGCGTCGCGCCAAAGGCGTCGTCGGTGTGGCGCATCCTCCCCAATTCGGCCAGCGGGTTGCGCGTCCCGTCGATGGTCTTCGGCATGCGCCGCAGCCAGACCGCATCGACGTCCGGCAGCAGCCGAAGCACCGCGCGCCATAGCCGAGCGAAGTCGCCGGTTTCCACGTCCCGCGCAAAGGCATGGTCGATCAGCGGCGCGTTGTAGTCGGTGAGCGAGCCGCCGAAGAATTCCAACACGCGCATCCGCCGGTGCGCGACGATGGCGAAAGGAAGGATCATCAACGTATGCCCGTCCTCGGCGGCAACATGAACGACATGCTCCGATGCACGTTCCGTACGCCCCACCGTCTCGCGCCAGGTCGCGTTCCATTCGAAGGTCTGGAACAAGAAGCAAGCGCAATGGTCGACTGCCCGCCGCCAGACGCTCTCGGCTTCGGTCAACGACGTGAAGATCGATACGGTCGCTCCCGCGAGCGCGGTGCCACCGAATTCGCGGTCGAGTTCCGCGAGTTTGTAGCTCTGCATTCCGCGACGCCCCTGAAGTTCCTGAATCCCTTTTTTGCAACATCAGCGCGGTATTGTCGCCAACGACGCTTCGTTAGGATTACCGCAGGAATCCCGGTTCAACGGTCGGATTGGCAGGATAGAAAACATGCAGCCGACCACGGCCGTTAAGATTCAAAAGTTAATCGATGCGCGCGACCTCGATCCTCAAGACCGCATTTCCGATCGTCACGCGTTGTAGCGGACTGTCCAGCGCGCTCGCGCTGCGCTATCGCGGCGCCGGCACGATTTTCATGCTGCACAGCGTGGTCGACGACATCGACGGCTATCCGGATCACAGCCTGCGCTGTCCGGTCGCAACCCTGGCGAGGACGCTGAGCTGGCTGCGCGACCGCGATGTCGAGTTTGTGACGCTCGATGGGCTGCTTGAGCGGCTGCGCGCGCCGGCGCGGCGGCCGTTCGCTGCGTTTACCTTCGACGACGGCTTTGCCGACTCGCTGACGCATGCGCTGCCGGTCATGGAACAATTCGGCGCGCCGATGACGGTGTATGTCGCGACCGGCATGATCGAGCGGCGCATGGACGCCTGGTGGCTGGGACTGGCGGCCTGGATCCGCGCAAGCGACCGCGTTGCGCTGCCGCAGGCCGGCCTCGCCTTCGACTGTCCGGATTCGCTGAGCAGGAAGTGCGCGTTTGTCGCAATCGAGGCGGCAATCCATCGGAATTACGACCTGCTGGCGCAGGTGCGGGCGGCCATCGCGGAGCACGGCATCGATTGCAGCGCACTGCTGGCGCGGGAAGCACTGACGGTCGAGCAGTTGCGGAAGCTGTCGCGCCATCCGCTGGTGACCATCGGCTCGCATGGCGACACCCATATCAACTTGGCACGGGCGTCGGCCGCCACCGTGCATAACGAGATGACGTCGAATCGTCGTTTCCTGGAAGGCATCATTGGCAAGCCGGTCGAGCACTTTGCCTATCCGTTTGGCAACGCGCGCGCCTGCGGCGACCGCGAGGCCGCGATCGCCCGCTCGGTCGGCTTCCGCACCGCGGTGACGACGCGGTGCGGTGCCGTATTTGCGGACCATCTCGATCATCCGCACGCGCTGCCGCGCGAGGTGCTTTCCGCTGACGACACGCCGGCGTCGCTGCGCTGCAAGCTCGACGGAGTCTATCGTGCGTTCCACTCGCGCCTGGGCGATCCGGTGGCGCGCATGTAGCCCGGCCATGAGACCGATTTGCGCGTTCTGGCTGGCGGCGTTCGCGATCGGCCTTGCGGCACCGGTGCACGCGGAACCGTTCCCGTTCCGGCGCGGCATCGGATTATCGCACAGCATGGCCTGGGCGCAGGTGGCGCCGCCGCCGTCGACGGCGTTTGTCGATCCACCGTTCGCCGACCGGGCGTTGCGCGACGCCGAGCTTCTGGCGATCCGGCGAGCCGGCTTCGACTTCGTGCGGTTTGCGGTCGATCCGGGACCGTTCCTGCACCTTGACGGCGCGCGTCGCGAACGGCTCGACCGGATGCTGCTCGACCAGGTCGGGCAGATCCTGTTGGCGGGCCTCGCGGTGGTCGTGGAATTCCACCCGAGCGACCTGCACCCGCACTACACCGGGCGTGCGCTCACGGCCGGGCCGCAAACGCCGGTGTTTCAAGGCTATCTGCGGCTGCTCGAACGCACGGCGGCGCTGCTCGACCGGCTCGGGTCGGATCGCGTCGGGCTTGAACTGATGAACGAGCCGCCCGGCAGCACCGAAGCCTGGCAGCCGATGCAGGACGCCGCCTACCGCGCGGCGCGCCGGCAGGCGCCGCGCCTTCCTCTGGTGCTGACCGGCGGCCTGGACGGCATGCCGGAGGGCCTGCTCACGCTGCGGACGGAGGCATTCCGCAACGATCCCGCGGTGCTCTACACATTTCACTATTACGAGCCGTTCCAGTTCACCCATCAGGGTGCGCCCTGGAACGCCGCACGGTATCTGGCCGATGTGCCCTATCCGGCCACCGCGCGGCCGTTGCGGGACAGCCTCGACGCGACGGCGGCCGCGATCGCGGCGGCCTCTCTGACGCCGCAGCAGAAGCTCGTCGCCGCGTCGGATGCGTGGCGCCACCTGGAGAGCTACCGGCGATCGGGGTTCGACCGTTCCGCCATCGCGCGGAGCCTCGATCGGGTCGTCCGGTGGGGACGGGCCAATGGTGTTTCGCCAGGTCGGATACTCCTGGGCGAGTTCGGCGTTCGCAAGTCCGACCGGCCGCCGTATGGCATCCGCGCAGCCGAGCGCCGGCAATGGTTTGCGGACGTTCGCGCCGAGGCCGAGGCGCGCGGCTTCATCTGGGCGGTATGGGTCTACAGCGGCTCGGGAGGATTCGCGCTGGTCGAGGAGCGCGGCGTCAATGTCGAGACCGCTGTCACCGAAGCGTTGGGCTTGGGCCCGTATCGCCGCGGGATGCCGGCCAATTGAGGCGGCAAGCGACATGCACCGCGGCGAGGCCCAGGCCCGCACCGAACAGGTGGACCACAAGGTCGCTCAGGCGGGCATGCCGGCCCGGCACGAACAACTGCGCCGTTTCGATCGCGACTGCAAAAAGTGCGAGGCCGGCGGCCTGCGCCCACCAGCGCCACGAGAACGCAAGGGCCATCGCCGCCGCGGTCACGGCAAATATCAGCAGGTGCTCGATGGAATGCGGCGCAGCGGTCACCGGCCGCAGCGCCGGTGGCACCAGCGACAACAGCGTGATCGACGCCACCAGGATGATGAACGCTGCTCGGCAGGTCAGTCGTGTCATGGTGAATATGCGGTCACGAATGTTCGACCCTTCATAGCACTGCAATGCGAGCGGAAATTAGCCGGAAATCGGGCGCGCAGCATCGCGTGGAATTAGTATTAATTGCTTTCCGATACGTTTCGAAGCCGTGCAAACGGGCAATTCGAATTCCAGCGATTTGCGTTCTGTGGCACCTAGAAACACGTGCGCGGCGACAGCAGCCTGCGTCATGCGAGAGGTCGTGCGAGCCATGTTGAACGACCACCGGCCCACGGTCAGCGTCGTCATCAAGGCGCTGAACGAGGCGAAGCACATCGCGTCTGCGATCGAGAGCGCGCTGGCAGCGCTCGACGAGGTCGACGGTGAGGTGATCCTGGCCGACAGCCAGTCGACCGACCGGACCATCGAGATCGCGCGCGCCTATCCGATCAAGATCGTGCAGTTGAACGATCGGCGCGACCGCTCCTGCGGCGCCGGCGCCCAACTCGGATTCCAGTACAGCCGCGGCCGCTACATCTGCCTGGTGGACGGCGATATGCGGCTGCGCCAGGGCTTTCTTCCAGCCGCCATCCGTCACCTCGAAGGCAATCCGACACTGGCCGGCGTTGGCGGCATCATCGTCGAGAGCGCCGCCGGCAATCAGGAATTCGCGCAACGCGCGAGCCGCGACGAGCCCGATCGCCGCGCCGGCAGTGTGACGCGCCTCGATTGCGGCGGCCTGTTCCGGCGCCAGGCAATCGAGTCGGTGGGTTACTTCACCGACCGCAACCTGCATGGGGGCGAAGAGCTCGAGCTAGGCGCGCGGCTGCGTGCGCGGGGCTGGACGCTGGAACGCATCGCAGTCCCTGCGATCGACCACCGCGGACACTCGGGCAACGCCTACCGCCTGTTATTGCGGCGCATCACCTCGCGGATCGCGTACGGCACCGGTGAGACTGTGCGTGCCGCGCTTGGGCGACCGCACTTTCCCCGCATCTTCGACAACAACGGCACGCTCAAGCTGTGCCTTCTGGTGCACGGCTGGTGGGCCAGTATCCTGGCCTGCGCGCTCTTGATCGACGAAGCGCACCTGGCGCTGCCGGCAATCGCCGGCCTCATCGCGCTTCCCATCGCGGCGATGACGGCGCGATGGCGTTCGTTCAGCAACGGACTCTATTCGGTGGCTGCCTGGAACGTCTATGCCGTCTGCTTCCTGCCCGGCTTTCTGCGGCGCAGGGCGTCACCGACAGCCTGGATCGACAGCAGCGTTCTCAAGGATGCATCGGGGTCGCGTTCGGGTGCGGCGCAACGCGACGCCCAGTTGCAGCCGGCGGGCCGATGATGACCGACATTCTGCCTCTTCAGACCGCGGCGGTACGCGACGGCACCGGCGACCGCGTGTTCCGCAACGTGCTGTTTGTCGTGACGTTTCTCCTGATCTGGCTGACGGCAACGCCGTTCGTCGACCTTGGCAGCGCAGGCTCTGCCGGCGCCGCCAATGAGGGAAACATCGTCGGCCAACTGGCAACGCTGGCATTGACCGCCGTGATGGCGGTATTCATCGCGCGCCAGCAGCCGCATGTCCTCATGAAAGCGGTGACGCCCATCCTGGCGCTGACGCTGTTGTGGTTTGTGCTGTCGTCGGTGTTCTCGAACTATCCGGACCTGTCGTTGCGGCGCGTGGTCCTGGCGACGCTGACGATCTTTCATGCCGCCGTGTTCCTGCTGCTGCCGCCGTCACGGAACGATTTTGGAAGACTGCTCGGCATCTGCGCGCTGCTCGTTCTCGCCGTGTGCTACGCCGGCATCGCCTTTGTTCCGGGCCTGTCGATCCATCAGGTCTCCGACCTGCGCGAGCCGGAGCTCGCCGGCGCGTGGCGCGGCCCGTTTGCCCACAAAAACGGCGCCGGCGCCGGCATGGTGCTGCTGATCTTCATCGGACTGTTTGCGATCCGTACCTGGAATCGATGGGCCGGCGTGTTCATCGTCGGGCTTTCCGGGATATTCCTGATCGCGACCCAGTCGAAGTCTCCGTTTCACCTGCTTCCGATCGTGCTGCTGGTCGTTTGGATGGTGGGGAGACTACGAAATCCCGTGCTCGCGATCGGGCTGCTGCTGCTTGGGCCAGCCGCAATCGGGTTGGTGACAGTCGGATCGGTAGTCTTCGAACCGGTTCGCGCGTTCCTCGACGAGATCACTTCGGATCCTTCGTTCACCGGCCGCGACGTGATCTGGCGCTTTGCGATCGACGCCACGTTGCAGCGTCCGCTGTTCGGACATGGCTTCCAGGCGTTCTGGGGTACGAACGAGCTGCTGGATGGCTGGAATCCGCAGGAGTCCTGGGGCCTGCGGGCCTCCGATGCGCATAACGGCTTCCTCAACCTGTCGGTGATGACGGGCATCGTCGGCCTTGCGCTGGCGGTGATCTGGATCGTGGTGCAGCCGCTGATCGATTACTTCCGCGCCCGGTCGAAAGGCAGCGACCCGGCGCTGACCACGCTGTTCATGCGGATCTGGCTGTTCGGCCTCTACCTGGCCGGGTTCGAGTCGATCTTCTTCAGTGGCGGCAGCGCAGCTTGGTTCATGATCGTCGCTGCGATCATCGGCTTGCGCTTCCAGACTGCCTACCAGTTGCGCCGGTGATCGCATGCTGAGCCCGGCGCCGTGCCTGTTGTCGATCAACAATTACTTCTACCCGCGCGGCGGAGCGGAGGTTCTGTTCCTCGAGCAGAACCGGATGTTCGCCGACATCGGTTGGCAGGTGGTGCCGTTCGCGATGCGCCACGCCAGGAATCTGCCGAGCGAATGGTCGGCGTTCTTCCCCGATGAGATCGAGTTCGGCGCGAGTTACAGCCTCGCAAGCAAGCTCCTGCGCGCGCCGCGCGTGATCTATTCGCTCCAGGCTCGGCGGCTGCTGCGGGCGCTGCTGCGCGAGGTGAAGCCCCGCATTGCGCACGCGCACAATGTCTACCATCACCTCTCGCCGTCGATCTTCGGGCTGCTGCGGGACCGGGGGATACCGGTCGTGCTCACCGTGCATGACCTCAAGCTCGCATGTCCCGCCTACACAATGATGCGCGGCGCCGAGCCATGCGACCGGTGCCGCGGAGGCCACTTTTACAATGTGGCGCGCAACCGCTGCATCAAGGGTTCGCTGGCGCTGTCGAGCCTGGTGATGATGGAGGCCTACGCCCATCGTTATCTGCGGCTCTACGACGCCAACGTCACGAAATTCGTGGCGCCGAGCCGGTTCATCCTGGAAAAGCTGGTGGAATGGGGATGGAGCCGCGATCGCTTCGTCCACATTCCCAATTTCGTCGACGTCGAACGGTTTCGCTCGAACGCACCGATCGGCAGACGGTTCGTCTATTGCGGACGGCTCGATCCGCTGAAGGGCGTGGCCACTCTGGTCGAAGCGGCGGCCAAGGCGCGGCAGCCCGTCACCATCGTCGGCCACGGCCCGGACGAAGCGCGCCTGCGCCAGCGCGCCGCCGCGCTGAAGGCAGACGTGGATTTCGCCGGGCACCTCGCGCAGGAGGCGCTGGCCGCCGTGATCGGGCAGGCGCGCGCCGTCGTGCTGCCCTCGGAGGTCAACGAGAACGCGCCGCTGTCCGTGCTCGAAGCCTACGCCGCCGGCCGGCCGGTGATCGGCTCGCGGATTGCGGGCATCCCGGAGTTGGTGCGCGAGGAGGAGACCGGCGTGCTCTTTCCGCCGGGCGACAGCGATGCACTCGCGGCGGCACTCGACCGTTTCGCTACCCTGCCCGACAGCTGCCTCGCCGGCATGGGCGCCGCCGGACGGCAATGGGTGGAAGGCAATTTCAGCGCGGCGGCCTACCGCCAGCGCATTCTCGATCTCTATCGCTCGATCACGGAGCGCGCGGCATGAACATGCTCTACCGCGATCCGCAGGCCTCGCCGCGCGTGGCCCCGCTGCGCATCGCGATGCTCGGTCTGCGCGGATTTCCCGACGTGCAGGGCGGGGTGGAACGGCACGTCGAGCACCTCTCGCGCCGGCTGGTCGAGCTCGGCTGCGACGTCGAAGCCATCGTGCGCAGCCCTTATATGCCGGCGGGGAGCCCTGATACCTGGCACGGGGTGCGGCTGCACGCGATCTGGTCGCCGCGCGTGACCGGCGTCGAAGCCTTGGTCCACAGCTTCCTGGGTGTCCTGCGCGCTGCGCGGACGCGGCCCGACATCCTGCATATCCATTCCATCGGCCCGGCGCTGTTCGCGCCGCTGGCGCGCGCATTGGGCCTGCGCGTGGTCGTGACCCATCACGTGCTCAATTACGAGAACGAGAAATGGGGCGCGTTTGCGCGCGCGCTGCTGCGGATGGGCGAACGCGCCGGTATGTCATTCGCCAATGGACGCATCGCGGTATCGGGTTTCCTTGCCGACCGCGTGCGGCGCGAGCACGGGGTGACGGCCGCGGTCATCCCGAACGGGATCGGCGATCTCCTGGAACCGCGTACGGACGCGGTCGTGCGAAGTTTCGGACTGACGCCCGGCCGATACCTTCTGACCGTTGCCCGCATCGATCCGCAGAAGTGCCAGCTCGAGCTGATCGAGGCGTTTCGGAGGGCGGCGCCCACGGGCTGGAAGCTGGCGCTTGCCGGCGGCGCCGACTACGCTAGCGACTATTCGCGGGCCGTTGCAAAGGCGGCGCAGGAAACGCCGGGCGTGGTCATGCTCGGCCATCAGAAGCAGGCCGCGCTGGCGGAGCTTTACACCCATGCCGGCGCCTTCGTCCTGCCGTCCAGCCATGAGGGACAGCCGCTCGCGGTCATCGAGGCGCTCGGCTACGGCTGTGCCATGGTCCTGAGCGATATCCCCGCCCATCGCGAGATCGGAATCGCGTCCGCCCGTTACTTCAAGGCCGGCGACATCGACGAATTGGCGGATCGCCTGCGCGAGATCGTGCGCAATCCGCCGGACCGGCGCATGCAGCAGGCCGACCGCGAGCGCATCCTGCACCGGCACGACTGGCGCTCCATCGCGCGGCACACGCTTGATGTCTATCTATCCGCCTTGCCGCCCGGGCGTTTCGGCAGCTTCCGGGCGCCCCGCTGAGCCGTCCGTCCGACGAGCCTCAGGACGTCGCGGGCGCGTCAGCCCGGGTCCGGACCCGCATCACGGCAGGGACCATGTAGACCAGCGCCAGCGCCGCCAGCGTCGCGCATGCGGCGACCGCCGACAGGGGCGACCGCACGAGGGCATGGCCCGCGATCGCAAGACTTCCGCACAGCATCGCGGCCAGGTCCGCAAATCCGACGGTGCGAATGTCAAACAGCTTGCGCGCCTTGGTCGCGACAAAGGGTTGGAACAGGATCGCGGAAACGATCATCGCCGCGGGGATCGCCAGCGGGCCGATTGCGGCCGACCCGGCAACCGGCATCGTGACGAGCGTCAGGAACGACAGGCCGGTCACCGCCAGCGCGACATTGGCCTGTCCCCCGATCGTCAGCAGCCGGTCGGATGTCATGTAGAACGACTGGATGAAGGTCGGGATCGCCAGCCAGATCAGCAACACCTCGGCGCCGGCATAATGGCCGAATACCGGGAGCAGGTAAGGAGCGATCAGGACGATCCCGCAGATCGTGAACGCCGCGCAGCCGATGGTCAGGCGGCGGCAGAGCTCCACTTCGACCCGGAGCGCGGCATTGTTGCCGCCTTCCAGCAGCGTGGCCGCCCGCGGCGCGAAGCGCTTCAACAATGCGAGCTGGAAGAACGAATAGAGCGCGGCGATCCTGGATGCCACAGCATATTCGGCGGCAATCTCCGAGGAAAACAACGTGCCCGCGACCAGGATGTCGACCGCGGCCAGCTGGTTCGCGAACAGCGTGGCCACCACATACTTGGCCGAGTAGTCGTAGTCCCAGCGGCTCCAGGGCGTGGTTCCGGCGATCTTGCGACTCCAGATGCGTCGTGCCGCCCACAGCCACGGTGCAAGTACCGATGCCGTCATGGCGTGGGCCACGTAGTCGTCCGGCAGGCCTGCGAACGCGATGATCGGCAGCAGCACGATCCGGATCGCATTGGGTGCGGCCTCGCCGAGAACGATCGATTCCGAAATCCGCGAACGGCCTTCCAGCGCGCCGGTCGCGACGATCAGGAGCGTGCTGAACACCGCGAACGGCGCCAGCAGCACGAACCATGCCGCAAGCGCTGGCTTGCCCAGTGCGGCGGCGATCGGTCCGGCGGCGAAGACGCCGGCGAGCGCGACCACGCCCGAAATGAGTGCGCCCAGGATGGCGGAGTAGCGGTGCAGCCTGACCTCAGCCTCCCGGTCGTGCGGACTGCGCGAAATGTGGAACAGAAGCAGCAGCGACGGCCCGACACCGAGCGCGATGCTCGCCAGGCGGTAGAAGCTGAACGCGGTCATCATGTCGCCGAAGCTGTCCTTCGACAGGATTCGGCTGAGGATCACCAGGACCAGGAACTGGGACGCGAGGCCGAACAGCCTGGCGCCGGACACGACCGCGAGAATTTGCAGGTAGCCGCGAATACGCGAACCGCGTGCCGTTGCCGGAGCCGTGCGATCGGGTACAGAACCGGGTTGCATCAGGGTTTCCGCCGCCAGGCCCGATTCCGGTCCGGACCGGGCACGGCACCACTAGCCATGCGAAGGCGCGCCGCGCCGCAAGCTTCTTAAGTTTACCCTAACGAAACAAAGCTCCCGTCTAATGCCTCTGGCGGCTTGCGGGCCACGTTTCCGGCGTGAACATAGCCCAGTGATCGCCGTGCCCATGTCGAGGGGCTGCGACGGAATTCGATGTTCATCGATACCAGACAGACGGGTGCCATCGCCAACGCCCAGCCGCTTCCGGCGCGGGGTGCGAGCGAGCCTATGCTCGACGCCGCCTATCTCCTGAAGGTGCTATGGAACCGGCGGCGGATGATTGTCGTCTCGATCATCGCGTGCACCATCGCGGCACTGGCGTTCGGCCAGCTCGCCGCGGCCCGCTACACGGCGACGGTGCAGGTGCTGATCGATCCCAACGATCTGCGCGTCGTCGACAACGTCCTGCGGGGGCAGAACCAGCTCACGGAGACTCACGTCACCCAGGTCGAGAACCAGGTCCGCGTGCTCCTCTCCAACAACGTCGCGCGGCGCGTCGTCGAACGGCTCGGTCTTGACCGCGATCCCGAGTTCACGGGACCGCCGGTTTTCGATTTCAAGGCAGCGCTCCGTGCGCTGCTCGGCGCTCAGCCGGCCGGCGGCGGCGACCCCGCGCTCGACGCCCTCAACGCGCTCAAGAAGCGCGTCCGCGCCAAGCGCATCGATCGGACTTACGTCGTCGATGCCAGCGTCTGGGCCTACGATCCCCACAAGGCGGTGCAACTGGCGAATGCGCTGCTGGAAGCGTTCATGGAGGAGCAATCGGCATCCCGCGGCGAGGCGGCGCGTCGCGCATCCGGCTCGCTCGCGGCCCGGCTCGCGGAATTGCGCGACCGGGTGCAGCAGGCCGAGCAGCGCGTCGAGGACTACAAGCGCGCCAATGGGCTGATCTCGTCGAGCGGCACCCTGGTGAACGAGCGCCAGCTCACCGAGCTCAACAGCCAGTTGGTGCTGGCGCGCACGCGTGTTGCCGAGGCCAAGGCGCGCTACGAGAAGATTCGCGACGCGCAGCGCGGCCGGGCCGACCCGAGCGCGATCGGCGAGGCGGTCGGGTCCGCGACCATCACGGCGCTGCGCACCCAGCTGGCGGAGATCCTGCGCAAGGAAGGCGAGGTCAACGCCACGCTCGGCAGGCGGCACCCGGCGGTGATCGAGATCGAATCCCAGGCGCGCCGCATCAGGCGCCTGATCGACGAAGAGGTGGCGCGCATCGGCGAGGCCGCGCGCAACGACATGGAGCGGGCCGTGGCCAACGAGGCCACGCTGGCGGCGAACCTGGAGCGCCTCAAGTCGAGCCTCGAAGACACCAACGATGCCAGCGTGCGGCTGCGCGAGCTTGAGCGCGACGTGCAGGCGAGCCGCTCCGTCTACGAGGCGTTCCTGGTCCGCACCCGTGAGGTCAGCGAGCAGGAGCGCCTCGACACCACCAACATCCGCGTCATGGCGCCGCCCGAATTCCCGGAGAACCGCAGCTTCCCGCCGCGCAACCTGTTTCTGCTGGCGGGCGGCGGCATGCTCGGCGGGCTGCTGGGCATCGGCTTTGCCTTTCTGGGCGAGTGGCGGGACCGCCGGGCGCCGGCGCTGCCGGAGCCGCTGGCCGCAACCGCATCTGCCGCCCCGGCATTCGATCCCTATGCGCCGCCGGGACAGCAGGTCGCGTCACCCGCACGCTATGCGCCCGCGGCCGCGCCGGCGCCGTATCCGGCACCGGCGCGTGCAATGACGCCCGCGCTCGTGCCGGTGCCGCTGCGTGCGCCGCTCGCAGATACCCGGACGTCGTCCCCGGGCGTCCTCGACCAGGCCCGGCACCCGCACGACCCCGCGTCGGCGGAGCGCGAGCGCACCATGACCGCGACGCGCGTGCGCTCGAAGCAGGCGTTCAGGCTGTAAAGGCTGGCACGGCCGCCATCGCGACGCGACACACTTCGGCCTCATCGCGCGATCATCTATCCAACCGGTGCGGTTGGTGCCCCTGGCCGGACTCGAACCAGCACGATGTCGCCACCAACAGATTTTGAGTCTGCCGCGTCTACCAATTCCGCCACAGGGGCTTAGCGGCCGGATCATAACGGGGGGCGGCGGAGCGTCAATCTCCGCGCGACGCCCGCGCCGGCATCGGGTAGAAGATAGTCATGGACGCGCGATTGCACCAGCGCAGCCTGCTTGCAACCTGGGTCGACCGGGCGCACGCCCGGCCGATCGGCGCGGCTGCGCTGGTCGTCGCCGTGGTCGGCGCGGCGACCATCCTCGGCGCCTGGTACTTTCAGCACGGGCTCGGCTTGCGGCCGTGTCCGCTGTGCTACGAGCAGCGCTACCCGTACTACTTCGCGATTCCGCTGGCCGTCATGCTGATCTTGGGCGAGGCGGTCGGCAGCCGGCGTCGGGTGCTGCTGGCCGGGCTTGGGGTGATCGCAGGCCTGATGCTGTGGAACGCAGGGCTCGGCGCCTATCACGCCGGCGTCGAATGGAAATGGTGGCTCGGCCCGCAGACCTGCGGCGGCGTTGCCGATTTCAGCCAGCCGATCGATCTGCGCAAGCAGCTTGAGCAGATGACCATCGTGCGCTGCGACGAGGCGGCGTGGCGGTTTCTCGGCCTTTCGCTGGCCGGCTACAACGTCCTGATCTCGCTTGCCCTGGCGGCAGTGGCCGGCTGGGGATTCCTGAAGGGGTCGAGACTTGCGCCGGAGCGCGAATAGCCCGGCGCGATCACGGATCGAGTTCGGTATCCCAATAGAGGTAGTCGAGCCAGCTATCGTGCAGATAGTTCGGCGGGAACAGCCGGCCGTTGCGGTGCAGATGATGCACCGACGGCTGGAACGGCATCTGCGACGGATACATCGCCGCTTCCGCCATCGTCTTGTTGCCCTTGCGCAGGTTGCACGGCGAGCAGGCGGCGACCACGTTGCCCCAGGTGGTGTGGCCGCCGCGCGAGCGCGGCAACAGATGGTCGAAGGTCAGGTCGTCACGCGAGCCGCAATACTGGCACGAGAATCGGTCGCGCAGAAACACGTTGAACCGCGTGAAGGCGGGCTGGGTCGCCGGCTTCACGAAGGTCTTGAGCGACACCACGCTCGGCAGCTTCATTTCGAGGCTGGGGCTGTGCACCGCGCGGTCGTAATGGGCGACGATGTTCACGCGATCGAGGAACACCGCCTTGATCGCGTCCTGCCATGACCACAGCGACAGGGGGTAGTAGCTGAGCGGCCGAAAGTCGGCGTTGAGGACGAGGGCGGGCCAGCCCGTGGGCGAGACATGCGAGTTCACGGCGATGGTCCCCTGACCTCCTGCTGCTTGGCCGCAACGCACCCTAGTCTATAGGGGAGCGCGACGGGATTGTGAAGCCGGTACGGGGGGTTATCGGCCAGTCTGCGGCATCCGCCGGACGAGAAACTCGGCGCCCTGGCGCAGCCCTTCCTGGTCGATGCCATGGCCGATGCCCGGCGACAGGTGCCATTCGACCGGGACTCCGAGCGCGGCGAGCCCGTTGGCGGCGTGGAACAGCGCCTGCGCCGGGATGCGATCGTCGCTGTCGCCATGGATCAGCAGCACCGGCGGGCGCGCGGTGATCTCGGCCGCCATGGCGTCCGCATCGGCGTCCGGCGGCACCACCAGCAGGCCCGAGAATCCGACGATGGCGAAGGGGGCCGTGGCGCGGCGCAAGCCGACATGCAGCGCCATCATGGTGCCCTGGCTGAATCCGACCAGCGCCAGTGCCGACGGCGGCAGGTTGCGGCGCGCGAGTTCGGCGTCGAGGAAGGCGTTCAGCACCGGGGCGACCTTGTTGGCGCCAGTCCAGCGCTCGGCGGGATCGCGCACCGTCAACGGAAACCACTCGCGCCCCATCGGCGCCTGCCCGCAGGGATTTGGCGCGTGCGGCGAGACGAATGCGGCATGTGGCATAGCCGGCTGCCAGGCGCGGCCGATGTCGATCAGATCGTTGCCGTCGGCGCCATAGCCGTGCAGGAACACAACGAGCTGGCGCGCCGCGCCGCCTGCGCGCGGTTCGATCCGCGGTCCGTCGAGTTCGGTGGCCATTGCTGGATAGCTCCGCCGCGCTACTTGCTGCCCTGAAGTTCGCGGGCGTAGGTGATCGCCTCTGGGGAGGCGCCAACCACTTCGGCAACCACCTTCTGCAAGGCCTGACCGGTCTGCGGCTCGATGTCGATCTTGCGCTTCCTGGCGTCCGCGAGGAGGTCGGGGTCCCTCATAGCGGCATCGAACGCCTTGCGCAATGCAGCGAGCCGGTCAGCGGGTGTTTCCGGTGCCGCAAAGACGGCGCGGCCGAATTCGGATGACGCCGAGATCAAGGTCACCGCCTGCCGCTGGCGCTCGGTCCTCGCCAGTTCGATCAGCCGCGGCACGTCGGGAATGGCAGGATCCCGGGTCAGGCCGTCGACGACCAGGGGCTTGAGCTTCTTCTCGGTGATGTATTCCGGCTTTGAGGCGATCACGCTGAGCCAGGACGCACCGCGCCCCTGGATCTCGCCGCGCTCCATTGCGAGATTCAATTGCGATACGCCGTTGTAGCCGCTGACGATCTTGAACTTCGTGCCGTAAATCTCGTTCAGCACCTGCGGCACGATATGCGTCGGCGAGGTGCGGCCGGTCGAGCCCACGATCACTTCCTTGTTCCTGGCCTCCTCCAGCGTCTGCGCCGGCGCGGTATGCCAGACGGCGAGCATGTTGCGGACCGGGGCCATCAAGCCGATCCAGCCCCAGCTCCGCACGTCGTACTTCCCGGCTGCGACCGATTCGATGACCTGCGCTACCACGATGGTCTGCTGCGTCATGGCGATCGCAGTGCCGTCTCTTGGCGCGGTCCGCTGCATGTGGATCGCCGCCGGCAGCCCGCCGCCGCCGCCCAGGATGTGCTTGACCACGATGGTCGGATTGCCGGGAATGTGCTTGGACATGGTTGCCGCGAGCACGCGCGAGTAGATGTCGTAGCTGCCGCCGACGCCGGCCCCCACGAACAGCGTAATGGTCTTGTCCTTGTAGAACTCGGCGACGGCGTCTGCGCGGGCCTCATCGAGGCACGCCGCGACCAGCAACGCGGCGGCCGCGCTCGCAAGCCGTGGTGTCATCCTGCGCAGTTCGGCCATCACGTCCGCTCCCGGTCATCGCACCGGGCTTGTGCTGCACGCGTGCCCGACCGCGCGATCATAGGTCGGGACCGGTCGGGCCGCCACCGGCTGCGGCAGTTTACAGCACCGTTCGCATCGGCGACGGGAAGTAGCGGAAGCCGTCGCCAAACCGGTCGAGATGACCGATGCCGGGCCACGGGAAGTGGTAGGCGATCAACGGAATCCGCAGCGCCGTCAGCATCTCGAACGCCTTCAGCCGCGAGGCGACGCCGAGCTTGCCGTCGGTGTCGTAGCTGAAAGCCTTGCGCGGGGTTTCGACCGAGATGACGTGATGGTGGGCGATGTCGCCGATATTGCAGATCGAGCGTTCGCGCGATGTGATCATGAACGCGGTATGGCCGACGGTGTGACCCGGTGCGGCGATCGCCTGGATCCCGGGGACAACCTCCTGACCGTCCTTGATGAAAATCATGCGGTCGCGCAGCGGAAGCAGATGCCGGCGGCCGCCCGCGACCATCGGGCCGAGCTGGGGATGCTTGAGCTTCTCCTCGTCGGTCCAGAAATCATAGTCGGCCTGCGTCATGTAGACCTGTGCATTGGGGAAGGTGGGCTTGGCGTCCATCGCGAACAGGCCGAAGCAGTGATCCGGGTGCGCATGCGTGAGCAACACCGCATCGACGTCCTTCGGATCGATTCCTGCGGCTTTCATGTTGCCGATCAGCCGCCCGCTGTCCTCGCCCATCATCTTGACGATGCCGAGGCCGGTATCGATCAGGACCAGCTGGTCGCCGGTGTTGACCATCAGCACGTTCTGATCGAGCGACACCCGGTCCGTGGGCAGATGATTCTGCGCCAGCACCCGGATCATTTCCTCCTCGGAGGTGTCGAAAAACACGTCGGCCCGCGGCGGGCCCATGTGCAGCGGTCCGTCGGACAGCACGGTCAGCTCAAATACGCCAAGCGTGAAACGGTAGAACGCGGGTGCCTGCGCGCGCGCCATCGGCGTCTTGGCGAATGCGCCGTTCCAATGGCCGGCGATACCGGCCAGTCCCGCTGCGGCCGCTCCGGCCAGCAATTGTCGACGCGAGGTGTCCGCGCGTTCATAAAGTGCCATTGTTGCTGTTCCTTGTGTGTTGGGGCGCGTGCGCGTTCCCAAACGCGCAAATCGTGACACTACGATGTCACGCCGCCGGCTGGATGGGCGCGCCGTCGCGCCGCCTGGCGGCCCGGTAGTAGGCCCACAGCAGGCAGGCGGCGGCGCCGCGCCAGGGCCGCCAAGGTTCTGCCAGCGGCAGCATCTCCTTGGCGGTCGGCCGTGCCTTGAGCTTGAACAGGAGCCGTGCGGCCTCCTGCAACGCGAGGTCGCCCGCCGGCCATGCGTCCGCGTGGCCCAGGCAGAACAGGAGGTAGATGTCCGCGGTCCAGGGGCCGATGCCATGGATCGCGGTCAGTGCGGCGTGCGCGTCGTCCGCCGGCAGGTCGACCATTGCCCTGAGGTCGAGGTCGCGGCGGTCGATCGCCGTGGCGATCGCTTTGAGCGTGCGGATTTTCGGTGCCGACAGGCCGGCGCGGGCGAGCTTCTGCGTGCGCGCGCGCAACACCGCTGCGTGATCGAGCGGGTCGAAGGCGGCCTCGAGGCGGCCCCAGATCGCCTTGGCGCTGGCGGTCGAAAGCTGTTGCGAGACGACGATCGAGGCGAGCCCGGCGAATCCGTCCGCACGCTTGCGCAGCGGCGGCCTTCCGGCGTTTGCCAGCACGGGAGCGAAGCGCGCATCGAGCCTGACCAGCGATGCGATGGCGGTGTCGAGTTCGGCTTCGGTCGTGATGCGGTGGGCCATGCCGCCGTCAGAGCTTGACCCAGCCGGCCGGAGGCGTCTTGCCGGGATGCATGGCGCCGCACTTCTTGCACGTGCGCGCGTCGGTGTCGGCGTAGAACGCCTCGTACAGCGGCGGCAGATCCTTCACCAGGTGCTGCACCTTCACCTCGATGCGGTGAACGAGGTTGCCGCATTCGAAGCAATACCAGTTGAAGGCATCGAGCGCATTGGGGCGCGCCGCCTCGACCACGAGGCCGATCGACCCCGCCTGCGGCCGCTGCGGCGAATGCGGCGTGTGCGGCGGCAGCAGGAACACCTCGCCCTCGCGAATCGGCACGTCGTAGAACCTGCCGTCGTCGCAGACCTTGAGCACCATGTCGCCCTTAAGCTGGTAGAAGAACTCCTCCACCGGGTCGTCGTGATAATCGGTGCGCTGATTGGGCCCGCCGACCACCTGCACGGTCATCTCGCCGTCCTCGAACACTTTCTTGTTGCCGACCGGCGGCTTCAACAGGTGCTTGTTCTCGTCGATCCATTTCTGGAAGTTGAAGGCGCGCAGCCGTCCGGTATGCATGGTTGCCTCCCGTAGTCCTACGCTGCCGACGAGCGCACGTCGGGGACTTTCAGCCCGCAAGTCTCGAACGCGCGGCGTACGGCGCCCCTCTCCGCTTCTGTCAGCGCCAGCAGTGGCGGCCGCACTGCGCCTCCGGCCTGGCCGAGCAGCTCCTGCCAGTATTTCGAATGTGCATGGAATTTTTCGGGCGGACGCGAACGCTTGAACGCTTGGCGTACCGGCTCAAGGCTGTCGCGGATCGCACGCGCGCGGCTGATCTCCCCGCGGAGCGCGAGGTCGGTGTAGTCGCGCATGCGGCGGTCGATCGCGGTCTGGTACACATAAGGCGGCGAGGAGCACAGATAGAGCCGCCAGCCAAGCTCGACGATGTTGTCGAACCACTCGTCTTCGGATGCCGTGCTGACGATCAGTCTGTCGCCTGCGACCCGCGTCAGCTTTGCATACATCTCGCGCGGCACCGAGTATTTGATCGCGACGACATTGGGCAGGTCCGCGACCCGCTCGCACAGCTCGGGCGACATCAGGTAGCCGGAATCGGGATGACTCCACAGCGCGACCCCGATATCCACCCGTTCGCTGATGGTGCGGTAGTAGGCAAGGAGCGTCTCGTCCTGCGCGGTCAGGAAGTGCAGCACGGGTGCGTGCACGACGATGTAGTCGGACCCGATCGCCTCCGCGTACCGGGCCAGTTCAATAACCGTGTCGAGGTTCTGGTCCGAGCAGGACAGGATCGTGCGCGTGCCGCCGATTTCGTCAACAGCGATCTCGAAGGTGCGCTTGCGTTCGGCGAGCGACATCGAGAAGAACTCGCCCTGCTTGCCCGAGACGAACACGCCGTCGACGCCGAGATCGTCGACCCAGTGCCGCAGGTTGCGGCGCAGCCCCGCCTCGTCGATCGACAGGTCGGCCTTGAACGGCGTCTGCGCGGCGGCCCAGATGCCGGTCAGGTGCTCGCGGGCGTAGGCCTTCGCGTCGCTGCGGGCATATCTCATTCGATACCTCGGCGTTTGCGCCCATTGTGCAGTTTTTCAGCGTCTTGTCATTCCGGGCCGGATGGCGAAGAAGGGCGCATGGCACCCGTGTTCCGCTTTGCGCCGAGTCCCAACGGCTACCTGCACCTCGGCCATGCGCTGTCGGCGCTGATGAACTTCGAGATGGCGCGCGCCGCCGGCGGGCGGCTGCTGCTGCGGATCGAGGACATCGACGAAACCCGTTGCCGGCCGGACTACGAGCAGGCGATCTACGAGGACCTCGCCTGGCTCGGTATCGCATGGGAGGAACCGGTACGCCGGCAGAGTGCGCATTTCGAAGACTACCGCGATGCGCTCGCGCGCCTCGATGCGCAGGGCCTGCTTTATCCCAGCTTCGAAAGCCGCGCCGAGATCGCCGCGCTGGTGGCCGCCCGCGGCGACGACTGGCCGCGCGATCCGGACGGCGCGCCGATCTATCCCGGCAGCGCCGGACGCATGCCGCAGGCGGAACGCGAGCGCCGTATCGCGGCTGGCGAACGATACGCTCTGCGGCTGGACATGGCGGCGGCGATCAGGCGTGCCGGCCCGCTGTCCTGGACGGAAACGGGCAGCGGAGCGGACGGTCTTGTTGCTGCCGAACCCGACGCTTGGGGCGATGTCGTGCTCGGGCGCAAGGAGACGCCGACCAGCTATCATCTCGCGGTCGTCGTGGACGACGCCCTCCAGGGTGTCACCCATGTGGTGCGTGGGCATGACCTGTTCCGGGCGACGGGCGTCCATCGTCTGCTCCAGGCGCTGCTCGACCTGCCCGCACCGGCGTACCACCACCATCGGCTCGTGCTCGACGCCGATGGCCGTAAACTGTCGAAATCGACTCTTGCGACCGGGTTGCGCGCGCTACGCGGGCAGGGCGCGACGCCGGCCGATGTCCGGCGTCTGGTCGGGCTTCCCTATTAGGTGGCTCTGCCGGGCACGTCGTGGCAATCTGCAGCCGGGCAGGGGACATGCCGAAGGCAGGACGAAAGCCGCCAGCAGCGAAGCGGACGCGCAGGCCGAAACCGAGGCGCAAGCGCGGCTCGCAGCCGTCCGTGCGCGCCGTCGAAGCGACGCTCGCCGAGCTGGCCCACGACATCCGGACGCCGCTGACCGGCATCCTGGCGCTGGGCGAGCTGCTGACCACGGCGGGGCTGCCGCCGCGCGAGCGCGAATGGGCGACCGCCATCAAGAGCACCGCCGAGCATCTCGCCATGCTCACGTCGCTCATCGTCGACGCCGTCCGTGCCGACGTCAGGGGTCTGGTTCTGCGTCGCGATCTGATTCGTCCGCGCGCCTTCGCGCAATCGCTGGCGGCCTCGCTCGACGCCCGCGCAAAGAGCAAGGGTCTCGACTGCGAGGTCGCGATTGCGGCAGACCTGCCGGCGGTCGTGGTCGGCGATGTACTGCGTCTGCGCGCTGCGCTGGAGAATCTGATCGACAACGCGGTGAAGTTCACCGACCGCGGGGCGATCCGGCTCGAGGTTGCAGCCGCAAACGCACCGCGCGGACGGGTCCGACTGATATTCACGGTGACGGATAGCGGGATCGGCCTGAGCGCCGCCGAAATCAAGCGGCTGTTCCGGCCGTTCGCACAGGCCAGCCCCGCGATCGCACGGCGCTATGGCGGTGCCGGCATTGGACTCGCCTACGTCAAGCGCGTTGCCCGGGCGATGGGGGGTGACCTCGAAATCACCAGCAAGCCCGGCGGCGGGAGCCGGTTCCAGCTCGGCATCCAGGTGAGCCGGGTCGATCAGGCTGTCGACGCGTCGTCTGATGACGGCGGCCTGCGCGCTCCGTCGTCGCGATCGCTGGCAGTGCTTTGTGCGGAGGACAATCCCTATGGGCGCGTCGTGCTCAACACCATCCTGACCGAGCTCGGCCATCGCGGCGATTTTGTCGGGACCGGCGAGGCGGCGGTCGATGCAGTGGCGGCTGGCAGCTACGACGCGGTGCTCATGGACGTGACCCTTCCGGGCATCGATGGATTCGAGGCCACCCGCCGGATTCGCGCCCTTTCCGGCCCGGCCCGCACGGTGCGGATCGTAGGCGTTTCGGGTCGCGCCGGCGCCACCGACGAAGCCGCCGGCCGCGCTGCCGGCATGGACGCCTACCTGGCCAAGCCGCTGAGTCCCAGCGTGCTCGCCGCTGTACTGGCAGAAGGCCGGGATTTGCCCGAATAGGGGCCTTTCAACGCCGTTTCAGGATGCCGGACGGGCGGTGTGACGGCCGTCACAGTTCGGTCGATTGCGCCGAACGCCACCGCTGCCGGCCCGCACCAACGGGTGTGCCGTTGTTGCAGGGTGAACCGCCATGACCAGGTATCTCGCCGTGATCGCCAGCATGGTGGTGCTAGGCATGACTGCCGCGCCGGCCGCCGAACCGCAGACCGCTCCGGCGGTCACGCACGCCGCCGAACGGGCGCAGCCCTCCGACGCGCCGAAGCGGAGCGTCGCTGAATTCGAAACGCGGCACGAGGCAAAGGCGATCGAAGCCGCGCGCGGCGATCCGGATCGGGCGGCGACCGCAGCTGATCACCGGCAGTCTGGACGCGCTATCGCCGTATCAGGCCGATTATGACCAGCAGAATGACGGCGCCGATCACCGCATTGATAATCGCTGCGATCATGCCGGCTCCCAGCGAAATGCCGATGCGTGGAAAAAGCCAGCCAGCGATGACGGCGCCGATGATGCCGACGACGATGTTGCCGATCAGGCCGAACCCGTAACCCTTCACGATCAGGCCGGCCAGCCAGCCGGCAATGGCGCCCACGATCAACCAGGCAAGCAAGCTCTCAACCATCGTCGCCTCCCCTGGGAAAGGCTATCGGGCCGTCCCGTCATAGCCGTCCCGTCATAGACAATTGCAGCGCCAGCATAATGCCGCGGGGGGGCCGTGTCATGCCGGGAAGCGTCGACCCCACAGGCCGGACTGCACTGCAATATCCAGCACGAGGCTGCCGGAGACTTCCTCACTGCGTAGGCGGCGGTGCGGCGCTCGTGGATGGCGTGCGCGTACGCAGGATCGCGGCATTCAACTCGCCGCCGAACACGAAGATCGACGATGTCAGATAGAGAAACACCAGCGCAATCATCACCGAAGCAAGGCCGCCGTAGTAACTGGCATAGATTTCGGGAAACTCCGCAAGGTAACGGCCGAACGCCCACCCGCTCGCCAGCCACAGGATCATCGTGACGATGATGCCCGGAGCGATCTCCGAAAACCTGCGCCGTCCGACTGGCAACCATTTGTGCGCGACGAACAGTGCGATGATGAGGATCGCGCTGGCGACCGCGTAGCGCGCCACGGTGATGTCCCACTCCATCGGTGCGAGCGTCGGTGCGAATCTGCGTCCGGCCGCGAACAGCAGGGGCCCCAGCACGATCAGAAATGCCATCGCCAGCAGGGCGATCGCGCCGAGCAGGACGTACATGATCGACTCCAGCCGCAACAGGAGCCACGAACGCCGCTCCGTCATTCCGTAGGCACGGTTGAGGCCGATGCGCAGGCTTTCGATCCCGCTCGATGCGAAGAACAGCGCCAGCGCGAAGCTGATGGTCAGCACGTCGCCGCGGGTGGTGGTCAGGACGGTACGAATTTCCCGGGCGATCGGCCCGGCGACCTCTTCCGGCCAGGTTTCGAGCAGCAGGCGTGCGACCTCGTCGGCAAGCTCCTTGGAGCCGAGGAAGGACGCTGCCAGTAACGTCACCAGGATCAGGAACGGAAACAGCGCCAGCAGGATCGACAACGCAATGTGGCTCGCGATCGCCCAGCCATCCGCATCGTTGAAGTGGCCATAGGCATCCGCCGTGATGCATGCCCATCGGCGCAGAAATGCGGGAAAAACCCTGGCCATCGGATGGCGTACCCTGCCGTTGCTGGGCCGCGCGGCGGATCGGCGCGCGCGGACCCCGGGCACTGTACTTGATTGCAATCCGCGCCAGCCAGCCTCCGTCGAGGCGCTCAAGCCGCCTGGACGTCGTCGAGGAATTGCCTGACCTGCTTGTTAAGGCGCTCGGCCTCTGCGGTGAGGGTGTCGGCGAGAGCCTTGACGTTGGCCGCGGTGGCGCGGGCGTCGTTGGAAGCGCCGGCGACGCGACTCATGGCTTCCGCGCCGGTGCGCGCCTCCGTGGAGGCGCGGTTGACGCCCTCGGTGATGGATGCCACCGCGCGGGTCTGCTCCTCGACGGTGACCGCGACAGTGGAGGCGATCGCCGAGATCTCGTCAATGATACCGTTGACCTGCTCGATGGCTTCCGCGGCATCGGCGACGGCGGACTGGATGGCACCGACCTGGCTCGCGATCTCCTCGGTGGCCTTGGCGGTCTGTCCGGCCAGCGACTTCACCTCGGAGGCGACCACCGCGAAGCCGCGGCCGGCCTCGCCAGCACGGGCCGCCTCGATGGTGGCGTTGAGCGCCAGCAGGTTGGTCTGCCCGGCAATCGCCTGGATCAGTCCCACCACTTCGCCGATGCGGGTGGCGGCATCGCCCAGCTTGGACATGGTGCCTACCGTGCGGCGCGCCTCGTTGACCGCGCGTGCGGCCACGTCGGTCGAGCGGTGGGCCTGCCCTGCAATCTCGCCGATCGAGGTGGCCAATTCCTCCACCGAGGCAGCAGCGGTGGTGACGTTGCCGGACGCGATGCCGACCCGTTCCTCGGCGGTGCGGGCCTCGGCGGAGACGGTGTCGGCGGCGCCGTTGAGGTCGGCGGACGTAGTCTCCAGCCGCTCGGCCGCCTCGCGCACGCGCGACAATGCCTGGTCCACCGACATCTCGAAGCGGGTGATGGTGGCGGCGATGGTTTCGCCGCGGTTTTCGCGCGCGCGGTTTGTGGCGGCTTCGTTCTCGGCCAGCCGCTCGCGCTCGATCATGGTGTCGCGGAACACGATGACGGTGCGGGCCATGGCGCCGAGTTCATCCTTCGCTTCCGTTGCCGGGATGCGCGCGCTGGTGTCGCCGGCGGCCAGCCGCGTCATCGCCTGTGCCAGCCCGTCCAGCGGACGCGTGATGCTGCGGCCGATCAGCCACGAAAACGCCAGCCCGATCAGGACTGCTCCGCACCCAACCCAGATGATGATCAGGCGCGTGCGATCCTGCGACGTGGCCAGAGCAGCCGCGGCGGCAGCGGTACGGTCCTGCGCGGTCGCAAGGATCGCATGCGCCTGCGGAATGAGCTGCTGGCTTGTCTCGGCGATCTCCCGGAGCGATCGTTGGACGTTCTGATTGTAACGGTTCCACTGCGCCAGCGTGGACGCGTAATCCTGCACGCGCCGCGCCAGCTGCCGCTTCATGTCGGTGTCGACCGGTATCGCGCGGAGAATGGCCTCGAAATCCCTGAATTCCTTGAAGAACTGTTCCCAGATGGCGGTCGCCTGGGTGAGCCGGTACTGGGCTTCATGACGGCGCATCGTCAGGAGCAGAATCATCAGCCTCTCGCGGTCGGATTCCAGCAGCCAGGTCATGCCTTCGTTGATGGCCTGCTCGATGCCGGCGGCGGCTTCGGCCAACCGCTTCCGGGTGCCTTGGTCTTCGGTGAAGCCCAGCTCCTGCTGCTCGTCGACGAGATAGCCGAAGGTCAATTTGAGCTCTCCGAGCTTCTGCTGGACCTGGTTGATCTCATTCTCGCCGATCGAACCGGCCGTGCGGGCAATCTTCTCGAAGTTGGCGGAAGCGAGAATATGATTGGTCTCGAAATTGCGGCTCAAGTCGCTCGACGGTTGTGCGACAAAATCGGTTGCCGCGAACTGCATGGATACGAGGGCGATCCTGAATTCGCGGCTTGCGTCCGAAAGGCTTGATGCCGCCTCGACGTTATCGAAAGCGTTGGTCACCCCGCTCTGTCCGGTCGTGAACGAGATGCCGTTGGCGAGAAAGCCGGCCACCGGCAGCAGCGCGATGCCGATAATGCGGGTGCGAACCGAGACCGATGCGAGGGCTCTGACAAGCGAATGGATCATGGTCTTGTTCTCGTAGCGGTTCGAGTTCGCTGACTGGAGAAGCGCTCGGCGCCTGCGGTGAGAGTGTCGGCGCGGGCCGTTCGGGCGCGGACCGTGACCCGCACAATCAGGCGGCCCGGTGAAAACTCGAATGTCGGCCGCGGCAGGCGCATGGAGCCAGGCAGTGCAATCGTCCGGCGCTCCGGCCGCCGAGCGCGACCGGCCGCGATCCGGCACCAGGACGCGAGCAAACATCCAAATGGTTAATAAAGTCGCATAATGTTCATAAGTTTAGGGGAAATCACGAGAATCCGATCTGCCGATGTTGCAATTCCGGCGCCGCCGCCCCTAATTCGCTGCACGCCCATTGCGTTGACGGGGCGCCGCAGGGGTCCCGGTATCGGAAGGTCCGCGGAGAATCGAAATGCTTCAGTCAACCGCCCGCCGCGATGCCGGGTTGAAACTCCTCGCCCTGGCCCGCGAGGCGACGCTCGCTGCTGAAGCCATATTGCGGGACGCCACGGCCGCGGTGCGCGAGCGGGTCCGCATCGAGACCCGTACCGTGGAGCGCCTGTTCGACCGGCAACAGCGCGCAACGCACGGGCTGGCTTGGCTCGCGACCTATGTCGAGGCCATCCGCCAGGCGACGACCTTTGCGGAACGCGCCCATCACGCCGGCACGCTGGGTGAAGTTGAGGAACTCCTGGTCCAGATCGGGGTCGGGGAGTACCTCGCGCAGATGCTGGGCGGGATTCCGATGAGCCAGGGCGAATTCGTGCGCCCGCCCGACCTCGGATTGACGATGGCCGCGGTTGCGGGCCGCTTGTCCGGGCCGCTCGAGGGTCTGACTTCCAGCGGCAACGAGCAGCGTCGCGCCCGGCTCGTGGAGCTTCTGCACGGACTCCAGGACATGACGGTCGGGGGCATCGACTTCGACGAATCGCTGCTGACGATCCGCGACGAGATGCGCAAGTTCACCGAAAGCGAAGTGCTGCCCCAGGCCCATGCCTGGCACCTCGCCAACGCCGCCATACCGCTCGACGTCATCGCCCAGATGGCAGAGATCGGGGTGTTCGGCCTCACGGTCCCGGAAGACTACGGCGGAATGGGACTCGGCAAGGAGGCGATGTGCGTGGTGACCGAGGAATTGTCGCGCGGTTACATTGGCGTCGGCTCCCTCGGCACGCGGTCGGAAATCGCCGCGGAACTGATCGCCGGCAACGGCACCGAGGAACAGAAGCGTCTCTGGCTGCCCAGGATCGCATCCGGCGCCGTGCTGCCGACGGCCGTGTTCACCGAGCCCGATGCGGGGTCGGATCTGGCGTCGGTCAGGACGCGCGCCTCCCGTCACGGCAACGTCTACCGCATCCACGGCAACAAGACCTGGATCACGCATGCGGCGCGCGCCGATCTGATGGTCTTGCTGGTGCGCACCGATCCGAGGGAACGCGGCTATCAAGGCCTTTCGTTGCTGCTCGCGGAGAAGCCGCGCGGCACGGATGAAGACCCGTTCCCGGCATCGGGCATGTCCGGAACAGAGATCGAAGTGCTGGGCTATCGCGGCATGAAGGAATACGAAGTCGCCTTCGACGGCTTCGAGGTCAAGGCCGACCAGTTGCTGGGCGGCGTCGAAGGCCGCGGATTCAAGCAACTTATGGGCTGCCTCGAAGCGGCCCGCATCCAGACTGCGGCGCGGGCCGTCGGCGTGGCGCAGGCCGCCATGGAGGCGGCACACCGGTATGCGCGCGAACGCAGGCAGTTCGGCGAGCCGATCGTGACGTTCCCGCGCGTCGCCGACAAGATCGCGATGATGGCAGCGGAAATCCTGATGGCGCGCCAGCTCGCCTATTTTGCCGCCCGCCGCAAGGATTCCGGCCGTCGCTGCGACCTCGAAGCCGGCATGGCGAAGCTGCTGGCGGCGCGGGTCGCCTGGTCGGCTGCGGACAATGCGGTGCAGATCCACGGGGGCAATGGCTTTGCCCTGGAATTCCCGGTGTCGCGACTGCTGTGCGATGCGCGCATTCTATCGATCCTCGAGGGAGCGGCCGAAATTCAGGCGCAGGTGATTGCGCGCCGCCTGCTGGAGGGCGCCCGTTAGGATGCCACCACGCCCCGCCGGAACTGCGCGGGCCGAGTTGACCGAAATCAATGCCCGAAACTTGTCACCGGCCAAAGTGTTGAAAGGACAGGTGACAGACCATGACCAAGTTCAGGATTCCGCACGATGCGTTCGTATTTGTCGGCGACGGCCGCAAGGCATTGTTCCTGCGCAACGAGGGCGACGAGAAATTCCCCAATCTGAAGACGGAGCGTGTCTTCATCGGCGACAACCCGTCCACCCACGAACAAGGCAGCGACGCGCCGGGCCGCGCCTTCAAGCGTGCCGGCACCAACCTGCGCAGCGCGGTAGGCCAGACCGATTGGCACGACCTCGAGGAGCACCGCTTTGCGGAGCGGGTCGCCGAGGCATTCGAGCGGCTGGTGCGCGATCGCCAGGCAAAGGCGCTGTTTGTCGTCGCTCCGCCGCGCACGCTTGCCGATTTGCGCAATGCCTTCCATGCCGACGTCAAGCGCCGGGTGGTCGCCGAGATCGACAAGGATCTGACCAACCATCCGATCGATCAGATCGAGAAGCACCTGACGACGTAGGCGAGCGATTGCGGGCAGGCGAGGGTCGAGGAGGAGCTTCGGGCCTTCTGCCGTCGGGCTGCTGGCCGTATTCGGTAATCCGCCCCCGTTGGCGTCACTTCAGCAGCTTCGCGACATTGCCCGACAGGATCGCGTCGCCGTCCTCTCCGAGCGCGCGGATGTCGCGCACGAAATCGCGCACGATCTCGCGCGAGCGAATCTCCTGCGGATAGTCGGTCGCGAACACGATGCGATCGGCAGGAATCTCGACCAGGCCGGTCTTCACCGACGAGATCGCGCCCGCGAATCCCGCGGTATCGAAGATCATGTTGTTGCGAATGTAGTAGTCGAATTCATGCTTCGGGTTCGCGCCATGGCGAGCGCTGCCCGCGGTGCCCCAGAAATTCCGGTCCTGGAAGCAGCGGATGCGCCCAAGCATGGATGCGATCCCGCCGGACAGGTGCGCCATATGCACGGTCAGATTCGGGTGGCGGTCGAACACGCCGGAATCGATCAGCCGGATGGTCGCCATGATGAGCGAGAACTCGCGGCCGACCGAACGCGCGGTATCGAAGGCGTCGAATTGCTGGGAGAAGTTGAGCCTCAGCGCGGGGTGCACGAACACGAACATCCCGAGTCGCTCGGCCTCGGTCCAGAACGCCTCGTAGGCGGGATTGTCCAGAAACTTTCCGTCGTGCTCGGAGGTGATGACCACGCCCTGGCAGCCGAGCTCGTGCTTGCAGCGATTGAGTTCCTTCAGCGCGTCGGCGCCGCCGAGCGGATTGGCGTGCGCCGCGGCTATGAAACGGCCAGGATAGTCCTTCTCCGCCTGCTTGGCCTTGTTGTTGACCAGCCGCGACGTGTCGAGGTCGGCGCACATGCCCTGCGCGCTGGTCAGCCACGCGGCGTCGATGCCGGCCAGGTCCATCATCGCGACGTGCTCGTCAAGATCGTAGAGGAGCCTATGGATGGTGTAGCTCGGCGTCCCCTGCGCGTCGTAGTTCAGGATCATCCGGTCGCCCGGGTCCTCCTTGATCAGCTCACGTGGCGTGAAGTGGTGCTGGAAATCGACGATCATTCTCTGACTCCGTCATACCCTGGGCTCGTTGCTTCGGCTCGTCCCGCGGAGGCGGGGAGCCGGCGTACCGCTGACAGCTCCGAGCTTGTGTGCCTGGATTCCCGTTTGAGCGGGAACGAGCGGGTTGGGATCAACCTGACCGCTTCATGGCGCAAGATTGCGCTTCACGCAATCGTGCCAAGCTCGCGCAGGGATCGCGTCACCGCGACGTCGAGTGGCGTGTGCGTCACCTTGCCGATGGCGGCGGTGAGCTTGCTGCCGTCGATTTGGTGCGGCACGCGCCAGAGATAGCCGATTTCCGCCAGTTCCCGGCCCATCTTCCAGATGCTGCCGACGGTGCGCATCATCAGCCAATTGATATGGCCGACCTTGAGCGGCCGGCCGACCGCCTTGGCAATGGTGGACACGAATTCCCGACCGGTGACGGCGTGGCCGGGGAAACCGAAGCTTTCGAATGTCGGAAGGGTCGCGCGAATCGCCGCGAGCCGGATCAGGGCGTCGACGTAGTCCGGCAGATAGGCCCATTCATGTACGACATCGAGCGGACCCGGATAGGTGAGGCGGCCCTTGGCGATCTCCTTGGTCAGCACCAGGTCGAACCACGATCCGCGCCCTTGCCCGAAAAAATCTCCGGCACGCAGGATAATGGTACGCATGCCGCGATCGGACGCCTCGCGCAGCCGCAGCTCGATCTCGGCGCGCAGCTTGCCTTTGCGCGAGGTCGGCGCAAACGGCGTCGTCTCGTGGAGCACCGCTGGCATGCCGGCGCCGAAGTTGTAGACATTGCCCGGGAACATCAGTGTGGCGCCGGACTGCTCCGCCGCTTCGATTGCGGAGTAGGCGAGCGGCAGGGCATGCCGCTGCCACTCGGTGAACACCGGATTGAGGGCGGTCAGGATGATGTCGGTTCCGCGCGCCTCTTTCACCAGGACGGCGCGGTCCCGCGTCTCGATGACGTCGATTCCCCTGGGGGCGCGCCAGGCCGTGCCGGGACGCACAAGCCCCTTGACGCTCCAATTGGCGTTGCGAAAGGCCTCTGCGGCCGCAAAGCCGAGCCGGCCGGCCGCGCCCAGAACGAATATCTGACCTTCCATGACATACCCGCGAGATGCTGCGAAGCCGCGGAATACTTGAAATCGGCGCGCGGGAACAGCGGGTTCGGGCGCAGCCGGCTGTCGTCCCGGAACCGGGGCCTGCGCATGGCCTCGCGGCTTCCGCGGTGGTAATGGTCGCGGATGACCGACGTCCTTGTCTACGCGCTGGTGCCGATCGCGATCGCAGCGGTCGCGGGCGTTCTGCTGTTCGGCTTCATCAATTTTGCGCGCGGCGGTTCGCCACAAATCTCGCAGAGGCTCATGCGCTGGCGCGTGTTGCTGCAATTCGTAGCCCTCGTCATTATCATGCTGACGATCTGGATGCTGGGACGCTGACGCATGGTGGTGCTCAATCGCATCTATACGCGCACCGGCGATGACGGCACGACGGCGCTCGGCTCCGGAGCGCGACGCAAGAAGTACGACCTGCGCGTGTCCGCCTATGGCACGCTGGACGAAGTCAACGCGGTGATCGGGGTCGCACGGTTGCATACTGCGGGCAGTTCCGAGATCGATGCGACCCTGGCGCGCATCCAGAATGACCTCTTCGATGTCGAGGCGGAGCTTTGTCTCGCTGCCAAGGGGCCCGGCGGCGCCGCGCTGACGGTGACACCGGCGCAGGTGTCGTGGCTCGAGGGCGAGATCGACCGCCTGAACGACGCGCTCGAACCGTTGCGGTCGTTCGTGCTGCCGGGCGGCAGCGCGGCCGCCGCCTATCTGCACCTTGCGCGCACGGTCTGCCGTCGTGCGGAACGCATCATGGTCGAGCTCAAGGACCAGCCGGGCGAAGGCGTGTCGGACGAGGCGCTGCAATACGTCAACCGGCTGTCCGATCTTCTCTTCGTCGCCAGCCGATACCTGAACGACAAGGGCGCGACCGACGTCCTCTGGGTACCGGGACAGAACCGGTAAGCGCGTCCCATGGTGATGCCGCTCTACGACGACAACCCGTTCAAGCTCCCGCAGACGCCGGTGGTGAGCTGGAGCCTGATCGGGATCACGATTGCCGTCTTCTTCCTGGAGTTCAGCGCCAGCGACAACCCGATTCTGGTGGCCAACCAGTTCGGCGTGATCCCTGCGGCCTTTTTCGGGTTCAGCTTTCCCGGCGCGCTCAGCCCGTCGCTGACGCTCGTCACCTATCAATTCATGCACGCCGACATCGTGCATCTGATCGGCAACCTGATCTTCCTCTGGGTGTTCGCCGACAACGTCGAGCAGGCGCTCGGCCGCCTGCGCTTTCTGGTATTCTATCTTGTTGTCGGTGCGCTGGCCGGATTCGCCTTTGTGCTCAGCGATCCGGGGTCGAAGACACCGCTGATCGGAGCCTCGGGCTCGGTCTCGGGCGTGGTGATCGCCTACCTGATGCTGCGGCCATGTGCCAAGCTCACAGCGCTGGTATTCGGAATCCCGCTGCGCATCAGCGCGTATTGGATCATCGGGGTGTTCATCGCCATCCAGTTTGTCAATCTGGGCTCGACGACCAAGAGCGAGGTCGCGTGGTGGTGCCACATCGGCGGGATGATGGCTGGCGCAACGCTGTTCCCGTTCATGAGGCTGCCGGGCATCAAGCTGTTCGAATGCATCCCGCCCGGGGAGATTCAGGTCGAGCCGCCGCCGCGGACGGTGCCGGACGCCGGCCCCTGGTCGGGAGCGCCACGTTGACCCCGCCCCAGCGCGCGATTAGCTTGCCCCGCCATCGGCTCCACTCCGTCTCGCGGATGGACTCGCGGCGCACACGAGAAACCCCATGAAAATCCTGGTGCCTGTCAAACGGGTCGTCGATTACAACGTCAAGATCCGCGTCAAGAGCGACGGCTCCGGCGTCGAGCTTGCCAACGTCAAGATGTCAATGAATCCATTTGACGAGATCGCTGTCGAGGAGGCGATCCGGCTGAAGGAAAAAGGACAGGCTACCGAGATTGTCGTAGCTTCGATCGGACCCGCGCAGGCGGCGGAAACGATCCGCACCGCGCTTGCGATGGGCGCCGACCGCGGCATCCTGGTCAAGGTGGATGGCATCGTCGAGCCGTTGGCGGTGGCGAAAATCCTCAAGGGGATTGTCGAGCAAGAGCAGCCCGGCCTCGTCATCCTCGGCAAGCAGGCGATCGATGACGATTGCAATGCGACCGGGCAGATGCTGGCGGCGCTCACCGGATGGCCGCAGGGCACGTTCGCGTCCAAGGTTGTGATTGAAGGCGACGGCCTGTCGGTTACCCGCGAAGTTGACGGCGGATTGCAGACGGTCAAGCTCAAGTCGCCAGCGATCGTTACCACCGACCTGCGGCTGAACGAGCCGCGCTACGCGAGCCTGCCTAACATCATGAAGGCGAAGAAGAAGCCGATTGAGGACAAGACGCCCGATGCCTATGGCGTGGACGTGTCGCCGCGGCTCGAGGTCATGAAAACCGCCGAGCCGCCCGGCCGCAAGGCCGGCGCCAAGGTCAACACGGTCGCCGAGCTGGTCGACAAGCTCAGGAACGAGGCAGGGGTGATCTGATGACCACGCTCCTCGTCGCCGAACACGACAACGCAGCCCTCAAGGACGCCACCAGCAAGGCGCTCAGCGCCGCCAAGGCACTCGGCAGCGACGTTCACGTGCTGGTCGCCGGCAAGGGTGCGCGCGCGGTCGCGGAAGCGGCCGCCCGACTCGACGGCGTCGCCAAGGTGCTGCTCGCCGACAGTTCCTCCTACGAGCACATGCTGGCCGAGCCGCTCGCCGCCCTGGTCGCGTCGCTGGCGCCGTCTTATGATGCAATCGTCGCGGCGGCGACCACCACCGGTAAGAACTTCATGCCGCGTGTTGCCGCCCTGCTCGATGTCATGCAGGTGTCCGACATCATCAAGGTGATCGCGCCCGATACGTTTGAGCGGCTGATCTATGCCGGCAATGCCGTGCAGACCGTGCGCTCCAAGGACAAGGTCAGGGTCATTACCGTGCGCACCTCGACCTTCCCGGCGACCGCCGAAGGGGGTTCGACGGCGCCGATCGAGGACGTTCCCGCGGCGGCCGACCCGGCAATCTCCTCGTTTGCGGGCGAGGAACTGTCGAAATCCGACCGCCCGGAATTGACCTCCGCCAAGGTCATCATCTCGGGCGGTCGCGCGATGCAGAGCCGCGAGAATTTCGCGAAGTACATCGAGCCGGTCGCCGACCAGCTCGGCGCCGCGGTGGGCGCCTCACGCGCGGCGGTCGACGCCGGCTATGCCCCGAACGACTGGCAGGTCGGACAAACCGGAAAGGTTGTCGCACCCGAGCTCTACATTGCCGTCGGAATTTCCGGGGCGATTCAGCACCTCGCCGGCATGAAGGATTCCAAGGTGATCGTGGCGATCAACAAGGACGAAGAGGCCCCGATCTTCCAGGTGGCCGATTACGGCCTGGTCGCCGATCTGTACCAGGCCCTGCCGGAACTTGCCCAGGAACTTGGCAAGGTGCGCCGTTGACCTTACCGAATCTTTAGCCAATGCCCGGCCAGCCGGCGGTGGAACCGGACGGGGGATCGTCGTAAATAAGGGGCGAAGGGGCACAGTCATGGTGGACGTGAGCGATCGCCCGAAGGCGCGCGGCGCCGAACGGACGGAGACGATGGCACTCAATATTCGAAAGGTCGGCGTCGTCGGCGCGGGTCAGATGGGCAGCGGGATCGCCCATGTCTGTTCGCTGGCCGGCCTCAACGTCCTGCTCAATGACGTCTCCGCCGAACGCATCAAGGCCGGTATCGCAACCATCAACGGCAACATGGCGCGGCAGGTGAGCCGCAAGCGCATCACTGAAGACGAGCGGCAGGCGGCGCTGAAGCGGATCACACCGGCCGAGAGCTACGATGCGTTCGGAGACTGCGACCTCGTGATCGAGGCGGCGACCGAGAAGGAGGACGTCAAGCGCAGCATCTATCCCACGCTCTGCGCCGCGCTGAAGCCGGAAGCCATCGTCGGCAGCAACACGTCGTCGATTTCGATCACGCGTCTCGCGTCGGCGACCGATCGCCCCGAAAAATTCATCGGCATCCATTTCATGAACCCGGTGCCGCTGATGGAGCTGGTCGAGGTGATCCGGGGCATTGCCACCGACGACCAGACCTTCGACTCCACCAAACAGTTCGTCGCCAAGCTCGGCAAGACCATCGCAGTGGCCGAGGATTTCCCGGCCTTCATCGTCAACCGCATCCTGATGCCGATGATCAATGAGGCGATCTATACGCTGTATGAAGGCGTGGGCAATGTCGAGGCGATCGACACCGCGATGCGGCTCGGCGCGCACCATCCGATGGGGCCGCTGGAACTCGCCGATTTCATCGGCCTCGATACCTGCCTGTCGGTCATGCAGGTGCTGCACGACGGCCTTGCCGATTCGAAATACCGGCCCTGTCCGCTGCTGGTGAAATACGTCGAGGCCGGCTGGCTCGGCCGCAAGACCCAGCGCGGTTTCTACGACTACCGCGGCGAGAAGCCGGTGCCGACGCGCTGACCGGCAATCATCCCACCGGCGTGATCCAGCCGACACCTGCGCCGCCGGGCTCGGTCAGGATCGCAATCCGGCCGACTCCCTTCACGTCGAAGATCGGGCGCATGAGCTTGGCGCCCGCGGCGACCGCCTTCGTGACGCGCGCATCGACATCGTCGACCGCGAGGTAACACATCCACCGCTCCGGGACGTTCTCGTAGTCCGGTCGATTGGTCGGAAAGATGCCGGCGGCGGGCCGATCGCCGAGCCTCGCCACCCAGTAGATCGCACCGCCATCCATCGGCAGGGGAATGTAGCTCCAGCCGATGGTGTCGGCATAGAAGCGCTTGGCGCGCTCCACGTCGTGGGTCAGCAGCTCGTTCCAATGAAAAAAGCCATGTGCCGCCATTGCCCCCTCCAGGAGCCGCCGACCGTGGATACACCAACTGCAAACTATAGCATGATCGCGGTCTTGAAGCCGCCCCAGATCATGCGCTTTCCGTCGAACGGCATATTCTTGGGGTCCATCATGTTGGCGAGGCGCTTGTCGCTCAGCACCTTCTTCATGACGGCGTCGCGATGTTTACGCGATTTGTAAACGATGTAAGAGAACACCACCGTCTCGTTCTTCTTCAGCTTGACGCTCTGCGGGAACGACGTCCATTTGCCCGGCTTGACGTCGTCGGCGACTGCCTCGCAGTAGTCGAGCGCGCCATGATCCTTCCAGATCTTGCCGGCCTTCCTCGCCAGGGCGAAGTATTTCTTCAGGTTCTTCTTCGGGACCGGCAGCACAAATCCATCGACGTATGACATCTCGATAATCCTCGCTTTCGATCGGGTTGCTTGGTTCGGGGGTTATGCCGCGAACAGACTTTCCAGTTTGTTGAGGCAGCCAGTCCAGCCATATTCGTGGCGGTCGCGGGCGGGCTCATCGAAGAACTGTTCGTGGATCAGCGTCAGCAGCGAGCCCTCGCCGTCCGGTCTGATCAGAACCGTCACCAGCGACTCCCGCTCCGGCATCGTGCGCCAGGCCCAGGTGAATTGCAGCCGCTCGTTCTTCACAACTTCGCGATAGACGCCGCTCACGTCGTGTTCCGCGCCATCCTCGGTGTGGAAGACGACGTGGAAACGGCCGCCGACCCGCACGTCGGTCTCAGCCCGCGTGACCGGCCCCGCGTCGGGGCCGAACCACCGGGTTATCTGCGCGGGGTCCGTCCACGCGGCGTAGACCGTTTCGGGCGGCGCATTGAGACGACGTTTGAGGGTGAGGCTTGGCTTCTGTACGACAGTTGTGCTCCGGCTTGGACTGGCGGACATGACTTCTCCTCGACAAAGGCGGCCAGGCGATCGAGCTGCTTGGACCAGAAACGCTGGTAGCGGATAAGCCAGATCATGGCGTCTTCCATCGGCGCCGCCTTGAGCTGGCAGCTCACGGTGCGCCCGGCTTTGCTGCGCGTGACAAGGCCGGCATCGGACAGCACGTCGAGATGCTTCATCACCGCCGGCAGCGAGATCGGGAACGGCTCGGCCAGCTCGCTGACCGTCAGGCTCTCGGTCTCGCCGAGCCGCGCCAGCAGCGCCCGTCGTGTCGGGTCGGACAGCGCCGCAAAGGTGCGGTCGAGTGCGTCCGGATGATACTTAACCATGTAGTTAAGCGTAGGCCGGGAACGGGCCGCCGTCAAGGCGACGCTGCCAGCGGCAACGGTTCGTTAACGATTACCGACTGTTAACCGCGGCACCCTATCGTGCACGTGAGACGTGGTGCGATGGCGTTTCAAGTCAAGAAGTTCAATTGGGTCAACCGGCCGACGCGCTGGGAACACGCGCAGGCGTGGCGTGCGCACCGCAAGAGCATGGTGCAGAGGTTCATGGACGAGGGGAGCTCAGCCAGTACGGCCTTCCTGAATGCGCAGAACAACCTTTCGGTCGGCCTGGCGAGCTTGGCGGCGCAGGCTTCGATCACGCGCGCGCAGAACGAAATCAAGGCCATTCAGAGCCAGTTCTCGACCGCCGCCGGTTCCATCGACAAATTGGTCTGAGCAACGGACTGCGGCGACGTAGGAGTGCTTGTGCATGGACGTGGCGCTCGCCACCGCCTTTCTAGGCGCCAAGACCGCGCAGCTTCAATTGGCAATCGCCGCGAGAATGCTGCGCATGAATGCCGAGACGCCGCGCTCGGCAGTCGAGATCGTCGAAGCTGCACAACAGAACTTCGATCGGCTGGCGAACGTGGCGGCCGGCATCGGCGGCAATCTCGATATCGCGGTGTGACTCGTTGCACCACGTCAGTCTGCCGGTCGCCCCAGCGCAGCACGGACCAGCCTGATCGCATCCTCACTCGCCCATTCCGCCGGCCCCGCCAGCGTGCCAATCTCGCAGCCCGCGGTATCGACCAAAAGGGTGGTCGGCATGCCCCAGGCCTTGCCGACCTGTTTGAGGTCCTGGAATACCTTGGCAGAGGCATCGGCATAGTAGGCGAGATGTTCGATGCCGACCTCCTTGAGCCAGGCGCGCGGCTTCTGCGGATCGCGGGTGTCGATATTGACCGCCACCACCTCGAAGTCGACGCCGCCGAGCCTAGCCTGCAATTCGTCGAGTGCCGGCATTTCCTTGCGGCACGGCACGCACCACGTGGCCCAGAGGTTGAACAGAACAGTCCGTCCGCGCCATTCCGAGAGTCGGCGCTCGGCGCCCTCGGCGTCGCGCCATGTCATGTCCGGCAGCCGGATCGGCCGGCTCGCCGCATTCATGGCCGCGACTTCCCCACGCGCGAAGGGCGCCATGCGCCGTGCCGTCTCGACCGCCGGCCGGCAGGCGGCATCGACCGCCGGATTGCCCAGCAACAGGCTGATCCCGTATACACCCGCCAGCCCGACCGCGATGCCGGCAATGCCGCCGGCAAGCGCCAGCGAAAGCCGCCGTTTCACCGGGCTCTGGGCTGCGTCGCTGGTCATCGTCGTCAACACCTCGGTGGAGTGTTATGAGCAACAAGATGTGGGGCGGCCGGTTCGCCGACAGCCCCGACGCGGTCATGGAGGAGATCAACGCCTCCATCGATTTCGACCGCCACCTCTACCGGCAGGACATCGCCGCCAGCAAGGCCCACGCTGCGATGCTGGGAAAACAAGGCATCATCACGGCCGACGATGCCGCCAGTATCACGCATGGGCTGGATACCGTCCTCTCTGAAATAGAGAGCGGCACCTTCACGTTCAACCGCGCGCTGGAAGACATCCATATGAACGTGGAAAGCCGGCTCGCCGAGCTGATAGGCCCGGCGGCCGGCCGGTTGCACACCGCGCGCTCGCGCAACGATCAGGTCGCGACCGATTTCCGGCTCTGGATCCGCGCCGCCATCGATACCATCGACGCCGCGCTTGCAGCCTATCAGCGCGCCCTGGCCGAGAAGGCTCTGGCGCATGCCGGGACTGTGATGCCGGGCTTCACGCATCTGCAGACCGCGCAGCCGGTGACCTTCGGTCACCACCTGCTTGCCTATGTCGAGATGGCGGCGCGCGACCGCGGCCGCTTCAAGGATGCGCGCAAACGGCTCAACGAATCCCCGCTGGGCGCGGCTGCGCTTGCCGGCACTTCGTTTCCGGTCGACCGCGACATGACCGCGGATGCGCTCGGCTTCGATCGGCCGATGGCGAATTCGCTCGATGCCGTCTCGGACCGCGACTTCGTGCTGGAGACGCTGGCGGCGGCCGCGATCACGGCTGTCCACCTGTCGCGCTTCGCGGAAGAGATCGTGATCTGGGCCTCGCCGCTGGCAGGGTTGCTGCTGCTGTCGGACCGGTTCACGACCGGCTCCTCGATCATGCCGCAGAAGCGCAATCCCGATGCCGCCGAACTGGTGCGCGCCAAGACCGGCCGCATCCTCGGCGCGCTCCAGGCGTTGCTGATTGTGATGAAGGGACTTCCGCTCGCCTATCAGAAGGACATGCAGGAAGACAAGGAAGGTGCGATGGATGCGCTCTCCGCGTTGACGCTCTCCATCGCCGCGATGACCGGCATGGTGCGCGACATGCTGCCGGACCAGAACCGCATGCGCAAAGCCGCCGACGAAGGCTACTCGACCGCGACCGATCTCGCCGATTGGCTGGTGATCGCGCTCAAGATGCCGTTCCGCGACGCCCACCATGTCACCGGCCGGATCGTGGCCAAGGCGGCATCGGACGGGGTTGCCCTGCACGAATTGCCGCTTCACGAGTTGCAGCATATCGAACCCCGCATCACGCAGGCCGTCTACGAGGTGCTGTCGGCCGAAAGCTCGGTGAAGAGCCGCGTGAGCTACGGCGGGACCGCCCCCAAGAACGTGCGGCGGGAAGCCAATCGATGGCTCAAGCAGCTTAGCCGCGAAACCAGGTGAGCCGGCCCCGTTGCAGCGATTTCGCGGTCCGCCATGCTATCGCCGCGGTGATGTGCTATCGTACGAATGATCGGGAGGGGTTTGCTTGATCAGGTCACGTAATCAGCATTGGAGCCGCCTGGCAGCCGTCGCGGCGCTGGTCGCTGCGTTCGGGCTGTCGGGCTGTGGCCGCAAGGGGCCGCTCGACCCGCCCCCGGCGGCCGCGGTGCCGGTGCAGGAGCAGGTTCCGGGAGCGCCGGCGCCCGAGGTCGTCCAGCCGATCGGGGGGTCGCAGGCGACCATCGGGCGCGATTCCGGCAGTCCGGCGGCACCGCCGCCGTCCGGGCAGCGCCAACCGTTCTTCCTTGATTGGCTCCTCAACTGAGCCGACACAAGGCGTCCCATGCATCACTTCGACTATCGGTCCGGCGTGCTGCACGCCGAGAGCGTCGACCTTGTCGGTCTCGCGGACGTCGTCGGGACGCCGTTCTACTGCTATTCCACCGCAACGCTGGAGCGTCACTACCGGGTGTTCGCCGGCGCGTTCGCCGACGTCGATGCGCTCGTGTGCTATGCCATGAAGGCGAATTCAAACCAGGCCGTGGTGCGCACATTGGCCAGGCTCGGGGCCGGCGCCGACGTCGTCTCCGGCGGCGAGCTTGCGCGCGCGAAGGCCGCCGGGATTCCGCCGCACAAGATCATGTTCTCGGGCATCGGCAAGACCGCTGCCGAGCTCGCGCAGGCGGTCGACGAAGGCATCTTGTGCATCAACGTCGAGTCCGAAGGCGAACTGGAACTGCTCGCCTCCATTGCCGCCGGCAAAGGACGCGTCGCCAGCATCTCGGTGCGCGTCAATCCCGACATCGATCCTCGCACCCATGCCAAGATCGCGACCGGCAAGGCCGAGAACAAATTCGGCATTCCGATCAGCCGCGCGCGTGACATCTATGCCCGCGCCGCCAAGCTGCCAGGTCTCAAGGTCGCCGGCGTCGACATGCATATCGGCAGCCAGATCACCGATCTTCAGCCGTTCAACGATGCGTTTGCGTTGCTGTCCGATTTCGTGCGCGACTTGCGCGCCGACGGGCACGTGATTTCACACGTGGATCTGGGAGGCGGCCTCGGCATCCCCTATCGCGATGACAACGAGCCGCCGCCGCCTCCGGATGCCTATGCCGCGATGGTCAAGCGGGCGACCCGCGACCTCGACTGCAGGCTGATTTTCGAGCCGGGGCGGTTGCTGGTCGGGAATGCCGGTATCCTGGTCACGCGCGTGCTCTATCTGAAGCACGGCGACGCCAGGAATTTCGTCGTGGTCGATGCCGGCATGAACGACCTCGTCCGCCCCACGCTCTACGATGCCCACCATGAAATCCGCACGGTCCGTGAGCCGCTGCCTGGCGACCGCCGCATCACCGCCGATGTGGTCGGGCCGGTCTGTGAATCGGGTGATTTCTTGGCACTGGCCCGCGAACTGCCGGTACCGCAGCCCGGCGACTTGCTCGCGGTCATGACCGCGGGCGCCTATGGCGCGGTCCAGGCTGGCACCTACAACACCCGCCCGCTGGTACCGGAAGTGCTTGTTCGGGAAGACGAATGGGCGCTGGTGCGGCCCCGCCTGGAGGTCGACAGGCTGATCGCACTCGACCGGCTGCCGAAGTGGTTGTGAACCTTATCGAACCGTAACCCGTTGCCGTCGTTTTGATCAGTGGGCGCCTTCCTTTTGCCCCGTGTGACCGGTCCAAATGCGTGATAGGATCGGCACCTGCCAAGATTCTCTTTGCTGGAGATGGACTTGACCGAGAGTTCCGGTGCCATGGCGAAGACCGAGGCACGGCCCGCCGCAGGCGGCGAGGCAATGCTCGATCGTGCGCTCGGGCGGGCCCGCTGGGCGATCCTCTGGGAGCGACTCTGGCCGGCTCTGGCGTCGCTCGCCACCGCCGCCGGTCTGTTCCTGGCGTTGTCGTGGCTCGGGCTGTGGCTGTGGCTGCCGCCGATCGGTCGCGCCATCGGTCTCGGCATCTTCTGCCTGATCGCGGCAGCCGCGCTCGTTCCGCTCCTACGCGTGCGGCTGCCGAGCCGGACCGACAAGCTGCGGCGGCTTGACCGCAATTCCGGACTGTCGCATCGGCCAGCGACCACCATCTCCGACCGGATTGCCGGCGGGACCGGGGACAATCATGCGCTGGCGCTGTGGCGCGCGCATATCGAGCGGGCGCTGCGTTCGGCGAAGAGCTTGCGTGCCGGCGCGCCGGTGCCGCGGGTCGCGGCGCGCGACCCGATCGCATTGCGCGCGCTGGTGCTGGTCATGGTGATCGCGACGTTCTTCGTTGCCGGCAACGATCGCATGAAGCGCGTTGCCGCCGCCTTCGACTGGCATGGCGCGATTGCGCCGGCGAACTTCCGCATCGACGCCTGGGTCAGCCCCCCGCCCTATACCGGCAAGGCGCCGCTGATCCTGCAAGGCCTTCGTCCGGGCGAGCCGGTGCAGCAGACCACGCAGGCGCCGATCGCGGTGCCTGCCGGCTCGACGCTGGTCGTCCGTGCCAGCGGACAGGTCAATCTCGACGTGGCCATCACCGGCGGTCTGGCGGAGCCCCAAGCGGTCGCACAAACGGTCGCCGTGCGCGGCGCCACTGAGCGGCGCTTTGTCATTGACGGCGACGGTTCGGTTACCGTGCGTTCCGCGAACGATCTGAGCTGGCGGTTCACTGCGATTCCCGATCGGCCGCCGACCATCGCGCTCACCGGCGAACCGCAGTCGACCGCCAACGGCCTTCAGATGTCCTACAAGATCGAGGACGACTACGGCGTGGTGGGCGCGCAGGCGCAGTTCCGCCTCGTCCCGCGGCCCGGCACCAACGGCCATCCGCCGCGCAATCTCTACGAGGCGCCCGAGTTCCCGCTCTCGCTGCCGCAGGCGCGCACCCGCAGCGGTGTCGGCCGCACCACCCGGCATGTGAACGAGCACCCCTGGGCCGGTGCCGACGTGTCGATGACGCTGGTCGCGCGCGACGAGGGCGGCAACGAGGGACGCAGTGAAACGGTCGAGCTGCGGCTGCCCGAGCGCGCCTTCACCAACCCGGTGGCGCGCGCGCTGATCGAGCAGCGGCGCAACCTCGCGCTCGACGGCGACGCCCAGGCGCTGGTGCTTACCGCACTCGACGCCATGACCTGGGCGCCGGAGAAATTCCGGATCGAGGCGAAAATCTATCTCGGGCTGAAGTCGATCTTCTATCAGTTGACACGTGCCAAGACCGACGACCAGCTACGCGATGTGGTCGCGCGCATGTGGGACATGGCCGTCACGATCGAGGACGGCAACATGTCCGACGCCGAGCAGGCGTTGCGGGCGGCGCAGGACGCGCTGCGCCAGGCGCTCGAACGCGGCGCCAGCGAAGAAGAAATCAAGAAGCTGATGGACCAGCTGCGGGCCGCGATCGATCGCTTCCTCCAGGCACTGGCCGAGCAGATGAAGCGCAATCCCGACCAGATGGCGCGTCCGCTCGATCCCAATGCGCGGCAGCTGCGGCCGCAGGACCTCAAGAGCATGCTCGACCGCATGGAGCAGATGGCGCGGCAGGGCTCCCGCGATGCCGCGCGCAAGATGCTCGACGAACTCGCGCAGATGCTCAACAACCTTCAGATGGCGCGCCCCGGCCAGCAGCAGGGCGACGAGGACGACGAGCTGATGTCGAAGCTCGACGAACTCAACGATCTCATACGCCGCCAGCAGCAGCTGCGCGACCGCACCTTCGAGCAGGGCCAGGACCAGCGCCGCCAGCAGGGGCAGCGCGGCCAACGCGGCCAGCAGGGACAACAGGGCGAGCAGAGAGAACAGGGCCAGCAGGGCGGCATGGACGACCTGCGCAAGCAGCAGCAAGCGCTGCGCGAGCAGCTCGACAAGCTCCTGGACGAGTTGCGCAAGCACGGGCTCGGCCAGCCGGGTCAGCAGGGCGAAAGCGAGATGCAGCAGCTCGGCCGCGCCGGTAAGGAAATGGGCTCGGCCGAAGGCCAGCTTGGCGAGGGTGACGCCGATGGCGCGGTCGATTCGCAGGGCCGCGCGCTGGAGGCGTTGCGGCGCGGCACCCAGAACCTTGCGCAGTCGATGCAGCAGCAGCAGGGCATGGGCCCCGGGCCCGGACAACCAGGCCGCCGCGGCCAGTCGCGTGCGCAGCAGGACACCGATCCGCTCGGCCGGCCGCTGCGCGGGCGCTGGGACGACTCGACGCTGCCCAACACCTGTCTCAACACCGACGATCCCAAGTGCTTCCCGGCGCGCCGCCGCGCCGAGGAGATTCTCAACGAACTGCGCCGCCGCTTCGGCGAGAGCGACCGTCCGCAGCTCGAGCTCGATTACATCGAGCGGCTGCTGCGCGATTCGCGCTGACCGGCGCGCCCGGGCGGGTTCCGAAAGCCGCTAGGCGAAGGCTTTCAGGCAAATCATGCCACGCGACGCCAATAAACGACTGCTGGCCAATCCGCAGGGCGTATTGCGAAACCTGGCCGGGCTGAAGATGGGCGCCGCTGTCGGCTTTCTCCCGGCTATTCCGACCAACCCCGGAGCCGAACGCGCCTTCCACGATTTGCGCGCGATCGCATTACACTTTCTGGATGTCGAGTTTCTTGCGGCCGTTCGACCGGCCCATTCGGATCCGGCCTATATGCTCGATGCCGGCATCGATGTCATCGGTTATTCCGTGTTCGTTCAAAGTCGGTACCGGGACTACGCCGGCATTCACAAGAACCTCGGCGCGCTGCACGAATACCTTCTCAGTACGCCCGAGCCAGACATCATCAATTATGACCTGCGGGCCTTTCTTGTCACGCTGCGGGCCGCGCGCGAGGCCATGCCTGCGTTGGCGGCAACGACGGTTGAGTTGGAACCGCTGCTGACGGAGGAACGGATTTTCAGAGCGATGGGAAGGCCTCCTGAATATGCCAAGCTTCTCCGGCGCATTCACAGCAGACGGCAGCAGTTCGCCAGATTCTTCGGCGGGTTGGACGATTTGAACGAAGTCGTGGCGGGGTTGTTTCCGCTGCTCCAGGAGGAGCCGGACGAAGCCATACTGAGCTATCGGGAGATGAAAGAAAAAATCCGCGCTGCGCGCGGCAGCGCGCTCCAGGCACAGTCGGACGCTGCGAATGTCGAGAAGGGCACGGAGACACGCAAAGCCTCCAAACGAATTGTGGCGCATCTGAAGCCCAAGCCGGGGCGCAGGGTGCGCCCCAATCTCAGCTACTACCGGCCTGCTTCGGCAGCCGTAACAGATCGAATTACGAGAGCCCAGGAATTCCGGGTGTGGACCGTCCCGGCCTTCATCAAAGACTTGTACGAACAACATGGACGAGAGCTGGCAAAGGCGCAGAGATCATGGCTGCAATATGCCAAGGAATCGTGGGCCAGGAAATCGACCATGCGTCTGGTGCCGACGGACGAAGATGGAATTGTGCTCGGCTATCTGACCCAGAAGGTCATCGACCCCGCCAGCAGTCCACCGCAAATGAATGTGGTCGAAGAGGCGCAGGAAGAGCAGGAGACGGTAGTGTCCCTTCTGCTCGATGTGTCCTGCTCCATGCAGACCGGTGGCCGCTACCAGCTCGCCTACATGGTGGCCGATCGCTTGAGCCAGTTCTTGACGAAGGGTGAGGTTCCGACGGAGATCCTCGGTCATACGACGACAGGCGAAACTGTCCCGAATGTCGTGGGCCGCAATCGTCCGATGCATTACATCGTCTTCAAGACGCGTGAGGAGCCCCATAATTCAACGACGGTGCACCGCCTATGCTCGATCCTGCACACAGGCATGCACTATTTCGGTTACGATGGCGAAGCCACCATGTGGTGCTACGAACGGCTCAAGAAAACCCGCGCCAAGCGGCGTATCATGTTCGTCGTGACCGACGGAGACCCGAGCGGGACCTATGTCAGCAAGAAAGGTGACGATATCAGCTATTTTACCGCGCGCCATTTTCGCGACGTCGTTGCCCTCATTGAGGCGGAGAAAAAGGTCGAGATCGTCGGGGTGCCCATCAAGGCCGACGTGAGCCGGATATTCAGTCGGTCGATACGGATCGATTCGATCGAGGATATCTACAGGAGCCTCAGCCCCTCCATCCTCGCCTTGTTGCGAGAATTGAATGAACCCAAGAAGCCGTCGGCCGATCCCTTCGGCTCCAGAATAGTGGCGCACAGAAAAGCCCGGCTCGTCGTTCCCCAGTAGCGCCGCTCCCCGCGGAACTCCCGCGTCGATTGATCAAGCGACTCGCGCAAGCCGCGGTTGCCGGTCCGGCGCCGGCAGACGGCGGTTCCGCACTGACCGCGCAGAGGTCCGGAACCATATTTTTTGTTCCCTCGTTTGCCGATCGGGTGCGCGCGGGGAAAACCCATGCCGAAAGCGTTCGGCGACACGAGAGGAACCGTCCCCATGCGACGTAGACTACTAGCGAGTACGGCAACGGCCGCCATTCTGTGCGGTCTCGCCTTTGCGACCGCGCAGGAGATGCCGCGCGGCGGCAAGCAGGAGAGCCCGGCTCAAAGCCAGGGATCGCCCGGCGGCGCGCCGAGAGGTGAGAGCCAGCCACGGCAGGAGATGCCTCAGCGGCAGAACAACGCAAAGGGTAACCAAAGCCAGCGCAATCAAGGGGAAAGCCGACAGGCGCAGCCCGATAGGAATCAGCAGCAGCACACCACCGGCCAGGGTCAGCCTGACCGGGACAAGGCCAAGCAGGCGCAGCCGAAGCCAGACCGTGGTCAGCAGCAGCAGACCACCGGCCAGGGGCAGCCTGACCAGGGCAAGGCCAAGCAGGCGCAGCCGAAGCCAGACCGTGGTCAGCAGCAGCAGACCACCGGTCAGGGCCAGCGCGACCCGGCCAAGGCCAAGCAGGCGCAGCCGAAGCCCGACCAAGGCCCGCAGCAGACCACCGGCCAGGGCCAGCGCGATCAGGGCAAGGCCAAGCAGGCGCAGCCGAAGGCCGGCGCCGGCGGGCGGGCCGACCAGACCGTGGGGCAGGGCGATCAGCGACAGGGCGGTCAGCAAGGTGCGCAAGGCCGGCAAGGCGATGACCGTACATCGGCGCAAGGCCGCGTAGAGCTCACCGTCGAGCAACGCACGCGCATCAGGCAGGCGGTGTTCGCCCGGTCCGACGTGCCGCGCGTCACCAGCGTGAATTTCAGCGTTTCTGTCGGTGCCGTGGTGCCGTCGCGCGTGCGCGTTGTTGCAGTACCGGCCGCGATCATCGAAATCCGTCCGGAGTTCCGCAATCACCTCTATTTCGTGGTGCGCGATGAAATCGTCATCGTCGACAACCGCCGCCGGATCGTCGCCGTGATCCCCGTGGATGCGGCGCGCGGCAGCGGTGGCGGCGGCCGCGTTGATGTGGTGGCAGAGCTCAGCCCCGAGGAAATCCGCGAGGTCCAGCTTGTGTTGATCGAGCAGGGTTTCTCCATCGAGGCGGACGGGGTTCTTGGCCCGAGTACGCGGCGGGCGTTGATCGCGTTCCAGCAAAGGCAGGGACTGCGCGCCACCGGCCGTATCGACAGCCAGACCATTGCCAAGCTCGGCGTGTCCATCAGGTCGAACGAGGGCGGGCAGCCCTCACCGACCACCGGGCAAGGCGGAGCGGGCGGTCAGCAGCCGGGCTCCGGCAAGCAGTCGCCGGCGATCCGCGGTTCGGGTGATCAACAAGGCGGCGCAATGGAGCGCCGGGACAACCAGCCCGGCGCCGCGCAGCGGCGTGGTCCGTCCAATGGCGAGCCGGCGACCAGCGGGCAAGGCGGCGCCGGTCAGGGCGGCGCTGCCAATCAGCCGTCAACAGGCCAGGGGCGGTCGCCCGAGCGCGGCAGCGACGGCGCGCCCGCGATGAATCAGCCGTCGGCGGGCGGCGGCGCCGCGGGCGGTGGCGGCGGTTCCGTTCCCAAGGGACCGTCCCGATAACCGTCGGGGAGTACGAGCATCATGGCCCCGCCGCACGGCGGGGCCATGGTTGGTGTAAGCATGCTCAATGCACGCGACGCGTCGCTGCCGCGGCAATCGCGTCCTTCACCGCGCTGCGGATGGCGGCGATCGAGAACGGCTTGGTAATCACGTCGTGGATCAGCGTGTCGAGGCCGAACGCTCGCTCGCGCTGGTCGGCGAAGCCGGTCATCAGCAGGATCGCGACCTGCGGATGGTCGCGCGCGGCCGCGAGCGCGAGCGCGATGCCGTCCATGATCGGCATGCGGATGTCGGTCAGCAACAGCTCGAAGGCGCCGTGTTCACGGGTCAATACGTCCAGCGCCTCGGCGCCATCATTGACGGCCGTCACCGCGTGGCCGTCCTGCGCCAGTGCGCGCGCGACCAGGCTGCGGAGCCCTTCCTCGTCTTCGGCAATCAGAATGCGTGCCATGGCTGACCTCCATCAGAGCCCGGCGACCAGGTCGCGACGGTTGAAGAAGCGCACCAGCACGGCGTGCGCCTCCGGCGGCGGCGATGCAAGCCGCGAGCGGAACGGCAGCGTCATGCCGGGTGGAATCGTGTTGCGCGCCGGCAGCGCGGTCCAGCTATAGATTTCCTGGCCGGCGATATTGCGCACGGCGAACCGCAGCCGCGGCACATCGGCACTGCGCCGGCTCGCATTCCTGATGAAGCCCTCGACCACCAGCATCTGTACACCGTCCTGCACCTCCTTGCGGGTGACGATGTCCGAGAACTCCAGCCCGCGCAGGTTCACCGGCAGGCCGACGGATGCATACAGCGAGGCGGTTTGCGGCATGAACCGCACGATGTCGGTTCTGAATGCGATCAGTCCGGTGTTGATGGCGATGAGCGCCAGGATCGCCGTCGACCAGCCGGGCAGGCGCGACCGGCGGCGCGCAGCATTGCGCCGCATGCGCCGCGCCGCCACCGACTCGATGTCCTCGGGCAGGGGCGGCACGGGCCCGGCCTCGACCGGCCGGTCGTCGGGCGCCGGCTCATGGTCGATCACCGCTGCGGGCTGCGCGGCCGGTTCCGGCTCGGGAGACGGCGCCGTTACGCCGTCGTCGTCAGTGACGTGGTCGGCAGGTGCCGGCGGCGGCTCGCCCGGGCCGTCCGCCGGCACGGTGGGAGGGGCGGCCTCCACCACAGGAACGGCAGCAACCGTCCCGGGCGGGGCCTCCGAGAAATCATTGACCGAGGTTGTCGCCGCGAAGGCGGCAACCTCCTCCTGATGGGAGCGGGCGATGGCCGACATCGCCTCGGGATTGGATGCGAACCAGGTCTTCTTGCAGCGCGCACAACGGACCGCGCGGCCGCTCGCGCCCAGCGAGGCCGGATCGACCTGATAAGAGGTCGCGCAGTTCGGACAGACGATCAGCATCGGCGAATCAGGGCCACCGGGTCCGGGCCCGGACGCTAGCAACTGAACCGTTAACGGATCGGAAACCATAAGGGGGCCGTGAGGCAGACATTCCGCGGGCCGGGCCCCTGGCCCGCGGATCAATGGGCGCCGTGTATGCCTTGCGCCGAACCGGCTGGGCGCCTGCTATAAGTCAGAATCGTTGCCGGAGCGGGCGGGCTCGGAGCAGGCAGGTGGTCCGATTCGAGAATGTGGGGCTGCGATACGGACTGGGGCCGGAGGTCCTGCGCGACCTCACCTTCCGCATCGAGCCGCATTCCTTTCAGTTCCTCACCGGACCATCGGGCGCCGGCAAGTCCTCCCTGCTGCGCCTCCTGTTCCTGTCGATGAGGCCGACCCGAGGGCTCATCACCCTGTTCGGCCATGACATCGCCACGCTCAGCAAGGATGCGCTGGCGACACTGCGCCGCCGCATCGGGATTGTGTTCCAGGACTTCCGACTGCTCGACCATCTGACCACCTACGAAAACGTGGCGCTGCCGTTGCGGGTGATCGGGCGCACCGAGGACAGCTTCCGCGACGAGGTGGTGGAACTGCTGCAATGGGTGGGTCTGGGCGACCGCATGTCGTCGCTGCCGCCGGTGCTGTCGGGCGGCGAGAAGCAGCGCGCCGCCATCGCGCGCGCCGTGATCGCGCGGCCGCAACTGCTGCTCGCCGACGAACCGACCGGCAACGTCGACCCGAGCCTGGCGCAGCGGCTGTTGCGGTTGTTCGTGGAGCTCAACAAGTCCGGCACGTCGGTGGTGATCGCGACCCACGACATCGCGCTGATGGACCAGTACGATGCCCGTCGGCTCGTGCTGCATGAAGGGCGGCTGCATGTCTACGACTGACGATCGCGATGCCGACGTCTATGACGAACCGACCATGCAGCCCGAGGCGCTCGCGGAGTTGCCGCGCTTCGAGAATCCGATCGTGCCCGACAACACGATCTCCGGCCGCGCACTGATTGCCGTAATCGCCATCATGACCTTCCTGGCGTCGCTCACCACCGGCGCAGTGATGCTGGTTCGCGCGGCTGCCGGCGAGTGGCAGTCGGACGTAGCCCGCGAGGTCACCATCCAGGTGCGGCCCGCGGAAGGGCGCGACATCGAGGCCGATGTGGCACTCGTGGTCGAGGTCGCGCGCAAGTTCCCCGGCCTGGCCGATGTGCGTGCCTATTCGCGCGCCGAATCTGCGCGCCTACTGGAGCCATGGCTGGGTACCGGCCTGGCGCTTGACGACCTGCCGGTGCCGCGCATCGTGGTGGTACGGCTCGCCGCCGGCACGGCCCCCGACCTCACGGCGCTGCGCAAGGCGATCACCGCGGCGGTGCCGTCCGCCAGCCTCGACGACCACCGCAACTTCGTGGAGCGGATGCGGTCGATGGCCAATGCGGCGGTGATTGGCGGCCTCGTGGTGCTGGCGTTGGTGCTGCTGGCGACGGTGCTGTCGGTGATGTTCGCGACCCGCGGCGCCATGGCGGCCAACCGCGGGGTGATCGAGGTGTTGCATTTCATCGGCGCCAAGAACGGCTTCATCGCCGGGCACTTCCAGCGTCGCTTCCTGCTGCTGGGCTTGCAGGGTGGCGCTATCGGCGGCGGCTGCGCGATGGCGCTGTTTGCGCTCGCCGAACTGGCCAACCGCTACTTTCCCGGCACTGTGGCGGCGGACCAGTTCGTGGCGCTGTTCGGTCGATTCTCGGTCGGGCTTGCCGGCTATGCGGTCGTGGCCGCGCAGGTGGTGCTGATAGCCTTCGTGGCCGCGTTCACATCGCGGGCGACCGTCAACCGCACGCTTGAGGCTATTCAATAACGGCTGTCATCCCGGCAGAATGCCGCGCCATAGCGCGGCCGGAATTTGCGCTATGGTCGCGGCGGGTAGATGGCATGGTCGAATCCAGAACCGGTGACCGCAACCAGAATACGCGGCCCGTCGCCGGCCGGCTGCTCCGATTCCTCGGCCGGGCGACGTTTGTGCTTTGTATCGGCGGGGCGCTGGTTCTGGCGATTGGATTCGCCCGCTTCGTGCAGTCGCTGCCGACCGAGGAAAGCAAGCTTGACCGCAACGCCGACGGCATTGTCGCACTGACCGGAGGTGCGTCGCGCGTCGTCGACGCACTCGAGCTGTTGGCCGAGAAACGCGGACAGCGCCTGCTGATCAGCGGCGCCAATCCCTCGACCAATGCCAAGGAGATTTCCCGCCTGCATCCGGAGTTTGCACAGATCGTGCACTGCTGCGTCGACTTCGACAGCTCGCTCAATACCCTCGGCAACGCCGTAGAGACGCGCAGCTGGGCGCTCAGGCGCAACGTGCGCTCCCTGATCGTGGTAACCTCGGGCTATCACATGCCGCGTGCGCTGGCCGAGATCGGTCATCAGCTTCCGGGCGTCACCCTGATTGCGTTTCCGGTATTCTCCGAGCAGCTGAAGGCCGAGCCGTGGTGGCCCGACGGGCTGCGGCGCGTTACGCTCGAGTACCTCAAGTATGTCTTTGCCCACCTTCGCATGCGCATAAATCCCGGCGCCGGCCGTCCCGATTGAGGTCAGTCTCGTGCTCGTCATTCTCCGATCGGTTGCCTTCAATGTCCTGTTCTACCTCAATCTGGGCGTGCAGCTGATCGGAGCCATCCCCACGCTGGTGATGCCGCGCAAGGCGATCATAAAGGTCGCGATGTTCTGGGGCCGCACCAACAACTGGCTCTTGCATCATGTCTGCGGGATCAGGATCGAATATCGCGGCCTGGAGAAGATTCCCCCGGGGCCGCTCCTGGTGGCGTCCAAGCATCAGTCGGTGTGGGAGACGTTTGCGCTGCTGTGGCTGTTCTCCGATCCCGCTTTCATCCTCAAGCGCGAGCTGCAATGGATTCCACTGTTCGGCTGGTATGCCTGGAAGGCGGGCATGATCCCGGTCGATCGCGGCCGTGGCCGCGAAGCGCTCGCCGGCATGAACGAGCGCGCCCGCAATGCGCTCGCCGGCGGCCGTCAGATCGTGATCTTTCCGGAAGGGACGCGGCGCGCGCCTGGTGCCGAGCCCAGCTACAAGTTCGGTGTCGTGCATCTCTACGACGGGGCGGGAGTTGCCTGTCTGCCGATCGCGTTGAATTCCGGCCTGTTCTGGCCGCGGCGCTCGTTCCTGCGCTATCCTGGTCGGATCGTGGCGGAGATCCTCGATCCGATTCCACCCGGTCTCGGCCGCGTGGAGTTTGCAGAACGACTTCAGCGCGACATCGAAACCGCGACCGCGCGCCTCGTCGCCGAAGGCGAGCGGGAGCTTGCGAGGAACGGCATCAGCAATACGCCGGCGGCGCGCATGTCAGGGTGAAGCAAGCTGCGCCTCGTGCGTACCCTTCAGGCGCTCCGCCAGCAGATGCAGCTCGGTTTCGCGATAGCCGAGCCGCTCCAGTGCCGCGACGGTTTCGATCACGTAGTCGCGATTGTGGCCGGACTGCCCGTGGCCCTGGCGCACATGGTGCAGTTGCTCGTCGAGCGTCAGACGCCCGGCATATTGCGGATGGCTGCGATCCACCATGTAGCAAAGCGCGGGCACCGTGCGCTCGGGATGGGTCGCCAGCCGCACCTGCCGCATGAATTCGCGGTACACCATGGTGACCTGCTCGCGCGAACGCAGATACGCCACCACGTCGGCGCGATCGGCGGCCGCCACCCGGAAGGCGACGCCCCGGCAGGCGCCGCCGCGGTCGAGACCCAGCACGAGGCCGGGGCGCTCCGGCGTTCCGCGGTGAACGAAGGAATAGACGCAGAGCGCGCGGTGCGCCCCGATCAGCCGCGCATCGACGCGCTCGACGAACGCGAATCCCGGCCGCCACATCAGCGAGCCATAGCCGAACACCCAGAGGTCGCCGGCGGATGGGTCGGTCAATGCATCCATGGCACCGCCTATACGGTTGCGATTTGTCCTTGCAAAGGCCTTAATCGGGAGGCTTGAGAACGCCGCGCAGGCCGCCGCTGTCGGTCGGGCCAGGGAGCGCGATCAATGGACGGTCAATCGGGAACCCGCCGTCGCTGGCCGATCTTCGCGCCTTTCGCGCTGGTCGTGGCGCTTGCCCTGATCTGGACGGGACTATGGTTCTATGCCGCATCGGCGGCCGAGACCGCGATTGCCGGCTGGCGCGCGCGCGAGGCCAAGTCCGGCCGCAGCTACGAATGCGCGTCTCAGACCATCGGCGGCTTCCCGTTCCGCATCGAGGTGCGCTGTGCAGAGCCGCGCGTCGCACTGCGCGGGAAGGGTGCGCAAGTCGAACTCAAGGGCGCCAAAGTCGTGATGCTGGCGCAGGTGTATCAGCCGACCCATCTGATCGGCGAGTTCGGTGGGCCGATGACGGTCGCCGAGCCGGGCCAGCCACCGACCTATGCCGTGACCTGGTCGCTTGGCCAGTCGAGCATGCGCGGCACGCCCCGCAATCCGCAGCGCGGCTCGCTGGTATTCGATGATCTCACCGTGCAGCGGCCTGGAGACGGCGCTGGCAAGACCGTGCTGAACGCCAAACGTGTGGAGTTGCACGGCCGCATGGCGGAAGGCTCCGCCGCCGCCAATCCGGTGATCGAGACGGTATTGCGTGCGCGCGCCGCCACGGCCCCCGAACTGCATGCCATGGCGGCAGCCCCGATCGATGCCGACATTACGGCGACGCTGCGTGGACTTGCCGATTTCGCGCCGAAGCCGTGGCCGGTGCGGTTCCGGGAATTGCAGGCGCGGGGCGGCCGCATCGACATTGCGCAGGCGCGGGTCCAGCAGGGCGAGGTGATCGCGGTGAGTTCCGGATCGCTCGGGCTCACCGAGCGCGGCAATCTCGACGGCGAATTGCTGATGACCGTGGTCGGCCTCGATCAGGTGATCAAGTCGCTCGACCTCGAAGCGATCGTTTCGCAGGGGCGCGTCGGCGCCGCCATCGACAAGCTCGACCGGCTGATCCCCGGGCTGGGCGGCCTCGCGCGCAAGAACGCCGCGCCCGGCCTGCTCATCGGCCTCGACGCCATCGGCAAGCGTACCACGCTCGAAGGCCGGCCCGCGGTGACGGTACCGCTCCGCTTTGTGGATGGGCGGGTGATGCTGGGACCCATCCCGGTCGGCCGCACGCCGCCGCTGTTTTGACCGATCGCCGGCTTGGCGAGCGCGCTCAGCGGAAACGGCCGACGAAGATCACGCGCCAGCGCTTGCCGGTGACATAGAACAGCCCGGCTTTGGCGTCGTAGGCGATGCCATTGAGCACGTTCTCGCCGTCGTTGGTGCTGGCCCGCTCGTTCGGAGTCATCACCTCCCACAGGATGTTCAGGTCGGCCACCGCCTCGATGCAGCCGGTTTGCGGATCGAATCGCACGATCGAGCGCGTGGTGAAGATGTTGCCGTAGAGCTTTCCGTCGACCAGTTCCAGCTCGTTGACTTGGGCAACCTCGTTTTTGCCGGCCCTGATCCGCACCGACTTGCCGATCTTAAAGGTCTTGGGATCGGCGTAGTAGAGCGCTGGCCCGCCATCGGTGAACAATAGATTGGTGCCGTCGTTCGACAGGCCCCAGCCATCGCGCGGATTGCGCATCTGGCGCGTGAGCTTGCCGGCGAGGTTGTAGACGAATACCGCACGATCCTGCCAGGTGAGCTGCACGATCTCGTCGTTGAGGATGGTCAGTCCTTCGCCGAACACGCGGCGACCCTGATCGGCAAGCGTCGTCACCGTGCCGTCGAGCGAGATGATGTTGAGCTGGGTGGTGCCGCCGACGCTGCCGGTGCTTTCGTAGAGCTTGCCGTCGCGGAATTCGAGTCCTTGCGTGAAGCCCGTGCGGCTGCGAACGATCTTACTCGACGGCTCGAAGCGCATGAGGGCCGGTTCGCCGCACAGGAACTGCGCTTGCGCCGGTACGGCGAACAGCATCAACGTCACGTATGCCAACGGCACGCCGGCGCGTGCGCGAGTGGTCTGGCGGATCGAACGGATCATGGGGATGCGGACTCCTCACCGCATGATGACACGGCCAAGCCGGCGCGTCATGCGGATGGCGTGGGATGGCGCCGCGCCGGAGTTCCTGCGCGGTGACAATGACGCTTGCGGCCGACACAATTGCCGTCAGCGCAGAGCTTCCGGATAGCGCCGCAAGGGCTTGAACCGAAGGCCGCGGCCACGCCGCGGTTTTGGGGCCATACGAGGTCGCCGGCGACACCGACAGGGACCGGAACGACCTGGCGGGTGGCGGTCGCGACAAGGGCCAGTCCCGGCGACAGCTTCGGCCGGGCAGCCGCCCGGAGCCGGCGGCCGCCCCGAAATCGCGTTTCCGTGATGGCCATCACAGCCGCCGATGGCGTGTCCGTCTAAGCTCCCGCGCATCCTGGAACCGTGGGCCGCCCGCGCAGATCAGGAGCAGACCATGACGAAGACAGGTTCGTTCCTATCGATATCGAGTGCCGCCGCCGTGCTGACCGCCGGCATCATCTCCGCTGCCCCGGCCGCCGACGCACGTCCCCCCGTCGACCGCGCCAAGAATGCCGTCCTACGCATCCTGGGCGAGCGTGCGTCACCGCTCGGCTTCACCGACGTGGTCCAGCGCCGCTTTGCGGTGTGCGGGCGCGTGCATGTCCGCAATGCATCGGGCGAAGACGGGGTCCGGCCGTTCGTCTACCCGCTGGTGAGCGAGCAGGCCTACATCCTGGACCTGCCGGCGTATCCGCGCGATGCGCGCAGCGCGCTCGCGGCCATCCGGCTCTATTGCGGACCGACCACGGCCTGAGCGGCCAATTCTCCGGCTCCAAGCGCTTCCCGGGCGACGCGTCTGCCGCGCTTGCGTTGCTGCGGCCGGTCGCATAAGGGCAAGCGGTGCCCTCCGCAGGGGTGACGGGAACGCTTGAGCGTGACAAGAATGGCGTGTGCAACGGCGGCTGAGGCGATTGCGACGAGCTGCTCGGCCGACCAGCCCCGTCTCAGCGATTGCCTGATCTTTGCGCCTACCTACAACGAATGCAACAACGCGGCCGCGCTGATTGCGGCGCTGCTGGCGGTCGAACCGCGGTGCGATGTCCTGATTGTCGACGACAGCTCGACCGACGGCACCACCGCGTTGCTGGCCGACCTGGCTGCGGCCGAGCCGCGGCTGCGCGTGCTGGTCCGCGCGGGCAAGCTCGGCATTGGCTCCGCGCACAAGCTCGCCTGGCTGCATGCCCGCCGCGCCGGCTATGCACGTATCGTCACGCTCGACGCCGATCTTTCGCATGATCCGGCGGACGTGCCCCGCCTGCTGGCGGCGCTCGACACCGGTGCCGACGCGGCGTTCGGATCGCGCTACATGGCGGGCGGCAGCCTCGACTATCAGGGGTGGCGGCTCTTCCTCAGCCGCAATGCAAATCGGCTGGCGCGCCGCGCGCTCGGGCTGCCGTTCGCCGAGTACACGACCTCGCTGCGCGCCGCGCGCCTCGACCGCGTACCGGCGGGCCTGGTCGAGACGATCGACAGCGATGGCTACAGCTTCTTCTTGGCCTGCGCGGTTGGCTTCGCGCGCGCGGGGCTGCGGATCGTGGAGATCCCGATCCACTTCCGGGACCGCAACCACGGTGTATCCAAGATTCCGCAGACCCAGATCCTGCGCGGCGCCATCAATCTTCTTCGGCTCGTCGTGCGGCGGCAGCCGAAGCCGCTGGGATCGCTGCCGCCGGACGGCGATCGATGTCCCGCCTGCGGCCAGCCCTATCGCATGGCGATGCCGTCGGGCGCGTTGCGCTGCCTGGCTTGCCTTGATCGCGCCAGTCCGCCGGCCTCGTAGCGGCCTGTCCTGATGACGGACATCCAGTTTGGCGGTATCGTTCGGGCTCAATCACAAGCCGGCGATAACGGCTGCTTGACGGGAGGAATCACCATGCAAAGGCTGTCCTTGATAAGCGGCGCAATCCTCGCGGCCTGGGCGCTGGCGGGATCGGTACCGTCGGCACTGGCTCAGAAGGCCAAGCCCGGCATCGAGCGCATGTACGTCCTGTATTGCGGAGATATCCATCTCAACGACGCGTCGTCGTTCACGCCGGGCGCGAGCGGTCCCGGCCACCTCACCGTGACCTGCTACCTGATCAAGCACGCACGCGGCTACGTGCTGTTCGATACGGGCGTCGGCGACCACATCGTCAAGTTGCCCAACGGCCAGAAGAGCCGGGCCGGCTACTGGACCGTGAAGAAGACCCTGGAAAGCCAGCTCGCCGAGCTCGGCCTCAAGCCGTCCGACGTCCAATACGTTGCGCTGTCGCACTCGCATGGCGACCACGTCGGCAATCTCAAACTATTCACGCAGTCGACGCTGGTCGTGCAGAAGGCCGAATGGGAGTGGAAGCCGCCGGTCGGCCTGGCGCTTCCGCAATTCGGGCTGAAGGCGGTCACGCCTGACGGCGACCACGACCTGTTCGGCGACGGCAGCGTGATGCTGATCGCGACCCACGGCCACTCGCCCGGCCACCAGAACATGCTCACCCGGTTGCCGAAGACCGGAGCCATCATGTTCACAGGCGATTCCGTGCACACCAAAACCAACTGGGACGGCGGGCGGGTGCCGCCGCGCAATTTCAATGTCCCGCAGTCGCTCGAAGCGCTCAAGCGCATGCGCGCGGTGCTGAAGGAGAACAACGCGCAGCTCTGGATCGGCCACGAGCCGAGCGAGGTGCCGCTGCGCAAGTACGCGCCGGCGTATTACGAGTAGGGAGGGCTTGGTTCAACCGGCGGCGAGGCGAGGGGCGCGGCTGTCGGCCACCGTTTGTCGCGCCCCTTGAGTTGCCGAAGTCCGCGCACCTACTCGCCGTCCCCCGCATAGGGCCGCGGCAGACTCCCGCCCGGCAGGCCCGGATGCGGCCGCCCGAAATCCGGCGTCGGCGAATCCTGGCCCAACTCGACGATGCTGCGCCGGATGGCGCGGCGCTCGGTGAAAATCCGATGCAGCGCGTCGCCGTCGCCGCGGCGGATGGCGCGCGTCAGCTCGCCGACGTCCTCGGTGAAGCGGCCGAGCATCTCCAGCACCGCATCTTTGTTGGCGAGGAAGATATCGCGCCACATGGTCGGGTCGGACGACGCGATGCGGGTGAAATCGCGGAAGCCGCCGGCGGAGAATTTCAGCACCTCCGATTGCGTGACCTCACGCAATTCGAACGCGGTGCCGACGATAGTATAGGCGATCAGGTGCGGCAGGTGGCTCGTCACCGCCAGCACCAGGTCGTGGTGGTCGGCGGTCATGGTCTCGACCTTGGCGCCGAACGACTGCCAGAATCTTGCAAGCTTGTCCGTCGCGGCCGGATCGGTGCCTTCCGGCGGCGTCAGGATGCACCAGCGGTTGACGAACAGCTCGGCGAAGCCAGCGTCGGGACCCGAGAATTCGGTGCCGGCGACCGGATGCGCCGGCACGAAATGTACGCGCCGAGCGCCGGCAAGCGGCAGGTGCGGAGCCATGTCGCGCACCACCGAGCCCTTCACCGAACCGACGTCGGAGACGACGGCTCCCGGCTTGAGCTGCGGCGCAATCTCCTGCGCGACCGCGCCGCATGCGCCGACCGGGATGCATACGATCACGAGGTCGGCGTCCCTGACGGCTTCGGCGTTGGTCGCGACCACCGTGTCGGCGAAGCCGAGTTCGACCACGCGCTTGCGCGTGGCCTCCGTGCGCGCGGTGGCGACGATCTCACGCACAACGCCCTGCGCGCGCGCCGCATGCGCGATCGAGGATCCGATCAGGCCGGTGCCGATCAGCGCCAAGCGGTCGAAGAGGGGCAGCTTCCCGGTCATCTCCGTCACGTGCGCCCCATGAATTCGGCGAGCGCATCGACGGCGAGGCGGTTGGCCTCCTCCGAACCCACCGTCATGCGCAGGCAGTCGGGCAGGTGATAGGCGGAGACGCGCCGCGTGATCAGGCCGCGGCTTGTCAGGAAGGCGTCGGCGTCGGCCGCGGTCCGGCCGTCGGTGCGGGGGAAGTGGATGAGGATGAAGTTCGCAACGCTTGGCGTGACGGTGAGTCCGACCTTGCGCACTTCATCGGTGAGCCAGGCGAGCCACCTTTCGTTGTGGGCGCGCGCTATCTCCGTGTGGGCAGTGTCGTTGATCGCTGCGATCGCGGCCATCATCGCGGGTGTGTTGACGTTGAACGGACCGCGGATGCGGTTGATCGCCTCGACGATATGCGCGGGGCCGTACATCCAGCCGACCCGCAACGCCGCAAGTCCGTAGATCTTGGAGAACGTACGCGTCATCACGACGTTGTCGCAGGTTGCGACCAGCTCGATGCCGGCCTCGTAGTCGTTGCGCCGGACATATTCCGAATAGGCCGCGTCGACCACGAGCAGCACATGCGGCGGCAACGCGCGCTGAAGGCGCTTCAGCTCGTCGAATGGCATGTAGGTGCCGGTCGGATTGTTGGGATTGGCGATAAACACCATCCTGGTGCGGGCGCTCACCTTGGCGAGGATGGCGTCAGCATCGGCCGTGTAGTCCTTCTCCTCCGCGACCACCGGCGTGGCGCCGGAGCCGAGGGTGGCGATCGGGTACACGAGGAATCCGTGCTTGGTGTAGATCGCCTCGTCGCCGTCCTGCAGGTAGGCGTCGGCCAGGAGGTTGAGCAGGTCGTCGGAGCCGGCGCCGCACACGATACGGTCGGGATCGAGACCGAATTGCTTGCCGATTGCTTCGCGCAGCAGTCGGGCGGAGCCCTCGGGGTAGTCCTCCAGGTGATCGGCCACCGCCTTGTAGGCCGCAATCGCCTTCGGGCTCGGGCCGAGCGGCGTCTCGTTCGACGATAGCTTGAACACGCGCGCGACGCCCGGCGCCTTGCTCTTGCCTGGCACATAGGCCTCGATGGCGAGCACGCCAGGGCGCGGTTGCGGTCGGTTGGCGGTCATTTCCGAAGCATGTCCATGATCTTGGCCGTCCTCAGTGGCGGAGGATGGCGCACAGGTTCAACCCGTCTCGGTCGCGACCCTATAGCGGGTCGCATGGGTGCCGACGAGGGCCGTGGAACGGATCGTGGCGCCGGCTCTGACCAGGGCGTCGCCGACCGCAGCCAGTGCGCCGCCGTGCGGGATCGACACCAGCAGGGCCGCGCCATCGAATGCCGAATCCGGTACGGCGATCACCTCCGCCACCGCCGCAACCGCCTTGGCCGCCTTCGCGCTCCAGCCGGCGACGCGGACGCTCCACATCGACACTTCGCGCACCATGGCGTCGGCTTCCGCCCGCGAGACGACGAAGACCGGGAGCGCGGCCGGATGGTCGGCGCGGTCGACGAACGGCAGGCGCGCGATGATCTTCGGCGCGGCGTCGAACTCCAGCGCGCTCCACCAAGCGCCGGCGCCGGCCGCCGCGAAGGCCGGCACCAGGCCGAGATCGCCCTTCGACTCCGAGACCGCCTCGACCACGCTGGCTGCCCCCATATGGGGAACGAACGGCACCGTGAATCCGAAGTGGAATCGCGCGCTGTCGCGGACATTCGCATCGCCGGCCGACAGGTCGGCATGGACGGAGAAGGGCGCCTGCACATAGGTGAAGGTCGCGATGATGACGCGCCAGATGCTTTCGGCGGTATCGAGCGGCAGGATGCCTTTGTGGCGCTCGACCAGGCGCCGCATCATCTCGGCCTCGCGTGCCGGGCGGAACGCCGAGCCCGATTCCTGCGTCTGTTTGACCGCGATCAGGCGGTCGATGATCTCGCCGCGCTCCATCAGGAGGCGGTGCATGGTCTCGTCGATGCGGTCGATTTCGCGCCGCAGCGCGGCCAGATCGGGTGTTCCGGAACGGGACGGCTCGGCCATGGCTCGCGGTTCAGGTGTTCATCATGTCGCGGCCATTGATAGGGGCCGGTCCGTCGGAAATCAAAGAAAACATTGACAGAAATGGACGCTGGCCTATCTAAGCGCGGCCTGGCGATCAAGGCATCATGCCCCGCGAAAGCATGCGCGGGGCATCCAGTATCCGGTGGCCATTCGATTTGAGGGTTGAGGTGCGATACAGTCGGGCTGGTCGGTACTGGATCGCCCGCGCATGCGGGTGATGACTGTGGAGAGGGCGTCAATGGTCGAGGTCGTGCTAGCTCCCGCCGACCGCGTGCGTGAAGCGGACGATCCGCATTCGCAAGTCGTTCGTTTCGGCCTCGATAAACCGCTGCGGCTCGACGCCGGTCTCGATCTGTCGCCGTTCCAGATCGCCTACCAGACCTACGGCGTGCTGAACGCACAGCGTTCGAACGCGGTGCTGATCTGCCACGCGCTCACCGGCGATCAGCACGTTGCCAACGCCCATCCCGTGACCGGCAAGGGCGGCTGGTGGGAGACCATGGTCGGCCCCGGTCGTCCGATCGACACCAACCGCTACTTCGTGGTCTGCCCGAACGTGATCGGCGCCTGCATGGGGTCCTCCGGCCCGGCATCCACCAATCCGGCGACCGGCATGCCCTGGGGCCTGGACTTTCCCGTCATCACCATCCGCGACATGGTGCGCGCGCAGGCGATGCTGCTCGACCATCTCGGCATCGACTCGCTGTTTTCGATTGCCGGCGGCTCGATGGGCGGCATGCAGGTCCTGCAATGGACGGCGAGCTACCCCGACCGCGTGTTCTCGGCGCTGCCGATCGCCGCCGCAACGCGGCACTCCGCGCAGAACATCGCCTTCCACGAGGTTGGCCGCCAGGCGATCATGGCCGACCCGGAGTGGTGCAAGGGCCGCTATTTCGCCGAGGGCCGTGATCCGCGCAAAGGCCTCGCGGTCGCGCGCATGGGCGCGCACATTACGTATCTGTCGGATGCTGCGCTGCACCGCAAATTCGGGCGTCGCTTCCAGGACCGCGACAACCCGACGTTCTCCTTCGATGCCGACTTCCAGGTGGAAAGCTATCTGCGCCACCAGGGCATTTCCTTCGTCGAGCGCTTCGACGCCAATTCGTACCTCTATCTGACGCGCGCGATGGACTATTTCGACCTCGCCGCCGACCACGGTGGCGTGCTGGCCAATGCCTGGAAGCAATGCCCGACGCGGTTCTGTGTGATCTCGTTCACCTCCGACTGGTTGTTCCCGACCTCGGAATCGCGTGCCATCGTGCATGCGCTCAACGCCGGCGGCGCCCGGGTGTCGTTTGCCGAGATCGTGACCGACAAGGGCCACGACGCCTTCCTGCTCGACGAGCCGGAACTGTTTGAGATCGTGCGTGGCTTCCTGGAAGGCGCGGCGCGCGCGCGCGGGCTTCCGGCGGTGCGACGCTGATGCTCTCCCGTCTCAAGCGTGATCTCACCATGGCCGAGGCCGCGCGTGCGCCCGGCGGCTCGCGCGTCGACCTGCTGGTGGTGGCGGACATGGTGGAGCCGGGCGCAAAGGTGCTCGACATCGGGTGTGGCGACGGCGAGCTATTGCGGCTCCTGGCGGAGACCCGCAATGTCGACGGCCGCGGCATCGAGCTGTCGCGCGAGGGCGTCAACGAAGGTGTGGCCAAGGGGCTCGCGGTGATCCAGGGCGACGCCGACACCGACCTGTCGGACTACCCGGACGACGCCTTCGACTACGTGATTCTCTCGCAGACATTGCAGGCGACCCGCCAGCCGCGCGTCGTCCTCGAGCACATGCTGCGCATCGGCCGGCACGCCATCGTATCGTTCCCGAATTTCGGCCACTGGCGCATCCGGCTGCAGATACTGCTTGGCGGACACATGCCGCGCACCGACAATCTGCCCTATGCATGGTGGGAGTCGCCCAACATCCACTTCTGCACCATCAAGGACTTCCGCGAGCTGTGCGATGCAATCGGCGCCAGGATGGAGAAGTCGGTGGCGCTGAATCCCTGGGGCTCGCCGATCCGACTGAACGTTCCGTGGTGGTTCTGGAACCTGTTCGGCGAGCAGGCCGTGTTCCTGCTGAGCCGCGGCAATGGGCGCCGCAACGGTTCGACTCGCTGACCGCGAACGAGCGTCCTTCATCATCGGAAAAAAAAGGACCCCAAGCAACATACGCCGCTTGGGGTCCATCAGGCTTACGCCGCCGGGCGACGGGGGGTATCGGGGGGGGGATGGGGATCGCCCGGCACGCCTGGACCTCTAGGTATGGGGTGCTTCCGCAGATTCAATCCCATGCTAACTGCCTCTGGCAACTGACGTTCCAGGGAAGGCACGAGTTCCGGCGAACGGTTGCGCATTGCAGCCCGCGTCAACGTGGTCATCGTACCCGAGCGAACCGCCTCTTTTTGGGGCGCGACAGGACGGCCTATCCTGGAACCATTCAAGGGGAGGATTTCCATGTCCATCAAGTCACCGCTTGGCTGCGTCATCGCGCTGTGTGCGACGGTGTGGGCCGGCCACCACCCGGTTGGCGCCCAGCAGGCGATCCTGGTCGACGGGTCCACCGGGACTGCGCCGCTCATTGATGCGCTCGGAAAGGCGTTCGCCAAGAAAAGCAGCATTGCGGTTCAGGTCGGCAAGGGCATGGGAACGAAGGCCCGTTTCGAGGCGCTCGCCGGCGGCAAGATCGACATTGCCATGGCAAGCCACGGGCTGAATGTTGCGGCGATCACCGGCAAGGGAATGACGGTGTATCGTGTTGCCATGACGCCGGTCGTGTTCGGCGTACAGGCGACGGTGACCGTCGGAGCGCTCTCCGATGCACAGGTCTGCTCGATCTATTCGGGCGGCGCTGGCAACTGGAAGGATGTCGGCGGCTCCGATCTTGCGATCGTCGCGCTGGTGCGCCCCGAAACCGAGGTCGACATGGAGGTCGTGCGAGCCGGAATCGGCTGCTTCAAAGGCCTGAAGCTGCCGGCCGGCCTGAAGTCCCTGGCGCGCGCCGGTGATATGGCGCGGACACTCGCGGCGACGACCGGCGCGATCGGAATGACCAGTGCGACCGCGGTGGCGCAAAGCGGGGGCAAGATCAAGGCGGTCGTGCTCAACGGAGTGGCTGCCAGTGAGGCGAGCGTGCTGGGCGGACAGTACCGGCTGACGCGCGACGCCTTCCTGGTGCTCGGCAAGGCCCCGCCCGCGCCCGCCAAGGCGTTCATCGACTTCGTCAGGAGCGCCGAGGGCGCTGCGATCATCAGGGCAAACGGCGCGATCGCCGCCGCAAAGTAGCGCCGCCGGCTCAAGCCAGGGTATCGCCCACAGCGACATCGCCGGCCGCAATCACCTGCGCGTATACCCCGCAATCGGCGTGGCCGTAGGCTCGCATCAGCGTGTCCGGAATTGTCAGGTCGCGGATGCCGGTGATGGGGTCGACATTGGTTGCTGCGCAACGGACGATCCGCTTGACGATCTTCGCCCGCGCGTCCGGCCCGATCGCGATCTCCTGGCCGACCATGTCGAGTTCCTGCCATGCCGGCCAGCCGCTGACGTAGAAGTTGCCGCGAAAGCGCAGCGGGTCGACGGGTGCGCCCACGCGGCCTTCGAGGTCGGCAACCGAGGCGAGGTTGATGATCGACACCACCTTCGCCGCCACGTCGGAGAAGCTGTGGCCCTGGGCATGCAGCACCCTTGGCGGCCCGCGCAGCTCGCCGGCGCTGAAGGCCGCAAAGAAGCGTTCGATGGCGGCACGGCCCTCGGCCGTGCGCAGGTCACCGCGGACGGCCTCGCGGCCGTCGTAGTCGATCGCAAGCGTGTGCGTCGCGTCGTCGAACCGGGTCCGCAGCATCGCCAGCCGCTCGTTCCGCATCAACATCAGAAAGCGCAGCTTCGGAAAGTATTTCGGCGCCTCCGGATCAAAGCCCGAGGGACCGTTCTCGATGGCATAGGTCCGGTCGCCGGGCACGGTCTCCCCGATCGCCAGGGACGTGCGCGTGAGCCGTTCCGGCGACAGGCCCTTCACCGGATAGCGATAGATCGACTGGATGGTCGCTGTGCTCATGCCCCAAGCCTCTGCGATTGCGCCGGCCCGGATGTGGCCTGTGTTGACGGCTCTCCGCCCGCTTCCGGAGCATGGGGGGTGTACCGTGAAATGCAATGGGGCGGCCCCTTCCGCAACCACGAAGCTTACCCACATAGAGGCTGTCGGGCTGCCTTTCGGGGGGTCCGCAAAAGAACAACCCGCTGTGCCGCTTTGACCCAGATCAGGGCGCGCGCAGCGAACCCATAGACGATGCCGCGATCGCGCCTTCACGGGCGGTCGGGCAGGCCGAGGGAGCAACGAGATGGATTTCGAGAAGTATACGGACCGCGCCCGCGGTTTCGTCCAGTCCGCGCAATCATTGGCCCTCCGCGAGGGCCACCAGCAATTCGCCCCCGAACACCTGCTCAAGGTGCTGCTCGATGACCCCGAGGGTCTCGCCGCCGGGCTGATCGACCGTTCCGGCGGGCGCTCGCGCGAGGCCCTTGCAGCCGTCGAAGCCGCACTGGCCAGGCGCCCGAAGGTCTCGGGCGGCGGGGCGGGCCAGGTCTATCTTGACCCCGCGCTCGCGCGGGTCTTCGACCAGGCGCAGAAGGTCGCGGAAAAGGCGGGCGACAGCTTCGTCACCGTCGAGCGGCTGCTGCTAGCGCTGGCGCTGGAAAAGGAAAGCGAGGCGGGCAAGGCATTGAGCCGTGCCGGCGTTACCCCGCAGAATCTCAACGCCGCCATCGAAGCGCTGCGCAAGGGCCGTACCGCCGACTCGGCATCGGCCGAGAATGCCTATGACGCGCTCAAGAAATATGCCCGCGATCTGACCCAGGCGGCGCGCGACGGCAAGATCGACCCGGTGATCGGGCGCGACGAGGAGATCCGGCGCACCATCCAGGTGCTGTCGCGGCGCACCAAGAACAATCCGGTGCTGATCGGCGAGCCCGGCGTGGGCAAGACCGCGATTGTCGAAGGCCTGGCGCAGCGCATCGTCAATGGCGACGTGCCCGACAGCCTCCAGGACAAGAAGCTGCTCGCGCTCGATCTGGGCGCGCTGATCGCCGGCGCGAAATACCGCGGCGAGTTCGAGGAGCGTCTGAAGGCCGTGCTCCAGGAGGTGACCGGCGCGGCCGGCGCCTACGTCCTGTTCATCGACGAGATGCACACGTTGGTCGGCGCCGGCAAGGCGGACGGCGCGATGGATGCGTCGAACCTGCTCAAGCCGGCGCTGGCGCGCGGCGAACTGCACTGCATTGGCGCCACCACGCTCGACGAATACAAGAAGCACGTGGAGAAGGACGCTGCGCTGGCGCGGCGTTTCCAGCCGGTCTACGTCTCCGAGCCTACTGTCGAGGACACCATCTCGATCCTGCGCGGGCTGAAGGACAAGTACGAACAGCATCACCGCGTTCGCATCAAGGATGACGCTCTAGTTGCTGCGGCGACGCTGTCGCATCGCTACATCACAAATCGCTTCTTGCCGGACAAGGCAATAGACCTTGTCGACGAGGCGGCAGCTCGATTGAAGATGCAAGCTGAATCGAAGCCGGACGAGATCGATTCGTTGGACCGTGAAAAAATTCGACTGAAGATAGAGCAAGAGGCACTGAAGAAAGAACCCGATGCTCGTTCGAAAGAGCGCCTTAAGGTGCTCGAACAAGAGCTTGCGTCGGTTGAAAGGCGGTCTGCCGATCTCACGGCTCGTTGGCAGATGGAGAAGAGCAAGCTCCACAGCGCGGCGGACCTGAAGGAGAAGCGAGATCGCTTGAAGGACGAATATGATCGCCTCTATGCCGAGTTGCGGGCAGGCACCGCATTCGCGCGCGAGGGTGAGAGGGCCTACATCCGCGCTGCGCAATTGGAAGAACAAATCAAAACACTGAACGCACAGATTGAATTGGCCGAAAAAACCGAAGGGGCGAAACCATTGGTGGAAGAGGCAGTCACCGCCAATCACGTCGCCCAGGTCGTATCGCGCTGGACCGGCGTGCCGGTCGACAAGATGCTGGAAGGCGAGAAGGAGAAGCTCCTGCGCATGGAGGAGCAGCTCGGCAAGCGCGTGATCGGCCAGGCTGAGGCGGTAAAGGCGGTCTCGACCGCGGTGCGCCGCGCCCGTGCCGGTTTGCAGGACCCGCACCGTCCGATCGGCTCGTTCATGTTCCTCGGCCCCACCGGCGTCGGCAAGACAGAGTTGACCAAGGCGCTCGCTGAGTTTCTGTTCGACGACGAGGCGGCGCTCATCCGCATCGACATGTCGGAATACATGGAGAAGCATTCGGTCGCGCGCCTGATCGGGGCGCCGCCCGGCTATGTCGGCTACGAGGAAGGCGGCGCGCTCACCGAGGCGGTGCGGCGGCGGCCCTACCAGGTGGTGCTGTTCGACGAGATCGAGAAGGCGCACCCGGACGTATTCAATGTGCTGCTCCAGGTGCTCGACGATGGCCGCCTGACGGACGGGCAGGGCCACACCGTCGATTTCCGCAATACCCTGATCGTGATGACCTCGAACCTCGGCTCGCAGTTCCTGGTGGACCAGCCGGAAGGCCAGGACACCGACGCGGTCAAGGATCAGGTGATGGCGGTGGTGCGGGCGAGCTTCCGGCCCGAGTTCCTCAACCGCATCGACGAGATCATTCTGTTCCATCGCCTCAAGCGGGGCGAGATGACCCGGATCGTCGATATCCAGATGGCCCGTCTCGGCAAGCTGCTGGAGGACCGCAAGATTTCGATCGTGCTGGAGCCGGCGGCGCGCGAATGGCTCGCCGATAAGGGCTGGGACCCGGCCTATGGCGCGCGCCCGCTCAAGCGGGTGATCCAGAAGTCGATCCAGGACCCGCTGGCAGAGTTGGTGCTGGCCGGCACCGTGAAGGACGGCGACCGGGTCGTGATCTCCGCCGGCAAGCAGGGCCTGACCTTCAACGGCAAGCTCGCCGCCGCGGCATAGGGATAACCGAGTCAGCGGCCGCCGGTGGTTTGTCCGACGGCCGTTGCGCGCCGCTCGGCAAGGAAGTTGATATAGTCGCGCGCAAAACGGGCTTCGGCGCTGGTCAGGTAGCCAATGCGATCCGTGCGGGTCGATGTTCCGCGCCAGAATAGAAAGCCGAGGGGCAGCAGCAGGATTGCCAGAAGCGCCGACAGGAGCGTGCCCTCGGTGGTGGTAACCTCGGCATCCGTGACGAAGGCCTGGTAGCCCAGCATCATTGCGGTAAGGTCGACCGCCTTTTCGTCGTACTGCAACGGATGTCCGATTGAAAAAAGCACGACGTGTGAGAGCTCGTGCGCAAAACCCGCTACCACCCAGGCGAAAGGTCGCGACTCAAGGACGTCCCGGCGCGCGTTCACGACAACTCGCGTTCGCCGGAATTCGGCGCTGCCGTAGGGCGGCATAGGACGGGGAGTTTCAATCGACATCAAGGGCGATTTTCCGGCCGCATCCACGATACGCAACCCCACACGGAGATCGAGCCGCATCGAATTCTTGATCCAGCCCAACATGGCCGGAAAGTCCTTGCGGCGGTAGAGATCGTGGAGAATCGTGGGATCGATGGGTGGTTTGACGAAGCCAAACGACCTCACCAGCTGATCGAGATGCTCCCGGATTAGTCCGCTCATCGGCCCGTATCCCACTACGGAGCAACTATACGGCTTTTTGAGATTTTTGGCGAGCGCCTGGCTGTTTGTCGAATTCCGACCCAAGCGACTTCATGCCGCTGCCGGTTGTCCGCCGCCGATCATTTGACTGGCGGCGAAATACGCTATGGTCGCAGCCGAAACGTCCAACGGAGATGCCAGACCATGAACACCCACGCAGCGCGCACCATGGCAGTGCTCGGGATTGCGGCCATCATGGCCGGAAGCCCGTCCTTTGCGCAGAGCCCGGCGGAGTTTTTCAAGGACAAGACCGTCACCTTCTATGTCGGCCTGTCGGCCGGCGGCGGCTACGACATCAATGCGCGGCTCGTTGCCAAGCACATCGGGAAGTACATCCCCGGCAATCCGCAGGTGATCGTGCGCAACATGCCGGGCGGCGGCGGGCTGGTGATGACCAACTACGTCGCCAACGTCTCGGCCAGGGACGGGCTGCACATCGGCGCGCCGCAGCGCGGCATTCCATTCGAGCCGCTGCTGCACGAAGGCTCCAAGGCCAAGTTCGATGCGGTGAAGCTGCAATGGATCGGCAGCGTCAATTCCGACACCAGCGTGACGCTGGTCAACGGCAAGACCACCGGTGTCAAGACCTGGCAGGATCTGCGGACGGTCAAGCGGGACGTGATTGTCGCCGGCACCGGCGTTGGCACCGAGAGCGTCGTAGTCCCGTACGTGCTGCGCAATCTGCTCGGCTTCAAGTTCCGCGTGATCGCCGGATATCCTGGCGGCAGCGACATGAACATCGCCATGCAGCGGGGCGAAGTCGACGGTCGCGGCACCTTCACCTGGACCAGCCTGCGTCCCATGCACAAGGAATGGGTCGAGAACGGGCCGTTCGTCATGCTGTACCAGATGGGCCTGCGCAAGCACCCGGACCTCGCCAAGCTGCCGATCGTCATGGAGCTCACCGACGACCCGGAGATCAGGAAGCTGATGGAGATCCAGTTCACCGCCTTCGAACTGGGGCGCCCCTATTTCGTCGCGGAAGGGGTGCCGGCGGATCGTGTCGCCGCGCTGCGCACCGCGTTCAATCAGGTCATGAAGGACAAGGATCTGCTGACCGATGCGCAGAAGCAGCAGCTCGAGGTGCTGCCGATGACCGGGCAGGAAATGCAGGAGATGCTCGCGAAGATCTACGCGACGCCGAAAGCCCTGGTCGAGCGCTTGAAGGAGGCGGCCAAGGACAAGCCCGACCTGAAGGTGCTGGAAGGCGCCAAGAAAGGCGGGAAAAAGCAGAACTAGGGTCAAAACTCATTAATTCTTTCGGCCTGACAATACGATCCTGATTCGTTTTTGGAAAGGGATCGGGGTCATGCGCAGCAATCTGTTCTGGTTGAATGACGAACAGTGGAAGCGGA
>Ga0073934_10000912_pt1 | contig 77104 bp, 90 predicted proteins | sample LarsenN4metaG_FD_76834 | JGI IMG/M metagenome (GOLD analysis project Ga0073934, IMG submission 76834) | Hot spring sediment bacterial and archeal communities from British Columbia, Canada, to study Microbial Dark Matter (Phase II) - Larsen... ...
CCTCGAACGCCCGGCGCTCGCCCAGCTTGTCGACCAGCCGCGCCGCCAGCGCCGCCTTGCCGAGGTCGCCCCCGGCCCGGCCGAGCGCCCCGACCGGGTCGCGCATATAGGCGTCGACCGCCGCCGCCGGGCGCGCCTTGGCGACGTCCTCGCGCCAGGTCTCGAGCAGGGCCCCGGCCAGCGCAGCCATGTTCTCGCGCGCCTCGGGCGACATGTCGTTGCGGGTGAAGGGCTCGACCGCGGCCTTGTAGGTGCCGACGCGGTAGATGTTGGCGGTCACGCCCAGCTTGTCGAGCAGGCCCTTGTAATAAAGGTTCTGCCCGCCCGGGCCGGCGATCGCCACCGCGCCCAGCGGATGCATCCAGATTTCCGATGCGTGGGCGGCCAGCTGGTAGCCGTCGTCGCTGTAGCCGGCGGCGTAGGCGACCACCGTCTTGCCGGATTTCCTCACCCGGTCGATCGCCGCGCCGACGTCGCCGATCGCGGTCTGGCCGCCGCCAAGGAAACCGTCGAGGTCGAGCGCCACCGCTTTCACCCGGTCGTCGTCGCGGGCGGCGTCGAGCACCGCCACCAGGTCGCGCCGGCTGAACTCGTGGAGTCGCTGGCCGCCGGCCAGCAGCGCGGCGGTGTCGGGGGCCGAAGGCTGCTCGACGATGGTGCCGTCGAGGTCGAGCACCAGCACGCCCTCGCCGACCGGGTTGGGCCGCGCCTGCAGCCCGACGTAGAGCAGGCCGAAGAACAACAGCATGAAGATCAGGACGAGCGCGTCCTTGATGCCGACCAGCAGTTTCCAGATTGCACCCAAAAAGCGCATGCTTTCGATCCTCTGACTTGTTCGGCGTTTGGCTAGCGGACGCGGGGTCGCTCCACCATTGTTTTTCGACGGGTGGGCCTAGCTGGCGGCTGCCACCCTGGCTTTTGCCGCATCCAGCATCTGCTTGAAGCGCGGGTTGTCGCGAATGGGGTCGAGATTCTGGTCGACGGCCGCCAGGCTAATGAGATTGCCGCCGCCCTTGGCCATTGCCGGTTCCAGAAGGTCGATCGCAGCCTCATGGTCCTTGAAGAAGGTAATCATCGGCCAGGCCAGATTGTAGCGCATGTAGAGGTTGTCCGGGTACAGCAGGATCGCACGCTCAACCAGTTCGAGCGCCTTGCCCAGCCGGCCGAGCGCGGCGTGGCTCAGGGCCGAATAAGCGAGCGCCGCCCCATTGTCGGGGTCGCGCGACAAGACGCCGTCGACCAGCCCGACCAGTTTCTCCGCGCATGCCCGGACCTGCGTCATTTCACCGCGGCCGAGGTGGGATGCGGTGAGCATGCCGAGGCTGTGGAAATCGGATTCCGCCAGCGCGCACGCTTTTTCCAGCAGTCGAATGGCTTCCTCCAGCCGGCCCTGGCGATAGAGGATGCGCGCCGATTCCTTGTTCGCTTCCCAGCATTCCGGATCGAGTCTTAGCGCGGTCTGGATTTCCGCCTCGGCCTCCTCGCGCCGCCCGTGCAGCGCCAGATGCCATGCCAGTGGCAGATGCGCTTCGGCAATCGCTGGATCGATCGCCATCGCCTTCTCGGCGGCGGCGAGCCCATCATCCATGTCTTCGTTGCCGCTGTAGGCGTAGCGCAGGTTGGCCTGGGCGACCCCCATCAGCGCCCATGCTCGCGCATAGTCCGGGTCGATTTCTACCGCGCGCTGGCACAGCCGAATGGTCTTTTCCTCGCGCCGCCGGTCGCCGAAGTCGCCGTTGATCCAGTACCGCCTCGCCATCAGATAATGGTTGTAGGCGCTGGCGTCCGTGGTCCCGCGCTGCTCGATGGCCTTCTTCTCGGCAGGGAGAAGCCGCACCTTCAGCGCGGCGACAATCGCTTCGGAAATCTCGTCCTGGATCGCGAAGATGCCGGTGGCGTCACGGTCGAAGCGCTCAGCCCAGACATGATCGCCAGTTACTCCGTTGATCAGCTGGGCGTTGATCCGCACGCGTCCATCCGACTTGCGGACGCTGCCCTCCAACACATGGGTCACGCCCACTCGGCGCGCGACCTCGCGCACGTCGATCGCCTGGCCCTTGAAGGTGAAGGCCGTGTGGCGGGCTGTCACGCCAAGCGCGGAAACCTTGGACAAATCGGTCGTTATGTCCTCGCTAATGCCGTCGCTGAAATACTCCTGTTCGGCATCGCCGCTCATGTTGACGAACGGCAAGACGCAGATCCGGGGCAGGGTTGCCCCGCTTTGGCCCGAGGCTGGCCTCGCAGACCCGATAGGGAGACCGTGCACCTCACCAAGCAGCCGATAGCCGACCTTGGTGATGGTTTCGACTTGGATGTCGGGGAAGGTCCGAGATAGCGCCCGCAAGCGGGAAATGACCCGCGTAATCGCATCGTCGGTGACCGCCCGGCCTGCCCAGCAGGCGGTGATCAGATCGTCGCGGCTGAGGATCGCGCCGTCCGCGGCTGCCAGCACGACCATGACCTCCATGACCCGCGGCTCGAGGACCTCGCGGCTGTCGCCCAGCACGACTTCCCGTGTCGCGGGGCGAATGTCTGCGTCGCCTATCCTGAACGAAGGTGTATGAGCGAGGTCGATCGGCCCCGGGCCGCGGCCCGGCCCTGCTTCCGGCTTCCTCGGCAAATCATCCGCAGAATATCGGTCGTTCATCGGGCCAGGCGCCCTCCCGCCGCGCATCTTCTCCACAAGGAGCATCCAGCGCAATCAATTACTTGGGTGCTCCTTCGGGACGGCAGCGGCGGCCGGTCAGGCCCTCGCTCCGCCCGCCTCAACCGAATGGAGAAGAAGCCATGCTCTCGAAAATTGAAAACTTTCGGCTCGTCCTGCCTCTTGCGGCCGGCATTGCCGGACTCAGCTTTGCCTCGCCGGTCTGGGCCGATGCGACCGCACCTTGCAATGTCGGCGTCGGCAGTGGATCGACCGAATGCGGATTCAACTCGAACACGGGTTCGGCCAATGACGCCACTGCTGTCGGCGCTAACGCCTCCGCCTACAGCAACGATGAAACGACGGTAGGATCCGCCGCCGGACCCGGCCCTCTCGTCAATGCCACCGGGTCCACCAATATCGGCAGCAATGCCGGCTGGGCAGGTGGCGCGGCGGCCGATGCAGGCGTCAACAGCGTATCCGTCGGATTCAATGCAGCAGGTAGTGGCTCCGGGTCCATCGCAATCGGGAGCGATGGCGCCGATGTCGACACCTTTGGTGCCAGCGCTTCCAACACGGGCGCTGTCGCAATCGGCGCCGATAGCGAGGCCGCCGGGACCTATGCCATCGGAATTGGATTTGGATCGATTGCCGATGGATCACTGACCGTCGCCATTGGCGGGGACGCCAGCGCAACCAGCAACGGTGCTACGGCAATCGGTTATGGGAGCAACGCGTCCGGCCTGTTTAGCGCCGCGATTGGCCACAGCTCCGTTGCTACCGAAGATTACACTGTTTCGGTCGGATGGGCTGGCAACTTCGAACGACGGATCGTCAACCTCGCCGACGGGATTGCATCGACCGACGCGGCGACGGTTGGCCAGCTCAACGTTGCGACGGCGGCGATCGCGACCAACACGACGGCGATCACAACTCTGCAAACGACGACGGCCACCCACGCAACGCAGATAACCGCGCTCGAAACGACCACCGCAACCCAGACCACGCAGATCACGGCACTTCAGGCTGCCGATACCGCATTCGACACGCGTATCGACACGCTCGAAGCGCTGGCGATCGGCTTCGACGAGGACCTCGACCGCGTCGACGACCGCGCCTCCGCTGGCACCGCTGCCGCTGTCGCTCTGTCCGGCGCCATGTTCCTGCCCGGCAAGTCGTTCAACCTCACCGGCAACGTCGGCAGCTATCGCGGCGCCCATGCCGCGGCGCTGCAGTTCGGTGCCCTGGTCAGCGATAATGTCGCGCTCAATGCGGGCGTCGCGCACGGCTTCAACAAGGGTGGCAAGACGGCATTGCGCGCCGGCTTCACGATTGGCTGGTGACGGACTGACCAGCTAGCGGCCGGGGGGTCGGCTTCTTCCCGCCGCGCCGCGGCCCGCCGCCGGTTCACGCCGGCGGCGGGTTTGCGGATGAATTGGGCATAGCCGCTGGACGGTTGTGACGATCATGCTAGTCGCCGGCCCATGCAGCGCGACGACCGCCCGTTTCCCGAAGCCCCGCGGACCTGGCGGCGCGAGCTGGCCGAGACTTTCCAGCTCGCCTGGCCCCTCGTCCTGACGCAGCTGGCCCAGACCGCCATCTATTCGACCGACGTCATCATGATCGGCCGGCTGGGCGCGGCCGAGCTCGCCGCCTCGGCGCTGGCGGTCAACCTGTTCAGCGTCCTCTTGTTCACCGGCATGGGCCTGGTGACCGCCGCCGCGCCTTTGGTCGCCGCCGAGCTCGGTGCCCGCCGCCATTCGGTGCGCGAGGTGCGCCGCACGGTGCGCATGGCGCTGTGGGTGGCCCTGCTTTATGCCATTCCCGCCTCGCTGCTGCTGTGGAACAGCGAGGCGATCCTGCTCGCCCTCGGCCAGGACCCGACCCTGTCGCGCCAGTCGGGCGAGTTCATGCGGGCGCTGCAATGGGCCCTGTTCCCGGCGCTGGTGATCATCGTCTTGCGCAATTTCGTCGCCGCGCTCGGCCGGCCGATCCTGCCGCTCATCGTCACCGTGCTGGGCATCGGCGCCAACGTCCTTGGCAATTGGGTGCTGATCTATGGCAAGTTCGGCCTGCCGGCGCTCGGCCTCATCGGCTCAGGGATAGCCAGCACCATCACCTACACGCTCATGGCGCTGGTGCTGGCCGGGGTGATCCTGTTCCACCGGTCGTTCCGCCGCACCCATGTCTTCGGGCGGCTGTTCCGGCCCGACTGGCAGCGGCTGGGCGAAATCCTGCGCATCGGCACGCCGATCGCCTTCACCCTCGCCTTCGAGGTCACGGTGTTCAGCGCCGCCGTCTATCTGATGGGCCTGATCGACCAGACCTCGGTGGCCGCCCATGCCATCGCTTTGCAGATCGCCGCCGTCACCTTCATGGTGCCGCTCGGCATCAGCCAGGCGACGACGATCCGCGTCGGCATGGCCTATGGCGCCGGCGATGCCGCCTGGGTGACCAAGGCCGGGTCGGCCAGCCTCGGCATGGCCCTGGCCTTCATGTCGGTCGCGGCGCTGACCATTTGGGCCTTCCCGCGCGACCTCGCCAGCCTGTTCCTCGACGCCGCCGACCCAGCCAACGCGCCGGTCCTTGACCTGGCCGTCAAGTTCCTCGCCATCGCCGCCATCTTCCAGCTCGCCGACGGCGCCCAGGTGGTCGGCGCCGCAATGCTGCGCGGCCTCCAGGATACGCGCGTGCCGATGGTCTATGCCGGCATCGGCTACTGGCTGGTCGGCCTCGGCGGCGGCGCCGCGCTCGCTTTCTGGGCCGATTTTAAGGGCGAGGGCGTGTGGGCCGGCCTGGCGCTCGGCCTGGGAATGGTCGCGGTGCTGATGCTGTGGCGCTGGAGCCGCCGCCGGCGGCTCGGGCTGGTTTCTTCACCCTTGCCGGTTGACGGGTAGGAAAGCGCGACCCATATGCCCTTCCGCGGGCTGGCACTCTCCATGGGTGAGTGCCAGCGCACGGTTCAACACAGCAAGCAAGGGGCTAGCAGAAAATGGGTTTCAGGCCGCTTCATGACCGAGTCCTCGTCCGCCGCGTCGAGGCCGAGGAGAAGACCGCGGGCGGGATCATCATTCCCGACACCGCCAAGGAAAAGCCGCAGGAAGGCGAAGTCGTCGCCGTCGGCGCCGGCGCCCGGGCCGAGGACGGCAAGGTGACGCCGCTCGACGTCAAGGCAGGCGACAAGATCCTGTTCGGCAAATGGTCCGGCACCGAGGTCAAGCTCGATGGCGAGGACCTGATCATCATGAAGGAATCCGACATCCTCGGGATTGTCGGCTGATTTCTTCCACACCAATCCAGACTGAAAGGGTAGCCAGATGGCAGCCAAGGACGTGAAATTCTCGCGCGACGCGCGCGAGCGGATTCTGAAGGGCGTCGACATCCTCGCCGACGCCGTCAAGGTGACCTTGGGCCCCAAGGGCCGCAACGTCGTCCTCGACAAGAGCTTCGGCGCGCCGCGCATCACCAAGGACGGCGTCACCGTCGCCAAGGAGATCGAGCTCAAGGACAAGTTCGAGAACATGGGCGCGCAGATGCTGCGCGAGGTCGCCTCGAAGACCAACGACATCGCCGGCGACGGCACCACCACCGCCACCGTTCTCGCCCAGGCGATCGTCCGCGAGGGCATGAAGTCGGTCGCGGCCGGCATGAACCCGATGGACCTGAAGCGCGGCATCGACATCGCCGTCACCAAGGTCGTCGAGGACCTGAAGAAGCGCTCGAAGCCGGTCTCCGGCTCGAACGAGATCAGCCAGGTCGGCGTCATCTCCGCCAACGGCGACACCGTCGTCGGCGAGAAGATCGCCGAGGCGATGGAGAAGGTCGGCAAGGAAGGCGTCATCACCGTCGAGGAGGCCAAGGGCCTCGAGTTCGAGCTCGACGTCGTCGAAGGCATGCAGTTCGACCGCGGCTATCTCTCGCCCTACTTCATCACCAACCCGGAGAAGATGTCGGTCGAGCTCACCGACCCCTACATCCTCATCCACGAGAAGAAGCTGTCGAACCTGCAGGCGATGCTCCCCATCCTGGAAGCCGTCGTCCAGTCGGGCCGGCCGCTGCTGATCATCGCCGAGGACATCGAGGGCGAGGCGCTTGCCACCCTGGTCGTCAACAAGCTGCGCGGCGGCCTCAAGGTCGCGGCGGTCAAGGCGCCGGGCTTCGGCGATCGCCGCAAGGCGATGCTCGAGGACATCGCCATTTTGACCGGCGGCGAGATGATCTCCGAGGACCTCGGCATCAAGCTGGAGAACGTCAGCACGGCGATGCTCGGCACCGCCAAGCGCGTCACCATCGACAAGGACAACACCACCATCGTCGATGGCGCCGGCACGCATGAGGCGATCAAGGCCCGCACCGAGGCCATCCGCCAGCAGATCGAGAATACCACCAGCGACTATGACCGCGAGAAGCTCCAGGAGCGTCTCGCCAAGCTCGCCGGCGGCGTTGCCGTGATCAAGGTCGGCGGCGCTTCCGAGGTCGAGGTCAAGGAGCGCAAGGACCGCGTCGACGACGCGCTCCACGCCACCCGCGCCGCGGTCGAGGAAGGCATCGTCCCGGGCGGCGGCACCGCTCTCCTCTACGCCACCAAGGCGCTCGAGGGCCTGAAGGGCGTCAACGACGACCAGACCCGCGGCATCGATATCGTCCGCAAGGCGCTCTACTCGCCGGTCCGGCAGATCGCCCAGAACGCCGGCCACGACGGCGCCGTCATCTCGGGCAAGCTGCTCGAGGGCAAGGACGAGACGATGGGCTTCAACGCCCAGACCGAGGTCTATGAAGACCTGGTCAAGGCCGGGGTCATCGACCCGACCAAGGTCGTCCGCACAGCCCTCCAGGACGCCGCCAGCGTCGCGGGCCTGCTGATCACCACCGAAGCGGCGGTCAGCGAAATGCCCGAGGACAAGCCGGCGATGCCGATGGGCGGCGGCATGGGCGGCATGGGCGGAATGGATTTCTGACCGAGACGGCCACAGCTAGCGACGCGAACCGACAGGTGAGCTAGCTAGCTGTGGACTCGGCGGAGGTCCGGCCAGCCTGGGCCCGAAGGGCGACAGGACTGACGTCACGGGATTTACTCCCGTGACGGCCACCGCAAGATCAATTGGAAGGGCCGGGGGAGCGATCCTCCCGCCCTTTTCTTTTGCCGAGCCTCTAGAGTCCGGAATCGACCCATTGCAGACTCTAGACGAAGTCGATCAGAGAGCTATCTTTCCCCAAATGATTTGGGCGGTCGCCGTTTTTTTCGCGGTCTTAGGTGCGGCGCTGATGGCCGGGCCTAGTTTCGCCAACTTTCTCATCTACCTAGCAATGGTATTGCTGATGGGCCTCGGCCTGCGGCAGATTGAAAAGAGCAAGAGACTGAAAGACGAAAAGCAGGACAACGACTAAAGAGTCCGCTTTCCACCCATTCCGGACTCTAGCGGCTAGCGGGCGGTGTGGTTTCCCGCCTCTTCATTCAACATCGCTTCCGCCTCGTTGAGCTGGTCGTTCTGCTCGGGCGTCGGGGCGGGCGGGCGCTGCTCGCTGCAGCCGGCGAGGACAAGCGCCAGGGCCAGGAAAACCTTCTTGGTCATTGCGGCTGGATAAATGATCGCACCACAATCGTCATCCCGGGCTTGACCCGGGATCCGCCTTTTCTTGCAGCGTCCGAAAGAAGGCAGACCCCGGCTCCAAGGCCGGAGTGACGGGTGAAGCGCAAAAAAAGGGCCGTCCCGAAGGACGGCCCTTTCCTTATAGGCTCGCAAGAGCGACTGGCTTAGCCAGCGTTCTCGGCGGCGTTGGCCGCATTGTCGACGGCGTTGCCGGCGTCTTCAACGGCGTTGCCGGCCGCGTCGAGCGCGTTGTCGGCGACGTTTTCTGCCGCGTTGACGTCGGCGGCAGCCTCGGTCTCGACGGTGTTGACGGTGCTGGCTTCGTTATCGGCCGCGTTGTCCTGGCACGCGGCCAGGCCGAGCGTCAGGACCGCAACGGTCAGTGCAACTTTCTTCATGATCGTTCCATTCCTTCAACTGTGCCACTTTCGTGGCAACTAAGCTCGGCCTGCCGCATTTCTCGGTCAGGCCAGCGCGTGGATGTAATTGGGAGTCGGGCGGCGCGCAATGCGGATTCGCACGAAGCGAAAATAGGCCGCAGCCGCAGCCGCCTTTCATTGACGGATATAAAGATTTCTTTATATCCTTATCTCCGTGAGCGCAGCACTGCCCATCGCCGACCTGTTCCAGTCGCTGGCCGACCCGTCCCGGGTCCGCATCCTCATGCTGCTCAGGACCATGGAATTGTCGGTCGGCGAATTGGCCCAGGTGCTCGGGCAAAGCCAGCCGCGCGTCTCGCGCCACGTCAAGATCCTCGGCGATGCCGGCCTGCTCGACCGCCACAAGGAAGGCAGCTGGGTGTTCCTCGCCTTGACCGACAAGCCGCGCACGCGCGCGGTTTTCGACCTCATCGACCAGTGGCTCGACCCGGCCAGCCGCAGCCTGCTGGCGACCGACGCCGTGCGGCTTGCCGCCGTGCGCGCCGACCGGGCGGAAGCGGCGCAGCGCTATTTTTCGGCCCATGCCGAGGTCTGGGATTCGATCCGCTCGATGCATGTCGCCGAAAGCGCGGTGGAACAGGCGATCGCCGACGCGATCGGCGACCGGCCGGTCGGCAAGTTGCTCGACATCGGCACCGGCACTGGCCGGATGATCGAATTGCTCGGCCCCGGCGCAAGCCAGGCGATCGGCATCGACAAGAGCTCGGAGATGTTGCGGCTGGCGCGGGTCAAGCTGGAAGCGGCCGGCATCCCGTCCAGCCTGCGCCAGGCCGACATGTACGCCATTCCGCTGGCCGACGGCAGCAGCGACAGCGTCATCATCCACCAGGTGCTGCATTTCGCCCAGAACCCGGCGGCGGCCCTTTCTGAGGCGGCGCGGGTGCTGCGGCCCGGCGGCCGGCTGCTGGTCGTCGATTTCGCCGCCCATGATCGCGAAGAATTGCGCACCCGGGACGCCCACGTGCGGCTCGGCTTCACCGACGAGGCGATGGCCGGCTGGTTCGCCGCCGCCGGCCTTGAGCCCGACCTTGTCCGGCATCTGGCCGGCGGCGAGCTGACCGTGACCTTGTGGCGGGCGGTCAAGCCGGGCGGCGAGAAGCGCGCCGCGCTGGATCGGCAGGCCGCCTGATGGCCCACGCCTTGCCCAGGCCGCCGCATCCCGATTGCGTGCCCCTGTTCGCGGAGGCGCGCGGCGACATCGCCGTCAGCTTCGAGTTCTTTCCGCCCAAGACCGAGAAGATGGCCGACACCTTGTGGGAGTCGATCCTGACCTTGGCGCCGCTCGGGCCGCGCTTCGTGTCGGTCACTTATGGCGCCGGCGGCTCGACCCGCGAGCGGACGCACGCGACGGTCGAGCGGATCCTCAAGGAAACCGGCCTGACTCCCGCGGCGCACCTGACCTGCGTCGGTTCGAGCCGCGACGAGGTCGACGCCATCGCCCGCGACTATTGGGAAATGGGGGTTCGGCACCTGGTCGCTTTGCGCGGCGACCCGCCGGAAGCCGGGACCCGGTTCCAGGCCCATCCGCAAGGCTATGGCGACGCCGCCGAGCTGGTGGCGGGCCTGAAGCGGGTGGCGCCGTTCGACATCAGCGTCGCCTGCTACCCCGAATGCCACCCGGAGGCCGCCAGTCCGCAGGCCGACATCGACCATTTGAAGCGCAAGGTCGACGCCGGCGCCGACCGGGCGATCACCCAGTTCTTCTTCTCGGCCGAACGGTTCTTCGACTTCCGCGACCGGGTGGCGGCGGCCGGCCTCGACGTCGAGATCGTCCCGGGCATCCTGCCGGTGACCAATGTCGCCCAGGCCCGCAAGTTCGCCGGCCAGTGCGGCGCCGCCATTCCCGCCTGGATGGATTCGCTGTTCGAAGGGTTGGACGAACGGCCGGCGGCGCGTCACCTGGTCGCCGCCACCGTCGCTGCCGAGCTCTGCGGCCAGCTCTATTCGGGCGGTGTGCGCCACTTCCATTTCTACACGCTCAACCGGGCCGAGCTGGCCTTTGCCATCTGCCATCTGCTCGGCGTCCGCGCCAAGGCGGCGGCATGATTGTTTTTCCCTTCCGTCACCCTGAACTTGGTTCAGGGTCCATCGGGCCGCATCGCCCGACCGTGCCGGCGTCGGCATGGATGCTGAAACAGGTTCAGCATGACGAGGTGGGCCAGTGACGCCCGCCGAATCCTTCCGCGCCGAGGCGGCGAGGCGAATCCTGGTCAAGGACGGTGCCTATGGCACGCTGATCCAGGCGGAAAAGCTCGACGATTGCGCCTATGGCGGCGAGCTTGGCCTGGCCCGCGACCAGCGCGGCAACAATGATTTGCTCAACCTCACCTGCCCGCAGGTCATCGAGGCGATCTGCGAGCGGTTCGCCGAGGCCGGCTGCGACCTGCTGGCGACCAACAGCTTCAACGCCAACGCCATCAGCCAGGCCGATTACGGCGCGGAAGGCCATGTCGCCGACATCAACCGGGCAGCGGCTCGGATCGTGCGCGGCGTCGCCGACCGCTGGAGCGCCCGGGACGGCCGGCCGCGCTGGGTGGCCGGCGCGCTCGGCCCGACCAACAAGACCTTGTCGCTGTCGCCCGACGTCAACGATCCCGGCTATCGCGAAGTCGATTTCGACACGGTCAAGGCCGTCTATCGCCAGCAGATCGATGCTTTGGTCGAGGGCGGGGTCGATTTCATCCTCATCGAGACGATCTTCGACACGCTGAACGCCAAGGCCGGGATCATGGCCGCGCTGGAAGCGGAACGGGCCCTTGGCCGCGAGCTTCCGATCATGATCTCCATGACCCTCACCGATCTGTCGGGCCGCAACCTGTCCGGCCACACGGTCGAGGCCTTCTGGGCCAGCGTCCGCCACGCCCGGCCGCTGACCGTCGGCCTCAACTGCTCGTTCGGCGCGGCGCAGCTTCGCCCGCACCTGGCGGCGCTGGCCGCCCAGGCCGACACGTTGGTCATGGCCTATCCCAATGCCGGCCTGCCCAACGATCTTGGGCTCTACGACGAGGCGGCGGAGGAAACCGCCGCCCAGGTCCGCGACTGGCTCGACGACGGGCTGGTCAACGTCGTCGGCGGCTGCTGCGGGACGACTCCCGAACATATCGCCGCCATTGCCGAGGCCGTCCGGGGCCGGGCGCCGCGCGCCATTCCCGGCCATCAGGGATGCACACTGCTTGCCGGCCTCGAACCGATGGTGCTGGCGGCGTGAACGATTCCACCGGCGCCGGCGCGCGCTTCGTCAATATCGGCGAGCGGACCAACGTCACCGGCTCAGCCAAATTCAAGAAGCTGGTGCTGGCCGGCGACTATGACGCCGCCGTCGAGGTCGCCCGCCAGCAGGTCGAGGCCGGGGCCCAGGTCGTCGACGTCAACATGGACGAAGCCTTGCTCGACGGCGAGCAGGCGATGACCACGTTCCTCAAGCGGATTGCCGCCGAGCCCGACATCGCCCGCGTGCCGATGATGATCGATTCATCGAAATGGAGCGTCATCGAGGCGGGCCTCAAATGCGTCTCGGGCAAGCCGATCGTCAATTCCATATCCCTGAAGGAAGGCGAGGGGCCTTTCCTAGACCAGGCACGGCAGGTGCGCGCCTATGGCGCCGCCGTCGTCGTCATGGCCTTCGACGAAACCGGCCAGGCCGACAGCGCCGCCCGCAAGGTCGAGATCTGCAAGCGCGCCTACGACCTGCTGGTCGCGGACGGCTTTCCGCCCGAAGACGTCATCTTCGACCCCAATATCTTCGCGGTCGCCACCGGCATCGACGAGCACCGCCGCTACGCCCTCGACTTCATCGAGGCCGCGAAGGCGATCCGCGCGGCCTGCCCGGGCGTCCATATCTCCGGCGGGCTTTCCAACCTCAGCTTCTCGTTCCGCGGCAACGAGCCGGTGCGCCGGGCGATGCACAGCGTCTTCCTCTACCACGCCATCCCGGCCGGTATGGACATGGCCATCGTCAATGCCGGGCAGCTGGACGTCTACGATGCGATCGACCCCGAACTGCGGCAGGCCTGCGAGGACGTCATCCTCGATACCCGCGACGATGCCACCGAACGGCTGGTCGAGCTTGCCGAGCGCTACCGCCATGTCGATCCGGTTCGCGAGAAGCAGGAGGCGGAGTGGCGCGGCTGGCCGGTGGCGAAGCGGCTGGCCCATGCGCTGGTCAAGGGCATCGATGCCCATATCGTCGAGGACACGGAGGAAGCCCGGCTGGAAGCGAAGCGCCCGATCGCCGTGATCGAGGGCCCGCTGATGGACGGCATGAACGTCGTCGGCGACCTGTTCGGGTCGGGCAAGATGTTCCTGCCGCAGGTCGTCAAGTCGGCCCGCGTGATGAAGAAGGCGGTGGCCCATTTGCTGCCCTACATCGAGGCGGAGAAGGACGAGGGCGCCAAGGGCAAGGGCCGCATCGTCATGGCCACCGTCAAGGGCGACGTCCATGACATCGGCAAGAACATCGTCGGCGTCGTCCTGCAGTGCAACGGCTATGAGGTGATCGACCTCGGCGTCATGACCCCGTGGACCGAGATCCTGGCCGCGGCCAACGACAACAAGGCCGACATCATCGGCCTGTCCGGACTGATCACGCCTTCGCTCGACGAAATGGTGACCGTCGCCGGCGAAATGGAGCGGGCGGGCATGGCCCTGCCGCTGCTGATCGGCGGCGCCACCACCAGCCGCGCCCATACCGCGCTCAGGATCGCGCCGGCCTATTCCGGGCCGGTGATCCACGTCCTCGACGCCAGCCGCGCCGTCGGCGTCGCCTCGGCGCTGGTCAGCGACGGGCCGCAGAAGGCCGAGCTGATCGCCCAGACGGCGGCCGACTACCAGGCGCTGCGCGACAGCCGCTCGGGCCGCGGGGTGAAGGATCTGGCGAGCCTCGCCGAGGCGCGCGCCAACGCCTTTCCCTACGACCCGGCCGGCAAGGCGCCGCCGCCGCAGCGGCCGGGGCTGCAGCAGTTCGGCGAATGGCCGCTGCGCGACCTCAAGGCGCATATCGACTGGACGCCCTTCTTCCGCGCCTGGGAGCTGGCCGGCAATTACCCGGCGATCCTCGACGACCCCGTCGTCGGCGAGAGCGCCCGGTCGCTGTTCGACGACGCGCAGGCGATGCTCGACCGGATCATTGCCGAGCATTGGCTGCAGGCGCGCGGCACGGTCGGCCTGTGGCGCTGCCGGCGCGAGGGCGACGACGTGCTGGTGCTGGCCGGCAACGAAGAGCTGCGCCTGCCTTTCCTGCGCCAGCAGGTGAAGAAGCGGGAGGGCCGGGCGAACATGTGCCTTGCCGACTTCATCGACCCGCAAGGCGAGGACTGGATCGGCGCCTTTGCCGTCGGAATCCACGGGATTCAGCCGCACATCGACCGGTTCCGCGCCGAAAACGACGATTATTCAGACATTTTGCTGAAAGCCCTCGCCGATCGCCTCGCCGAGGCCTTCGCCGAGCGGCTGCACCAGCACGTCCGCGAATCCCTGTGGGGCTATGCCGGCACCGAGCATCTTTCCAACGTCGACCTCATCCGCGAATCCTACCACGGCATCCGCCCGGCCCCCGGCTACCCGGCCTGCCCCGACCATTCTTTGAAACCACTGCTGTTTCCACTTCTCGGCAGCGAACCGGCGGGGGTGACGCTGACCGACAATTTCGCCATGCTGCCGGCCTCGGCGGTCTCCGGCTTCTATTTCGGCCATCGCGACAGCCAGTATTTCGGCGTCGCTAAGATCGGCCAGGACCAGCTCGAGGATTATGCCGCGCGCCGCGGCGTCGACATCGAGACGGCCACCCGCTGGCTGCGGCCGAACCTCGACTAAAGCGATCACCTGGCATAGCGGGCGGATGATGCTCCGCTTCCTTCTCCTCCTGCTGTTCCTCGCGGCCCCGGCAAATGCGCGGGTCAACGCCATCCAGCCGGAGCTGGTCGCCGAAGGGCCGGTCGGTCCCGGCGGCGAGGTCGAGCTCGCCATCGTCATGCACACCCGGGAGGGATGGCATGGCTATTGGCAGAACCCCGGCGATGCCGGCCTGCCGATGAAGGTCGAATGGAAGCTGCCCCCCGGCGCCAGCCTTGGGCCCATGCGCTACCCGGTGCCGGAGCGGCTGACCATCGCCGGCCTGATGAACTATGTCTACGAGCGCGACCATGCGATCCTGCTGCGGCTGAAGGCGCCGCCGGGCGCGAAGGGCGTGATGCCGGTCAGCGCCGAGGCGCAATGGCTGGCCTGCACCGACAAGGTCTGCGTCCCCGAGCGCGGCAGCTTTGCGCTTGATGTCCCGGTCGGCGATGGCGCCGCGGCCAACCGCGCACGCTTCGACCGCTACCGCCAGTTGCTTCCCCGGCCGCTGGCCAGCCCGGCGCATTTCGAGCTTGCGGGCGATAAGCTGCGCCTTGCCATCCCGCTGCCGGCCAGCGTCACGCTGGGCGAACCCTATGTCTTCCCGCTTGACGACGGCCCGGTCGACTATGCCGCGCCGCAATCCTTCCGGCGGGCCGGCGACACGCTGGTCGCGGAGCTCAAGCGCCGGCGCGGCGAGCCGGACCGCTTCGCCGGCGTGCTGGCGCTTGGCGACGGCCGCGGGCTTGAATTCACCGCCACCCTCGGGCCGGTGCCGGGCGGCGGCATCGCCATTGGCGCGCTCGACGCCACGGCGCTGTTGTGGGCGGTGCTCGGGGCGCTGGCGGGCGGCCTGCTCTTGAACCTCATGCCCTGCGTCTTCCCGATCCTGGCGTTGAAGGCCGCGCACCTGGCGCGCGCCGGCGGCGATCAAGGCGCGGCGCGGCGCGATGCCCTGGCCTATGCCGGCGGCGCCATCATCGGCACCGGCGCGCTCGGCGCGCTGCTGCTGGCGATTCGGGCGGGCGGCAGCGCCGCCGGCTGGGCCTTCCAGCTACAGGACCCGCGCACCATCCTGCTGTTGCTGCTGCTCGTCACCGCGATCACGCTCAACCTGCTTCGGGTCTTCGAACTTCCGGTGCTGGCTGGCAGCGCCCGGCCGGCCGGCAGTTTCGGCACCGGCGCATTGGCCGCTTTCGTCGCGACGCCCTGCGCCGGCCCGTTCCTCGGCGCAGCGCTGGGGACGGCGCTGCTGCTGCCGCTGGAAGGCTCGGTGATCGTCTTCGCGGCGCTTGGCCTGGGCCTTGCCATGCCCTTCCTCGTCGTCGCCTTCGTGCCCGCGCTGCGGCGCAAGCTGCCGAAGCCCGGGCCGTGGATGGTTCGGCTGCAGCGCTTCCTGGCGATCCCGATGGCGGCAACGGCGGTCGGCTGCCTGTGGCTGCTGTGGCGGCTGGGCGGAATGCCGGCGCTGGGCATTGCCCTGGCCGCGGCCATCGCCCTTGCCGCCTTGCTGACCGTGTTCGGCGGCCTTCAGCGGCGCGGCGGCAGCTTCGGCGTCGTCGCGCTCGGCCTGTCGGCCGTGGTCGCGGTCACCGCCATAGGCAAGCTGCCCGAGCGCACGGCGGCGTCATCGCGGCCGATCGCCGGGGCCGAGCAATGGAGCGAGGCGAAAGTCGGCCGGCACCTTGCCCGCGGCCATCCGGTCTTCGTCTATTTCACCGCCGACTGGTGCCTGACCTGCAAGGCCAATGAAGCGGCGGCGATCGACCGGGACGGCGTGCGCAAGGCCTTCCGGCAGGCGGGCGTCAAGGTATTGGCCGGCGACTGGACCAACGGCGACCCGGCAATCACCCGCTTCCTCGAAGGCCGCGGCCGGGCCGGCGTGCCACTCTATCTCTGGTACGAGCCCGGCAAGGACGCCGAGGAATTGCCGCAGATCCTGACGCCGTCGATGCTTATCGACCGCGCTCGCCGGGACCGCCGCTAGGAACTTTCGTCCAGACTTTCCGCCCGGCCACCCAGGTTTCCAGTACCTCGGTGCGCGCCAGCGCCTGCGCATCCACCTTGGTTGGATCGCGGTCGACGAAGATGAAGTCGGCCCACTTGCCAGGCTCGAGGCTGCCGATCTTTTGCTCGGCGAAACCGGCGAAAGCCGCGTCGCGGGTGAAACCGGACAGGGCCTGCGGCAGCGACACCCGCTCCTGCGGCCGCCAGCCGCCAGGGGGCTGGCCGTTCATGTCCTGCCGGCTGATCGCCGCGGCGAGGCCTGGGAAGGGGTTGGGGCTTTCGACCGGGAAGTCCGAGCCGAAGGCGAGACGCGCGCCGGAACGGGCGATGGTCTGCCAGGCATAGGCGCCTTCCAGCCGCGGCGGGTCGAGGCGCTTTTCGGCCATCAGCCGGTCGCTGGTCTGGTGGGTCGGCTGCATCGAGGCGATGATCCCGGCCCTGGAAATCCGCGGGATGTCGGCGGGATCGACCACCTGGACATGCTCGATCCGCCAGCGGCGATCGCCGGTGTAGGTTTTCGACAGGTCCTCGAAGGCGCCAATGACCTGTGCATTGGCGGAATCGCCGATGGCGTGGGCGGCGACCTGGAGGCCCATTGCCGCGGCCTTTCCAGCCTGGTCGCGCAATTCCGCGTCGGTCAGGAAGCGCAGGCCGACGCTGTCCGGCTTGTCGGCATAGGGCCGTTTCAGCCAGGCGCCACGCGAGCCTAGCGCGCCGTCGGTGTAGATCTTGACGCCGCCCATCCGCAGCCGGTCGCCATAAAGCCAATTGGTCGGACCGGCCCGGCCAAGCTCTTCGAGCGGTTTCAGGCCGGCGGAATAGGCCATGATCCGGACGTTGAGGCGGCCCGAGTCCGCTGCCCGGCGCATCGCCAGCCAGCCGTCGGCCGACGTTCCCATGTCGGCGACCGCGGTCAGGCCGTAGCCAAGCAGGATCTCCTGCGCCTTGGCGAGCGCGGCATCATTTTCTGCCGGGGTCGAGGCCGGGATCTTGGGCTCGACCAGGTTCATCGCATTGTCGACGAACAGGCCGTTCTCGATCCGGCCGCCGTCCGGTGCCGCCGTCGCGCCCGTGACCCCGGCGGCCTTCATCGCCGCGCTGTTGGCGACGGCCGCATGGCCATCGACGCGGGTCAGCCACACCGGCCGGTCGGAAACGACCCTGTCGAGGTCCGCGGCGGTGGGGAAGGCCTTTGTCGGCCAGTGCTCCTGGTTCCAGCCACGGCCGATGATCCAGCGCGCCTGGGGGTTGGCCGCGGCATAGTCCTTCAGCCGCTGCTGCAGGTCGGCCAGCGAGGTCGTGCCGGTAAGGTCGAGCTGGAGGGCGCCGAACCCCAGGCCCATGACATGGCCGTGGGCGTCGATCAGGCCCGGCAGCATGGTCCGCCCCTGGCCGTCGATGCGCTGCTTGGCGCCCAGGTCGCCTTCCTCCTCTGGTGGGACAGTCCGCACCACCCGGCCGGAGTCGTCGATCAACAAGGCGCGGAACTGCGCCAGCCTGCCGTCGGCGCCGACCTGGATGCCGTTGACATTGTCGATCAGCGTATCGGCCGCGGCGGCGGTCGGGGCGAGCAGTGCGGCAAGCGCCAGGAGATGCAGCTTCATGGCCGCTTCGCATAGCATTGTGCGGCCCGGAGGGAAGGGCTAGTCGGTGCGGCCCATGACCATGACGCCGCCGACCATCGACGACATCCGCGCCGCCGCCACGCGAATCGACGGCGCCGTCATCAAGACACCGATGCTGCGGAGCCGGGTCATTTCCGACCTGATCGAGGCGGACATCTGGCTGAAGTTCGAGAATCTGCAGTTCACCGCCGCCTACAAGGAGCGCGGCGCGCTCAACAAACTGCTGCAGCTGACCGAGGAGGAGCGCGCGCGCGGGGTCATCGCCGCCTCGGCCGGCAACCATGCGCAGGCGGTCGCTTATCACGGCCGCCGGCTCGGCATTCCCGTCACCATCGTCATGCCCAATCCGACGCCGTCCGTGAAAGTGACCCAGACCGAAAGCCACGGCGCGCGGGTCATCCTGCACGGCGCCATGTACGACGATGCCTATGCCAAGGCGCGTGAGCTGGAGGCGGAGCAGGAGCTGGTGTTCGTCCACCCGTTCGACGATCCGCAGATCATCGCCGGCGCCGGCACCATCGCCCTGGAAATGCTCGAGGCAGTGCCGGCGCTCGACGCCCTGATCATCCCGATCGGGGGCGGCGGGCTGATCTCCGGCACCGCCATCGCCGCCAAGTCTGTCAAGCCGCGCATCGAGATCATCGGCGTCGAGGCCGAACTCTATCCGTCGATGAAGAATGTCGTCGAAGGCCAGCATGGCCGCATCGGCGGCGACACGCTGGCCGAGGGCATTGCCGTCAAGGAACCCGGCGAGCTCACCCGGGCCATCATCGCCGACAGGGTGGATTCGATCGACCTGGTCGCCGAACGCGACATCGAGCATGCGGTCGCCTTGCTGGTCAGCATCGAAAAGAGCGTCGTCGAAGGCGCCGGTGCCGCCGGCCTGGCCGCCATCCTCGCCGACCCGGGGCGCTTCCGCGGCCGCACGGTGGGGACCATCCTGTGCGGCGGCAATATCGACACGCATCTGCTGGCCAATGTGCTGGTGCGCGAGCTGGTGCGCTGCGGCCGCATTGCCCGCCTGAAGATCGCCGCCCACGACCAGCCCGGCGCACTTGCCGCCATCACCGCCAAGTTCCACGAATGCGGCGTCAACATCATCGAGACCAACCACCACCGCATCTTCACCCGCCTGCCGGCCAAGGACACGGTGATCGAGGTGGAATGCGAGGCCCGCGACTCCCGCGCCATCGACACGTTGGTCCGCCGGCTCGAAGAGGCGGGTTTCCAGGTCGACCGGGCGGCGCTCGACTAGGCGGTCTTAACCCCGATCTGTCCTTCGGCGGGACAATCGCCCGCTTTAACCGTCTTTTCGCTGAGCAAAGTCTTTTCTTCCGCGTTTACCTCTCTCATAAAGGTGTCGGTAACTATTGGAGGCCGGGCGGGTGAGCGCACCATTTCGCTTTCCCAAGTTTTTCGTGACCAATCCGTCGCCCTGTCCGTACATTCCGGGCAAGGTAGAACGGAAAGTGTTCACTGAGCTCAACGGGCGCAACGCCAATGAGCTGAACGAGGCGCTTGGCCGCATCGGCTTCCGCCGCAGCCAGTCGGTCGCCTACCGCCCCAGCTGCATTGACTGTTCCGCCTGCATTTCGGTCCGCGTGCTGGCCGAGGAATTCACGCCCAGCGCGACCCAGCGCAAGCTGATGCGCCGCCATGCCGACGTCGAGGTTTCGGCCTGCCGGCCATGGACCACCGAGGAGCAATATGCGCTGCTCCGCAAATATCTCGCTGTCCGCCATCCCGGCGGCGGCATGGCCGACATGGACGAACACGACTTCGCCGACATGGTCGAACAGACACCGGTCCGCACCTATGTCGTCGAATATCGCGAGCCGTCGGTCGATGGCCGGCCGGGCAAGCTGATCGGCGCCTGCCTTTCCGACCAGCAGTCCGACGGCCTGTCGATGATCTACAGCTTCTTCGACGTCGGCCCCGGCGCCCGCAAGGGGCTGGGCACCTACATCATCCTCGACCATATCGTCCGCGCCGCCCGCGCCGGCCTGCCGCACGTCTATCTCGGCTATTGGGTCGATGGCTCCAGCCGCATGGCCTACAAGACCAGCTTCCGGCCGCTCGAGCGCCTCGGCCGCGACGGCTGGCGGCGGATGGACGAGCCGGTGGTCCCGGCCGCCGACGAGCGCCGCGTCGCGCCGATGAGAATCCGCCCGGAACGCATCCTCATCGACGCATAGAAAAACGGCGGAGCGTTGCCGCCCCGCCGTTCCTACCCCCACGAATGTTCAGTTATGCGACGGCCGCCTGCGGCTCGCTCGCCGTGTCGCCCTCGGCCTCGCGCAGCACGTAGCCGCGGCCCCAGACGGTCTCGATATAATTGTCGCCGCCGCAGGCCAGGCTGAGCTTCTTGCGCAGCTTGCAGATGAAGACGTCGATGATCTTGAGTTCGGGCTCGTCCATGCCGCCGTAGAGGTGGTTGAGGAACATTTCCTTGGTCAGCGTCGTGCCCTTGCGGAGCGACAGCAGCTCCAGCATCGCATATTCCTTGCCGGTCAGGTGGACGCGGGCGCCATCGACCTCGACCGTCTTGGCGTCGAGGTTGACCGCCAGCTTGCCGGTACGGATGACCGACTGGCTGTGGCCTTTCGAGCGGCGGACGATCGCATGGATGCGGGCGACCAGCTCGTCGCGGTGGAACGGCTTGGTGACATAATCGTCGGCGCCGAAGCCCAGGGCCCGGACCTTCGAATCCATCTCGCTCATCCCCGACAGGATCAGCACCGGGGTGCCGACCTTGGCCGTGCGCAGCTTCTTGAGCACGTCGTAGCCGTGCATGTCCGGCAGGTTCAAATCGAGCAGGATGATGTCGTAATCATAGAGCTTGCCGAGGTCCAAGCCCTCTTCGCCCAGGTCGGTCGTGTAGACGTTGAAGCCTTCGGTCGAGAGCATCAGCTCGATGCTCTTGGCGATGGTCGCCTCGTCTTCGATCAGCAGAACCCGCATGTGTCTTCCCCCGTTTCTCGGCGGTGAGCGTTACGCGCTCTTAACGGCCTTGAAGCGTTCATTAACCATGACCTGTCTGCAGTGAAAAGGTTAATAAGCCCTAAAGTTCTGAATTCAGTCGAAATCGGCGCCAATTGAGTCCCGCGGGCCACAGTCATAGGGTGCGGGAATGCTGGAAGACCGCATCCTCTACATCGACGCCGAGGCGATCGTAATCGACAAGCCGGCCGGCCTGCCGGTCGATCCGCCGCGCGCCGGCGGCGACAGCGTCGTGGCGAGGGCAGGAGGGCTGAAGCTCGGCTTCCAGCGCGAGCCGGTGGCGATGCACCGGCTCGACCGCGACACGTCGGGCTGCCTGCTGCTTGCCCGCAACCCCAAGGCGCGGGCGAAATTCCAGCAGGCGTTCGAATCCGGAATGGTGGAGAAAACCTATCTCGCCGTCGTCGACGGCGTGCCGGAAGGCGGGGAAGGCCTCATCGACTTGCCGCTGGCCAAGGTGTCGAGCGCCGCGGATGGCTGGCGGATGGTGCCGGACGACAAGGGCAAGAGCGCGCGCACGCGCTGGCGCAAGCTGGCCGTGCGCGACGGGCAAAGCCTGATTGTTTTCAATCCCTTGTCGGGCCGCACCCACCAGCTCAGGGTCCATGCCGCACGCGGCCTCGGCACCCCCATCGTCGGCGACCCGGTATATGGTGCTCGCAGTGAAGCCATGCTGCTGCACAGCTGGCGGCTCGTCGTTCCGCGCGGCGCCAAGCCGCCGATCGACGTCACCGCCGCCGTGCCCGACAGTTTCGGCCTGTGGCTGGACTGCCTCGATGCGGCCTGAGGATGTCCAGATTCCGGAAGACGCGCTGAGCGAGAAGTTCCTCGCCGCCACCGGCCCGGGCGGGCAGAACGTCAACAAGGTGGCGACCGCCTGCCAGCTGCGGGTCGATGTCTTCAAGCTCGGCCTCAGCCCGCACGCCTACGAGCGGCTGAAACAGCTGGCGGGCAGCCGCATGACCGGTGCCGGCGAGTTGCTGATCACCGCCCGCCGCTTCCGCACCCAGGAGGCGAACCGCGCCGACGCCCGCGCCAGGGTGGCGGAAATGCTCGCCGAGGCCCATATTGTGCAGGCGAAACGCCGCCCGACGCGGCCGGGCAAGGCGGCGAAGGCGAGGCGGCTGGACGCGAAGAAGCAGCGCGGCGCGGTGAAGCAGGGACGCGGAAAAGTGGATTTCGACTGATGTACGATTTCAAGATCGAAGCGGCGGACAAGCCCGCCCTGTACCGCGATTTGGCCCAGGCGCTGGAGGCCTTGATCGGCAACGAGACCGACCCCGTCGCCAACATGGCCAATGCCGCCGGCCTCATCTGGGAAAGCCTTCCCGACCTCAATTGGGCGGGATTCTACCGCAATGTCGGCGGCGAGCTGGTGCTGGGGCCGTTCCAGGGGCGGCCGGCGTGCATCCGGATCCCGTTCGGGCAGGGCGTGTGCGGTGTCGCCGCCGAAACCCGCCAGGTGCAGCGCGTCGACGACGTGCATGCATTTCCCAGCCACATCGCCTGCGACAGCGCGTCGAACAGCGAAATCGTCCTGCCCTTGGTCCGCGACGGCGAGCTCCTCGGCGTGCTCGACCTCGACAGTCCCAAGCACGCCCGATTCGACGCGGAGGACGAGGCCGGGTTGTTGCAAATCGCCGCAATTCTCGCGCGCGCGATCTAGGAAAGCGTTTCCAGTCGTTCGTCGGAGAGCGACCCCGGGATGATCATCACCGGGCAGGGAAGCTTGCCGGCGTCATTGCCCGTAAGGTTCGTGCACAACGGTCCGGGATTGCCCGACGGGGCGGCTCCAAGCACCAGGGCATCGATATCGTCGCGCGTGCCGATCAGCGTGCGCACCACCTGTACCGGCTCGCCCGAGCGGACGATGATGTGCGGCTGGATACCGGCAGCGTCCATGATCTCGCCCACCGCGGCGGCGACGCTGGCCTCGATGCGCAGCCGCTGCTCTTCCTCGATTGCCGCCTGGACCCCGCCCCACTGGACGAAATCCTGCGGCTCGACGATCGCCAGCACCTCGACCGCGCCGTTGGTCTTGGCGGCGCGGCGGGCAGCGAACTGCAGCGCGACGCGCGCCTCCGGGCTGTCGTCGATAACGACAAGATAGGTGCGTGCGTCTGGTGATGCCCCGGCCACGGGCAAGACTGCTGCGCCAAAGCCGGCGGATTGGCAAGCGGCGTCGCGCCGCCTTGACCCGCTGGACGCTTTGGAGTTTGTGCCCGGCGACGACCAGCGACGCGAAAGAGTCCCATGCCGATCGAACTCAAGATGCCTGCACTGTCCCCGACCATGGAGGAAGGGACGCTGGCCAAATGGCTGGTCAAGGAGGGCGACACGGTGGCGAGCGGCGATGTGCTCGCCGAGATCGAGACCGACAAGGCGACGATGGAGTTCGAGGCGGTCGACGAGGGCAAGGTCGCCAAGATTCTGGTGCCTGAAGGCACCGACGGAGTGAAGGTCGGAACGCCGATCGCGCTGATCGCCGGGGAAGGTGAGGATGTCAGCGCCGCGGGCGCCGCTCCGGCCCCCGCGCCGAAGAAGGCCGAAGCTGCCGCTCCCGTTGCCAAAGCGTCTGAGCCAGCCCCACTGCCGCGGGCGGCGGTCGAGACTCCCGCCGCCGCGCCGCAACCGGCCACCACGCCTGCGAGGGCGGAGGGCGAGCGCATAAAGGCTTCGCCGCTGGCACGCCGCCTGGCCGAGGCCCAGGGTATCGACCTGTCGAGCCTGAAGGGCAGCGGGCCCGGCGGGCGGATCGTCCGCGCCGACCTCGGGGAAGCCGCTGGCGGAGCAATGGCGGCGCCCAAGGCGGCTGCGCCGGCTGCCGCCGCCGCCCCGGTCGAGCCGGGCGACATCCCGCACGAAGTCGTCAAGCTGTCGAACATGCGCAAGACCATCGCGCGGCGGCTGACCGAATCAAAACAGCAGATCCCGCACATCTACCTGACGCTCGACGTCCAGCTGGATGCGTTGCTGAAGCTGAGGAGCGAGCTCAATGCCTCGCTCGAAAGCCGTGGCGTCAAATTGAGCGTCAACGACATGCTGATCAAGGCATTGGCGCTGGCGCTGATCGAAGTGCCCGAATGCAACGTCAGCTTCGCCGGCGATACCCTGATCAAGTACAGCCGCGCCGACATTTCGGTCGCGGTCAGCATCCCCAATGGCCTGATCACGCCGATCATCGCCGACGCCGACAACAAGTCACTGTCGAAGGTTTCGACCGAGATGAAGGAGCTCGCCGAGCGCGCCAAGGAGGGCAAGCTGCAGCCGCACGAATATCAGGGCGGCACCGCCAGCCTGTCGAACATGGGCATGTTCGGGATCAAACATTTCGAGGCGGTCATCAACCCGCCTCAGGGCATGATCATGGCCATCGGCGCCGGCGAGAAAAGGCCGTTCGTCATCAACGACAGCTTGCAGGTCGCAACGATCATGAGCGCGACAGGTAGCTTCGACCATCGCGCCATCGACGGCGCCGACGGCGCCCGGCTGATGAAGGCGTTCAAGGAACTTTGCGAGAAGCCCTTGGGACTGGTGGCCTGATATGAAATGGATCTCGGCACTGTTCATCGGCGCGATCCTGGGGTTTGCGCTGCCCCTGTTCTTTGGCGGCCAGAACGGGGTCTGGATGAATTCTTTTGCCGGATGGGGGACCATTCGGCCGCTCGCGGGGTCGCCCGGGCTGCTGTTCTCGGTTCCGCTGGCCCTGGGCTCGGCGATCGCCCTGCGCATGCTGTTCAACTGGCATGGTCGCTGAGAAAGGAATGCCGGGTCGCATTCCCGTCATCCGCGTGACCGCCATGCCGTCGGATACCAACCCCTATGGCGGCGTGTTCGGCGGCTGGCTGATGGGGCAAATGGGGCTCGCCTGCGGCTCGTTCGCGTCGCGTTTTTCGGGCGGCAAGGCGATCCTGGTGGCGGCCGACGCTATCAAGTTCCCCGGCGCCATGGCGGTCGGCGACGAGCTCAGCGTCTTTGTCGAATTGCTCAAGCAGGGCCGCACGTCGCTGACGCTCAAGGCCGAGGCGATCGCCCGCGAGCGGGACGGCGACACGGAAAAGGCCGTGGCTGAGGGCGAGTTCACCTTCGTCGCGCTCGACGCCAACGACAAGCCGCGGGCGATCGCGGCCAAAGAGGAAAATAATGGCTGACACTTACGATCTCATCGTCCTCGGATCAGGCCCCGGCGGCTATGTCGCCGCCATCCGCGCCGCGCAGCTGGGCCTCAAGACGGCGATCGTCGAGCGCGAGAATCTGGGCGGCATCTGTTTGAACTGGGGCTGCATCCCGACCAAGGCGCTGCTGCGCTCCGGCGAGATGCTGCATCACATGCGCCACGCCGACAGCTTCGGCCTCATCGCCGGAGAGGTGAAGCCGGACCTTGCCAAGATCGTCGCCCGCAGCCGGGCGGTGGCGGCGCAGCTCAACCGCGGCGTCACCGGCCTCATGAAGAAGAACAGGATCGCGGTCCACATGGGCACCGGAACAATCACCGGGCCAGGCAAGATGACGGTCACTGGAGAGGATTCAAAGAAGACTGAATTGCAGGCGAAGCACATCATCATCGCCACCGGCGCCAGGGCCCGCGAGTTGCCGTTTGCGCAGAGCGACGGCAAGCGCATCTGGACCTATCGCCACGCCATGACCCCGCCGGAGATGCCGAGCGAGTTGCTGGTCATCGGATCGGGCGCGATCGGGATCGAATTTGCCAGCTTTTACAATGATATGGGCGCCAAAGTCACGGTCGTCGAGATGCTCGACCGGGTGGTGCCGGTCGAGGATGCGGAAGTCAGCGACTTCCTCGCCAAGAGCCTCGCCAAGCAGGGCATGACGCTGCTCACCTCGGCCGGTGTCGAGAGCCTCAAGGCCGACGCCAAGGGGGTCGCGGCGAAGATCAAGACCAAGGACGGCAAGGTCGAGGAAAAGCGCTTCTCGCACTGCATTGTCGCGGTCGGAATCGCCCCCAACACCGAAAACATCGGCATCGAGACGCTCGGCATCAAGACGACCAAGGGCCACATCGACACCGACGCCATGTGCCGCACCAACGTGCCCGGCATCTCGGCGATCGGTGATGTCACCGCGCCGCCCTGGCTGGCGCACAAGGCCAGCCACGAGGGCATCATCGCCGTCGAGGCGATTGCCCAGGCGCTCGGCAACAAGGACGTCAACCCCCACGCGATGGACGTGCGCAACATCCCGGGCTGCACCTATTGCCATCCGCAGGTCGCATCCGTCGGCCTGACCGAGGCCAAGGCGAAAGAGGCCGGCCACGAGGTCAAGGTCGGCAAATTCCCCTTCATCGGCAACGGCAAGGCGATCGCGCTCGGCGAAACCGAGGGCTTCGTGAAGACCGTCTTCGACGCCAAGACCGGCGAACTGCTCGGCGCGCACATGATCGGGGCCGAGGTGACCGAGCTGATCCAGGGCTATACGGTCGGCAAGCAGGCCGAGCTGGTCGAGCAGGATTTCATCCAGACCGTCTATCCGCACCCGACCTTGTCGGAGATGATGCACGAGAGCGTGCTCGCGGCCTACGGGCGGGTGCTGCACATCTAGGCCTTTGGGCCGTCTTGCTTCCGCCGCGCCGCAGCCCATCTGGACGCCATGGACCGCGACAAGGTGCGCCGGGAATTTTCCCTGGCCGTGAACATGACCGCCGCCGAGCTGGAACGCTGGCTGAAGACCCCGGAAAGCCGCCGCGTCGGCTTCCGGAGCCTGGGCGCGAGCGAGAGCGTCGGCCATGCCAGCGGCCGGCAAATCGTCCGCATCCTGCGCATGGCGGAAACCGAACGGACCGATGCGGATTATGCCCACATGCGCAAGGTCGTGGGCTACGTACATCGCCATAGGGCGCAGCGGCCGGAGAACATCTATACGTCGCGCTGGCGCTACAGCCTGATGAACTGGGGCCACGATCCCACCAGGGAGGCATGAGTGAAGGGCTTTCACGACGACATCGAGACGTTGACGTCCGGCAACAGCGACTTTCGCCGCGTGCTCTACACCGGCAAGCATCTTCAGCTGGTGCTGATGACCCTGCAACCGGGCGAGGAGATCGGCGCCGAGGTGCATGAGGACCGCGACCAGTTCTTCCGCTTCGAGGAAGGCAATGGCGAGGTCGACATCGACGACAATTGCTACGCCGTCGAGGACGGCAGCGGCATCGTCGTCCCGGCTGGCGCACGCCACAACGTGCGCAACACGGGCGATCGCCCGCTCAAGCTCTACACACTCTACGGGCCGCCCGAGCACAAGGACCAGGTCGTCCAGTCGACCAAGGCCGAAGCCGAGGCGCGCCACCGTCACGAGGAATGGGACGGCGGCACCACCGAATAGCCGTTACAAATGTTAACCATTGGGTAGGGTGCGGGGCGTAGGCTGGTGCGCAGGAGAAGGCCCATGCACCGCTTTCACCCTTCGCGCGCGAGGATCCTCTTCGAGGTCTTCTGCGCCATGACCCTGGCGGCGTCCTTCGCTGTCGCCTGGACGCAAACCGGGGCTTCGGCGCTGCTGCCGGCGGCCGCCGTCGCCGTCCTTTACAGCATCGTTCGCACTTTCGATTTGCGTCACCATTCGCCGGTCGTCGTTGCCGCAACGGACACGGGCAGGCAGGCCGACACGCCCGCCGCAACGGCCGAGGTCGAAGTCGAAGTCTGTCCTGCCGTCAAGGAAGAGACGGCTGCGGCCAAGCCGAAGCGGCGCAGCCGCAAGAAGCCGGCGGCTCCCGAGCCCGCCGCTGTCGCGGAAAGCGTCGAAATGGCGTCGCCCGAGGCCGAGCCGGAGGCAAGGGTGGAATTCGTCGATCAAGGCCCGGACGAGGTCGAATTCGACGATGAACGCCCCTCCGCGCCGGTGCCCTTGTTCGAGCCCGAACCCTTCGTTCGCCAGCAGCGCACGGTCTTCGGCCGCAAGGCCGGCTAGCAGGCCCCAAGCTCGCCCCCCCTTGCCAAGGCGAGGGGAGCGCTCCACCCTTCATGCATGGCGCAAATGCATGATGTCTCGGACCCGCGGAACGCGTCGATCCTGATCAACGTCAACGATGAGCTCAAGCCGCGGGCCGAAGCGGTGGTTTCGGTCTTTGACAGCGGCTTCATGCTTGGCGACGGCGTCTGGGAAGGACTGCGCGTCCACAAGGGCAAGGCCGCCTTCCTCGACCGGCATCTCGATCGCCTGCTCGAAGGCGCCAAGGCCCTCGCCATGGACGTCGGCCTGTCGCGGGACGAGCTGGCGCGGCGAATCTACGAAACGCTCGATGCCAACGGCATGGACGAGGGCGTCCATGTCCGGCTGATGGTGACTCGCGGGGTGCGCTCGACGCCCTACCAGGACCCGCGGGTGGTGGTCGGCGGGCCGACCGTCGTCATCATACCCGAATACAAACAGCCGCCCGAGGGCATCCACGAACGCGGGCTGAAGCTGTTCACCGTCCATGTCCGCCGCGGCGACCCGGCGGTGCAGGACCAGAAGATCAACTCCCACTCCAAGCTCAACTGCATCCTTGCCTCGATCCAGGCGACCCAGGCGGGGGCCGACGAAGCGCTGATGCTCGACCCGCACGGCTTCGTCGCCACCTGCAACTCGACCCATTTCTTCATTGTCCGCAAAGGCGAGGTGTGGACGTCGAGCGGCAAATATTGCTTGGGCGGGATCACCCGGGCGGTGACGCTGGAGATCGCCCGCGATGCCGGCATCCCTGCCATCGAGAAGGATTTCTCGCTGACCGACGTCTATGGCGCCGACGAGGCGTTCGTCACCGGCACCTTCGCCGGCATCGTCCCGGTCCGCGAGGTCGACGGCCGGCAACTCACCTGCCGCGGGCCGGTGGTCGAGCGGCTGCAGCGCCTTTACGCGGAGCGCATCGGCCGGGACGTGGCGGAGCAAAATCGCCCGTGACCATCCGCATCGCTATGTGGTCAGGCCCCAGGAACCTGTCCACGGCGATGATGCGCAGCTTCGGCAGCCGGGCCGACACCTTCGTTTCCGACGAGCCATTCTATGGCGCCTACCTGAAAGCGACCGGCGATCCGCAGCCCATGGCCGACGCCGTCATCGCATCGATGGACTGCGACTGGCACAGCGTCGCGCGGACGATGGCCGGCCCATGCCCGGCGGGCGCCCCCATCTGGTACCAGAAGCACATGGCGCACCACATGGTCGGCCCGGTCAGCCACGCCGACCTGATGGGCCTGACCCACGCTTTCCTGATCCGCGACCCGGAGCGCGTGGTCGCCAGCTATGCCGCCAAACGGGTCGCCGTCAGGCCCGACCATCTCGGGGTCGAACGGCAGGTCGAATATTTCGAGCGCGAGGCCGACCGGCTGGGCCGCGCCCCGCCCGTGATCGACAGCGCCGACATCCTGGCGGACCCGCCGGCGATGCTGGAACGGCTGTGCGAGGCCCTCGGCATTGCCTGGGACCCGGCCATGCTCGACTGGGAACCGGGAATCCGGGAGACGGACGGCATCTGGGCGCCGCATTGGTATGACGCGGTGGCGGCCAGCACCGGCTTTGGAGTTCCGGACGGCGAGCCGGCGGAACTGGATGATGAAGGCAGGCGCGTCGCCGAGGCTTGCCGGCCTTATTATGAGCATCTGGCGGCGCATCGCATACGTCCCCGAGGTTGACCGGCAGGGGCGGCGAGGCTAAGGGGCCGCTCGTCCGCGGGTCGCTTGTCCTCCCGCCGGGCAGAGCTGAACATTGCTCAACATGCGTGATGGCCGAGCGGCCGAGAGGCTGCTTGGGCTTTCGCGCTATTCATGTTGGGCAAAGTAACCGCCGGGGCTTCCGGCAATGAGGGACCCCACGAAAGTACTACTTTCGTGGGACCCGAGGAAAGGTGAAGGGCTTCATGCCGACGATTAACCAGCTGATCCGCAAGGGTCGCGAACCGCAGAAGGCCAAGTCGAAGGTCCCTGCGATGGAACAGAACCCGCAGAAGCGCGGCGTCTGCACCCGTGTCTATACGACGACCCCGAAGAAGCCGAACTCGGCGCTGCGCAAGGTTGCCAAGGTGCGCCTGACCAACCAGCGCGAAGTGATCAGCTACATCCCCGGCGAGGGCCACAACCTCCAGGAGCACAGCGTCGTGCTGATCCGCGGCGGCCGTGTGCGCGACCTGCCGGGCGTGCGCTACCATGTGCTTCGCGGCGTGCTCGACACGCAGGGCGTCAAGGACCGCCGCCAGTCGCGCTCCAAGTACGGCGCCAAGCGCCCGAAATAATCCACGCGAGTAAGCCCCGGACAGGTTCCGGAAACGGCTGAAGAGAAAGGAATTCCCATGTCCCGTCGCCGCCGCCCAGAAAAGCGCGAAATCCTGCCCGATCCCAAGTTCGGTGATCTGGTCCTGTCGAAGTTCATGAACAGCGTCATGCTCGACGGCAAGAAGTCGGTTGCCGAAGGCATCGTCTACACCGCGCTGGAAAGCGTCGAAGCGCGCCTCAAGAAGGACCCGCTGCAGGTCTTCCACGACGCGCTCAACAACGTGAAGCCGGGCATCGAGGTCCGCAGCCGCCGCGTCGGCGGCGCCACCTACCAGGTGCCGGTCGAGGTGCGCACCGAGCGCGCCCAGGCCCTGGCCATCCGCTGGCTGATCACGGCGGCGCGCGCGCGGTCGGAAAAGACCATGTCCGCTCGCCTGTCCGGCGAGCTGATGGACGCGTCGCAGAACCGCGGCAACGCGGTCAAGAAGCGCGAAGACACGCACCGCATGGCCGAGGCCAACCGCGCCTTCTCGCACTACCGCTGGTAACCGACTTATTCTTGAAACCCGGAACCGCCAGAAGCCGGCGGCACCCGGAATTGGAGATTTGAAATGGCCCGCAGCCATCCGCTCGACCGCTATCGCAACATCGGCATCATGGCCCACATCGATGCCGGCAAGACAACGACCACCGAGCGCATCCTTTATTACACCGGCAAGTCCTACAAGATCGGCGAGGTCCACGAGGGCACCGCGACCATGGACTGGATGGAGCAGGAGCAGGAGCGGGGCATCACCATCACCTCGGCCGCGACCACCTGCTTCTGGCGGGCCAATGAGGGCAAGGGCGAAGAGCACCGCATCAACATCATCGACACGCCGGGCCACGTCGACTTCACGATCGAGGTCGAGCGCAGCCTGCGCGTACTCGACGGCGCGGTCGCCTGCTTCGATGGCGTTGCCGGCGTCGAGCCGCAGTCGGAGACCGTCTGGCGGCAGGCTGAGAAGTACGGCGTGCCGCGCATGTGCTTCGTCAACAAGCTCGACCGCACCGGCGCCAATTTCGACATGTGCGTCGGCATGATCAAGGACCGCCTCGGCGCCCGCCCGGCGGTGCTCTACCTGCCGATCGGCATCGAGAGCGGCTTCAAGGGCCTGGTCGACCTGGTCGAGAACCGGGCGATCATCTGGCTCGAAGAGAGCCTGGGCGCGAAGTTCGTCTATGAGGACATCCCGGCCGACCTCGCCGATGCCGCCGCAGCTGCCCGCATGGAGCTGATCGAGATGGCCGTCGAGCAGGACGACGACATCATGGAGGCCTATCTCGGCGGCGAGGAGCCCGACACCGCGACGCTGAAGAAGCTGATCCGCAAGGGCACGCTCAACTTCTCGTTCGTGCCCGTGCTGTGCGGCTCGGCGTTCAAGAACAAGGGCGTCCAGCCGCTGCTCGACGCGGTCATCGACTATCTTCCCTCGCCGCTGGACATCCCGCCGGTCGAGGGCCTGAAGCTGGACGGCGAAACCACCGACACCCGCGCGCCTTCGGACGACGCGCCCTTCTCGGCGCTGGCGTTCAAGATCATGAACGACCCGTTCGTCGGGACGCTGACCTTCGCCCGCATCTATTCGGGCAAGCTCGAGACCGCGTCGCAGGTGCTGAACTCGGTCAAGGACAAGAAGGAAAAGGTTGGCCGCATGCTGCTCATGCATGCCAATGACCGCGAGGACATCCAGGTCGCCTATGCCGGCGATATCGTCGCATTGGCCGGGCTCAAGGACACGACCACCGGCGACACGCTCAGCGCCGCCAACGCGCCGATCATCCTCGAGCGGATGGAATTTCCGGACCCGGTCATCGAGGTCGCGGTGGAGCCCAAAACCAAGGCCGACCAGGAGAAGATGGGCGTCGCCCTCAATCGCCTGGCGCGCGAGGACCCGAGCTTCCGCGTTTCAACCGATCATGAATCGGGCCAGACCATCATCAAGGGGATGGGCGAGCTCCACCTCGAGATCCTGGTCGACCGCATGAAGCGCGAGTTCAAGGTCGAGGCCAATGTCGGCGCGCCGCAGGTGGCGTACCGCGAGTATCTGGCGAAGCCAGTCGAGCTGACCTACACCCACAAGAAGCAGTCGGGCGGTTCGGGCCAGTTCGGTGAGATCAAGATCGCCGTGAAGCCGGGCGAGCGCGGCTCGGGCTTCGTCTTCGTCGACGAGATCAAGGGCGGCAACGTCCCGAAGGAATATATTCCCTCGGTCGAGAAGGGCCTGCGCGAAACCGCCGAGACCGGCTCGCTGATCGGCTTCCCGATCATCGACTTCGAGGTCAGGCTGCTCGACGGCAAGTATCACGACGTCGACTCCTCGGCGCTGGCGTTCGAGATCTGCGCCCGCGGCGCGATGCGCGAAGTGGCCCAGAAGGCCGGCATCAAGCTGTTGGAGCCGGTGATGAAGGTCGAGGTGGTGACCCCCGAGGATTATCTCGGCGACGTCATCGGCGACCTCAATTCGCGGCGCGGCCAGATCCAGGGCACCGACAGCCGGGGCAATGCCCAGGTGGTTGAAGCCGTGGTCCCGCTTGCCAATATGTTCGGCTATGTGAACCAGCTGCGCTCGTTCACCCAGGGACGTGCCCAGTACACGATGCAGTTCTCGCATTATGACGAGGTGCCGCAGAACGTCGCCGACGAAGTGAAGGCGAAGCTGGCGTAACCCTAAATTTGTGGCTATGGGCGCTGCCGCATCGGGCGGCGCCCGAAATCAAGGGAAGAGAGTAGACAATGGCGAAGGCAAAGTTTGAGCGGACGAAGCCGCACTGCAACATCGGCACCATCGGGCACGTCGACCACGGCAAGACGTCGCTGACCGCGGCGATCACCAAGGTCCTGGCCGAGACCGGCGGCGCGACTTACGTCGACTATGCCAATATCGACAAGGCGCCCGAGGAGCGCGAGCGCGGCATCACCATTTCGACCGCCCACGTCGAATATGAGACCGCAGCGCGCCACTATGCGCACGTCGATTGCCCTGGCCACGCCGACTATGTGAAGAACATGATCACCGGCGCCGCCCAGATGGACGGCGCGATCCTGGTCGTGTCCGCCGCCGACGGCCCGATGCCGCAGACCAAGGAGCACATCCTGCTCGCCAAGCAGGTCGGCGTTCCGACCATGGTCGTCTTCCTCAACAAGGTCGACCAGGTCGACGATCCCGAGCTGCTGGAGCTGGTCGAGCTGGAAATCCGCGAGGAGCTGTCCAAGCGCGACTTCGACGGCGACAACATTCCGATCATCGCCGGTTCGGCGCTTGCCGCCCTCGAGGACAAGAACCCGGAGATCGGCCGCGAAGCCATCCTCAAGCTGATGGCCGCCGTCGACGAGTGGATCCCGCAGCCCGAGCGTCCGCTCGACAAGCCGTTCCTGATGCCGATCGAGGACGTGTTCTCGATCTCGGGCCGCGGCACGGTCGTCACCGGCCGCGTCGAGACCGGCATCGTCAAGGTCGGCGAGGAAGTCGAGATCGTCGGCATCCGCGACACCCAGAAGACCGTCGTCACCGGCGTCGAAATGTTCCGCAAGCTGCTCGACCAGGGCCAGGCGGGCGACAACATCGGCGCGCTGCTGCGCGGCGTCGGCCGTGAGGACGTCGAGCGCGGCCAGGTGCTGTGCAAGCCGGGCTCGATCAAGCCGCACACCGACTTCAAGGCCGAGGTCTACGTCCTGTCGAAGGACGAGGGCGGCCGTCACACGCCGTTCTTCGCCAACTATCGTCCGCAGTTCTACTTCCGCACGACCGACGTGACGGGCGAGGTCGAGCTGCCGGCCGGCACCGAAATGGTGATGCCGGGCGATAACGTGAACCTGGGCGTCAAGCTGATCGCCCCGATCGCCATGGACCAGGGCCTGCGCTTCGCCATCCGCGAAGGCGGCCGGACCGTCGGCGCGGGGGTTGTCGCCGAGATCACGAAGTAATATAGGGCGCCTGCCGCGCGATTCTCCGGACTTGTTCCGTTGGGTCGCGCGGCTCGCTTTTGAGTTTTGGGTGGGGACGGCGTAGGGGCCTTGAAAAGGTCCTGGTGAGCGCCGTGCTCGCTTGTTTGTTTGCCCCTCGGGGCGTGGCTCTTTCGCATCGGTAAGTGGACATGGAAACGCAGAACATCCGGATTCGCCTGAAGGCGTTCGATCATCGAGTGCTTGACCAGGCAACTGGCGACATCGCTGACACGGCGCGCCGCACGGGTGCTCTCATTCGCGGCCCCATTCCGCTGCCGACGCGCATCGAGAAGTTCACCGTCAACCGCTCGCCGCACATCGACAAGAAGTCGCGCGAGCAGTTCGAGGTCCGCACCTACAAGCGGCTTCTCGACATCGTCCAGCCGACGCCGCAGACGGTCGACGCCTTGATGAAGCTCGATCTTGCCGCGGGTGTGGACGTGGAGATCAAACTGGCCTAATGGCCGGCGCGCAGCGGTTGAATCGCTTCTCAAGCGATCCCGCCAGCGCAACGACAAGGGATACCGCGGGCGTCCTTCGGGACACCCGGCCTGCGTCCCCCGCATCCTTCCCACCGGGAAGGAATGGCCCAAGCGGGGCACGCATCATGTTTTGGGCTGCACGCCCGCGAACCGATCTTGGTCCGCGGGCCTCTGTGAGGAGCATTTGGTCATGCGCACTGGCGTGATCGCGAAGAAGATGGGGATGACCCGCCTGTTCCAGGCGGACGGTCGGCACGTGCCGGTAACCGTCCTGCAGCTGGAAGACGTTCAGGTCGTTGCCCGCCGCGAGAAAGACAAGGACGGCTATACCGCTGTCGCGTTGGGCGCCGGCAAGGCGAAAGCGAAGAATGTCGCCAAGCCGCAGCGCGTCGCGTTCGGCAAGGCGAAGGTCGAGCCCAAGGCGAAGGTTGTCGAGTTCCGTGTCGCCGAGGATGCCCTCCTCGATGTCGGCGCGACCATCTCGGCCGACCATTTTGTCGCCGGCCAGCTGGTCGATATCTCCGGCATCACCCAGGGCAAGGGCTTTGCCGGCGCCATGAAGCGCTGGAACTTCCGCGGCCTGCGCGCCACCCACGGCGTCTCGGTCTCGCACCGTTCGCACGGCTCGACCGGCCAGCGCCAGGATCCGGGCAAGGTCTTCAAGAACAAGAAGATGGCCGGCCACATGGGTGCCCGCAACCGCACTCAGCAGAACCTCGAAATCGTCCGCACCGATGCCGCCCGCGGCCTGATCTTCGTCAAGGGCTCGGTCCCTGGCTCGAAGGGCGGCTGGCTGGCCGTTTCGGACGCCATCAAGCTGCCGCTCAACGAGAACGCGCCTTATCCGGCGGGCCTCCTTGAGAAGAACGCCCCCGAGGCCGAGGTCGAGCACGCTCCGGCGGGCCTGGTCGACGAGGGCGCAGTCCACGAGATTCCGGCGCTGCCGAGCGACGAGGAAGTCGCCGCCATCGCCGCCGAGCAGGAAGCCGGCGCCGCGGCCGAGGCCGCGGCCGAAGAGGCTGCCGAAAACACTGATGCCGGTTCGGCCGACGAGGGTGGCGACACCCCCGCTGCCGACGAGAGCAAGGAAGGCTAAGCGATGAAGGTCAAGGTTCAGACCCTCGACGCCAAGGCGGATGGCGATATCACGCTCAACGACGAGATTTTCGGCGTCGAGCCGCGTGCCGACATCCTGCACCGCGTGGTGACATGGCAGCTGATCAATCGCCGCGGAACGGCCCGCGCTGCGCGTGAGCGCAGCGAGGTTGCCCGCACCGGCAAGAAGTTCGGCCGCCAGAAGGGCGGCGGCACGGCCCGCCACGGCGACCGCCGCGCCCCGATCTTCGTCGGCGGCGGCAAGGCGCACGGCCCGCGCGCCCGCGTCTTCAGCTCCAGCCTCAACAAGAAGGTCCGCGCCTTGGGCCTGAAGATGGCGCTGTCGGCGAAGGCCAAGGAAGGCAATCTCCTCGTCGTCGACAACCTCGACGTCAAGGAAGGCAAGACCAAGGCGCTGCAGTCGCAGCTCGGCAAGCTCGGCCTCGGCAAGACCGCCCTGGTGATCGACGGCGACGCGCTGAACGTCTCCTTCGCCCATGCCTCGGCCAACCTGCAGAGCATCAACCTGATGCCGGCGGTCGGCGCCAATGTTTACGACATCATGCGCCACGAGACGCTGGTTCTGACCCGCGCCGCGGTTGAAAAGCTGGAGGCCCGGTTCAATGGCTAAGAAGCAGGCAGCGGCGGTCGAGAACCGCCACTATGACATCGTGCTCGCGCCGCACATCACCGAAAAGTCGACCATGCTGTCGGACAATAACGCGGTCGTCTTCAAGGTCGCCTCGGGCGCTTCGAAGCCCGAGATCAAGGCCGCGGTCGAAGCCTTGTTCAACGTCAAGGTGACGGGCGTCAACACGCTGGTCACCAAGGGCAAGACCAAGAAGTGGAAGGGCAAGCCCTACCAGCGGTCGGACTCCAAGAAGGCGATCGTCACCCTTGCCGAGGGCAATTCGATCGACATCACGAGCGGGATCTAAACGATGGCACTCAAAGCATATAAGCCGACATCCCCGGCGCGCCGCGGCCTGATCCTGGTCGACAAGTCGGCGCTGTGGAAGGGCAAGCCGGTCAAGGCGTTGACCGAAGGCAAGCGCAAGACCGGCGGCCGCAACAACAAGGGCCACGTCACCTCGCGCGGCATCGCCGGTGGCCACAAGCAGAAGTACCGGATCATCGACTTCAAGCGCCGCACGTGGGACGTGCCGGCGACCGTCGAGCGGCTGGAGTACGACCCCAACCGGTCGGCGTTCATCGCACTCGTCACCTACGAGGGCGGCGAGCAGGCCTATATCATCGCTCCCCAGCGCCTGGCGCCGGGCGACAAGGTGATCGCCGGCAAGAAGGTCGACGTAAAGCCCGGCAACGCGATGGAGGTCGGCCAGATGCCGGTCGGAACCATCGTTCACAATGTCGAGCTGAAGCCCGGCAAGGGCGGCCAGATCGCCCGCGCCGCCGGCACCTATGTCCAGGTCGTCGGCCGCGACAAGGGAATGGTCATCGTCCGCCTGAACTCGGGCGAGCAGCGCTACGTCCGCTCGGACTGCATGGCGACGGTCGGCGCGGTGTCGAACCCGGACAACGCCAACCAGACCTTTGCCAAGGCCGGCCGCACCCGGTGGAAGGGCAAGCGCCCGCTGACCCGCGGCGTTGCCAAGAACCCCGTCGACCACCCGCACGGCGGCGGCGAAGGCCGGACTTCCGGCGGCCGTCACCCGGTTACCCCTTGGGGCAAGCCGACCAAGGGTGCCCGCACCCGTCACAACAAGGCGACCGACAAGTTCATCATCCGGTCGCGTCACGCGAAGAAGAAGGGCTAAACAATGGCTCGTTCCATCTGGAAAGGTCCGTTCGTCGAGCTGTCGCTCCTGAAGAAGGCGGAAGCCGCTCAGGAAACCGGCGGCCGGGCACCGATCAAGACCTGGTCGCGCCGTTCGACGATCCTGCCGCAGTTCGTCGGCCTGACCTTCAACGTCTACAACGGCCGCAAGTTCGTGCCGGTCTCGGTCAACGAGGACATGGTCGGAATGAAGCTCGGCGAGTTCGCGCCGACCCGCTTCTTCCCCGGCCACGCCGCCGACAGGAAGGGCAAGCGCTAATGTCGAAGCAAGCAGCCCCCCGCAAGGTCGGCGACAAGGAAGCGCTGGCCGTCGGCAACACCATCCGTGGTTCGGCGCAGAAACTGAACCTGGTCGCCGCCCTCATCCGCGGCCGCAAGGTCGAGGAAGCGCTGAACATCCTCAAGTTTTCGCCCAAGGGCATGGCCGAGGATGTCCGCAAGGTCCTCGCTTCGGCGGTGGCCAATGCCGAGAACAACCACAACCTCGACGTCGACGCCCTCGTCGTCGCCGAGGCGAGCGTCGGCAAGTCGATCTCGATGAAGCGCTTCGCGACCCGTGCGCGCGGCCGTTCGTCGCGGATCGTCAAGCCGTTCAGCCGAATCCGCGTCGTCGTGCGCGAGCAGGAAGAAGCGTAATGGGTCAGAAATCCTCCCCTGTCGGCCTGAGGCTGCAGATCAACCGTACCTGGGACAGCCGCTGGTTCGCGGAAGGCCAGGATTACGGCCGGCTGCTGCTCGAGGACCTCAAGATCCGCCGCTACGTCATGGAGAGCCTGCCGCAGGCGGCGATCTCCAAGGTGGTGATCGAGCGTCCCGCCAAGCTGTGCCGAGTGTCGATCTATGCCGCCCGCCCGGGCGTCATCATCGGCAAGAAGGGCAGCGACATCGAGAAGCTGAAGAAGACGCTGGCGAAGATGACCGACAGCGAAGTCAGCCTCAACATCGTCGAGATCCGCAAGCCGGAAGTCGACGCCCGGCTCGTCGCCCAGGGCGTCGCCGACCAGCTTGAGCGCCGCATCGCCTTCCGCCGCGCCATGAAGCGCGCCGTGCAGTCGGCCCTGCGGCTTGGCGCCGAAGGCATCCGCATCACCTGTGCGGGCCGCCTCGGCGGCGCCGAGATCGCCCGCACCGAATGGTACCGCGAAGGCCGCGTGCCGCTGCACACGCTGCGCGGCAATGTCGATTACGCCGAGGCGCAGGCGCACACCGCTTATGGCGTGTGCGGCGTCAAGGTTTGGGTCTTCAAGGGCGAGATCCTGGGTCATGACCCGCTCGCCCAGGACCGGCTGATGATGGAAGCGCAGACTTCGGGCGTCCGCCCGGCGCGCGAAGACCGGCGCTAAGGAACTAAGAGATGCTGCAACCCAAACGCACCAAGTTCCGCAAGGCCTTCAAGGGCCGCATCCATGGCAATGCCAAGGGTGGGACCGAGCTCAACTTCGGCGCTTTCGGCCTGAAGGCGATGGAGCCGGAGCGGATCACCGCGCGCCAGATCGAAGCGGCCCGCCGCGCGATCACGCGTCACATCAAGCGCGCCGGACGGCTCTGGATCCGCGTTTTCCCGGACGTCCCGGTGTCGTCGAAGCCGGCCGAAGTCCGCATGGGCTCGGGCAAGGGCTCGCCGGAATTCTGGGTCGCCCGCGTCAAGCCGGGCCGCATCCTGTTCGAGCTCGACGGCGTTCCCGGCCCGCTCGCCAAGACGGCGTTCGAACGCGCTGCCGAGAAATTGCCAATCAAGACCAAGGTGGTCGCCCGCCTTGGCGAAACCCTGGTTGAGGCTGACTGACCATGGCCAAGAAAGAAAATCTGACGGTCAAGACCGACGATCAGCTGGCGACCCAGCTGACCGAGCTGAAGCGCGAGGCCTTCAACCTGCGCTTCCAGTCGGCGACCAACCAGCTCGAGAAGCCGTCGCGGGTCAAGGAGGTGCGCCGCACCATCGCCCGCATCAAGACGATCCAGACCCAGCGCGCCCGCGCTTCGGCCGAGGCGTAAGGAGTTATTTGAGATGCCAAAGCGCGTCCTGACCGGCACCGTGGTGTCCGACAAGGCTGACAAGACCGTGGTGGTCCGCGTCGAGCGGCGGGTGAAGCACCCGCTGTACGGCAAGATCATCAAGCTGTCGAAGAAGTACCACGCCCACGACGACGGCAATGCCTTCCGCATCGGCGAGCAGGTCCGCATCCAGGAGTGCGCGCCGATCTCGAAGCTGAAGACCTGGACCGTCCTCGACCGCATCGGCGCGGCCGTCACCCCGATCGCCGAGGCCAACCTCGACGCCCCGGACACGACGCCGTCGAAGCCCGCCAAGGCACCGAAGGCGAAGGACGAGGAAAAGGCCGAGAAGGGCCAGAAGGAAGCCAAGCCGTCGAAGGCCGCCAAGAAGGCCAAGGAGCCGGCGGAAGCCGACTCCTGAGCCACGATAGATGTTTTTGAAGGGTAGGGTCGAACCATGATCCAGATGCAGTCCAATTTGGACGTTGCCGACAACAGCGGCGCCAAGCGCGTTCAGTGCATCAAGGTGCTGGGCGGCTCGAAGCGCCGCACCGCCGGCGTCGGCGACATCATCGTCGTTTCCGTCAAGGAAGCGGCGCCGCGCGGCCGCGTGAAGAAGGGCGACGTCCACCGCGCGGTGATCGTCCGCACCGCCAAGGACATCCGCCGTCCCGACGGCTCGGTGATCCGCTTCGATTCCAACGCCGCGGTGCTGGTCAACAAGAACGAGGAGCCGATCGGCACCCGTATCTTCGGCCCGGTGGTGCGCGAGCTGCGGGCCAGGAAGCACATGAAGATCATCAGCCTTGCGCCGGAGGTGCTGTAACCATGGCCGCGCAGAAGATCCGCAAGGGCGACACGGTCGTCGTCCTGTCCGGCAGGGACAAGGGCAAGACCGGCGAAGTCGTCCGCTCGATGCCCAAGGACATGAAGGTGATCGTGTCGGGCGTGAACGTCGCCGTGCGCCACCGCAAGCCCAGCCAGCTGAACCCGCAGGGCGGGCTCGAGCGCCGGGAAGCGCCGATGCACGTGTCGAAGGTCGCGATCGCCGACCCCAAGACCGGCAAGCCGACGCGCGTCCGTTTCGAAATCGCCAAGGACGGCAAGAAGGTCCGCGTCGCGGCGCGGTCCGGGGAGAAGATCGATGGCTGACGCCAAGAAGGACGCAAAGGCCTACACGCCGCGCCTGAAGCAGGATTACGAGGATCGCATCGTCAAGGCGATGACCGAGCGGTTCGGCTACAAGAACCGGATGGCGGTTCCGCGCCTCGAGAAAATCGTCATCAACATGGGCGTCGGCGAAGCCACCCAGGACAAGAAGAAGGTCGAGGCTGCCGCCGCCGAGATGGAGCTCATCTCCGGCCAGAAGCCGGTGATCACCAAGGCGAAGAAGTCGATCGCGCAGTTCAAGCTGCGCGAGGGCATGCCGATCGGCTGCAAGGTCACCCTGCGCCGGGACCGCATGTACGAGTTCCTCGACCGGCTGGTCACCATCGCCTTGCCGCGCGTCCGCGACTTCCGCGGGCTGAACCCCAAGTCGTTCGATGGCCGCGGCAATTACGCCATGGGCCTGAAAGAGCAGATCGTCTTCCCCGAGATCAATTACGACCAGATCGACAAGGTCCGGGGCATGGACATCATCGTAACCACCACGGCCGGGACGGACGAAGAGGCGCGCGAGCTGCTGCGCCTGTTCAACTTCCCCTTCCCGGCGGAAGAAACTGAGGCGAAGCAGGCCGCGTAAGCGGTCCTGCCGGGTCTCTTTTGGAGAAGAGAACTTAAGTCATGGCGAAACTGAGTTCCGTGAACAAGAACGAGCGTCGCAAGAAGCTCGCCGCGAAATATGCGGCGAAATATGCGAAGCTCAAGGAGCAGGCGAACGACAAGTCGCTTGACGAAACCGAGCGTCTGATCGCGCGGTTGAAGATGGCGGAGGTGCCGCGCAACGGCAACCCGACGCGCATCCGCAACCGTTGTGAGCTGACCGGGCGTTCGCGCGCCTATTATCGCAAATTCCGCCTGTCGCGGATCATGCTTCGGGAGCTGGCCAACAAGGGCCTGATCCCGGGTGTGACCAAGTCGAGCTGGTAAGGGTACGCTATGCCGATGACCGATCCACTGGGTGATATGCTCACCCGCATCCGCAACGGCCAGCAGGCGCGCAAGGATTCGATCCTGACGCCGGCGTCGAAGCTGCGTGCCCATGTTCTCGATGTGCTTCAGCGCGAAGGCTATATCCGCGGGTATTCGGAAGAGCCCGTCGCCGGCCAGAAGGGCCTGCGCATCGAGCTCAAATATTTCGAGGGCCAGCCGGCGATCCAGCATCTGGTCCGCGTCTCGAAGCCCGGCCGCCGGGTCTATTCGGCGGCGCGCGAGCTGCCGCATATCCGCAACGGCCTTGGCACCGTGATCGTCTCGACGCCGAGGGGCGTTTTGTCGGACGCCGAAGCGCGTGCCCAGAACGTCGGCGGCGAAGTGCTGGCGGAGGTGTTCTAATGTCCCGTATCGGAAAACGCGCGGTGCCGCTGCCTCAGGGCGTGACGGCCACCACCGAGGGCCAGATCCTGTCGGTCAAGGGGCCGAAGGGCACCCTGCAGCTGCAGATGCGCGACGAGATCGCCTATGACATCGTTGAGGACGGCATCGTCGTGAAGCCGGCCAACGACACCAAGCAGGCGCGCGCTTTCTGGGGCATGCAGCGCACGCTGGTGCAGAACCTCGTCACCGGTGTCAGCGAAGGCTTCACCAAGGTGCTGGAAATCACCGGCGTCGGCTATCGCGCCGCGGCCCAGGGCAAGAATTTGCGCCTGCAGCTCGGCTACAGCCACGACGTCAACTTCCCGGTGCCCGAGGGCATCGAGGTCAAGACGCCGGACGCCAACACCGTCGAGATCAGCGGCATCGACCGGCAGCAGGTCGGCCAGGTCGCGGCCGAAATCCGCCGCTGGCGCAAGCCGGAGCCCTACAAGGGCAAGGGCATCAAGTATCGCGGCGAGTATATCTTCCGCAAAGAAGGCAAGAAGAAGTAAGCCATGGCCAGACTCTCTCTCTTCGATCGCCGCCGGCGCCGGGTGCGCAGCGCCCTGCGTGCGCGCGCTTCCGGCAAGCCACGCCTGTCGGTTCACCGCTCGGGCCGCCACATCTATGCCCAGGTCATCGACGATGCCGCCGGCAAGACGCTGGCCGCCGCCTCGACCCTCGACAAGGAAATCAAGGGCAAGGCCAAGGCTACTTGCGAAGGCGCAGCCGCAGTCGGCAAGGCGCTGGCCGAGCGCGCCAAGAAGGCGGGCGTCGACCGCGTTGTCTTCGATCGCGGCGGCTTCCTTTTCCATGGCCGGGTGAAGGCCCTGGCCGATGCCGCCCGCGAAGGCGGATTGGAGTTCTAGATGGTGCAGGAAAACGAAACCCCGCAGGCTGACGCGCCCGCCGCAGACGCTGTTGCCGAGGTCCAGGCCCCGGCCGAAACCGCGGCTCCGGCCGAGGCATCGGCGCCGGCTGAAACCGCCGCTCCGGAGCGTCCGGAAGGGCGCGGCCCGCGTGGCGGCCGAGGCGGCGGCGGTGGCCGTGGACGTGGTGGCGGCGACCGTGGCGGCGGCCGTGGGCGTCGTGACGACCGCCGTGGCGGCCGTGGCGGTGGTGACGACGACGGCGAGGATCTGATTGAGAAGCTCGTCCACATCAACCGCGTCTCGAAGACGGTGAAGGGCGGCAAGCGCTTCGGCTTTGCCGCGCTCGTCGTCGTCGGCGACGGCAAGGGCCGTGCCGGTTTCGGCCATGGCAAGGCACGCGAAGTGCCGGAAGCGATCAGCAAGGCGACCGCGGCGGCCAAGAAGGCGATGGTCCGCGTGCCGCTGCGCGACGGGCGCACCCTGCACCACGACGGCAAGGGCCATTTCGGCGCCGGCAAGGTCGCGGTTCGCGCTGCGCCTCCGGGCACGGGCATCATCGCCGGCGGCCCGATGCGCGCCGTGTTCGAGAGCCTGGGAGTCGCCGACGTTGTCACCAAGTCGGTCGGCACGTCGAATCCCTACAACATGATCCGCGCGACCTTCGAGGCGCTCAAGGAACAGACCAGCCCGCGCCAGGTGGCGCAGCGGCGCGGCAAGAAGGTCTCCGAGTTGCTCGGCCGCGGCGGCATGGGCGCGGCGGAAGCGGAAGCGACCGCCGAAGCGGTCACGGAGTAGAGTAAATGGCCAAAATCAAGATCACCCAGACCGGCTCGCCGATCCGCCGCGACAAGACGCAGCGGGCGACGCTCGTCGGCCTCGGCCTCAACAAAATCCGCCGCACCGTGGAAGTGGAAGAGACCCCCGAGGTCCTCGGCCAGGTCCGCAAGGTGCAGCACCTGGTGAGCGTCGAGCGCTAAACCACAACCCGGTCCCGGCAATCGCCGGGGCCCTGCGCGACAAAAGCGAAAGCGAGTGCAACGACCATGAAACTGAACGAACTCCGCGACAACCAGGGCGCCCGCAAGGCCCGCATGCGCGTCGGCCGTGGCATCGGCTCCGGCAAGGGCAAGACCGCCGGCCGCGGCCAGAAGGGCCAGAAGAGCCGCTCCGGCGTCTCCATCAAGGGCTTCGAGGGCGGCCAGATGCCGCTCCACATGCGGCTGCCGAAGCGCGGCTTCAACAATATCTTTGCCAAGGACTTTGCCGAGGTGAACCTCGGCGCCGTCCAGAAGCTGATCGATGCCGGCCAGCTCGATGCCAAGGGCCTGCTCGACCACGACACGCTCAAGGCCGCCGGACTGGCCCGCGGCGGCAAGGACGGTGTCCGGCTGCTCGGCAAGGGCGAGCTGAAGGCGAAAGTCAGCTTCAAGGTCGCCGGTGCCTCGAAGGGCGCGCGCGAAGCCGTCGAGAAGCTCGGCGGCTCGATCGAAATCGTCGAGCGCAAGGTTCCTTCCGATCTGGCCGCCGCAAAGAAGGGCAAGGCCCGCGAGGCGCGGATCGCCGACAAGGCCGCCAAGCAGGCGAAGGCCTGATCGGCAATTCGTCGCACGAAGGCTTAGACAAGCGAAGCCATGACACTATATCCGGGCGGCGGGGGGCATGGGCTCGCCGCCGCCTGACTTTTTTCTAGGGACACCGAATGGCATCCGCAGCCGAACAACTCGCTTCCAATATCTCGCTGGCGAGCTTCTCCAAGGCGCATGAGCTCAAGCGCCGCCTGTGGTTCACGCTGGGCGCGTTGATCCTGTTCCGCCTGCTGTCGTTCGTGCCGATCCCGGGCATCGACCCGCACGCCATGGCCTCGCTCTACCAGACGCAGTCGGGCGGCGTGCTCGACTTCTTCAACACCTTTTCCGGCGGCGCGCTGGAGCGGATGAGCATCGTCGCACTGGGCGTCATGCCCTACATCACCGCCTCGATTGTCGTTCAGCTCGGCGCCTCGCTCTATCCTTCCTGGGCGGCGCTGAAGAAGGAAGGCGAGACCGGGCGCAAGAAGCTCAACCAGTACACGCGCTATTTGACCGTCCTGCTGACCACCGTGCAGGGCTATTTCATCGCCGTCGGCCTGGAAGGGCTGGGCGCCAGCCAGGGCATCGCCGCGGTCGTCGAGCCGGGGGTCATGTTCCGCGTCGCCGCCACCATCAGCCTTGTCGGCGGCACCTTGTTCCTGATGTGGATCGGCGAACAGATCACCAGCCGCGGCATCGGCAACGGCGTCAGCCTGATCATCATGGCCGGCATCGTCGCCGGCTTGCCCCGGGTTATCGGCCAGCTGCTCGAGGGTGGCCGGTCGGGCGCGATGGACCCGCTGGTCATCATCTCGATCATCCTGCTCGCCGCCGTCCTCGTCCTGTTCATCTGCTTCATGGAGCGGGCGCAGCGCCGGGTGCTGGTGCAATATCCCAAGCGGGCGACGGCGCGCGGCATGATGCAGCAGGAACGGTCCCACCTGCCGATCAAGATCAACACCGCCGGCGTCATCCCGCCCATCTTCGCCAGCTCGCTGCTGCTGATGCCGCTGACCGTCCTGCAGATGGCCGGCGCCCGCAGTTCCACTGAAGAGTCCGGCGACTGGCTGATTACCGTGTCCACCTGGCTGCAGCACGGCTCGCCGGCGTTCCTGACACTCTATGCGCTGGGCATCATCTTCTTCTGCTTCTTCTACACCTCGGTGCAGTTCAACTCCGAGGAGACGGCGGAAAACCTCAAGCGCCACGGCGGCTTCATCCCCGGGATCCGGCCGGGCAAGGCGACCGAGCATTATTTCGATTATTTGCTAAACCGGATCACCGTCATCGGCGCCGCCTATCTGACGCTCATCTGCCTCATCCCGGAAATCCTGGCGAGCAATGCCGGCGTCAACTTCATGCTCGGCGGCACCAGCCTGCTGATCGTCGTCAACGTGACGATGGACACGGTCAGCCAGATCCAGAGCCACCTGATCGCGCATCAATATGGTGACCTGATCAAGAAGGCGAAGCTCAAGGGCGCGCGCAAAAGGTAACAACTCAATCCGTTCGGGCTGAGCTTGTCGAAGCCCTGTCCTTCCTCCACCGAGGTTGACAGAAGGAGGGCCGCCCTTCGACAAGCCTTGGGCGAACGGTTTTTTGGGGGCTGGAATACCCGTGGACATCATCCTTCTGGGACCGCCGGGCGCCGGCAAGGGAACGCAGGCGCAAAGGCTGGTCGCCAACCGCGGCATGGTCCAGCTGTCGACCGGCGACATGCTGCGCGCCGCGATCAGGGCGGGCACGCCCGTCGGCCTTACGGCCAAGGCGGTGATGGATGCCGGCGAGTTGGTCAGCGACGCCATCGTCAGCGCACTGGTCGGCGAGAATCTCGACTCCACGGCCGGCAAGGGCGCCATCTTCGATGGTTACCCGCGCACGCGGCCACAGGCCGAAGCGCTTGAGATACTGCTCGCCGAGCGCGGCCGTGCTCTCGAGCACGTCATTGAGCTGGTGGTCGACGAGGAGGCGCTGGTCGAGCGCATTACTGGGCGCTTCACTTGCGCCAATTGCGGCGCGCCCTATCATGCAAGCTTCCACCCGCCGAGGGTGGAGGGTTCCTGCGACATCTGCGGCGGCCACGAGTTCAAGCGCCGGCCCGATGACAATGAGGAAACGGTGCGCACGCGCATGGCCGAGTATCGCGCCAAGACGGCTCCGATCTTGCCCTTCTACGAGGCCAAGGGGCTGGTCCGCCGGGTCGACGGCATGGAGCCGGTCGAAAAGGTAGCCGCGTCCATCGACGCCATCCTCGACTCGCCGGCGCCTTGAGCTAGATTAGGCCTCCCAGAGGAAGGGACATATGCGGTCATTCCTGATTGTCGGCCTGCTCGCGCTGCCGGCGCCGGCGGCAGCTGAAGTGGTCAGCGCCGACGCCCATGGCTTCGAAGTCATGAGCAGCGTCAATCTCGTCGTGCCGGTCGCCAAGGCTTACGCTGCTTTCGGCCGGCTTGGCGCCTGGTGGGGCGATGACCATACCTATTCCGGCAAGGCCGCGAACATGCGGCTGGCGCTGCAGCCGGGCGGCTGTTTCTGCGAAAGCATCCCCAAAGGCGGCGGCGTCGAGCACATGCGCGTCTCGGTCGTCCAGCCGAACGAGCGGATCGTCATGACCGGGTCATTGGGGCCGGTCCTCTACGAAGCGGCAAGCGGGGTCATGGACGTCAAGTTCGAACGCATCGCCGGGGGCGCGCGGGTGACCATGAATTACCGCGCCGCCGGCTTCGCCAAGGGCAATGCCGACAAGATGGCGCCGCTGGTCGATTCCGTGCTGGGCGAGCAGATGAAGCGCTTCCGGGTTTTTGCGGCCAAGGGCGGCAAATAATCAGTCGCGCACCAGGGTCGTGAAGCGGAAACCTTCGCGGCGGCCTTCGGGAAGGTGATCCTCGCAGGCGATCTCGCGCCAGCGCCCTTCCGACCGCGGGTCCGGCATGAAGGTGTCGCCGTCGATTTCCGCCAGCACCTCGGTCAGCTCGATGCGGTCGGCGTCTTCGTGGAACATGGCGAAGATGTCCGAACCGCCAATGACGGTGACGGCATCGCTGCCTGCGGCTTTCAGCGCCTCGTCCTTGCTGTGGACCACCTCGACGCCCGGAACGGACCAGTCCTTGTCGCGCGTCAGGACGATGTGCCGGCGGCCGGGAAGGACGCCCGGCAGGCTGTCGAAGGTCTTGCGGCCCATGATCATTGCCGTGCCCATGGTCACCTGCTTGAAGTGCCTGAGGTCGCCAGGCAGGTGCCAGGGCAGCTTCCCATCCTTGCCGATCGTGCCGTTGATGGCGCGGGCGACGACGATGGTGATGGAGGAAGGCTTGGCCATGGATGAAGCTTGCCTGAAGGGCGGCGCTTTGCAAAGCCTTGGCGCGATGACCCGCCTCCTCGTCACTGCGGCCATGGCCGCATTCGCCGCGGCGCCGCTAGCTGCGCAAACCGTCCAGCTGCGGGCCGGTCACTTGATCGACCCGGGCAGCGGGCAGGTCACGCATGACCGCCTGCTCACCCTGGCGGATGGCAGGATCGTGCGCGACGAGCCCTGGCCGGGCGCGGTGCCGGCCGGCCCGCTGATCGACTGGTCGGGCAAATGGGTGCTGCCCGGCCTCATCGACATGCACACCCATGTCGCCGATGGCCTCGGCCAGACCAACGACCCCGCCGAGCCGCTCAAGCATCGGGAAGCTGCGACCATCCTCAAGGGCGTTCAGCAGGCGCGCATCACGCTCCATTCGGGCTTCACCACCGTGCGCGACGTCGGCGTCTATCGCGGGCTGACGGATGTCGCCCTGCGTGACGCCATCGCGGCGGGGCAGGTCGAGGGACCGCGGATGTTCGTCGCCGGCGGATACATCACCATCCCCGGTGGCGGCGGCGCGGTCACTGGCGCCAAGGCGGGGACCGTCATCGGTCCTGAATTCCGCATCGGCGAGGTTCGCGGCCCCGCCCAGGCCCGCCAGCGCGTGCGCGCCATCATCGAGGGCGGCGCCGACTTCATCAAGCTGATCGCCACCGGCGCGGTCTTGGCGATGGGCAGCGAGCCGGGGGCACTGGAGCTGACGCCGGAAGAAATGCAGGCCGCCTGCGACGAGGCCAAGGCGCTCGGCAAATATTGCATCGCCCATGCCCATGGCGCCGAAGGCATCAAGGCGGCGATCCGGGCCGGGGCGCGGACCATCGAGCATGCCTCGATGGTCGACGAGGAAGGGCTGCGGCTGGCCAAGGCGCGGGGCGTCTGGCTCGACATGGACATCTTCAACGGCGACTGGATCGAGGAGGTCGGCACCCGCGACGGCTGGCCGGCCGAATATCTGCAGAAGAACCGGGACACGACCGACTTGCAGCGGCAGGGTTTCGCCAAGGCGGTGAAGCTCGGCGTGCCGTTGACCTACGGCACCGATGCCGGCGTCTATCCGCATGGGCGCAACGCCCGGCAGTTCCGCTACATGGTCCGCTACGGCATGACGCCGATGCAGGCGCTGGCCAGCGCCACCAGCGAGGCCGCCAAAGCCCTCGGCCGCGGCGAGCTCGGCTCGGTCAAGCCCGGCCATGTCGCCGACCTGGTCGCCGTCGCCCGCGACCCCTTGCAGGACATCTCCGTCCTGCAATGTGTCGACGGCGTCATCCAAAGCGGCAGGCTGGTCCATCGCAGCGACGCCGCCGAGCGCTGCGACCGCTGGACGGGCGAATGACCGGCGCGCGCCAGCCGTTGATTGCGCTCGTCCGCGAGCGCTGCGGCGAACGGGCCGCCGTCACCGACCCGAGTGAAATGGCACCCTGGCTCAGCGACTGGCGCGGTCGGTTCCACGGCCGTTCCGAAGCCATTCTCGCGCCCGCCTCGACCGAAGACGTCGCGACGATTGTCCGACTCGCCGGCCAGTTCGGCGTGCCGCTGGTGCCCCAGGGCGGCAACACCGGCATGGTCGCCGGCGCGACGCCGCCCGAGGATGGCTCGGCGCTGCTTGTGTCGCTGCGGCGGATGAACCGCATCCGGTCGCTGGACCCTGAAGCCAATGTCGCCGTCGCCGAAGCCGGGGTCATCCTCGCCAACCTGCACGCGGCGGCCGAGGAAGCCGGGCGCCGCTTTCCGCTGACGTTGGGCGCGCGCGGCAGCTGCACCATCGGCGGCCTGGTCGCCACCAACGCCGGGGGCACGCAGGTGCTGCGCTTTGGCACCATGCGGTCGCTGGTCCTGGGCGTCGAGGCCGTCCTCGCCGACGGCACGGTCCATGACGGCCTGTCCGGCCTCAAGAAGGACAACCGCGGCTACAGCCTCGACCAGTTGCTGGTCGGCTCGGAAGGGACGCTGGGCATCGTCACCGCGGCGGCGCTGCGGCTGGTGCCGGCCATCCGCGGCCGCGCCGTCGCCTGGCTAGGCCTTGCCAGCCCCGCCGACGCCCTAACCGTGCTGCGCGAGCTGGAACGAGGCACGGCCCACGTCGAGGGGTTCGAGATCGTCCCCGCCGACAGCCTGGCGCTCGTCCTCAGGCACATCCCTGGGACCCGGCCGCCGCTGGCCGGGGACCACGGCTGGCACGTGCTGGTCGAATTGACAGACGACGGCTCGCTCGGCGAAGCACCGGAGGCGCTGCTGGCAAGGCTGCTGGCGCCGCTGGTCGGCTCGGGCCGGGTGGGGGATGCGGTCATCGCGGCCAGCGAGGCGCAGGCCGAGGCCTTTTGGCGGATCCGCGATTCCATTTCCGAGGCCGAGCGCGCCGAAGGCGCAACCTTGGCCCATGACATCAGCGTGCCGGTCGCGGACATGCCGCGCTTCATGGTCGAGGCGGCCAAGGAGGTCGAACGCGCCTTCCCGGGGACCATCGCCAGCGGCTTCGGCCACCTTGGCGACGGCAACGTCCATTTCCACGTCCGCGCCGGGGCAACCGCCGCGCCCGATTGGTATGAACGCCAAGCGCCCGCGATCACCCGCATGGTCCACGATATGGTCACCGCCGCCGGCGGCTCGATTTCCGCCGAGCACGGCATCGGCCAGATGAAGCGCGACGAGCTCGCCCGCCTGGCGCCGGAACGGGTGGCGGCCCTGAAGGCGATCAAGCACGCGCTCGACCCCAAGGGGATCATGAACCCGGGGAAGCTGGTTTAAAGCGCAAAAGCCGTCGCGCGAGCGCGATTGCGTCTTGCGTTCGCCGTCTCAAGAAATGGCGCGCCCGGCAGGATTCGAACCTGCGACCTCATGCTTAGAAGGCACGTGCTCTATCCAGCTGAGCTACGGGCGCGTTGGGCCAGACGTCTAGCGGCATTGCACCAGCCCCTCAAACCGGCCATTCATTTTCCGTTCAAGGCAACAGGCCGATGCAGTTGCGGAACGAAAGGGGCGGACATGCGACTAGCGATTGGACTTGCTGCCGTGGCATTGCCCACCCTGGCATCGCCGGCCACCGCCGCGACCGTCGCCATCCTGGTCGACCCGATGACGCTGGAGAGGCGGACCGTCGTCGTCGATCCCAACGGCCCCGACCGCGCCTATCTGTGCATGCTCCCGCCGGGCCAGGCCGGCTGCCAGCGCCTCGCCATCCGCCGCGCCCGCTAGGCGCCAGGAATCAAGCCACCGTTTCCAGCAAGCCCTCGAACAGCCGCCGGCCGTCAAGATTGCCGTGCGCCGGCTCCATCGCCCGCTCGGGATGCGGCATCATGCCCAGCACATTGCCGGCATCGTTGATGATGCCGGCGATGTCGCGGGCCGAGCCGTTGACGCTTTCGGCGTAGCGGAAGGCGATGCGGCCTTCGCCTTCGAGCCGATCGAGCGTCTCGCCGTCCGCCTGGTAATTGCCGTCATGATGGGCGACGGGAATGGAGATGACCTCCCCCTGCTTGTAGCGAGCCGTGAACAGGCTCTGGGCGTTCTCGACGGTCAGGCTGACCGGCCGCGACACGAAGCTGAGGCCGGCGTTGCGCATCAGGGCGCCCGGCAGCAGGCCGGCCTCGGTCAGCATCTGGAAGCCGTTGCAGATGCCGAGCACCGGCACGCCGCGGCCCGCCGCCTCGCTCACCGCCCGCATGATCGGCGAGCGCGCCGCCATGGCGCCGGAACGCAGATAGTCCCCGTAGGAAAAGCCGCCCGGGATGGCGACCAGGCCGGTTCCGGCCGGAAGTTCGCTGTCCTTGTGCCAGACCATCTCCGGCGCGTGGCCGGTGACCATCTCGATCGCCACCTTGAGGTCGCGGTCGCAGTTGGAGCCGGGGAAGACGATGACGGCGCTTTTCATGCGTCCTGAAGCCGCTCGATGCGGAAGTTCTCGATGACCGTATTGGCCAGCAACTTGCGGCACATGTCGGCAATCTCTTCGTCGCTCGTTCCCTCGGCGAGGTCGAGCTCGATCAGCTTGCCGGCGCGGACATCCTGGACGCCGGCAAAGCCGAGCCCCTCAAGCGCATGGTGGATCGCCTTGCCCTGCGGGTCGAGCACGCCGGGCTTCAAAGTGACGAAAACGCGGGCTTTCATGGGTTTCCTGTCCTCTGCCGGCCGGTGCTGGCGCCCCTATGACGGCCTCGCCCCGGTTCCTCAAGCTTTACCCAATTTTTACCAAGGCAGGCGCACAATCGCGAGGCCGGAAAGTGTCCGGGCCAAAAAGAAGGCTGTTCATGGTTGCTGGAATCGCCCTTGCGATGTTCATCGCCCTCTTCGGCTGGGGTGCGAACTATTTCGGCTGGCACGACCCGTCGGGCAAGGTGCAGCTCGCTTTGTTCACCAGCTTTATCCTTGGCGTCGTCGCCAGCTACAAGTCGCGGGGCTGACCCGCGCCCCCGCCTCCGCTAGGGAGGCGGGCATGACCGCGCTCCCTCCCTATGGCCAATTGCTGAAGCTGCGCGCCGAAACCGACGAGCACGGCCGGCCCTTGTTCGTCATGCCCTTTCATGACGACGTGATTGGCCGCCCGGGTTTCCTCCACGGCGGCGCCATCGCCGGCCTGCTCGAGTTCGCCGCCTTCGCGACACTGCGCCAGGCGCTCGGCGACGTCAGCGCGACGATGAAGCCGATCAACGTCACGGTCGATTACATGCGCGGCGGCCATCCCCGCGACACGTTCGCCGCCGCGACCATCGAGCGGCTCGGCGCACGAATCGCCAATGTCGAGGCCCAGGCGTGGCAGAAGGACCGGGCGTCGCCGATCGCCGCGGCGCAGATGAACTTCCTGCTGGTGCGCGGAGCCTAGTAGCCGCTGAGTTCCGCGACGCGGGCAGAATGGAAGCGGGGTGACCCGAACAGTTCGGCAAGCACCGCCTCGCGCTTCATGTAGAGGCCGATGTCATGCTCGTCCGTCATGCCGATGCCCCCGTGCATCTGCACGCCTTCCTGGACGGCAAGCTGCGACACCCGGCCTGCCTTGGCCTTGGCGACCGACACCATCAGCTCGGCGCGCGGATCGCCGGCATCGAGCAATTCGGCGGCCTTCATCGCCGCGGCGCGGGCGATCTCGATCTCGCCATACAGATGCGCGGCACGATGCTGCAGCACCTGGAACTCGCCGATCAGCTTCCCGAATTGCTTGCGCTGCTTGAGATATTCGAAGGTCATGTCGGATGCGCCCGCGGCAACCCCGACCAGCTCGGCGGCAGCGCCAGCACGGCCGGCATTGAGCGCCCGCGCCAAGGGGACCCAGCCCGAATCCACCTCCCCGATGACAGCGTCGGCGTCGACCTGGACGTTGTCGAACCGGAGCCTGGCGGCCTTGGACGAATCCGCCAGAGCGACATTCTCGACCTCCAGCCCGCCTATGCCCTTTTCGACAGCGAACAAGGTGATGCCGTCGGTCTCTCCGGGTGCGCCGCCGGTGCGCGCCGCGACCAGGACGACATCGGCCGAAGCGCCGTGGACGACGAACTGCTTGGCGCCCGACAGGGCAAAGCCGTTGCCCGAGCGCTTCGCCTGCAGGGCGATGCCGGCAGGATGGTGGTGCTTGCCCTCGTCCACGGCCAGCGCGGCCACCGTGTCGCCGGCGAGGATGCCCGGAAACCAGCGCTCCGCCTGGGCCGAGCCTTCAAGCGCGCGGACGGCGGCCACGGCGGTGGTCAGGAAGGGGGAGGGCGTCAAATTGCGGCCGATCTCCTCGAGAACGAGGCCTGCTTCCGTCGCGCCCATGCCGGCGCCGCCGGCACTTTCCGGGATACAGATGCCGGAGAGGCCAAGCTCGCCGAACTGCTTCCACAAGGCGTGGCGGAATCCGTCCGGGCAGCCCGTATCGCGCACCCGCCGCAATTGCTTGGCGATGCCACCTTCGTCGGTGAGGAACTGCCGCGCCGTGTCCTGGATCAGCTTCTGGTCGTCGGTCAGCAAGGCCATGTCAGGCTCCCGGCAGGCGGAGGATATGCTTGGCGACGATGCCGAGCTGGATTTCGGACGTGCCGCCCTCGATCGAATTGGCCTTGGTGCGCAACCAGTCGCGCGCCGCCTTGCCGCCCTTCGAGCGCTCGCTGTCCCATTCCAGCGCGTCGGACCCGCCCGCGGCCATGATCAGCTCGTGGCGGCGCTTGTTGAGCTCCGTTCCGGCATATTTCATCATCGAGGGCATGGCGGGATGCGCCTCGCCGGCCTTCAACTGGTCGAGGAAGCGCTCGCTCATGGCCGAAAACGCGAGGGCATCGACGTCGAAGGCGGCGATCTCGGCGCGCAGCAGCGGGTCGTCGATCGGCCCGACCGCCTTGCCCAGCGCCGTCCGCTCGCCGCCCAGGCCCATGCCGCTGATCATCTCGCGTTCGTGGCCAAGGAGGTATTTGGCGACGTCCCAGCCCTTGTTGACCTCTCCTACCACCTGGTCCTTGGGGACCTTCACATCGTCGAAGAAAGTCTCGCAGAAGGGCGAATTGCCGGAAATCAGCAGGATGGGCTTGGTCGAGACGCCCGGGCTTTCCATGTCGAACAGCAGGAAGCTGATGCCGCCGTGCTTGGACTCGCTCGAGGTGCGGACCAGGCAGAAGATCCAGTCGGCCTGATCCGCATAGCTGGTCCAAACCTTCTGGCCGTTGACCAGCCAGTGGTCGCCCTTGTCTTCCGCCTTCGTCTGCAGCCCGGCGAGGTCGGACCCGGCGCCGGGTTCCGAATAGCCCTGGCACCAGCGGATCTCGCCGCGGGCGATTTCGGGCAGGAAGCGCTTTTTCTGCTCCTCGGTGCCATATTTGAGCAGCGCGGGCCCAAGCATGGAGATGCCGAAGCTCGACAGCGGCGAGCGCGCGCCGATGCGCGCCATTTCCTGGCGGAGGACCTTGGCTTCGGCCGGGGAAAGCCCGCCGCCGCCATACTCCTTTGGCCAGTCGGGCACCGTCCAGCCGCGCGCCGCCATCGCTTCCAGCCATTGCTTCTGCGCGGCGCTCTGGAAGGTCCACTTGCGCCCGCCCCAGCACATGTCCTTTTCGCTGCGGATCGGCTCGCGCATTTCCGGCGGGCAATTGGCTTCCAGCCAGGCGCGCGTTTCGGCGCGAAATTGATCGAGGTCGGCCATGCTCTTGCCCTTCCCGGCTTAGCGTCCTAGCCGGTTTTCAAACGAAACGCAGCGCGAGCGCAAGCGGGAGTCGCGGATGGACTTCGATCTTACCGAACGTCAGGCCTATTTCCGCGACCGCGTGAAGGCCTTCATCGACGAACATGTGCGGCCTCGGCAGGCGGATTACCACAGGGAAATCGCCTCGGGCGAACGCTGGCAGCCGCTCAAGCTGATCGAGGACCTGAAGCCGCTGGCCCGCAAGGCCGGCCTGTGGAACCTGTTCATGCCGCCTGGCGGGGCGCTCCAACACGTCGACGAGAGCTTCGAGTTCGAAGGCGAGCAGCTGACCAACCTCGAATATGCGCTGTGCGCCGAGGAAATGGGCCGGATCCTGTGGTCGTCGGAAGTCTTCAACTGCTCGGCGCCGGACACCGGCAACATGGAGGTCCTCCACCGCTACGGGACTCGCGAGCAGAAGGACCAATGGCTGGCGCCCCTGATGCGCGGGGAAATCCGCTCCGCCTTCCTGATGACCGAGCCGGGCGTCGCTTCCTCGGACGCCACCAATATCGAATGCGACATTGCCCGCGACGGCGAGGATTATGTCATCAACGGCCGCAAATGGTGGTCGAGCGGTGCCGGCGACCCGCGCTGCAAGGTCGCGATCCTGATGGGCAAGACCGACAAGGGCGAGGCCAAGCACCGCCAGCAGTCGATGATCCTGGTGCCGCTGGACGCGCCCGGAATCACCGTCGAGCGGGCGCTCAGCGTCTATGGCTACGACGATGCTCCCCACGGGCACATGGAAATCCGGCTGGAGAACGTGCGCGTGCCCGCTTCCAGCCTGCTGCTCGGCGAGGGCAGGGGCTTCGAGATCGCCCAGGGGCGCCTCGGACCGGGCCGGATCCACCATTGCATGCGCACCATCGGCGCCGCCGAGGAGGCGCTGGGCCTGATGTGCCGTCGCCTGCAGAGCCGCACCGCCTTCGGCAAGACGCTGAGCGAGCACAGTATCTGGGAGCAGCGCGTCGCCGAGGCGCGGATCGAGATCGACTGTTCGCGCCTGCTGTGCCTGAAGGCCGCCGACATGATGGACAAGGCCGGCAACAAGGCGGCCAAGGCCGAGATCGCGATGATCAAGGTCAAGGCGCCGCGCATGGCGCTGGAAGTCATCGACAACGCCATCCAGGCCCACGGCGGCGCCGGCGTCAGCCAGGATACGCCGCTCGCCGCCAGCTGGGCGGGGATTCGCACCCTGCGGCTCGCCGACGGCCCGGACGAGGTCCACAACCGCTCGATCGCCCGGATCGAATATTCGCGGCACGTGCCGGCATGAGCGGCCTGTTCGACCTCAGCGGCAAGGTCGCCATCGTCACCGGCTCGTCGCGCGGGATCGGCAGGGCGATCGCCGAGGGATTGGCGGAGCAAGGCGCGAAGGTCGTCATCTCGAGCCGCAAGCAGGACGCCTGCGACGCGGTCGCGGTCGGCATCAACGAGCGCCATGGCGAGGGCCGGGCCATCGCCATCGCCGCCAGCATTTCCGACAAGGACGCGCTACACCGCCTCGTCGACGAAACCCGCGCCCAGCTGGGCCGCATCGACATCCTCGTCTGCAACGCCGCGTCCAACCCCTATTACGGGCCGATGGCGGGCATCAGCGACGAACAGTTCCGCAAGATCCTCGACAATAATGTCCTCGCCAACCACTGGCTGGTGCAGATGGTGGCGCCGGAGATGCTGGAACGCGGCTCGGGCTCGATCATCATCGTCTCGTCGGTCGGCGGGCTGACCAGCTCGACCGTCATAGGTGCCTACAATATCTCCAAGGCCGCTGACCTGCAGCTCGTCAGGAACCTGGCCGCCGAGTTCGGGCCGAAGGGCGTGCGGGTCAACGCCATCGCGCCGGGCCTGGTGCGCACTGATTTCGCCAGGGCCCTCTGGGAGAATCCGGAGATACTGAAAGCCGTGACCAAGGTTGCGGCACTCAAGCGCATCGGCGAGCCGCGCGAGCTGGCCGGCGCGGCCGTCTTCCTCGCATCCGATGCCGCCAGCTTCGTCACCGGCCAGACCCTGATCGTCGACGGTGGCAGCACGTTCGGGGCCGGGCTGTGAGCGGCCGGCTTGAAGGCAAGACGGCGATCGTCACCGGAGCTGCCTCCGGCATCGGGTTCGCCACCGCCGCCTTGTTTGTGGCGGAAGGCGCCAAGGTTATCGCCGCCGACCTCGGCATGCCCGAGCTGGAAGGCACGATCGGCGTTGCCGCCGATGCCGGGGACGAAGCCGCGGTCAAGGGCCTCGTCGAGCAAGCTCGGAAGGATCTTGGCGGGCTCGACATCTTCTTCGCCAATGCCGGCATTTCCGGCGGCCTCGCCTCGATCTTCGAGCAGACGCCGGAGGACTGGCAGGAAATTCTGCGGGTCAACCTTATTGGTCCGTTCCTGGCCGTCAAACACGCCGGACCGGTGATGAAGGAGCGCGGCGGCGGCTCGATCATTGCCACCGCGTCGGTTGCCGGCATCCGCGCCGGGGCGGGCGGACCGGCCTATTCGGCCTCCAAGGCGGGCGTCATCAACCTGGTCAAGGTCGCCGCGACCCAGCTGTGCGATTCCAATATCCGCGTCAATGCCATCTGCCCCGGCCTGATCGAGACCGGCATGACCCAGCGCATCTACGACATGGCCCGCGAGAGTGGAAAAGACGGCATGATCGGCCAATTGAACCCGTTGAAGCGTGGCGGCGAGCCGGAAGAGATCGCCCGTGCCGCCTTGTTCCTGGCATCCGACGAATCCAGCTACGTCAACGGCCACGCATTGGTCGTCGACGGGGGCCTCAGCATTTCCCACCCCTTCTACAACCAGTCCTACGGCCGCACGGCCTTCTGACCCGGAGACAAGCCATGGCGACTCTCACGCCCGACAAAACCGAAACCAGCCCGATTTCCACCCAGCGCCACGGCGCGGTGTTGATCGTCACCTCCAACAACCCGCCGGTCAACGCGCTTGGGGCGGCGGTGCGGCAGGGACTGGTGGCCGCGATCGAGGAAGCGGAAGGCGACGAGGCGATCAAGGCGGTCGTCATCCGCTGCGAAGGGCAGACCTTCTTCGCCGGCGCCGACATCACCGAGTTCGGCAAGCCGCCGGTCATGCCCTGGCTGCCGAGCGTGGTCGACACGATCGAAAATTGTTCGAAGCCGGTGGTGGCGGCGATCCATGGCACGGCGCTTGGCGGCGGGCTGGAGGTCGCGCTCGGCTGCCATTACCGGATCGCGGTTCCGACCGCCAAGCTCGGAGTGCCGGAGGTCAAGCTTGGCCTGTTGCCCGGCGCCGGCGGCACCCAGCGGCTGCCGCGCGTCGCCGGCGTCCAGAAGGCTCTGGAAATGGTCACCAGCGGCACGCCGATCAGCGCCAAGGAGGCCTGCGACATCGGCCTCGTCGACCGGATCTGCGAAGGTGATCTGCAGCAGCATGCGGTCGCCTTTGCCGATGAGGTCAAGGACGTCCGGCCACTGCCCAAGTCTTCCGAGCGCCAGGACAAGGTCGCCGACGTCGACCCGGCGATTTTCGCCGAGTTCCGCAAGGTCAATGCGCGTAAGTTCCGTGGGTTCGAGGCGCCGGAGAAGAACATCCAGGCGGTCGAGGCGGCGGTGGCCAAGCCCTATGCCGAGGGCGTGCTCGACGAGCGGCGGCTGTTCATGGAACTGATGAGCGGCACGCAGGCGCGCGCCCAGCAATATTTCTTCTTTTCCGAGCGCAAGGCCGCGAAGATCGAGAGCATTCCCGAGGACACCCGCCCACGCGAGGTGAAGAAGGTCGGAGTAATCGGTGCCGGGACCATGGGCGGCGGTATCTCGATGAACTTCCTGTCGGCCGGGATCCCGGTGACCATCGTCGAGATGAACCAGGAGGCGCTCGACCGCGGCACCGGCGTCATGCGCAAGAATTACGAGGCGAGCGCCGCCAAGGGGCGCATGTCCGGCGAGCAGGTCGAAACCGCCATGGGCCTGCTCACTCCCACGCTCGATTTCGCGGCGCTCAAGGACTGCGACCTCATTATCGAGGCGGTGTTCGAGCAGATGGAGATCAAGAAGGACATTTTCGGGCGGCTGGACGGGCTGGCCAAGCCGGGCGCCATCCTCGCCTCCAACACCTCCTATCTCAACATTGACGAGATCGCGGCCAGCACCTCGCGCCCGCAGGACGTGGTCGGCATGCACTTCTTCTCGCCCGCCAATGTCATGAAACTGCTGGAAGTGGTGCGTGGTGCCAAGACGGCACCCGACGTGCTGGTGACCGCGATGCAACTCGCCAAGAAGATCAGGAAGGTCGCCGTCGTCGCCGGCGTCTGCCACGGCTTCATCGGCAACCGCATGCTGATGCCGCGCCAGGTCGAGGCCACCAAGCTGCTGCTCGAAGGTGCCTCGCCCGAGCAGGTCGATCGAGTCCATGTCGAATTCGGCATGCCGATGGGGCCGTTCCAGATGGCCGACCTCGCCGGCGTCGACATCGGCTGGCATCGCGATCCGACCCGCATCGAGAACATCCGCGACGCGCTGTGCGCCATCGACCGCTGGGGCCAGAAGAAGGGTGCCGGCTTCTATGATTATGACGACAAGCGCCGGCCATCGCCGTCGCCGGTGGTCCAGCAGATCATCGAGGATTTCGCGCAAAAGCAGGGGGTGGAGCGCCGCGAGATTTCCGACGAGGAAATTATTGAGCGGACACTCTATACGATGGTCAACGAGGGCGCGAAGATCCTCGAGGAGGGCATGGCGCAGCGCGCTTCTGATATCGATGTCGTCTGGGTCTACGGCTATGGCTGGCCGGTCTATCGCGGTGGCCCGATGTTCTGGGCGGACACCGAGGGGCTTGCAAAGATCGTCGAGGGGCTCAGGCGCCAGGAAGGCCGCATGGGCAAGGACTTTTCCTTCTCGCAGTTGTTGCTAGACAAGGCCGGCAAGGGAGAAAAATTCACTCGCTAGGACTGCCTGCCCAAGTATGCGTACCGATCAATCGCTTCACGATGCGGAGCTGACGCTTCTCAACGCCCCGTTCGAGGCCAATGGCTGGCAAATGGCGGTACAAGCGATCGCCGATGCAACGCGCAGCTCCGCGGCGCACCTGCTGGGAACCGGGGGGCCGCTGCTGCTTCCGCTCAACGTCTTTGCCGGCGACGTACCCGGGATCGAGAAATACCTCGGCGATCCGCGCTTCCACGGCGCTTCCAACTGGCGGGTCGGCTCGGTTACCGCTCCAATGGCCATCCAGCACGAAGACCATTACGCCGATTACCGGCAGCTTCATGACACGACCGACTATGACGACGTGGCAAGCGACCTCGACATAATGTTCGGGTGCCAGTCGGCGGTCCTGCTCGATCGGCAAAACCTGCTCGGCCTCGCCTTGCTCCGCAGCCGCCGCAACGGCCCCTGCACGGTCGAGACGTTGGGACGCTTCTCACGCCTTCGCCACCAGCTGGCGCGATCGGTTCGGATGCAGCTTGCGCTCGACGGAGAAGCAGCGGAATCCATGCTCGGCCATTTTGGCCCGAGCCAGTGTGCGACCCTTCTGCTCGATCGCCATGCCAATCTATGCGCGCTGAGCGCGATGGCGGAGCAATTGTTCGAGGAGGGCGGTCCATTGCAGCTTTCCGGCCTCGCCGTCGAGCTTCGCAATCGCGCCGAAAACCGCTCGTTGCACCAGGCGCTGGGGCGGCTTCTGGCAAGCGATGGCCATCGCGGGCCGGTCCTCCATGAAGCCCGGGTCGGACGCGGCGACAGCAATCTGGCTCCGCAGTGGCGGCTGTTTGCCGTCCGTCTGCCCCATCGGCCACAGGGCCTCGGCTTCGATCCCCATCTGGCAGTGACCCTGAAGCGCTTGTCCTAAGCGGCGCGGCGCTCAGGTCCTGGCAGCAAAGTGAGCATCGCCATTGCCACCGCCGCGACGCCGGCGCTGGCGATAAACATCGCCGACGAGCCGTCCCGGTCCCAGATGAGGCCCGCGGCGAGACTGGCTAGCAAGGTGCCGATGCCGCTCGTGAACCAGAAGGCGCCAAAGCTCGTGGCGCGCAAATGCTCGGGGGCGCTGTCGGCGATCATTCGGGCGAAAATGCCCTGGGTGAGCGCCATGTGCGCGCCCCACAGGGCGACGCCCAACACCAGGCCGCCGAGCCCCAGCGGCTGGGCGAGGACGAGGTTGCCCGCGATCAGCAAGGCCATGCCGGCCATGAGGATCGACCTGGGGCTCAGCCGGTCGCTGAGCGCGCCGGCGGGATAGGCCAGCGCCAGGAAGGCCAGGTTGAACAGCACCAGGGTCAGCGGCGACAAGGTTGCCGATAGGCCGGCCTCGATTCCCTTGAGGATCAGGAAGCCCTCGGAGAAACGGGCGAGCGTGAACAGGAAGCCGACGGCCAACAACCGGCGAGTCGGCCGGGCGAGGTCACGGAAGCCGGCGAAGAACGGTGCGGGCGCGGATTGCGCGTGCGGCCGATGACTTTCCCTGAGCGCCAGCATGGCCAGCAGGAAGGCCAGGACCGCCGGGATTGCCGCGATCCAGAAGACGAGGCGAATGTCCATCAGCCAGGCCATGAGTGCGATTCCCAGCAGCGGCCCGATCAGCGCCCCGACGGTATCAAGCGACTGCCTGAGGCCGAACGCGCGGCCGCGGATTTCAGCCGGGGTCTCGTCGGCGATCATGGCGTCGCGAGGTGAGCCGCGTATCCCCTTGCCGATCCGGTCGGCGAAGCGGGCGCCCATTAGCGGCAGGACACCCTGGGCCAAGGGGAACAGCGGCTTGGACAGGGCCGCAAGACCGTAGCCGGCGACGATCCACGGCTTGCGCCGGGCGCTGCGGTCGGACAGCCGGCCGGAGATCAGCTTGGCGAAACTGGCAGTCGCCTCGGCAATGCCGTCGATCGCGCCCAGGGCGGTCGCCGGAAGCGCGAGTGTGATGGTGACGAAGGCCGGGAGCAGCGCGTGATAGACCTCGCTCGACATGTCCATCAGCAAGCTGACGAAGCCGAGCACCCAGACGGTGCGGGGAATGGGCGGGCGCGGCGGTGCAGGCATCATCGGCTTGCTATCGGCAAACTTGCGCGCCGACAAATTGTTGCTAGCCTGCAATCATGTTCGGCAACGTCTCCCCGGCGTCGATTGCGGTGCGCTTTGCGGCCTTGGCGGAGCGTCACGGCGGCAGCACCGCGGCCCATCGGGCAGAGCTCAACCAGCGCAAGCTGATGGGGGCCATCGCCGCCCGTGAGCCCGCGACATTGGGGGCGGTGGCCGATGCCATTGGCCGCGGGGCGCCGGCCGTCAGCCGCGCCGTCGAGACCCTGGTTCGCGCCGGGCTGGTCGAACGGACCAACGACCCGGAAAATCGCCGGCGGCTGGCGCTGCGGCTTAGCGAACGAGGCCAGGAGGCCCTGCGGGCAAAACCCGCGGCGCACGGCCATTTCACCGCAGGTCTGGAGCGGCTGGCGCAAAGCGAGCTGCGCGCCATCGAGCGCGCCATCGAAATCCTCGAACGGCTGCCCGGTTGATCCGCAAGGGCTTGATGCTCCTTGCAGCACTTGTCGTCCTCTACCTCACCTATCTCGGCATTCGCATTTGGCAGGAAAGGGCCGACGTCGGCCCCAAGATCGATCGGATCATTGCCACGGCCGACGCCAATGAGCTGGCCTTGCCCAAATCGCGCGTTGATGCGCTCCTCAAAGTCGAGGACCCGACCTTCTGGACAAATAAGGGCATCGACCTGTCGACACCCGGCGCTGGCATGACGTCGCTTTCGCAGGCCCTGGGCAAACGCATCTTCTTCAATGGCTTTGAACCGGGCTTGGCCAAGGGCGAGCTGATGGCCCTGACCCGCTTTGCGCTTTATCCTCAGGTCAGCAAGGAGCGGACGTTGCAAGCCTTCGTCGCCAGCGCTTACCTCGGCACCCATCGCGGCCGCGAGGTCATTGGATACGCCGACGGCGCGCAGACCTGGTTCGGTAAGCCATTGGAGCAGCTGACCGACGACGAATATCTTGGGCTGATCGCCATCCAATTGGCCCCAGACAGGCTGAAGCCGGGACGCGACGATACAGGACGAGCGGAACGGGTCAGACGGATCAAGCGGCTTCTCGCCAGCCAATGCGAGCCAAGTGGGCTTCGGGACGTCCAGCTCGATGGCTGTGACCAGTAAACGCCAATAAGGAAACGGCCCGGGATTGCTCCCGGGCCGATCCATTTCGGCACGCCCTTTTCCTAGCCGCGCTCCGGCTCGGGCGGAGGCGGTGGCGGCGGAGGCGGTGGCGGGCACGCGTCCGTCGCCAGGATCACCGAGCCGTCCGGGCAGGTCTGCGTCGGCGGCGGGGGAGGTGGCGGCGGAGGCGGAGGCGGAGGAGGGGGTGGCGGCGGCGGGGCCGGGCGCTCCCGATGCAGGTTGTAAATGAAGCTGAACATGATCGAATGCGACGTGAAGTCGAAGTCGCTGTCATTGTCCTCGAGCTTCGACGTATCGAAATAGCGGTACTTGAGGCCGACATCGATCAACTCGTTAACAGCGTAGCGAACGCCGGCAATTCCCTGCCAGGCGAAGCCACTGTCGCGCCAGTGGATATGTTCGCCACCAGTTTCGACCCTGTTGTTCACTCGTGCGTAGCCAATACCGCCGCCGGCGTAGAAGGCCCACCTGTCGGCACCGACGTCGCCCAAGACGTTGAGCATGATCGAGCGAACGTCGGTGTTGCCGTCGGCATCGACTTCCTCGCTGTCGTCGAAATAATTGTCGTGGGTTGCGCGCTTCCAGCTGAGCTCGCCCTCGGCGCGGATGAAGCCGAAATCATGACCGAAGATGAGGTCAAGGTCGTAACCGTTCTTGAATTCGATGCCGAAGGCGTCGCTCTGCCGGCTCTCGTCATCACTGATGATTGTGTCTTTCGGCATCAGCAGGCCGGCATCGAAGCCGACATAATGTTCGCCATCGGCCGCAACGGCCGGTGATGCCAGCGCAAGCGCCGTAAGTGCGCCGAATAAAGTCAGGTGCCGCATGATTGCCCCCATTGAGGTTAGAGGGGCAACCTACTTTAATATGCACCCTCAGTAAATGCGGGTTAACTGCGACCGCGTCGACGCCGGGTTTCCCATCCCTTCCTGGCGGCCTCGGATCGGCTGCGGCTGCGTCCGGAGCCGTCGTTCTTGCCGCCCTTGTCCTGCTTGTTGACGGTTCGCCAGGCCCGCTCCTCGGCCTCCTTCTTGGAAACGCCCTTGTCGCGATAGCCTTCCGCGATATGGTCGGCCTTGCGCTCCTGCTTGGCCGTGTACGCACCCTTGGGCATGAGCCGCCTCCTTTCCACCGACCAAACGCATTTGCAGGCAATGGGATGCGGTTGCCGCAACGCAGCATTTCGGCTAGGGGGCCGGCTCAATATTTTCGGACATCGACAATGAACCTTCGCAACGTGGCGATCATCGCCCACGTCGACCATGGCAAGACGACCCTCGTCGACCAGCTTTTCCGCCAATCGGGCACCTTCCGCGACAACCAGCGCGTCGAGGAACGCGCTATGGATTCCAACGACCTGGAGAAGGAGCGGGGCATCACCATCCTCGCCAAATGCACCTCGGTCGAATGGGAACATGGCGGCGAGACGACCCACATCAACATCGTCGACACGCCCGGCCACGCCGATTTCGGCGCCGAGGTCGAGCGCATCCTGTCGATGGTCGACGGGGTCATCCTGCTGGTCGACGCCGCCGAAGGGCCGATGCCGCAGACCAAGTTCGTCACCGGCAAGGCGCTGAGCCTGGGCCTCAAGCCGATCGTCGTCGTCAACAAGATCGACCGCCCCGACGCCCGCCCAGCCGAGGTCCTCGACGAAGTGTTCGAACTGTTCCTCAACCTCGAGGCCAGCGACGAACAGCTCGACTTCCCGACGCTCTACGCCTCGGGCCGGGCAGGCTATGCGGGCAAGACCGACGACGTCCGCTCGGGCGATTTGACGCCCTTGTTCGAGACCATCGTCAGCCACGTGCCGGCGCCGGGTCTCGACCCGGAAGGCGAGTTCAAGATGCTCGCCACCCTTCTCGACCGCGACCCGTTCTTGGGGCGCATCCTCACCGGCCGCATCGAGAGCGGGCGCCTGGCCATGAACATGCCGATCAAGGCGCTCGACGTCGACGGCAACCTCGTCGAGGAAGGCCGCGCCACCAAGATCTTCGCTTTCCGCGGGCTCGAGCGCGTGCCGGTCGAGGAAGCGCAGGCGGGCGAGATCGTCGCCATCGCCGGGCTCATCAAGGCCACCGTCTCCAATACGTTCGCCGAGCCGGCAGTGACGCAGCCGATCAAGGCGCGCCCGATCGATCCGCCGACGCTGGCGATGAGCTTCTCGGTCAATGACAGCCCCTATGCGGGGCGCGATGGCGACAAAGTGCAGAGCCGGGTCATCCGCGACCGGCTCGAGCGTGAGGCGGAGAGCAATGTCGCCATTCGCGTCACGCTCAGCGCCGACAATGACAGCTTCGAGGTCGCCGGCCGCGGCGAGCTCCAGCTCGGCGTCCTCATCGAGACTCTGCGCCGCGAAGGCTTCGAACTGTCGATAAGCCGCCCGCGTGTCCTTTACCGCGATGGCCCGAACGGCCGCGAGGAGCCCTACGAGACCGTGGTCGTCGACGTCGACGACGAATTCTCCGGCACGGTCATCGACAAGATGGCGTTGCGCAAGGCGGAAATGACCGACATGCGCCCGTCCGGCGGCGGCAAGACCCGCCTCACGTTCAGCGCCCCCAGCCGCGGCCTGATCGGCTATCATGGCGAGTTCCTGTCCGACACCCGCGGCACCGGCATCATGAACCGGCTGTTCGAGAAATACGGGCCCTACAAGGGGCCGATCCAGGGCCGCCAGAACGGCGTCCTCATCTCGATGGAAAAGGGCGCCGCGGTCGCCTACGCCCTGAACGCGCTGGAAGAGCGCGGTGTGCTGTTCATCTCGCCCGGCGACATGCTCTACGAAGGCATGATCATCGGCGAGAACGCCAAGCCGCAGGACCTCGAGGTCAACCCATTGAAGTCGAAGCAGCTGACCAATTTCCGCGCCAGCGGCCCCAAGGACGAGGCCCTGCGCCTCACTCCACCCCGGCGCATGAGCCTGGAGCAGGCGATTGCCTACATCCAGGACGATGAGCTGGTCGAGGTGACGCCGAGGGTCGTGCGGCTGCGCAAGCGGTTCCTCGACCCGCACGAGCGCAAGCGGCAGTCACGGAAGATGGAAGCCGCCTAGCGGCCCTTGCCCAGGCTTCGCCGGCCAAGCGTCATCGCCCCGACCACGCAGGCCCCGAACAGGGAGCCTTCCAGCGTTGCCGTGACGGCCTGGGTGACCGGTCCGAAACCCGTTTCGCCGATTAGCTCGCCGATTCCGTCCAGCCGGAGGCGCGAGCCGGGGAAGCTGCCGGCGAGGAGGTCGAGGCTGCCGCCCATCAACCGGCCGCCGAGCAGGGCGATGGCGAGGCCGGCCGTTCCGCCGGCAAGCCCTCCGAATGCCAGGCTGCGGCGAAGCCTCGGCGAGCCCTGCGCCAGCCACGCGCCAAGGCCGATCGCCCCGCCCAGCAAGGCCCCCTCGGCGGCCCCGGTGATGTCCCGTGGCGCCTGGCCAAAGAGCAGGGTCAAGGCATCGAGTCCAAGTAGCTTGACGATCGCGCCGACCGCGAGCCCGCCCATCGTGCCGCCGATGACCGGCCATTGCCATCCGCGCTGGACCAAACCGGAGCCGGCAATGCCGAAGGCGACCCCGGCGCCGCCGAGGACCCCGACCAACAGGGTCAGCCAGAGCAGGACGAGCATGACCGAGGCGGCACCCATGCCCGGCGCCAGCGGCAGCGAGGCCCCGGCAAAGCCGTAGAACAGGCCGCCGATCATGCCCGCCGCGGCACCGCCAAGGGTTCCCGCGCCGCCGAGAAACGCCAGTTCCCGCCAGTCCCGGCGCGACGGTGCCGGTGGCGCGCCGACGCCGTCGACCCGCTCGACCGGTGCAATGAAGCGGTAGCCATGCTTGGGTACGGTTTCGATGAATTGCGGCCGGGATGCCTCGTCGCCGAGTTGGCGCCGGAGCGCCTTGATGCACTGGGTCAGCGCCTCGTCGGTGACCGGCACGCCGCGCCACACCTCATTGAGGAAGCGGTCCTTGGTAACCAGCCTGCCGGCTTCGCTCACCAGCAAGGCGAGCGCATCGAGGTAGCGGGCATTGAGATCGACCGGCCGGCCGGCGCTGGTCAGCCGGCGATCGGCAGGATCGAGCAGGAAGCCTGCGAAGCGGAAACGGCCGGTCGTCATTTTTCAGCAAGACCTCAGCTGTTGCTCATGCCGCGCACCGGCCATTGCGGCATGGTGAAAGCCTGAATCAACGCAGGAGGCAAGCAATGGCAGATCGTGATGAAACCGGCGATGGGCGGCGCTGGAGCCCTTGGCGGCTTGCCGGCTGGGGGCTGGCCGGGCTGCTGCTGTTGCTGCCTTTGGTCGCGGGCGCTCCATGGACCCTTTCGGATTTCGTCGTCATGGGCCTGATGCTGGGGACGGTCGGCTTGGGCTTCGAGCTGGTAGTGCGCAAGTCCGGCAACCGGTTCTACCGGCTGGGCGCGGCGCTGGCCGTCGTCACCGCGTTCCTGACCGTCTGGGTCAACCTGGCGGTCGGAATGGTCGCCTCGGAAGGCAATCCCTACAATCTGCTGTTCGTGCTGGTGCTCGCCATTGCCCTGATCGGGGCGATCCTCGCTCGCTTTGAGGCCGCGGGCATGGCGCGGGCCCTGGTTGCAGCCGCGCTGGTCCAAGCGGCGCTCGGCCTTGGCGGGATCCCGGCCGACCTGCGCGGCGGGATCCTCAGCGCCCTGTTCGCCGTGCCGTGGCTGTTGGCGGCGGTGCTGCTGTGGAAAGCGGCGCGGCAGCAGGTGCCGGCAAGGAGCACGGACTAGGCCCGGCGCTTGTTCAGCCGTGCCCGGCCAATCCCAGCAGCACCTGCCATTCATCGTCACGCACGGGCGTCACTGACAGGCGCGACTGGCGGAGCATTTCCAGGCGGGCGAGCTTCGGTTCGGCCTTGATTGCCGCCAGGGTGACTGGCTTCGCCAGCTTGTCACGCGGCTCAACGCGGACACTCGCCCATTGACCGTCGGCGCCGTCGGGCTGCCAGGACCGGGTGATTTCCATGATGCCCACCGCCGCCTTGTCGCTTTGCGAGTGATAGAAGAGCGCCAGGTCGCCAGGCCGCATGTCCTTGAGGAAATTACGGGCGGTGTAGTTGCGCACGCCGTCCCATTCGGTGCCTTCTTCCCGCACCAAATCGTCCCAGCCGTAGACGTCGGGTTCCGATCGCATGATCCAATAGGCCATGCGCCGCCGATATACGGTTCCTGCGGCGGGATAAAGCGAGCCAGATTTCCCAAATAAAATGACGTTATTTCAATAGTTTACGCTGTTCACCCCGCCTAGGGCTCGGTTCATCGAACCGGGGGTTACCGGGCCGGGAACCTTTCTCTATGTGCAGTGCAGCAATTTGAAAGCGAGTGAGCCCAGGCGAGCATTTCGCGGGCTCCAGTGCAAGACGGTCCATCCCGCTGCTGCAGCTTTGTTACGCGACGCGAATTCACGCCGCGGCTGCCGGACGACCGCCAGATAAACGGGTTTACATTGATCAAGCTTTTGGGAAGCCGCGGCGCTGCCGCGGTGGGTGCCTTCATTCTAACTTTGGTCGGCGGTTCGACCGAGGCTTTCGGCCAGCAGGCCGCGACCGCTCGGGTCACTCCGGCCGTCCTCGGCGTGCCGGCGATCGCCGCTCCGCAGAGCCTGTCGGTGCGGCCGAGCCAGCCCTCGCAGCCACCGGTCGCCACCGCCATGTCGGCGGCACGTGACATTGCACGCGAGGCGGCTTGGCTGGCGCGCTCCGGCTGGCACCTCAACGCCCTGGTCGACCGCTTCAGCGCCGGCGCACCGCTCGACGAGGAAGCCAATTGCATCGCCGTTGCCGTCTATCACGAGGCCCGCGGCGAATCCCTTGAGGGCCAGCTGGCCGTCGCCCGGGTGATCATGAACCGCGCTGTGTCGGGCAAGTACCCGGCCACCTGGTGCGGCGTCGTCAAGCAGCCTTGGCAATTTTCGTTCGTAAATCCGCGCAGCGGCTATATGCCGGGCGTCGATGCGGCGTCCGCCGCCTGGAAAAAGGCGCTGGGGATCACCCGCCTGGCAATGGCCAACGCCGTGCCCAGCCTGTCGACGGACGTGCTGTGGTACCATGCGGACTATGTCGCGCCGTCCTGGGGACGCCGGCTGACGCGGGTCGACAAGATCGGCACCCACATCTTCTATCGGTCGTAAACGTCGTTCGTCGCAGGCAGGAATCGGCTCGTCGTTAACCCGGTAAGGTTGGGATTCGCACCGAGTCTGAATTGCGCAAGCATCCCGTTCAGGAGGCTCGATTTTTCCGCGAGGGCCGTGGGGAGGCGGACGTGCTCAAGATCCTGATCGTCGAAGACGACGCGCAACTGGCGACAACACTCAAATATCTGGTCGAGGACAATCCGCGCTACCTGGTGGTGGCGACGGCCGACGATCTCGATGGCGCGGTTGCTGCCGCTGACCAGCATGCGCCGCATCTTGCGCTGGTTGATCTGCAGCTGGCGCGCGGCTCGACCGGTTTCTCGGTCGCCGTCCGGCTTGGCGATTTCGACGTCCCTTGCCTGTTCGTGTCCGGCAAGGCGCCGGCATTTCCCATGCCTGACCTGGCCCTGGGCTGCCTGATGAAGCCGTTCACCGCCGAGGACGTCCACCGTTCCCTGGCGATGGCCGAGGACCTGATGCGCGGCCGCGAGACGCTGCGGCCGCGGCAGCCGCCCAACCTTACGCTTTATGACACGGTGATTGGCGGCGAGGTCGATATGCAGCCGGGATTCATTCCGTCGCGGCGGTCATTGAAGACGCGCCTGGAGCATTGGATCGCCGGCCACCAGCATTGAGATCGGACCTATTTGTCGCCCGGCTGGCGGCGGTTCTGCATGACCTCGCTCATTGCCCCGGCGAAGATGCCGGTCGGCAGCGCAATAAGGCCGATGGCGGCGATCAGCACCAGGCCTGAGAAGAATTTTCCCAGGGGCGTGATCGGAAAGACGTCGCCGTAGCCGACCGTGGTCAGGGTGACGATCGCCCACCAGGCGGCGCGCGGAATGCTGCCGAATTTCTCGGGCTGCGCATCCGCTTCCGCCCAATAGAGCAGGGTGCTGGCGATGATCATCACGAAGCCGGCCAGCGAAAAGGAGATCAGCAGCTCCTCGCGCCGTCCCTTGAGGGCGCCCGCTATCTCCTGCCAGGCGCGGGAGAAGCGGCCGAGCTTGGCCAGCCGCAGCAGCCGGAAGAAGCGCACGAAGCGGAGCGCCAGCGTGCCCCCACCGGCCATCGCCAGCATCGCCGGGATGATGGCGATCAGATCGATGATCGCCGACGGCGACGTGGCGAACTTGAGGCGCGGCCAACGGCTGCCGGCGAATTCCGGGCTGAGCGGGGCGACCCACAGGCGGACGAGATATTCGATGAGGAACAGGATTCCGAACAGCAGTTCGAGCGTCCGGAACAGGCTCTCCCGGCCATTGGAAATGAGGTGCTCGGTCTCGAGCATCGCGGTGGCGACCGAGGCGATGATCAGGACGATGACGATGCGATTGGTGATCGACAGGCCACTGCTCCGGGCCGACGGATCGACCTGGCGGAAGACCGCCATCTTGATCGACTGAACCCCCATACGCTCTCCTTTACAGTGCCATCACGCCCCGCCGTGGCTCGCGAGTCCCCCAGGTCGTTTCGGTCAGCTTTGCCCCAGCCTGCTCGAGCGCTTGGCGCCGCCCCTGGATGGTGGCGTTCATCTGGATCGCCTCGAAGCGCATCAGCTTTTGCAGGACCGGCTCGGCCAGCACCTCGCCGACGAAACGGGCGACGTTCGGCCAGCGCGCCGGATCCGGCTCGAAGCCGGCGTAGCGGGCGTTGACGAAGAAGCTGGCGATGGCGACGTCGGCGAGGCCGAGCGGCCCGAACATGTACCCGGATTTTGGCAGTTCGCCCTCCAGATAGTCGAGCGCGGCGGGGGCATCCTCGGACAGCGTCTTGGCAACCCGCGGCTCATCGGTTGCCTCGCTCCAGACCAGCCGGCGCACCACCTTCTGGTAGAACAGGCCCCAGATGAAGACGTCCCCCAGCCGGGTGTCGGCATATTCCTCCAGCCAGCGGGCGCGGGCGCGGTCCTGCGGCCCTTCGGGCAGCAACGCATAGCCGACATAAGCCTCGTCCAGATAGGCGCAGATGACGGTGCTGTCGGACGCATGGAAATCGCCGTCGATCAGCACCGGGATGCGCCGCAGGGGCGACAGGCGGGTGAACTCGTCATTGCCGAAGAAGGGGGTGATCGGGTCGACCGCATAGTCGAGGCCCTTCAATTCCAGGCAGGCCAGCACCTTGCGGACATAGGGACTGACGAAGCTGCCGATGATGGTCAGGGCCATGGACCGCAGAATGCGGCAGCGCGACCGGCGCGTAAAGATGGATGCCCCGTGAGGATTCGAACCTCAATTGACGGAGTCAGAGTCCGTAGTCTTACCATTAGACGACGGGGCAGCGCGCTTGCGAGCGAGGCGGCGAGATAGAAAGCATGCCCCAAGCTGTCAACATTGGCGGGCCAGCCGCGCCGATCCCGCCCAAAGGATTGCGCGCCTTAGGCAAACTGGATTAAGCTGCTTCCAAGTCACCCGTCGGCTCGAGGCCGGCGGCGAAGAATAGAACGGGCGTTTGAGATGGCGGGAAGCGTCGTCACCACGCCGCAGCCCGCGCCAGAGCCCGGGACCGCGGCATCGGTTCGGCCGCCGCATTGGCGGAAACCGCAGCGCCACACCTATGGCGCGATCGATCTTGGCACCAACAATTGCCGCCTGCTGATCGCCCGTCCGACCGGCGAAAGCTTCACCGTCATCGACGCATTCTCGCGCATCGTCCGCCTCGGCGAGGGGCTGACCCAGTCCGGCAAGCTGACCCAAGGGGCGATGGATCGCTCCGTCGCCGCCTTGGCCGTCTGTGCCGACAAGCTGCGGCGGCGCCACGTTTCCCTATCCCGATCGGTGGCGACCGAGGCCTGTCGCCGCGCCGTCAATGGCCGCGAGTTCATCGAGCGGGTGCGTGCCGAAACCGGCATCGCGCTGGAAATCATCGCCCCGCAGGAAGAAGCCCGGCTGGCCGTGCTCGGCTGCCACAAATTGCTCGAGCCTGGCGATGGGCCGGCGGTGATCTTCGACATCGGCGGCGGTTCCACGGAGCTGGTGCTGGTCGAGCCCGATGAAACCGGCCCGCGCATCCGCGCCTGGTGGAGCGCGCCTTGGGGCGTGGTCTCGCTGACCGAGAGCGAGGGCAAGGCGGCGATCGAAGGGGACGACCGCCTTGCCGCCTATGAGCGCATGCGGGCCCGGGCGCGCGACAGCTTCTCGCGCTTCGCCGAGCTGTTGCCGAGCAAGACGCCGGGAATCCGCCTGCTCGGGACCAGCGGCACGGTGACCACGCTGGCTTCCGTTCACCTCGCACTGCCCAGCTACGACCGGCGCGCCGTCGACGGGCTGCACGTGCCGATCGGCGATATGCGCCGCATCAGCACGATGATCGCCGAGATGGACTTCGGCGGCCGGTCCAGCCTGCCCTGCATCGGCGCCGAGCGGGCCGACATGGTCGTTGCGGGATGCGCCATTCTCGAAGCCATCCTCGACATCTGGCCGGCGGAGAAGCTCGGCATCGCCGACCGCGGCATTCGCGAAGGCATATTGCGCTCGCTGATGGCGCGCGACGGGTATCAGTTGTGAACGCCGGCGGCCGCGGGCCGCGGCAGCGCGTCCGCACCGCCAAGGGACGGCGCACCAGCTCGACGCGCTGGCTCGAACGGCAATTGAACGACCCCTATGTCCGCCGCGCCAAGGCCGAGGGCTATCGCAGCCGCGCCGCCTATAAATTGCTCGAACTGGACGAGCGCTTCGGCCTGCTGAAGGGCGTCAAGGCGGTGATCGACCTCGGCATCGCCCCCGGCGGCTGGAGTCAGGTCGTGCGGCGTCGCGCGCCCAAGGCCACCGTCGTCGGCATCGACCTGCTGCCCACCGACCCGATCGAGGGCGTGACCATCCTGCAGATGGATTTCATGGACGATGCCGCTCCGGACAAGCTCAAGGACGCGCTCGGCGGGCCCGCCGACCTCGTCCTTTCCGACATGGCGGCCAACACCGTTGGCCACCCGCAGACCGATCATTTGCGAACCATGGGCCTGGTCGAGGCCGGCATGGCCTTTGCCGCCGAAGTTTTGCGGCCGGGCGGGGCCTATGTCGCCAAGGTGCTGGCCGGCGGCGCCGACAGCCACCTCGTCGCCGAATTGAAACGCCATTTCACAACCGTCAAGCACGCCAAGCCGCCCGCCAGCCGCAAGGAGTCTTCCGAATGGTACGTGATCGCGCAAGGGTTCAAGGGCGGGCCTCCCGACGCCGGCTGACGGGCGGATTTCGTACCGCTACTGGCCGATGGCGGTGAACAGGTTCCGATGGAGGGTAACGGCGAAGATCCAGCCGATCGCAAAGGCATGAAACCGCATGCTTGAAATGAAGGCGGCCATGACCGCGATGACGAAGCTTGTAATCGGAAGCCAGGATTCCGCCGGCATCTCCCCTAGGTTGATATGCCATTTTCCCGCCCCAACAAGCAGGACGCCGCCACCCAGCGCGGCACTCATCAACGTCCATTGGTGAACCCGGGTCGACAAATAATATTGCTTTAGGTCGATCCCATCGGCGGGGACTTCGTCGGGGAGCGCCGCCGCCATCATCAGAAAGGCGACCACCAGCAACAGAAAGTTCGGCAGGAAGCCCGCTATCGTTTCCGACGTGAGGCCACCGAACAGGTAATAACACTGCCACCACAAGACGAGGCTGACCAGCAGCATCAGCGCTGCGAGCGCGGGTGTGGCCCAATGCCACTTCACCCGCCTGCCGGCTCTCAACAACCCGTGCAGGCTGACCAGGACGTCCGCCACGCCAAGACCGATGATGATGCCGACGAATGCGAGCACGAATTCCGCGACTGACATGCTGACGCCCCCTTGGTTGGAGTACGTCCTTCCACGCCCGCAACTGGCCGACAATCAGTGAAAACGGCAGGGTCGCCCTAGATGGAATTAGCCTTTCGCGGCACGAGCCTTGGCCACGGCATCCTTCAGCGCCTCATAGCCGGCGGCACTGTTGATCACGCGATTGCCGATGACGAACAGGGGGGTCCCGGTGGCGCCGAGAGCGCTGGCCAGCCGGTAATTGTTCTCGATCTCCGCTTCGATCGCCGGGTCCTGCGCCTGGGCCGGGGTGATGCCCGCAGCGTTACCGGCGATGGCGAGCGTCTGCGGTGTCGGGTTGCCCGCCTGGTACAGCGCGTCATGGAAAGCGGCGAAGCGGCCGACCCTTGATGCAGCCAGTGAGGCGCGGGCGGCAGCGACGCTGTCGGGGCCGAGGATCGGGAATTCGCGGTAAACGACGCGCAGGCCCTTGTCCTCGGCAACCAGCCGCTCGATGTCCGGATTGCTCTTGCGGCAATAGCCGCAGGCATAGTCGTAGAAATAGGTCATCACGACCTCGGGCTTCGCTGCTCCCTTCCACGAAGAAGCGAAGGGCGTCTCCAGTGCCGAACGGTTGGCGGCGAGCACCGGCTCATGCTGGCTTTCGCGCAATGCCTGGCCGCCTTCGACCAGGATCTGCGGGTCCTTGAGAATGCCCTCGCGCACCATGCGCGGTCCCAGCACTTGCGGCGCGGCAAGGAACAGGATGACGGCGGTCAGGATCGACCCGACAATGCCCCCGCCGATCGCCGCTGCAAGCACTGGCGACCTATTTCGGCTGTCCTGGTTCTCTTGGTTCAACCTTGATCCCACCCTTCTTGTCTTTCTTCAGTTCGGCTTCGGACACCATGGCAATGTCCTGGGCCCGCAGATAGTCGGGCGTGCCGGCCGGGATGCCCTTCATCGCCGTGCGGGCGCTGGCCAGCGCGATCTTCGCATTGCCCTGCAAATTATTGCGCTCGGCGGTCGCCAGCGCCGCCCGCGCCTGGTCACCCTCGCGGTCATAGACGATCCCCAGCTGCAGCCAGGCAAACGGATTGTCGTTGTCGCGGTTGACGGCGGTCTTCAGCACCTGCTTGGCCTCGGCGAAATATTGCTGGTCTTCCGACGCGATCAAGGCGTGGCCGAGCATGACGGCGATCATTGGCTGGTCGGGGGCGTTTTTCACCGCCTGGCGAAGGATCGGGATCGCCTCCTTGGGCCGGCCGGATTCGAGCAGGATCTGGCCCTTCAGCTCGAGGAAGAAGGGGTCTTCCGGAGCGGTCTTGAGCAAGGCGTCAGCCTCCGCCAGCGCTTTGTCCGGATAGGCGCCGAGGTGATAGGCATAGGCGCGCGCATAATGCGCCGGGACGGTCTGGTCGGTTTCCGGATATTTCCGGGCCGCCAACTGCGGGTCGACATAGCCTTGCAGCTTGGCCTTCACTCGCTGGAACCGGGCTTCAAGCGCCGGATCGAACGGCCGGTTCCAGGCCGGGTCCTTCTGGTAGGTTTCGGCGAGGGACTGGATGCGCTCCTGCGAGAGCGGATGGGTGCGGTCGTAGCTGTCCTTGGCGTAGATCGCCAGGCGGTATTCCTGGTTCTGCAGCTTCCTGAAGAAGTCGAGGCTGCCCTTGCCACTGATCCCGGACTTGGCGAGGTAGGACGCTCCGGCAAGGTCGGCGGAGCTTTCCTGGGCACGGGTGAAGGCCATGAAACTGCCCATCGCCGCCCGCTGGCCGGCCATCATGATGCCCATGCCGGCATCGGGCGGCGCTCCCGCGGCAATGGCGGCGGCGGCGAGGACAAGCGACAGGATGCTGATCTTGGTCGCGTTGCCGGCGCCTTCGTACATGCGAATGATATGGCCGCCCGCGACGTGGCCGAGCTCATGGGCGATGACGCCCTGTAGCTGGTTGACGTTGTCGGCCTGCGTCAGCAGCCCGGAATGGATGTAGACGATCTGGCCGCCGGCAACGAAGGCGTTGATCTCGGGATCGTTGATGAGGACGATCTTGACGTTGGCCGGGTCCAGCCCCGCCGCCTGGATCAGCGGCCTTGAAATGTCGCGGAACAGCAGTTCGGTCTCGCTGTCGCGCAGGATGCTTTGGGCTGCCGTCGGGCGGGCGGCGGCGAAAGTCAGCAGCAGCGCCAGCATGAGGAGGCGCAGGCCTCGGGACAGCAGCCGGATCATGGCCGATCCCCAACCACTCCCGGCCTGAACGCCAGATGAAAGCGGGCTCCCGCCAAGGCGGGAGCCCAGCCCACTGTCAAAGGCAGCGCGATTGTGCTGCGACTGGCCCCCTGCCTTCGCAGGGGCATTAGCCAAACGTCTTCTGCCACCAGCCGCGCCGGGGCTCGCCGTCCTCGCCGACGGCTTCCTCCGGCTGGTCGTTGGCCGCCGCGACTGCGGGCTCGGCCGGCGCTTCGGCGACCGGTTCGGACTTTTTGGCGCGCGGCTTGCGCTTCGGCTTGGCAGCTGCCGGGGCTTCCGGCTCCGCGGCAGGATCGGCAGCGGGCTCGGCCGCGGCCGCGTCGATTGCCTTCTGGGCGCGCGGCCGGCGGCGGGTCTTGGGTCCCTCGGCCTTGCTTGGGGCAGGCTTGGCCGCTTCCGCTGGCTCGGTTTCGGTGATCGGCGCTTCGTCGGCGGCCACCCGTTCGACCATCGGCGAGCTTTGCGGTTCGATCGCTTCCTCGGTCGGCAGCTGTTCGGCCGCGCCGGTCCGGCTGCGGCGACCGCGTCCGCCACGGCTGCGGCGGCGCTTCGGCTTGTCTTCGCCATCGGCCTGCTCGGCTGCAACGGCCTGGTCAGGCGCTTCGTCCGCTTCGTCCGCTGGCGCGTCCTCGGCATGGGTCTCGCCCGGCACCTGGCCTTCGCCCTCGCGGCGCCGGCCGCGACCGCCGCGGCGGCGA